>Ga0268253_10000014_pt1 | contig 80042 bp, 83 predicted proteins | sample AgamicMgMarz_FD_200250 | JGI IMG/M metagenome (GOLD analysis project Ga0268253, IMG submission 200250) | Agave microbial communities from Guanajuato, Mexico - Mg.Ma.rz (v2) (version 3) | ecosystem: Host-associated > Plants > Phyllosphere > Phylloplane/Leaf | place: Guanajuato, Mexico... | reverse complement strand
AGGGCAGTATTATTTGTTTGAAGTGAATGCAAAACCGATGATTTTTGATGAAACAGATATTCAAACGCAAGGTGCTAAACACATATGCAACATATTTTACAAATTAACAAAATTTTTAGATTAAATGTTTTTTCATCTCCTTTTCTCATGGTAAGCTTATAATAACTAATTGAGAAAGGAGATTTTCTTTATGGTTTCACATTTTCAGGTTAAACCACTGTATCAAAATAATCGAATGCCGGGCTGGCACATCTCGTTTTATATGAATCGGGTTTATTATGAGGCTGATTATTTAAAAGATGGACAAATTGTATGGAAAACTGCGCTTTCGAATCAAATAGATGAAACACAATTAATTGATTATATTCATGAGCTTATGCTTTTTCACGTTTATGAATAGTAAGCTTTCACCGAAGGGAACGAGCACAGATGAAACAGCTGCACACACTATTTGGGGATAAAATGATTAAGGCTAAAATCCCTTCTCAATTTGAACGTTACAAATGGTTTTCATGTGATGAAGGCTTCATTGGAATTGAACACTTGGCTTTATCTCAAAAAGAGCAGGCGTTACTTTCTGCTTTTTTAACCCCTTATGATGAGAAAGTTTCTTTACTGACGCCAGAGCAATTGTATTGGTCAAACCTGTTATTTGAAACGCCTAAAAAAGTCATTCACTCTCATCATACGCACCATTCTTTTCGCTTCACCCAGTTTTTAATTAAACGTTTGTTTGAACAAAAAATAGAGTTTGAAAATGCGCTTCACGCCTTGTATTCTACCTCCATTACTGTGTTGTGGATTGATAAACAATCAGGTATCGTTATCGAAACCTTTGATGATCCTAATGACTTAACTGAAAATTTATCAGATTCTATCGAGGTGCTATGTCATGATTTTGAAACTTCGATTCAGTTCTTTGAAGGACAAATTCACTTTTTTCCGTCTTCACCGCGATTAATTTTTGAGCGTGAAAAGAAATGGTTTTATCAAATTAAGCATACAGTCGAACAAAAACATGTTATCCATTTTACCGACGTTTTACCCCATTTGGTTCTGCAAGAGTCTTCAGAGGCAATCCAAAATCATATGATACATTTACTTGACTTAGTAAAAGATGATGGAGATCTGTTAGAAACGATTAAAGTTTATTTAGAATGTAATTTAAACGTATCTCTTGCTGCTAAGAAATTGTACATGCATCGCAACAGCTTGCAGTATAGAATTGAGAAATTTATTGATCGCACACACCTTGATATCAAACACTTCACAGGAGCTGTGTCTGCTTACTTAGCCATTCTTGCTTTAAAAAATTCGCAAGATGGAAAATAAAAAGAAAGGGTTTTCGTAAATAGTGCACGAAAACTCTTTCTTTTTTTTGTGCATGTTTGCCATTTACCGTTTCATTTTAAAAAATTACACTAGAGTTAAGAAAACGGTTTCACAGAGTACATACAAGGGGGAAATGGAAATGGCTGAATTACGTTTAGAACATATTTATAAAATGTATGATAAAGATGTGACGGCGGTAAAAGATTTTAATCTTCATATTCAAGATAAAGAATTTATTGTATTTGTTGGGCCTTCAGGCTGCGGGAAATCGACAACGCTTCGTATGGTTGCAGGGCTAGAGGAAATTTCCAAAGGTGATTTTTATATTGACAGCAAGCGTGTAAATGACGTTGCTCCAAAAGATCGCGACATTGCAATGGTATTCCAAAACTACGCATTGTATCCGCATATGAGCGTATATGACAACATGGCTTTTGGCTTAAAACTTCGTAAATTACCAAAAGATGAAATCGAACGCCGCGTAAAAGATGCCGCTCGTATTTTAGGACTTGAGCAATACTTAGAGCGCAAGCCAAAAGCATTATCCGGCGGGCAGCGTCAGCGTGTAGCTCTAGGTCGTGCAATCGTTCGTGATGCTAAGGTCTTCTTAATGGACGAACCTTTATCAAACTTAGACGCGAAATTACGTGTGCAAATGCGTTCTGAAATTGCGAAGCTTCACCAGCGTTTGGGTACAACGACAATTTACGTAACACATGACCAAACCGAAGCAATGACAATGGCTTCTCGTCTGGTTGTTATGAAAGATGGGATTATCCAGCAGGTTGGTACACCAAAAGAAGTATATGAAAAACCTGAAAATGTATTTGTAGGCGGGTTTATTGGTTCTCCTGCTATGAACTTCTTAACCGGAACGTTAAAAGACGGAAAGGTTCAAGTAGGCGATTCTCTTCTTGCAGTTCCGGAAGGTAAAATGAAAATACTTCGCGAGCAAGGATATTTAAACAAACAAATTATTTTAGGCATCCGTCCTGAAGATTTCCATGATGAGCCTGTATTTATTGAATCTTCACCTGGCACAAAAGTTACAATCAAAGTCGATGTATCCGAGTTAATGGGAGCTGAAACCATGCTTTATTCTAAACTTGGCGGACAAGATTTTGTAGCACGCGTAGATTCAAGAACAGATATTAAACCGCTTCAGTCTCTGGACTTAGCATTAGATATGAACAAAGCGCATTTCTTTGATGCAGAATCTGAACAGCGCATCCGTGCTGAACACGAATAAAAAAGACCCCCAGGGGTCTTTTTTTATTCCTGTATTTGCTTCAATTCTTCACTGTGACAAGTAGAGCAGTAAAAGAGATGAATACATTGGTGATTTGCTAAGTCACTAGGATACCCATTTTCTACTTTTAACTGATCGATTTCCATGTAAGCACTGTAATCATCAAAATAATCGCTGACTTTTCCCATATCCCCCAGCACTCCTCCACATGTTTTGCACGTCATTTGTACATCACTAAACCCATTACATAAGGAACAAATCGACATCCGCACACCTCGCTTTACCTGATCAATATGTACCTATAATATGCACGGAATAAAACTCTCTTACTCTTTATCAAACTCCACACAAAAATTTCTATAAATTACCAATAAATTTCTATGTATATGTTTTTTCCCTTTCGCCATAATACTAGTAACAACCGAGCACAACAGCTCGCAAGCATTGAGTTACGCCGCGGTAGGCAAGCAGATCTAATCGATGCATCTGCTCGGCTGGTTCAACTCCAGCTAACTCAACCATTACAATCTATTTTATCTAACGAGGAGATGAATACACATGGCAAATTATCAAAACGCATCAAACAGAAATTCATCAAACAAGTTAGTAGCGCCTGGTGCTCAAGCTGCTATCGATCAAATGAAGTTCGAAATCGCTAGTGAGTTTGGTGTAAACTTAGGACCAGATGCAACAGCTCGTGCGAACGGATCTGTTGGTGGCGAAATCACAAAACGTTTAGTACAATTAGCTGAGCAAAACCTAGGCGGCAAGTACTAATATTAACTAATTTCATATTATGGCTTTAGCGCTCCAAGATTTCTTGGAGCGCTTTCTAGTTTCTTTTAATCAGCTTCCTCATTCTTATTCGCAAATGATTTTACGGAAACTTTGCGAATACGTCGATTTTCTACTTCCTTAATGGTAAACAATATCTCTTCATATGAGAAAAAGTCTCCTTTAGCAGGAATATAATCAAACTGCTCATATATCCATCCCCCTAAGGTATGGCACGTACTGTCAGGAGAACTAACCGCTATATAGGTTAAAAATTCAGCAATAGGGATGTCGGCGTTAAATTCGTACTCCTTTTCTCCTATCTGGTGTACATACTTAACAGCTTCATCATGTTCATCCCAAATCTCTCCTACAATTTCTTCTAATATATCCTCTAAGGTCACAAGACCGGCCGTTCCCCCAAACTCATCAACTACAATTGCCATGTGAACCTTACTTTTTTGGAGCTCTGGCAATAGAACAGATATTTTCATGGATTCTACTACAAAAATAGGTTGTCTCAACAAATCACGAATAGAAATCTTTTTTCTTTGGACTAAACAGGTTAAAAATTCTCTTTCTGATAAAATGCCAATAATATTATCAATATGATCTTCATATACAGGCACTCTCGAATATCTCTCTTCAAGAAACATTTGACAAACCGAATCAATATCGGCATTTACGTCAACTGCTGTGACATCTATTCTAGGTTTTAAAATTTGCCCCACCACAATGTCATTAAAATTGAGTGAACGATGAACTAGCTCTTTTTCAATATTATTAATCGTTCCTTCTTCTTCGCTTAAATCTACCATCACTTTAATTTCATCTTCTGTAATCGTTGGTGTAGGAGCAGACGCTAACAAGTGAGAAGTTCCTTTTTTCACCTGTAAAAATAAGAAGGAAATCGGGGTTAACAATTTAATAATAATAAATAACAAGGAAGAAATCATCAGCGCAAAAGATTCGGCATGCTCTTTAGCTAACGATTTTGGCAAGACTTCACCAAAAATCAAAATGATGATGGTCATAACGATGATACTAATCACAAGTGCTAGGTTTCCTTTAAACATATCGAGGGCCATTTTAGCTGCCAAAGAGGACGCAGCAATGTTTACGACAACATTTCCTACTAAAATTGTCGATAGCGTCTGCTCAAAGTGTTCAGCAATATGCAGCGCTTTTTTACTTCCCCGATATTTTTTCTCAGCGTAATGTTTTAAACGAATTTTATTTACGCTTGAAAAGGCTGTCTCAGCAGATGAAAAGAAAGCTGATAACATAAGCAAAACGACTAATATCATCATTTGATTCAGAGGCAAGTCTCCCAAAAGACATTCACTCTCCTGTTTTTTGATTTTTCTGTCTTTTTATCATATCAAATTTTTTTGTTGTTGAATATTTCATTCATCAACTTTGTATTACTTTATGCTACGCATGCTTTTTATTATGAATAAGTATACAGATTGTATATCCTAAAGAATAGATACTATCTTTTATAGAGGGGTGTAGCCAATGAAAATTTTACTATTAGGCTCTACAGGGCGAGTTGGACAGTCTTTATTAAAAATGATGCTAAAAGATGAAAACGAAGTTACTGTACTTGTTAGAGACCGCAATAAGCTACAGGTTAGTCATCCAAACCTACATATCTTACAAGGCGATGTACTTCATCAAGAAAATATCAACTTTGCCCTCAAGCACCAAGATATCGTAGTCAGCGCGTTAAATACAGATGGTGCAGAGACGATTTCAAAAAGTATGCCGCTTATTATAAACAGCATGAAGTATTACGGCGTTCATCGTATTCTTACTATTGGAACTGCAGGCATCTTACAATCACGAACAGAACCAGAAAAGTATCGTTTTCAATCAAATGAATCAAAGCGTAAAACGACCAGAGCAGCAGAAGATCATTTAAAAGGATACTTACACTTGAAGGAAAGTGATCTAAACTGGACGGTTATATGCCCAACATACTTGCCTGAGGGTGAAATAACAGGCACGTATCGAGTGGAAAAAGATATTTTACCAGCTGATGCCGTTAAAATTTCAACGGGAGATACCGCTCACTTTACCTACCATGAGATATGGGCTCAAAAATTTTCCAAATGCCGCGTTGGAATTGCTTATTGAAAAATCAGAAGAACTTTTCGTTTTCAAAACGAGAAGTTCTACATCCAGAAAATACCGATTATAGCTAATCCACCTAGAACAAAACCTCCTATTTGACCAACGAGAGCCGGTGTCAAAACAGGCTTTCCTTTTTCTTTCTCTAATGTGCTAATATCAAGCTTCATCTGATACATTTCTTCTTTTAAATCTTCAATCTGGCCGTGCAGCGCTTGAATCTGACGTTCTTGGTCATTCATCCACTATCTTCCCTTCCCTTTTTTATTTTTATCATATGCGTAAAAAAGTTAAAGCTTTACTTTTCGGCATCACTTTTTCTAAATGATAAAAACTCCTTTCCCCGGCTTTAGGATAAAAAACTCTTTCCTTCTCATAATAAAAAAGAATAAAGTCCTTAGTCACTGTTGAAAGGAGAACACGATGATAAAACTTGTGTTGATTCGGCACGGACAAAGCGTGTGGAATCTTGAAAATAAATTTACAGGCTGGACGGATGTAGATCTTTCTAAAAATGGATTGCAAGAAGCGCGAGAAGCTGGAAAAGTGCTAAAGAAAAACGAATATACTTTTGATATTGCCTATACTTCTGTTTTAAAACGATCCATTCGCACTCTATGGATTGTCTTACATCAAATGGACTTCATGTGGATTCCTGTATACAAATCTTGGAGGTTGAACGAACGACACTACGGGGCTCTTCAAGGCTTAAACAAAGAAGAAACCGCAAAAAAATTTGGAGAAGAGCAAGTGCATTTGTGGAGAAGGTCGATGAACGAACGCCCTCCTGCTTTAAAGACAACAGATATTCGCTATGAAGCTTCCAACCCTAAGTATAAGGAATTAGCTAAGGGACAATTTCCTGTAACGGAAAACTTAGCCGATACAGAAAAGCGGGTTCTAGAATATTGGAACGAAATCATTGCTCCTTCTATTAAAGCGGGCAAAAGAGTTATTATTTCCGCTCACGGTAATACGATTAGAGCTCTGATGCAGTATTTGGATAACATTTCGCCTGATGGCATTGCGAACTTGAATATTCCCACAAGCGTGCCGCTTGTTTATGAGCTTGATGATAATTTAAAGCCCATTAGACATTATTATTTAGGCATCGAGGGAGAGATTCCTACACATATTCCTTCTTCATAAAAAACGTGCCTAGATTGTAGGCACGTTTTTTTATATGTTTGAACGAAAGTATTTTCTATACGCCCAGTGATTAGTAGGACCGTGTCCGGAACCAATTTCAAGCGTATGCTTAATCGCATAGTGAACAAAATCCGAGGCGGTTTGAACTGCTTCAACCACGCTTTTGCCTTTCGCTAGTTCAGCCGTGACGCAAGCAGCAAACGTGCATCCCGTTCCGTGTGTATGCTTTGTATTCATCTTTTCATGCGTGATTTCAACGTACGTATGACCATCATACACTATATCAATCATATCTTGATGAGATTGATCATGTCCGCCTTTAATTACCACGTGCTTTACACCTAGCTCGTGCATCTGTTTTGCCGCTTCTTTTCGATCTTCAATCGTGTGAATTTCTTTACCCGTGATGACTTCCGCCTCCGGTATGTTCGGCGTAATGACTTCACAAAGAGGCAATAATTCTTTTAGAGCCTGTACGGCTTCTCTTTGAAGAAGAGACTGGCCGCCTTTTGCAATCATAACGGGATCAACTACAACATTTTGCAGTCCGTACTGTTTGATTTTACGAGCCACTGCGTAAATAATATCAGCACTGAACAACATACCTGTCTTCACTGCATTAGGAAATAAGTCAGTGGCAATTGAATCTAACTGCGTTTCAACTGCTTCTAATGCTAAAGGATAAACTCCTTGAACGCCAACTGTATTTTGTGCAGTCACAGCTGTAATAACAGACATGCCAAAAACGTCACGCTCTTGAAATGTTTTTAAATCTGCTTGAATGCCTGCTCCTCCACCGCTGTCTGATCCAGCAATGGTTAATGCTTTTGGTACTGTCATGCTTGAAACCTCCATCTCTTTCTTACCCAATATACCGATGATAAAGTGACTTTGCTTCTACTATATCGTTTGTTCCATGGACAAAGACGCGCCCATCTTGAAACATAACTAAACGGTAATCATCTACATAAAAAGAAAGCAGATACGGATTTTGTTCAATTTTATATCCTTTTTCTTTTAATCGTTCACCTAAAGACTGCAGCGGCTGCTTGGCTGATTTGCCCGGACGGATTTGTACCGTGTTTCTTCCGCATAGCACAGCTGTTTTCGTTTGATTTTCATATTGTAAAAAGGGATACGTTTGTTCACTGCCGCATGAGCGGCAAGCAGATTTGCGAAACACGTTCACATTGATGCTCGTATACTCATTTTTCCATACGTCAAACGAAACAAGTTCCCTCCTGAGCGCATTCCAGTCTCCGACTAATATTTTTAACACTTCTGTTACTTGATGAGCGACTACCATTTGTACAGCAGGACTAATAATCCCCACTGTATCACATGTTAACCCTCCAAGCGGTACAGATTCAAGCAAACAGGATAAACACGGTGTTTCACTCGGTATGATAGTATAACTAATTCCATAACTTCCTACACATGCTCCGTAAATCCAAGGAATATCATATTTTTGTGATAAATCATTCATTACAAGGCGTGTGTCAAAATTATCGGTTGCATCAATCATAACATCTACCCCCTCAACAAGCTGTTCTAAAACTTGAGGGGTACCGTCTGCTACGTGCGCTTCTACTTTTACATCATGATTAATATCGTGAAGCCGTTTTTTAGCGGCAATTGCCTTTGGAATTCTTTTATCAGCATCTTTTTCACTATACAATTGCTGCCGCTGAAGGTTGCTCCACTCTACATAGTCCCGGTCAATGAGCGTTATTTTCTTTACCCCCGCTCGTGCAAGGGCCTCGGCGTTCCCTGTTCCAAGAGCACCTGCTCCTACAATCAGAACATGCTTTTCTTGAATTTGCTGCTGTCCACCTTTTCCAATAGGTTGAAACAATTCTTGGCGGGAATAACGATTAATCAACCGATACTCATCCCTTCTGTTGGACTGCTTGCCGTTGCATATTGTTTCTTTTCAATACGTCCTGCTTCAAATGCTGCTCGTCCTGCTTCAATCGCTAGCTTCATAGCACGAGCCATTTTCACAGGATCTTTTGCTCCTGAAACAGCTGTATTTAATAACACACCATCTGCTCCTAGCTCCATGGCTTGAGCTGCGTCTGAAGCCGTTCCAATACCTGCATCTACAATTACTGGAACAGTTGATTGTTCAATGATAAAACGCATGTTCAACGGATTAATAATACCTTGACCTGAACCGATAGGCGAAGCTCCTGGCATAATGGCATGTACCCCTAACTCCTCTAAACGACGCGCAAGTAAAACATCATCTGATGTGTAAGGTAAAACGGTAAAGCCCTCTTTTAACAGTTCTTCACTGGCTTTTAATGTTTCAACTGGATCAGGAAGCAGCGTTTTATCACATCCAATTACTTCTACTTTCACCATGTCACAAAGTCCAGAAGCCTTTGCTAATTTAGCAATACGTACGGCCTCTTCTGCATTTTTTGCTCCAGCAGTGTTAGGCAAAAGAGTGAAACGCTTCACATCAAGCGCTTCTAATAAATTAGGCTGATTTTGATCAAAAATATCCATTCGTCTCACAGCAAATGTTAAAATTTCTGTTTCTGACTCTTCTACCGCTTGACGCTGAGTCGTAAAGTCCGGAAATTTCCCTGTTCCTAATAATAAACGTGAATTAAATGTATATTGTCCAATTTTTAACATACTCTTCATCCTCCTCCGACAAATGAAACAACTTCTAATATATCGCCATCTTTTAAGCATGCATCGCTATGTTCTTCTTTTTGCAAAATGTTCTTGTTTAGCTCAACAATTACCACTCGTTCATGCAGGTTCTGAGCCTGCAACAAGTGCTCGACCGTTTCAATTTCATCTCCAAAAGTAACGGTCTTACCATTAATGATTAGATTCAATGAACTCCCTCCATTACTCTCGTTAGCTGAAATGATGTGAAAAATGAATGATTCGGCTTTTTCCCTAACAAAGCATCAGCCATAATTTTTCCAGTTGCAGCACTTAATAAAATACCGTTTCGGTAGTGGCCAAACGCCATGTGTAGATTCGCTATTTCAGGATGCTCTCCTAAATAAGGCCAGCCATCATTTGTTTGTGGACGAAGACCTGCCCATGCTTTTTCAAATGTGGCTTCTTTAATAGCTGGCAGAAGCGCAGAAGCTTTATTCAGCAAAAATTGAATACCCTGTGCAGAAACCGTCTTGGTAAAATCATGCTGCAGCTTAGTTGCCCCTATTACGATTCTTCCACCAGTCTTAGGCACTAAGTAAAAACCTTCATCTAAAAAAATCGTTTTAGAAAGCAGCGGCTTATGGCTTTGAAGAGCAATACACTCCCCTTTTACAGGAAACACCTGACCTAAATGTTCAGAAGAAATAAATCGTTTAGCCCATGAGCCTGCTGCAATAACTACTTTTTCTCCATAAAAAGAGCCTTTGGACGTCTGTACACCTTTTACTGTTTCATTTTCCATAATAAGAGAATGAACGTCACAGTATTCGAATACATCTGCTCCGTGATACAAGGCTCCATGAGCAAGAGCTTGCGTTAACTTAGCCGGAGCTAGCTGGCCGTCTCCCGGTATTGTAATGGCTCCGTATATGTCTGGAGAGAGCCCCGGTTCTAACAAACGCGCTTCTTTTACATCGATCCATCTTACATGTTCATCCCACCGGTGGTGCTGAGCGGCTTTTTTCTTTAATACGTGTGCATCTTCTTCTGTTACAGCGACTTTTAATAAGCCTTTTTGAATGAGCTCTACGTCGATAGCCGTTTTTTCTTTTAGTTCCTTCACCAGTTCAGGAAACATGCTTCTACTCTTAATAGCAAGGTCTAAAAGAGGACCTTCTTCATCAATTTCAGCTTGAGCACCTAAAATACCAGCGGCTGCACTTGAAGCTTCACAACCAATTTGATTGCGCTCAAGAATAGCTACTGAAGCTCCTTGTTTTGACAAATGATAAGCGATAGAAGAGCTGATTATACCTCCTCCGATTAACAGTACATCATAATGCTGCTTCATTTTCTCCACCTCCAGATGTCCATATATGAGAATATTGTTTAATCGCTTTGAGGGGATCTTGCGCAAGCATGACACCAGACATCACAGCTATACCGTGTGCTCCTGTTTGAAGCACCTCTTTGGCATTTACAGGTGTAATTCCTCCAATGGCAATAACCGGTATCTGCACAGCGTCTACTACTTCTTTTAGTGCTGCTACCCCTCGACTTTTTAATCCTTTTTTTGAATGTGTTGAATAAATATGTCCGTATAGAATGTAGTGAGCACCATCTTTTTCAGCTTCTAAAGCCTCTTCTACAGAGTGAACTGACTTTCCGACAATAAGAGAAGGAAATGCGTCTATAACAACCGAAACGTCTAAACTATGATAGGCAAGCTGTACGCCTTTTGCTTTTAAAGCATGCGCTACATCAACTCGGTCATTCACAATAATTTTAGAGCGACAAAATGGCAGGTTTTCTAGTAAACATTGAATCTGCTTTGCCGTTTTCTCTTTTTCTCTAATATGAACGGCGCCCGCAAAAGGCGCGATAGCCGTTAAAACTTTTTGAAGCTCTTCGATTGGCTGCTTATCTGTTGTAATGACATGAAATTTAGGAATATCCACATGATCGAAACCTTTCTATTCAGAATAAAGAGAAATTTCAATCACCTCATCTTGTGTAGAGGGCTTTATTACATACAAAAAACCACTCTACAACGTAGAGTGGTTAGCATGCATCGTTATGTAAACATGATCGCCACTTCCCTACGCTGGTCCAAACCAGATCAGGTTCAAAGGGTCCGAAATACATTCGTCTCAGCTTCAAAAAGCTCCCCTAGTGATTGCTATTTATTGATTTTGTTTTCGCACTTAAAATTATAACACAACTAGATGTAAATACAATATCTCTTTATGCTCTTACGGCTCTCTTCCTTTTATAGATGTATCTTTTAAGCTTCTTTACTAAGTAAGAGGTCCGGCGCACCGCATCATTCTGCTTTTTATATGATTAGTAATCGGTATAGTCGTCAAATTCTTCCTTGTCTTTTTCCTTTTTCCGATCCCATATAAACAGCAGGAGTAACATAATAAAAGTTAGAATATAAAAACCGTAAAAAATAAATGCCGCCACAACATTTATAAATAAAAATAAAAAACCGATGATCTGACCTGCAACAGCTACAATCAACAAAATGTATTTCCAAACTTCTGCTTTTCTATCCATTCTCTACTTCTCCGTCTTTTTGTTTTTCCCTACTAGAAACGTTCTCTTTACTTAAATAAAAACGTTCCTGCCAGTAAACCGACTGTAAATAAACCCACTGTTCCAAATGCTGAAATCCCCACGTACGCCAACATTTTTCGATAAGATTTTTCTCGAATTAACTGTACCGTTTCCACACTAAACGTTGAAAAAGTGGTAAAAGAACCAAAAAACCCAATGCCAATCATTAAAAATATTGAATCATCATAAGCATGACTCGGAACCTTTCCATAATAACTACCGTAAAAAAGACCAAGCCCAAACGCACCGAGCAAGTTTACAAACAGCATTGATACTGGAAAAGGAGGGTTTGAAACTGTTTTTGTAACTTTTAAACCCAAAAGATAACGGCATATTCCTCCAGCTGCCCCGCCAAGTGCCAAGCTCACTATGCTCATTTACTTCACCTCATGTACTTTTACTAAATTTTCCCCTGCCGCTTCACCGCATAGATAGCCTGCTAAAGCAAGAAGGATTCCACCTACTAAAGAGACAATTACATAAATGGCTCCCCCAAATAAATGGTGCTGAGTGAGAGAAATGACGTCTCCTGCAAACGTTGAATACGTTGTAAAACCGCCGCACACGCCAACTCCTAGTCCAAGCTTTATCCATTCTTTTGGCTTTTTCCACACAAAAAATCCTGTTAATAGGCCTAGTATGAAGCTTCCTAATAGGTTTTCAATTATCGTTCCTATTGGATAGCCCGTATATAATAAGGAAAGATTCAGCAAATAACGTGCATATGTACCAGCGATAGCACCAAAGGCAATTGATATTAAGTTTATGGCTTTCATCATATCGCTCCGTTTCATAAATTCTTCTTTAAGTGTACCATAAGGAATTTATTTCTACCTTAACATTTAACTATATGTTTATTGCACCAAAAGTCATGAAAAAATGAAAGAGAAAATCGTCGCATGAAACTTCCTTTTTACTCCTCAAATCTCCCTTAAAAATCCATTTAATCCAAATTTTAAAATCTTTCTGTATCCTTATGACAAACCGTGTATAGAAGGTATATTTCCCTTATTTTAAGTCACATTAATCGTATAAGTTTTTTTTGTTGACTTTTGCTGTGTTCTTGTTTAGTATCACAGAGTATCATTTCCTATCAGAATACTAGGGGGTTTAGAAAATGAAGAAATTTGCTGCACTTTTGTCGCTACTATTAGCTTTCACAGTTGTGCTTGCCGCATGCGGTTCTAGCTCAAAAAATGAAGCAAACAATGGAGACAATAAATCTTCACAAGAGGATTTATATAATAAAGTGAAAAAAGATGGTGTATTAACAATTGGAACTGAAGGTACATACCCTCCGTTCACTTTTCATGATGACAAACAAAAGCTAACTGGGTTTGATGTAGAATTGGCTCAAGAAGTAGCTAAACGTCTTGGCGTAAAAGCTGAGTTCAAAGAAACACAGTGGGATGGCATGTTTGCCGGATTAGATGCTAAACGCTTTGACATGATTGCTAATGAAGTGGGTATTCGTGAAGATCGTCAAAAGAAATACGATTTCTCTGACCCGTACATCCAGTCAGGCGCCGTATTAATTGTTCGTAAAGACGAAAAAGATATCAAATCATTTAAAGATTTAAAAGGAAAAAAATCAGCGCAGTCATTAACAAGTAACTATAAAGACATGGCTCAATCTTATGGTGCAAACATTACGAGTGCTGAAGGTTTTGCTCAAGCAGTAGAACTAATGAGCGCAAACCGTGTTGATGCTACAATCAACGATAAATTATCGTTCCTTGACTATAAGAAAAAGCACCCTAACGCACCTATCAAAATCGCGGATGAAAAATCCGATGGTGCTGCAAGCGGCTTTATGTTTAGAAAAGACAGCGGTAAGTTAGTGGATGAAGTAAACAAAGCATTGAAAGATATGAAAAAAGACGGAACATACGCAAAAATTTCTAAGAAATGGTTTGGCGAAGATGTTTCTCCTAAATAATATTTTTCCTGATGGAGAGCGATTGAATCAATTGATTTCAATCGCTCAATCATCTCTCTTACCAATGCTAAAGGGAGCTATTCAATATTCTATTCCACTAACATTAATCACGTTTGTACTCGGTATCATTTTAGCTGTCTTAACAGCCTTGGCTCGTTTATCATCTATAAAGATTTTAAATATAATTGCGCGCATCTATGTATCGATTATTCGAGGTACACCGCTGCTTGTGCAATTATTTATTATTTTCTACGGCTTACCCAATTTAGATATAACAATTGACCCATTTATCTCTGCTGTTATTGGGTTTTCATTAAGTGTAGGTGCGTATGCATCTGAAATTATCCGAGCAGCGATTCAATCTATTCCTAAAGGACAGTGGGAAGCTGGCTACTCACTTGGTATGACCTATTCCCAAGCGTTAAGACGGATTATTTTACCGCAAGCAGCACGTGTATCGATTCCGCCATTATCTAACTCTTTTATTAGCCTTATTAAAGATACGTCACTTGCATCGCTTATTCTTGTTTCTGAGATGTTCCGTAAAGCTCAAGAAATTGCTTCGACTAACTATGAATTTCTACTTCTTTATAGTGAAGCAGCGCTCTTATACTGGATTATGTGTACAATCTTATCCATTATCCAAGGACGCATTGAAATAAGACTAGATCGTTACGTATCTAAATAACCGTTTCGAGTAGCTAAAGGAGTTTTTTATATGATTAATATTAAAAATTTGCATAAATCATTCGGTGATTTGCAAGTATTAAAAGGGATTGATTTAGAAGTTGAACAGGGCAAGGTAATTGTATTAATTGGTCCTTCTGGATCCGGTAAAACTACTTTTTTACGTTGCTTAAATCTTTTAGAAATCCCAACACACGGCACGATTGAACTTGATAAAAAAAGCATGAATTTCACCAAGCCTGTTCGTAAAAAAGACATTACTTCATTTCGAAGCCTAACAGGTATGGTCTTTCAAAACTATAACTTGTTTCCTCATAAAAGTGCGCTTGAAAATGTTATGGAAGGTCCTGTAATTGTAAAAGGCGTTTCTACTCAAGAAGCAGAAAAAAGAGGGAAAGAATTATTAACACGAGTTGGCTTAGGAGATAAGCTTGACTTTTATCCTTTCCAGCTGTCTGGCGGACAACAACAGCGTGTTGGCATCGCCAGAGCAATGGCGATGGACCCAAAAGTTATGCTGTTTGATGAGCCTACTTCAGCTCTAGATCCTGAGCTTGTAGGAGACGTTCTTCAAGCGATGAAAGACTTGGCAAAAGAAGGAATGACGATGGTGGTGGTAACTCACGAAATGCGCTTTGCCCGTGAAGTAGCAGATGAAGTTATTTTTATGGATCAAGGTGTCATTATGGAAAGAGGTACACCGGATCAAATATTTTCAAATCCTCAACAAGAGCGGACACGTCAATTCTTGAATATGATTCATTAAAAAGGTTGCACACTTTCATGTGCAACCTTTTTCTTTATTTGGCTACTGCTTTTTTCATTAAATCTGTAATGTACGTAAAGAATGCTTCAGCTGTGACATCATATACGACGTCTACAGGTCGTCCCTCTTCAGAAATTTCTGTTCTTCCTTGGCTCGGTGTTTCTGTATGCACAATACTCGAAACGGTTTTTACCTTCACAAGTGTTGAATTCCCTGTAAATGCTGTTGTGAGTACATCCCACAAGTAATATGTTGAATTGGTTTCAACGTGCACAAGCGGCGGGCAGGCCGCGTAGCACTGCCCTACAAAGTCTACTCCTTCATATCTTCGAAGTGAAGCCCACATTTGACGAATAGCGGGCGTTAAAGGAACTTGATTCGTGCTTTCTAAAGCAACCATCTCAATTTTAATTTTGCTTTCCCATACTTTCGCTACTGCTTCTGGATCCCAAAAAGCATTCCACTCCGCCGTTCCATCGTGTTCGGGCTCTTGCACGTTTCCTACCTCTTGAAATGTACCGCCCATCCATACTAACTTGTCAATTTTCTCTTCTATTTCCGGCGCTTTTTCAAGTGCTCTTGCTAAATCAGTTAACGGTCCTGTAAATAATAAAGTCGTTGTTCCGTCTGTGTGCTGCAATGTTTCAATTAAATGATCATGAGCAGGCAGCTGACTTATTTCTGTTTGTACTTCCCCTTTTTCATTTAAAATCGGCAGCGCATCCACATAAAACGTATGCATGCGCCACTCTTTTGGAAATGGATTCATACCGCGTGAAGTAGATTTAGCTACCTCGATATCATAACTTCCAAAACGATCAATAATCTTTTGGCTTGCGCTGATACCTGGCTCTAGATATCCGTCAGCGGGAATGACAGATACTCCCGTTACTTTTACATCATCCATTTGCAGCAGTAAAAAAAGCGATACTAAATCATCGATGCCTGCATCATGGTTAAAATATACATTTGTGCTCATTTCTCTTCTCCTCTTTCCTATGTATTGCTACGTAATAGCTATACCGCTATTTTATAATGAAATGATCTCTTTCGTAATCAAAGTATTATGAACTTCTTTTACTATTTTCTATAATGGGTATAGAAGTAAGGTAATCTATGTATAGATGTATACATCTCAGTATAGAAAGGAGAAATAAAATGGAACAATCGTTCTCAGCATTAGTAGTAGATAAAAAAAGTGAAGACCAAGTGGAGGCGTCCGTCCAAGAACTGACGCTAAACGATTTGCCAGAAGGCGATGTCCTTATTCGCGTTCATTATTCAGGGGTGAATTATAAAGATAGCTTAGCAAGCATCGCAAACGGCAATATTGTGACAAGCTATCCATTTGTCCCAGGAATCGACCTAGCAGGAGTTGTTGTATCTTCTGACAGCCCTGATTTTAAAGAAGGAGATCGTGTCATCGCAACAAGCTATGACATTGGCGTATCACACTTTGGAGGCTATAGTGAGTATGCGCGCATACGCAGCGAATGGATCGTCCCTCTTCCTGAAAATTTAACGTTAAAAGAAGCAATGATTATCGGAACAGCTGGCTTTACAGCTGCTTTATCTGTGCATCGCTTAGAGGAAAACCATACTAGTCCATCTAATGGCTCTGTGCTTGTAACAGGCGCTACGGGAGGTGTAGGAAGCTTTGCGGTTGCCATTCTTTCAAAATTAGGCTACAAAGTAGAAGCAAGTACGGGAAAAAGCTCGGAAGCAGCTTATTTGAAAGAGCTTGGCGCTTCCTCTATTGTAGCCCGTGAAGATGTTTATAACGGCAAATTAAAAGCATTAGGCAAGCAAAAATGGGCCGCTGCGGTGGATCCTGTGGGCGGAGAGCCTCTAGCTTCTGTTCTCAGTCAAATTCAGTACGGAGGCTCTGTAGCTGTCAGCGGGCTAACAGCTGGAGGCAAAGTGCCAACAACCGTCTTTCCCTTCATTTTAAGAGGAATTAATTTATTAGGTATCGATTCTGTTTACTGTCCAATGCCTACTCGAAAAGAGATTTGGAATAGACTCGCTAATGACTTTAAGCCTGAAAGCTTCGAACCTTTCATTCAGCAGGAAATTTCACTACAACAGCTCCCTGAGGTACTTCCGACTTTATTAAAAGGACAAGCTCGAGGACGAACAATTGTGAAGCTATAAAAAAACGGAGAAACCTAGGTTTCTCCGTTTTTTTACGAACAGAAGCATGTTATTATGCATCTATTTTTACTATTAAATCCGTCACTAATTCTTTCATGGTCACATCGGCTAAGACTTGTTCCATGGCATCTTGAGAACGTTTTAAAATCAATTCAAGGACACTTTGAATATTGGCTCCTACAGGACACTCCACATTCGGATTTTCATGCATTTGAAACAATTCTCCTTCTTCCACTGCCGCCACCGCTCGGTAAACGTCTAACAACGTTATCTCTTCTAAATCTTTCAATAGATAAGCTCCGCCAGCTCCGGCTTTTACACCCACGAGTCCAGCTTTCTTTAACATCCCAATTACTCGTCTTATAACAACAGGATTTGTATTTACACTGCTAGCAATCCACTCTGAAGTACTAGGATGACTGCTATCTACTTTAATTAAAGACAGTATGTGAACGGCCACGGTGAATCGACTGCTAATTTTCATTGCTCTCACTCCTATTTTGTTGTAATCATTATAGTTACAACATTTATGAAAGTCAAGCATGCTTTTTTAGGAAAGAATGTCCTCTTCTACCGCCTCATAAAAGCGCAGCGTTTTCTTGATTTCCATAGCTTCAGAACATGCTTTCGTTTTCTTTTTATTCGCTTCTTTATGTTCGTTCACATGTTCTTCTCTTGAGATCCACGCTTGAAAGAACTGCTTGTCTTCCCACTTGGATACAAAGACATATTCAACTTTATCTGCGGAATCTTTTTTCCAGCATTCGAACGATAAATTTCCTTTGGCTGCCTCAATTTCTATTTTGTTTTTCTTAGCTTTTTGCTTGAGCTGTTCTTCAAATTTCTTTTCTGTTTCAAAATTTGCGTTTACAACAAACATCTTATCTTCCTCTCTAAATGAAAGTAATTCTCATTCGATTATTGCATAGTAATTTTATTTTTTCAATTTATATGGATAAGTTACAGAAGCCCAAAAAGACCGCTGTTTAAGCGGTCTTCTTTTTTACAAATGTTTTCTATGCACTGTTTTTCCATCATACGTAAAGGCGATTGGCTTGCCTTCCATTACCGTTTCTAAATGAACGGGGCGGCCCCAAAGCTGATGAACGTACGGTACCACTTTTTCTAAGTATTTGACATCTAATTCAATTCCTTCATACCAGTGTTTTAAATAGAGCTCTCCATTTTTTAAATAGTCTCCATTGGTTACTGTGATGTAAGGAAATCCGCCGTTTACGCGCATATTAACAAGCTGATCTCTAACTTCTGTCCACTCTTTATCGACGATTTTATAGTCTTTTCCTTGTTTTTGGAATAAGTACATATCCTCCCGCATGACTAAATCTTTTGTTAAGTAATTGCGGATAAAGGAAATATCTGATTCAACCTCACGTACCTCAAACATCTTCTCTCTTCCTGATCCGCGCTCCACGCCCCGGCGAATCATATCTTCTGTTGGATTATTGTAGCGTTCTTCAATGTCTTCAAAGATTTTTAATCCTAAATAATATGGATTGATTCCCGTCTTAGACGGCTGCACAACCCCTGCATTTAGCTTGGCGAATTCTATCGCTTCATCACTCGTTAAGTCCATTTCTCGAATAATGCGCTGATGCCAGAAAGAAGCCCAGCCTTCATTCATAATTTTTGTTTCAAGCTGCGGCCAGAAATAAAGCATTTCTTCTCGCATCATCGTTAAAATATCCCGCTGCCAATCCTCTAAATAAGGACTGTATTCTTCGATAAATAATAAGATGTCTTTTTCAGGCTGAGGCGGAAATTTTTTAAAAGACTTTGGAGGTTTTGGTTTTTTCTTTTCTTTATAATCCAAATTCCATAAATCATCGTAAGGAGAAATGATTTCTTCTTCCGATGATTCTACATCATCTATGCTCCAAGAAAGCTTGGCACGCATAAGGGACGGATCAATATGTTCCTGAATCGATAGGACAGCATCCAAAAACTTTTCTACTTCACGCTTACCGTGCTTTACTTCGTATTCTTTAATTCGATCAGCGGTCGCTGCCATACTTTCTACCATATCCCGTTTAGTGTTGGCAAAACGGCTGTTATTTTTAAAGAAGTCACAGTGGGCTAACACGTGAGCTACAATTAATTTATTCTGAATAAGCGCATTGGAATCCAATAAAAATGCATAACAAGGATCTGAATTGATAACTAATTCATAAATTTTACTCAATCCAAGATCGTAGTGTAATTTCATTTTGTAAAATTGTTTTCCAAAGCTCCAATGTGAAAAACGAGTTGGCATCCCATATGCACCAAACGTATAAATAATATCTGCCGGGCAAATTTCATAGCGCATCGGATAAAAATCTAAGCCGAAACCGCTAGCTATTTCCGTAATTTCATCAATCGCACGGTATAATTGCTTATAATCTGCTTCTTTCACGACAGCTCCCCCTTTCACTCCTTACTTCAATCTATGTACAAACATGTCAATTCATGTGTTTTCATCAAAAAGAAGCTTTATTTTTTCAAGAAAAGGGGATTTTTATTTAGTTGTCTTAAATAATGGATGTAATATAACTGTTATGCTGCATCATTCTTTGCCTTTCTTATCATTTATCCGGTGCTGTACGTTTATTCTTCTTGCATAATGACTACAACCTCTTTTAATTATGCACTGGTCTTTTGCCCAACATTTACAGCGTAAGAATTCCCGCAAATATCATACACTAATTTCAACTCCTCAAAAGGAGGAACGTTATTAATGGATGTAATTGATTATGATCGAGCTTTATATTACACACACCGTTCACAATGGGATAACTTATTAATTTTAATGGTTCGAACAGACGACGATTTTCTTTCAAAAAAGATTGAACATTTTTTGCACGCCTACAATTTTGAACGAAACTACCGCATCATTCAAGAAGAGCTTTATTCTTTACTACGCTACATTGATCATGCAACGGAATATTCGGAGCACAACCCGGAGCTTCTGGAAGAATCATTGTACTAGTATTTTTGATACACACACTTGGACAAAGAAGGGATGAATTCCCTTCTTTATTTTTTTATGTTGCACTAAAAATATGCATACTTTATTTCAAAAAACATCAAATGATATATGTAAACATATTTATTTTTATCGTTGACATAAAAGTGAATTCGCCGTACAATCTTCAGTACATACGCTAAGATATTTCAGTACATACTGGGAGGAACATATATGAGTACTAATAAAAGGTTTCGCACATTAGATTTAACGCTAGCCGGTATGTTTGCGGCTCTTATGGCTATTGGTGCAAACATTACTTCTTGGGCACCTTTTTTACAAGTAGGCGGCGTGCCTCTTTCACTTCAGCCTTTTTTTGTTATATTAGCAGGACTTTTACTTGGGAGCCGAATGGGTTCTATTTCGATGATTGTATACGTATTAATTGGCATTGCCGGCGCCCCGGTATTTGCTCAATTTAAAGCAGGAATTGGTATTTTATTTGGAAGCACCGGCGGCTTTTTGCTTTCTTATATCGTAGCAGCATTTATCACAGGAAAAATTATGGAAATGCGCGGCAAGCCAACTTTTTCTATCTTTTTAATTTCGTCGCTAGTTGGTATTGCCGTTATTTATTTAATTGGTACTACGTATATGTATGTAGCGGTTAATTACTGGCTTGAAGCTCCTGCAATGACATATGCAGCCGCTTGGAAGATTATGTCGTGGTTTGCGGTAAAGGATCTTATTTTTACTGTTCTTGGGGCTATGCTTGCTCCGAGAATTTATAAAGCCCTACGATCTTCTTCGTATTTGTCAAATACGCAATCAAATAAAGTATCATAAAAGAAGCCTGCTCAAGTTTGAGCAGGCTTTACTTTTATACCGTTTTCACTTTATCTAATACACGTTCTACTTCACCCATTACAGCTGTTTGTACAGCTTCTAAATGGGCAATGCTCGTTGCTTCATCTTCTGACACGACGCCAAAATAGAACTTCACCTTTGGCTCTGTACCAGACGGACGAAGGCAGAACCAAGAACCGTCTTCTAAGATATATTTTAATACGTTTGATTTTGGTAATGTAATTTCTTCTACTTTTCCTGCTTTAATATGCTGACGCTCACTTAATGTATAATCCTCTACAACTGAAACATTTAATCCTGCAATGTCAGTAGGAGGTTCATTTCTAAATGTAGCCAAAATATGCTGAATTTGCTCAGATCCTTCTTTTCCTTTAAGCGTTAAAGATTTCAGACCTTCACGATAGAAACCATATTTAGTAAACACTTGCTGAAGCGCTTCATATAGCGTCATGCCCTGCTTTTTATAATAAGCACAAGCTTCTACTGCTAGAATGGCTGCTTGTACAGCGTCTTTGTCACGAGCAAAGTCACCAATTAAATAGCCGTAGCTTTCTTCATAACCGAATTGGAATGTATACTCGCCCGTTTGCTCATATTGCTTAATTTTTTCACCGATAAATTTAAAACCTGTTAGAGTGTCAACAACTTGCAGTCCAAATGAACGAGCAATTTGTGCGCCGATTTCTGACGTTACAATCGTTTTTAACACAACGCCATTAGCAGGCAGCACGCCTTTTTCTTTCTTTTGAGAAAGCAAATAGTGAAGCAATAAAGCACCCGTTTGGTTTCCTGTTAATAACGCATATTCGCCGCTTGGATCTTTTACAGCAATTCCCAAACGGTCTGCATCTGGATCCGTTGCGATTAAGATATCTGCATCAATTTCTTTTCCTTTACGAACAGCATATTCAAATGCAGCCGGTTCTTCAGGATTCGGAGATTTAACCGTCGAGAAATTTGGATCAGGAAGTTCTTGTTCTTCAATAACCGTGACATTTTCGTAACCGATGGATTGAAGCGCGTTGCGAACTGGCTTATTAGCTGTACCATGTAGAGGTGTAAAAACCACTTTTAAGTCTTTACCTGTTTCAGAAGCTAGCTCTGGATTAATTAAAATCGTTTTTAGTTTCTCATTGTATGCTTCGTCAATCGCTGAACCAATCATTTCAATAAGACCTTTTTCTTTTAGCTCCGCTTCAGATTGAACAGCTAATGTAAGTTCATTTTCCACAGCATTTACAAAGCCAACTAGTTCATCAGCTTCTTTTGGCGGCAGCTGACCACCGTCTGGACCATATACTTTGTATCCATTATATTCAGGAGGATTGTGGCTCGCTGTAATAACAATACCTCCGAATGCGTTTAACTCACGCACTGCAAATGAAAGTTCAGGTGTTGGTCTTAGCTCTTCAAATACATACGTTTTAATTCCGTGACTTGCTAATGTTTTTGCTGCTTCCATTGCAAATTCAGGGGATTTGTGGCGAGAATCATACGCAATGACTACTCCTTGGTTAATAGCTTCTTCGCCAGCTTGTTTAATGTACTCAGCAAAGCCTTCGGAAGCTTTTCTGATTGTATACGTATTCATACGGTTTGTACCCGCTCCAATTTCCCCACGCATTCCGCCTGTTCCAAATTCCAATGTTTTGTAAAAACTATCTTCTAATTGTTTTTCATCACCTTTGATTGCGTCTAAATTTTGACGTAATTCAGGATCTAAATTTGGATGATTAATCCAAGATGTATATGTTTCTTTCCAACTCATAAAAAAAAGCCCCCTTATATAGATGTAAATATGTATGAAAAGAGAAAAACGAGTAATCGTCTTTCTCTTTTTTTAACAGTCATATTATATTTCTTCGTCAAAATTTGACTTCCTGCTATTATCTTATGGCTGTATTGACAAATTTTGAGGTACTTTTTTATTTTATCATGAAATACCTGTCATACGGTTAACTTTTTCAGCTACTGGTACAACTGCGTCATGAAGGTGCTGTTCTAATTCATCCGTATAAGCTTTTGTTTGCTCAAGCGTCCATTTTAACTCTTCGGCCATATGAGCAATCACTTGTTTTTTCCAGCTTCTTACCCAGTTGATATCAAAGAATAAAGCGCCCGTACGTCGAATGAAGAAGTCCACTGGTTTTGAAACCATTTCTTCTTCTATGCCATATTGAATTTGCAAAAATACACTAGCTGGAAGGTCGCTGTTTTTTAGCTGATCCGGACGTTCAATCATGTAGCGGTATACTTTATCTACGTTTGAGCCGTAGCGTTTCACAAGCTTTTCAGCAGCGTCACGTGATAACCCTAGTTTGATGCCTTCTTTGACTTTTTGCTCTACAAACGTTGGGAACCCACCTGAACCGCCTACATTACCTCCAGAAATCGGTAAATGTTTAGTTTGACAGCTTTCAAATTCGCGTCCTTCTGCTTTAAAATCTTCAGCTACGCGATTTACGACAATTTCAGCCATTTTACGGTACCCAGTTAATTTCCCTCCAGCGATTGTAATTAAACCTGATTCTGATGTCCAGATTTCATCTTTACGCGAGATTTCAGAAGGATCTTTTCCTTGTTCGTGAATAAGTGGACGAACACCCGCCCAGCTTGATTCTACGTCGTCTACTGTAATATCAACCGTTGGGAACATATAGTTAATCGCATCAATAACATATTGACGGTCTTTTACAGTCATACGCGGATGTCTAGCGTCTTCTTTATAGACCGTGTCTGTTGTGCCTACGTATGTTTTTCCATCACGCGGAATTGCAAATACCATACGTCCATCAGGTGTATCAAAATAAATGGCTTGTTTTAACGGAAAGCGCTCTTGATCAATAACTAAGTGAATTCCTTTTGTTAATTGAAGCTGCTTGCCTTTTTTTGAATTATCTTTTTCACGCAGCGTGTCCACCCATGGACCTGCAGCGTTAACGATTTTTTTCGCATAGATATTATATTCTTTATTCGTAAGCTGATCGCGAACAACAGCCCCTACTACTTTTCCTTTATCGTAGATGAAGTTTTCCACTTTTGTGTAATTGACTAAGTCTGCTCCTCTTGCGGCAGCTTCCTTAGCTACTTCAATCGTTAAACGTGCATCATCTGTTTTATATTCAACGTAGTAACCGCCGCCTTTTAAATCTTTAGATTTCACCAATGGCTCGCGGCTAAGCGTTTCTTCTGCGCTAAACATCTTGCGGCGCTCTGAGCGTTTTACACCAGCTAAAAAATCATATACGCGCAGTCCAATTGAAGTTGAGAATTTACCGAATGTTCCACCCGTATGGAAAGGTAACAGCATCCACTCCGGAGTCGTTACATGAGGGCCATTTTCATATACGATGGCACGTTCTTTACCAACTTCGGCTACCATTTTAACTTCAAACTGTTTTAAATAGCGTAGACCGCCGTGAACAAGCTTCGTTGAACGACTAGATGTTCCTGCTGCGAAATCCTGCATTTCAACTAATGCCGTTTTCATGCCTCGATGAGTCGCATCAAGCGCAATACCTGACCCAGTAATCCCCCCACCAATTACTAGTAAATCATATTGATTTTGTGTCATGTCTACCAATTTATTCGAACGTGTTTGACTTGAAAACATACGTCATTCTCCTTTCAATTTTTAAAGATATCAAAATTTTCCAATATACAAAAAAGAGAGACCACAAATCACATATATAGTATGTCTACATATGGATCTGTGGTCTCTCCGATTCTCCAACCAATTTATTAACTTGATTAAATTATATCATACATGCGCTTTTAATTAAAGTGTTTTCATCAAATAATTACTTAAAAGCCATTGTTGCATGTACGGCTTTTTTCCAGCCGCTATATAATTCTTCACGCTTTTCTTCTTCCATATTTGGTTCGAAAGATTTTTCCATATTCCACTGCTGCGCAATTTCATCGCAATCTTTCCAGTAGCCGACCGCAAGACCCGCTAAATATGCTGCCCCAAGAGCCGTTGTTTCATTCACTTGAGGACGTTCAACCGGAACGTCTAACACATCACTTTGGAACTGCATTAAGAAATTATTCTTAACTGCTCCTCCGTCTACACGCAATGTTTTTAATGTAATTCCAGAGTCCGCTTCCATTGCACTTAATACATCTCTTGTTTGATAAGCTAGTGATTCAAGCGTTGCACGGATAAAGTGTTCTTTTTTTGTACCGCGAGTCAATCCAAACATCGCTCCCCGTACATCGCTATCCCAATAAGGTGTTCCAAGTCCTACGAAAGCTGGCACAATATATACGCCGTCTGTAGACTCTACTCGCGTTGCATAGTTTTCAGTTTCAGCCGCATTTTTAAACATTCTTAAACCGTCGCGAAGCCACTGAATAGCAGATCCTGCTACAAAAATACTCCCTTCAAGCGCATATTCTACTTTGCCGTTAATCCCCCATGCTAATGTAGTTAACAAGCCGTGATCGGACTTAACTGCTTTTTCACCCGTATTCATGAGCATAAAGCAGCCTGTTCCATAGGTGTTTTTCGCCATTCCTTTTTCATAGCAAGCTTGTCCAAATAAAGCGGCTTGCTGATCCCCTGCTGCTCCAGCAATTGGAATGTTTTTACCAAAAAAATGATAGTCTACTGTATGAGCGTATACTTCAGAAGAAGGCTTCACTTCTGGAAGCATTGATTTCGGTACCCCTAAGATATCTAGCAGTTCATCATCCCATTTTAAATCGTAGATATTGAACATAAGCGTGCGGGATGCGTTTGAGTAATCCGTTACATGCGCCTTTCCGCCTGATAGCTTCCAAATTAACCATGTATCAATTGTTCCGAATAACAATTCACCGTTTTCTGCTTTTTCACGTGCACCTTCTACGTTATCTAAAATCCACTTCACTTTTGTTCCAGAGAAGTATGCATCAATTAATAATCCCGTTTTGTCGCGGAACGTATCGTTTAATCCTTTTGCTTTTAATTCTTCACAAATACCAGACGTTTGTCGAGACTGCCATACAATTGCATTGTACACCGGCTTCCCTGTTGCTTTTTCCCATACTACTGCTGTTTCACGCTGATTGGTAATCCCAATTCCTTCGATTTGATCTGCATGAACACCTGACTCAGATAAACAAGATGCGATAACTGCTAAGATAGAACCCCAAATTTCACTGGCATTATGCTCTACCCAGCCTGGTTTTGGAAAGTACTGTGTAAACTCTTTTTGAGCTACATGTACAACTTCACCTTTTTTATTAAATAACATTGCTCGTGAGCTTGTTGTTCCTTGGTCTAAAGATAAAATAAATTTTTCCATATCAATATCCCCTATTCTCTGTATAGTGTCGTTTCTTTATTGTACATAGTTAGATGGTAAAGAGCATTCATTTTTTCGGTACTACTGCTGATTGAATCTGTGCTGCCTTTTGTTTGGAAACAGCGTAGATAACTGCTAAAACAATCAGCGCTAGACTTAAAACAACCCATAAGCTGCTTGACATTTTATTTAAAAATGCCGCTTGGTAAAATACTGCCCCGATTGATCCGCCTACTAAAGGACCCACTACTGGCACCCAAGCATATTTCCAGTTCGAGCTGCCTTTGCCAGGTATCGGCAAGATAGCATGAGCAATACGAGGTCCTAAATCACGAGCAGGGTTGATGGCATAGCCTGTTGTTCCTCCTAATGATAAACCAATACTTACGATTAAAAATCCTACTACTAAAGGATTTAATCCATCTGTAAATTTATTTGCTCCAATTGCTAAGATTCCTACGACTAATACAAACGTTCCAATTGCCTCACTTAAAACGTTTGCAAATGGATTAGCAATTGCTGGCCCCGTTGCGAATACGCCTAATTTTGTACCAGCATCTTTTGTTTCTTTCCAGTGTGGAAGATAGTGTAAATAAACAACTGTTGCACCAAGAATGGCTCCAATAAACTGAGCTAAGATGTACATCGGTACTTGTGACCATGGAAAATCACCTGTAATAGCAAGCGCTACGGTTAACGCTGGATTTAAATGTGCCCCACTCATATTACCAACCGCATATGCTGCCATCGCTACTGCCATTCCCCATCCCATTGTGATAACGATCCATCCTGAATTAGCAGCAAACGATTTTTTTAAATTGACGCCCGCACATACACCAGCGCCAAGGATAATTAAAATCATTGTTCCAATTATTTCTCCTAAGAATGCTTGCATATAAATAACCTCCCCTTTGTATGAAAACGATTAAAATGAAAATAAGAAAATCCACAATACATCCCCCTAATAAAATCATTAAAAGGCTATACTGTGGATCTCCTATTCTCCCTCACATCTATTAACTTATCTAGAAGTTTACTAGATGATGAAAGCGTTGTCAAACAGTTTTTTTAAGTTGAAATACTCCACAGTTCTCTATTTGATGTTGTAACAGCAGAAGCCCCGGCTCCTAAAGCGTTACGAACTTCTTTTTCGGTTCGTATTAAACCTCCAGCTAACACTGGAATGCCTGTTTCAGCTTTGACTTCTTGGATTAAAGTGGGCACAATTCCAGGAAGAAGCTCAATATAATCGGGTTTTACTTTCTTCATTAACTCGTAGCTTTTCTTCAAAGCCGTGCTGTCTAATAAAAAGACCCGTTGAATGGCATAAATCCCTCTTTGTTTAGCTTTTAAAATGACGTTTGTTCTTGTCGAAATAATCCCCGCAGGCTTAAACTCCTGACACAAAAAATCAACCGCATACTCATCGTGCTTTAAGCCATGAATTAAATCTAAATGAATGATTAGCTTCTTTTCATGCTTATGAACCTCTTTCATAATTCCTTTTAGCATGCCCACTTGATTGTCTAAAAGAACTCCGTACTCATAATTACTTACTAAAAATTTTTCCAATTGCTTCATATCTCGAACAGCGGGTAATACCGATTGTCCATGAAAACTCATGTTTTCCCCTCTTTTCCATGGTTAGTCCACAAAATTCATTGTAATAGCTTTTATTATGGCAAAAGTTGAAATAAAAAACACCATGCATTTGCATGATGTTTTTAGAAACTGCGTTATTTTTTATATTTAATATTGTAAACGTCGTGGCGTCGGTCTTTTAATTGACGAACCGTTCCTGATTGACGCTGGCGGCGAAGAATTTCTAAATCTACGTCTCCAATAACTACCATTTCAATATTAGGATTACATTCTCCTACAATGCCGTCTCGTGCAAATTCAAAGTCAGAAGGTGCAAAAATAGCAGACTGAGCGTACTGAATGTCCATGTTTTCTGTTTCAGGCAGGTTTCCAACTGTACCTGCGATAACCGTATAAATTTGGTTTTCGATTGCGCGCGCCTGAGAGCAGTATCTTACGCGCAGATAGCCTTGACGGTCTTCCGTGCAGAATGGTGTAAAAATAATATTTGCACCTTTATCGGTAGCAATACGAGCAAGCTCTGGAAATTCGATGTCATAGCAAATTTGGATCGCAATTTTACCGCAATCTGTATCAAACACTTCAACTTTGTCTCCTGGGCTAATTCCCCACCATTTTCTTTCATTAGGTGTAATATGCACTTTGTACTGCTTTTCAATTGTTCCATCTCGGCGGAATAGATAGGCAATATTAAAAATATCTCCATTATCTTCTTCGACGAAGTGAGATCCTCCAATAATATTTACGTTATATTTAACCGCTAAGTTAGTGAATAGCTCAATGTACTCTTCCGTATATTCTGCTACGCGCTGAACCGCTTTGCTTGGGATCTTTTCATTCAAGAAAGACATTAGCTGAGTTGTGAAAATTTCCGGGAATACGCAGAAGTCGGCTTTTGCATCATAAGCAACATCTGTATAATATTCTACCTGTGTCGCAAACTCTTCAAATGAATTGATCTGTTTCATCATATACTGAACAACACAAATACGCACTGGGAATGACGTTTTAAAATGGCGTTTTGAACGGCGAACGTAATCTACGTTGTTCCATTCCATCAGCGTTGCATACTTATTAGAAGCTAGATCATCAGGAAGATAACCAGGGTTTATACGCATAAGCGTAAATCCGTTCATTAGCTGAAAAGATAGCACTGGATCATAAATTTTATGATGAATAACTTGCTCTACATATTCTCTAGGCGACATTTCAACTGAATGCTTATGGTAATTCGGAATTCTTCCTCCGATGATGATACTTTTCAGGTTCAATTCACGTGCTAAATCTTTACGCGCTTCATATAAGCGGCGTCCTATTTTCATGCCGCGATACTTTGGATGAACCATTACTTCAATCCCATAAAGATTGTAGCCTTCCGGGTTATGATTTGTAATGTATCCTTCGTCTGTAATATCGTCCCACGTATGCTGATCATCGTACTCATCAAAGTTCACAATCAAGCTTGAACAAGATCCGATAATTTCCCCGTCGTACTCTGCACATATTTGTCCTTCTGGAAAAATGGCCAGGTGACTTTCAAGCTGTTCTTTTTTCCACGGATCCATTCCCGGGAATGATAGCTTTTGAAGTGCTAAAATTTCATCTATATCGTCCGGTTTGATGTTACGAATAATCATTTTTTTCTCAAATTTTGATAAATCTATTGTAGACATACGCTAAAACAACCCTTTCTCTCTCTTCATTAGGCAATTAGTTTCCCTGTTTTTTATTATAATAAACATTATTAAAAATTCAAAAAATGAGGTTGAGACATAACGAAGTAAATCCAATCTAAAGACGAACAAATGGATGCATTAGCTCGTATGAATAGCTTGTGACACCGCTGTTGATTTCCGTGCAAGACTTCGCTTTCCACAGGAGTCTTCGCCTTGCCCTCCCATCAACTGCTAGAAGGAACAAAACAGATGAAACCTACGTTCACCATAATAAAAAAACGAACCACGAATCAAATATTTTGATCAATGGTTCGTTTTTCACTTAGGCTAAAATACTTTTGTCTCAGCCTCATTTTCTATTTGCAAATATCTAATTTTATGGATGTTTTTTTATTAGGATAATTTTCAATAAATCCTGGTCCTAAAGAGACTTTAATGCCATTTATTTTATATACATTATATCGTTCACCGCGATTTAACGTACGAATCTTTCCCCATTTTCCTTTTTCTTCTTTTAACAAAACCATCGGTGATTGAATCGTTACAAAACCAATTTGGCCTTTTGAGAGCTTTTTCGTTTTACAAAGATTCTGGGCGACTGAAGCACTGCTTACTTTGTATTTGTTTTTAACAGCGATTGAATCAAAACTTTGAGAATGAAATTGACCAATAACCACTTTTGTACCGGTTTGAACGCGGTCAAACAGCCAGCGTACCTCTTCATCATACATACGAATGCACCCTGAACTTGCGTAAGTCCCGATAGAACTTGGATTATTATTTCCATGAATAGCATACGTCGTTCCATATGTTCCGCGCGCATTTAATCCTAGCCAGCGATCACCTAGGGGATTCCTAGGATCTCCTCCCCGAATGTTGTCTTTATAATAAGGCCGGTTTTTAATTTTATTCACAATGCTAAAGGTACCCTCTGGTGTATAACTCATCTGCCTCCCTGTCGCAACTTTGAACGTCCTTACTAATTTTCCTCCATCATAAAAAGCAAGGGTGTTAGTAGATTTGTTAATAATAATAAGTTGATTTGACGCCGCAGACGCATTGCCTGTCAGGCCCATCCCCGCGAGTAAAAAAACAAGCCCAACAAAAAAAACAGCCACCTTTTTCATTTATCGACTCCCCCAATTTCTCTTATATCTATATAAGAAAAGTATAGGATGAAAGGCAAACCATCAGAACACTTTTTACCTTATAAGTCAAAATACAATAAAATCTTTCACGCACCCCTTTTTACTGACAAGAAGCAATAAATGTACATAACAAAAAAACGGCCCTTTAAAGGGCCGTTTCGTTTGTATTTAAAGCTTCACTTCAACTTTTGCATTTTTCTTAAGTTCTTCAACTTTTTTCTCCAATGCTTCTTGTTTCTTTTGTTGTTCAAGCTGCTGCTTAATTTGTGGCTTTACGTCTTCAAGCTTTGGCATTTGAGATTGTTCTTTACCGCCGCTTGCTTGACTTTGGCTTTGTTTTGCAAATTGATCGTAATAATCTTGAATTTCTTTATCTGTTACTTCTGGTGTTTGGATGTCTTTATCTACGTACTGCTGATATTTAATGCTGTCAGCCAGCTCAGACTTTAATTGTGATTGAGTTAGTCCTGCATCTTTTAAAGCCGCTTTAAACTGTTTATCTGTTTTGAACTGCTTTTTCGTTTCTTTTAACTTTTTATTTACTTCTTCATCAGTTGCTTTATAGCCTTTGTTTTCAGCTTCTTGCAATAGCAGCGTTTGACCTACTAAATTGTCAATTGTTTGCTGCTTTACTTGTTTAGCTGCTTCTTTAGATGTTGGGTCTTGTCCCATTTGTTGGTACTGATTTTGTGATGTAGCCAGGGCTGCATTATATTCTTCACCAGAAACTTTTTTACCGTTTACAACTGCTACGGTTTTCTTCTCATCTACTTTTTGTTTATCTAATTTCTTCTGCATTTCTTTTGCTTGCTTTTCCTGCTTTTCCTGAGCCTCTTTTTGCTTCTCAGTTTGTGCAGTTTTCTGATCATCACTTTTTGATTGCTTTGCATCATCGTTTGAACCGCATGCTGTTAAAGCTGCAGCAATTACCCCAATGAGCAATGTATACATCAGTTTTTTCATGATTAATCTCCTTTCATAATCCCAAATGATTATTAGCTATTCGAAAAAATCATCTAGGGGGCATTGTATATGATATAGGCGTAAAAAGAAACTATTTAGGCTAATTTTAAACATATGTAATAAGATTGAAACGTTCTGTAATCTTATGAAAGGTAAACAATTTCGTTTATACGACCTGTCTAATCATAACATTATTTAATATGATTTACATAATTTACAGAAAGTTATTCATAGTACATTCTTTTCTTTAAAGCTTTCTTTATATTAAAGATGACAGTATTCGATCACATAATCTCATCGTTTTTACATTGTCACTTCCACTGGAAAGAAGTTCTTTATCACTTGTACAACACTCAATGAAATGAGCCATCTCTCCAACAAATCCACGAAGGTAAAGATCTCGATATGCTCCTGACATTGGAGAAGCAGAAGGTGTAAACACACGGTCGTTTTCTTTTAATGACTTCCATGGTAAATCATCAAAAGTCTGAGATTCGTGAATAGTCAATGCGTTTACTTCATCAGCAAGAGCAAAGCCATTGTCAAATGTCACTAATAAGTTTTCGCTTTCGCGAGACCACGCTGTCATGCCAGTAAAATACAGGCTTCCTACCGTGCCATTTTCAAACTTCAGCGAAATACTATTTGAAATATACTCACCATGATTATTTCTGAACCCTGTCACGTGAACGACTTCGCCGAACAAGTGACGGACAAGATCAACAATATGTATGGCAGCAAGCTTCATAAACTGCTCTTCACCTTTACAAAAAGGGGTACTGTCTACAGCAAACCTCGCTTGAAATGAACGGACGTTTCCAAGGTTTCCTTCTTCAATTAGCTCTTTTAGTTTTATATAGCAAGGTGCATAGCGCTTCATAAAACCTACCATTACTTTTACGCCAGCTTCCCTAGCAGCATCTGAAATCTCTTTTGCTTCTCTTTCATTCATCCCCAAAGGCTTGTCCACATAAACATTTTTTCCCGCTCGAATGCAATCAAGCACCAAAGCAGGATGATCTTCAGGCTGTGCCACAACTACTACTCCGTCGCACTTTTCCTGCTTCAGCATTTTCTTATAATCATCGTATGGCGTACCGCTGCTCCCAAATCGCTGAAGAGCAGCTTTTGATCTTTCCATACTGCGTGTGGAAATTGCTTTAATTTCTGCTCCCGCTTCAATAACGGACGGATAAATGTTCGTTGATGCGTGAAAGCCTGCACCAATAAAACATAATTTTGCTTTTGTCATGTTTTCGCTCCTATTTGTTTTTTGTGATGTATTTATACAAGTTTGACCATATCACAAGCTCTTTTTGAATGTCCAATTGAAATCTGAAATATGCCAATAAAAAGAAAGAAGTTGAGACACAACTAAATGAATCCAATTGAAAGACGAACAACTAGTATACATGAGCTGAACCGCTTATGACACCACAGTTAATTTCCGTGCAAGACTTTGCTTTCGGCGGGCGGGCGCTGAGCCTCCTCGTCGCATACGCTCCTGTGTGGTCTCATCTGTTCTGCTTTTCCCGCAGGAGTCTCCGCCTTGCCCTCCAATCAACTGCTAGAAAGACCTACCCTCAAGAAACCTACGTTTACCATAACAAAAAAACGAACCACTAATCAAAAATCTCGATCAATGGTTCGTTCTTCACTTCGTCTAAAATGCTTTTGTCCCAGCCTCTTTCTTTAATTTATGTATGAATTATAAAACGATTCATACGAATACGTAATCAAATTGTTTTCTTTTGCAAAACACTCAATGGAAACAGGAAATAAGAACCCGTATTTTTTTAAAATTGCAATATTTTTTTCGAATTGCTCGCAGTCGCTTTCTTCAATCGGCCGATGTTGAATCGCTTCAATCACGGCAATTATTGTCTGCAGGCTACTAATGACTTGCAATGCTTCATCGAGTAAGCCATTATATAAATGGTCTGTACAATAATCTGGATTTAATAATTCATCAGGATTAAGCTTATCTACAGATACATACCGAGGTAACAAGTCATAGCGAAGCTGTTCAGTCAACTCTTCTATGTAATTCTCCATTTCTGGCGGAGCTGCTTGGGCAATTTTCATGGTTACCCCCCCTTTTTTCTCTTAACTTATGTCTCTTTATTTAGCATAACATAAACATAAAACGAGAACTTCAGGTAGTTATTTCCTCCTAATTATTTACAAGTTCTTTTAAAAGATTAAAGGATATTTACTAGTATGTAAGGAAGGGATTAAATATGAGTATACACGGCCAATGGCTAGAAGATAAAATCACAAAAAATGATGCAGGGCAAACAATTGAAGATTATTTAAAAACGAAATGGCGTATTCCTAAAAAAACGCTGCATCAGTTTCGGATGAAGAAAAATGTGCTTATAAACGGCGAGCCTTTACCATGGAGAAACACTCTTAAGGAACATGATAAAATTTCACTTCCTTTTTTTGAAGCAGAGCCTAATGAAATAACACCTTACAATGTTGATATAGAGATTTTGTTTGAAGATGAGCACGTACTAATCGTAAACAAACCAATAAACCTAGATACTCATCCTTCATCAGAGCAAGACCAAAAAACTCTTTTAAATGCTGTAGCTGCTTATTTTCAAAAAATAGGCCTCAAAACAAAGCCTAGACACGTTCACCGTTTGGACAGCGATACATCAGGTGCTATCTTATTCACGAAGCATTTTGTAGCAAGCTCTGTGTTTGATCAGCTGCTGGCTGAACGTAAAATTAATCGGACTTATATTGCCCTCGTCCAAGGTATCATAAAAAAAGAGGACGGCATCATCAATGAACCCATTGGACGCGATCGTCATCACGCTACAAGAAGAAGAGTATCTAGAACGGGACAAGCTGCCAAAACACGTTACCGGGTGTTAAAACGCAATACGGCAAAAAACGAAACGCTTATTGAACTTTCGCTCGAAACCGGACGCACTCACCAAATTCGTGTTCATATGAGTCACATCGGCTATCCATTACTTGGTGATACTCTTTATGGAGGAAAGAGATTAAAAGAGCAGCAGCAAGCTTTACATGCCATTAAGCTTTCTTTTATACACCCGTTTACACATCAGCGTGTGTCAGCTGTTGCACCTCCAACTCAGCAAGTCTTTTTGCCTTACAGCAAGTTGTTTTCCTATTAAACATAAAAGAGAGGTTAGGACACAACCAGCTAAGGGCAAACAAATAGAGGAAGTGCGCTGAACCGCTTGAGATACCTACATGAAACCTGCGTTGACCATATCAATAAAAAAATCCGAACGAGTTGAATTCTTTATCAAGAATCTCAATTCATCGTTCGGATTTTCCTTTAACTAAAACACTTTTGTCCTAGCCTCTTTTTTTCTATTGAATTTTAAACTGACGAATCAAGTTCGCCAATTCTTCACTAATCTCTTGCAGATGTTCAGCTGATTGAGAAACAGTAGAAATAGCTCTAATTTGTTCTTCTGTAGAAGCGGTAATTTCTTCAGTTCCCGCTGCTGATTGCTGTGCAATAGCTGCTATGCTTTGAATTGCCGCTACCACGTCTTCCTTATGCTCATCGATACTGTCCATGCTGCTTGTCACATGTTCGACAGCCGCCGCCACTTGTTCAATCGTAGTTGCAATTTCATGAAAAGCTCGTTCTGTATCTCCTACCACAAAGTCTTGAGACTTTGAAAGCTCTTCTGTACGGTTGCATTCTTCACGCGCAGCAGCGACTTCCCCTTGAATCGCTGCAATCGTATGGCGAACTTGTTCAGTGGCCTGAGAGGACTGTTCAGCAAGTTTTCGCACTTCTTCAGCTACTACCGCAAATCCTTTGCCATGTTCTCCTGCACGAGCTGCTTCAATACTAGCATTTAATGCAAGTAAATTTGTCTGATCTGAAATACTATTGATTGTGAAAATAATAGATTCAATTTTTTTCATCTTATTTGTTAACTCTTCCATTACAGCTTGAACAGCGTGAATCGTTTGAGACGATTCAGTAGTTTGGTTGCGAAGGAGCTGCATCTGTTTTAAACCTTTTTCATTGATGCTTACAGCTTCAATCGTCATTTTATTAATCTGTGCATTTTGTTCAATGACTTCTTCAATTTGCGAAGATAAACTCATCGTTTTATGATTAGTAGAGTCAGCGTCAGAAGCTTGCTGCGTGGCACCGCTGGCAATCTCATGGATAGCCCGGCCGATTTCCTCACTGGATGCAGTTGCTTCTTCAGATACGGCACTCAAGTCTTCAACAGACGTTTTTACTGTCTCAACAGAAGTCTGAACCGTACCAATCAATGTTTTCATTTTGGCTACCATATCATTAAATAAATGAGTAAGCTCACCAATTTCATCTTTTGACTTCGTCTTCACCTGAACCGTTAAATCGCCAGCTGTTACTTTGGCTACTTCATTTTTCAAGCGGCGAATCGGATTAGTAATGATTCTTGAGAAAAAGATGGTTAACACCACTGATAATAAGATGCCAATTAACGCAATCCAGACAATAACAGTCAGTAAATGATGAGCGCTTGAGAGCATTTCATTATAAATAAAGGCATTTCCTATCTTCCAATTCGTCCCTTCGAGAGTATCATATGCCATCACTCTCTCTTCACCTTGAAAGGTATACTTCATGAAATCTCTATTTCGGTCTGCTTCGTACATTTTTTTCATAAATGGCTGATTCATTAAATTTTTCCCAGCTTCTGTTGGATGAACGAGCGCTGTCCCATTTTGATCAAATAAAAATGCATACCCACCGTGATTTACTTCTGCTTTACCTACAATGTTTTTTAATGCATCTAAGTCTAAATCAGTAGCTATAACGCCCAGCACACTTTTAGTATCTGGATCTAAAATAGCCTTTGCAATTGTCACGACCGTCTTTTTTGTTGCTGCATCTTCATATGGATCCGTATAAATAACCTCATTAGGTGATTCTACCGCTTGTTTGTACCATACCCTTGAAGTCGGATCATAGTTTGAACCAAACTCTTGTTTAGGAACAGAATACATTCCTTTATTTTTAGTGCCTATGTATTCAAGTGCTAGGTTTGGATACTTTTCTTTAAACTGTGTAAACTCTTTTTGAACTGCGTTCCATGTAAAATACGGATTTTTCTCTTGGTTTGTTTGATCTCCTTCCTGCTTAACAAAATTAACAATTACATCGTTTTCACTATACGTCAGCAAAGAACGACTATACATGTCTAAGTACGTATGAATGGTTTCTTTTAACTCTTTCACTTGACTTTGAGACTGAACTTCTACATCTTTTTCTATTTGCGTTTTGGTAAATTGATAAACAGCCCCTGAAACAACTAATAATAAAATAGCTATAAAAATACTAAAAAATACTACGAGCTTTGCACTTAACCTCTTCATTCCCTCACCCTTCTACAAAAATCTTTATATTACTAATAACGGCTTTTCATTTTCATTTTTGAAGAAGTTTTTGTGATTTATTTCAAATTCCCGCAAAATAAAACCAGCGCATCCTTTCATAACGAAAGAACATGCTGGTCTTATTTTTGCTTTTTGTATGCATCAGGTTCAATATGAACAAGCGTATCTTTAATTTGATGCTCATCGTTCATCATATGTTCAATTTGATCAGCAATTTCATGGCTTTTGATAACATTTAAATGGGGATCTACTTTAACAGTTACATCAATCACGACTTGATTACCAAGCTTGCGCGCTTTCACATCTTCTACTTCTTTTACACCTTCTACAAGCTCGATGCTTTCTTTGTAGTGCCCTAACTTCTCTTCGTCGAATCCGTCTGTTAAGGAATGAGCCGCTTCTTTAAAAATCTCGATGGCTGTTTTACAAATAATAATTCCCACAGCAAAAGCAGCCACCACGTCCAGCCAGGGCAGGCCGAACTGTGAGCCAAAAATTCCCACAACAGCCCCTATACTCACAAGTGCATCAGACAAATTATCTTTAGCAACCGCATATAAAGACTGGCTATCAAGTTTTTTAGCAAGCTTAATATTATATCGGTAGACACCCCCCATAACAGCAGCCGCTCCAAGACCTACCCAAGCAGCCAGTAAATTAGGCGCTTCAGATTTGTCCATAAATAATGACTGACCCGCATCGACCAATACTTCTAGTCCGATGACCATCATGATAAAAGAGGCAATAAGTGAAGAGATATGTTCCGCTCTGGAATGTCCATAGGGATGATCATTATCGCGAGGTTTTTTAGAGATTTTTAAGCCGACTAAGACGGCAATTGATGCAATAATATCTGTAACATTATTAAGACCGTCGGCTTTTAATGCAGAGGAAGCGGTGACACCCGCAATGATAAGTTTACATGCTGATAAAAAGATATATGATAAGATACTAACCCAAGCGCCTTTTTGGGCTTGCTCATAGTAGTTCTCCATCCCTTCCACTCCTTTATTCAAAATAAGCAAACTTAGTGTAACAAATGGATTTCGTGTGGGTCTATAGAAACATTATTGGCTGCTAACATACAAATAGAGAATGTTAAACTCTTTAGCTTTCTGCAAAACAAGTTGCCTTTACTCAACACTTTAAACGTTTAAGATCTTTCTAAATGTGGCGCTTCATGTAGAAGGACCCTTTTTTAAATCACCCTGTAAAATTGTTTACTATTTTTTAAAGGGTGTGATTTTTATCACAGCTGAAGCTATTTATTCTTGTTACACTAACATTGTGAAAAACATCACAAAATAAAATTCAAAGGATGATACAAATGAAAACACAATTTACACCAAAAACACGAAAAGTTGCCGTTATCGGAACTGGTTTTGTTGGCTCAAGCTACGCTTTTTCAATGGTGAATCAAGGTATTGCCAATGAATTAGTGTTAATCGATATGAACAAAGAAAAAGCAGAAGGTGAAGCACGCGATATCAATCATGGAATGCCATTTGCCACACCGATGAAAATCTGGGCTGGAGATTATAAAGACTGTGCTGACGCTGATTTAGTAGTTATTACAGCGGGCGCTAATCAAGCTCCAGGGGAAACACGCTTAGATCTAGTTGAAAAAAACGTTAAAATTTTTGAATGCATTGTAAAAGATATTATGAACAGTGGATTTGACGGCATCATTTTAGTGGCAACAAATCCAGTTGATATTCTCGCACACGTTACACAAAAAGTATCAGGATTACCAAACGAACGGGTAATTGGTTCAGGAACGATTCTTGACACAGCTCGTTTCCGCTACTTGTTAAGCGACTATTTCGAAGTAGATTCTCGCAACGTCCACGCTTATATTATGGGGGAACATGGAGATACGGAATTTCCTGTTTGGAGCCACGCGCAAATTGGCGGTGTGAAGCTCGAACATTTTATCAATACTGCCGCTATTGAAAAAGAACCGGATATGCAGCATCTATTCGAACAAACCCGCGATGCGGCTTACCATATTATTAATCGAAAAGGAGCGACTTATTACGGAATTGCAATGGGGCTTTTACGCATTACCAAGGCTATTTTAGATGATGAAAATTCTATTTTAACGGTATCTGCTTTATTAGAAGGACAATACGGTATTTCTGATGTGTATATTGGCGTACCAGCTATCATTAATAAAAACGGCGTGCGTCAAATTATTGAATTGAATTTAACTCCTCACGAACAGCAGCAGCTCGAGCACTCTGCTAGCATTCTTAAGCAAACTCGCGACAGAGCTTTTGTGTAACATCTAAAGATTTTTGCGGGGGACTCCCCCGCTCCCTTGTTTTAAATATGTAGTAGAGGTGTATGAATATGACGTGGACTCAGGTATATAATCCGTTAGATAATATTTGGCTTTCTGCACTAATTGCACTCATCCCCATTATCTTTTTCTTTATTGCTTTAACTCTTTTGAAATTAAAAGGACATATTGCTGCCGGTATTACGGTGCTTCTTTCTATGATTATTGCTATTTATTTTTATGATATGCCTGCCTCAATGGTCTTAGGAGCCACAGGCTATGGGTTTCTGTATGCACTTTGGCCCATCAGCTATATTATTATCGGAGCGGTGTTCTTATACAAGCTAACTGTCAAAAGCGGACAGTTTACTACCATCAGACAATCTATTATTTCAATAACCGATGACCCCCGCTTGCAAATGCTGCTTGTTGCTTTTTCCTTTAATGCTTTTTTAGAAGGGGCAGCGGGATTTGGAGCTCCAATTGCTATTACAGCAGCGCTTCTAGTTGGACTTGGGTTCAAACCGTTAAAAGCAGCGGCGCTATGTTTAATTGCTAATACAGCTTCAGGAGCATTTGGCGCCATGGGGATTCCTGTTATTGTCGCAGGACAAGTATCTGGCATAGATCCAAAAGAAATTGCTCATTTTCTTGGCACACAGCTTCCGATTATTTCTTTTCTTATCCCTTTTTTACTTGTCTTTATTATGGATGGGATAAAAGGATTAAAAGACGTATGGAAAGCAACGAGCATCACAGCCGTTTCCTATGCACTGACACAGTATTTAACTGTTACATACATCGGCCCTGAACTTCCAAATATCACATCTTCTATTGTGAGTTTGCTTGCTCTTGCTTTTTATATTAAACGAACAAGCCCGGCAGCAGCTAAAAGCTTCAGCCTGTCACCAAAACAGATTTTAAAGGCTTGGTCTCCTTTTATTCTATTAACGATACTCGTTACGGCTTGGAGCATTTCTTTTGTCAAAACGATGCTTGAACATATGAACCTGCTTATTAACGTCCCATTTTTACACAATCAAGTAATTAAAGCAGCGCCTTTAGTAAAAGATCCTACGCCTTACGCTGCTGTCTTAAAAATAGACGTATTTGCAGCAACAGGTACAGCAATTCTTATTGCTTGTATCCTTTCAGTTTTCTTGCTTAACGTATCGCCAAAAGTGGCATGGACCACTCTTTTAGAAACCGTAAAAGAATTATCAAGACCTATTATTACTATTATGATGGTCATTGCTTTTGCTTTTATTTCAAATTATTCAGGACAGTCTTCTACACTTGGATTGGCGCTCGCTACATCAGCTGCTTATTTTCCATTTTTATCTCCATTTCTTGGCTGGATTGGCGTATTTCTAACGGGGTCTGTCGTATCAAATAATGCGCTGTTCGGCAACTTGCAGCTAACTACAGCTCAGCAAATTAATGTCTTGCCAATTATTCTCGTAGCGGCCAATACTGCCGGCGGCGTGATGGCTAAAATGCTTTCTCCTCAATCAATTGCCGTCGCTGCCGGAGCAGTGGGACTGGCTGGAAAAGAAGGTGAACTGTTTAAATACACGCTCAAATACAGTATGGGATTTTTGATACTAGGAGGATTTGTTACCTTTTTATTGGCTTGGTGGTTATGATAAAAAAGCTCTAAAAAACTGTTATTACCGTATTTCTTTCATTTAAACAAACGTTTGATTATATAAAAAAGTCCCCAGTTAGCGCTGGGGGTTTTTTATTCTGAAATAAGTAAACCTATGTTGCCAAATTGTTTCCCTTGATCTAATCGTTCGCAAGCTGCAACTGCCTCTGACAGCGGATAGAATCGATCAACGATTGGTTTAATTTGATGTTTCTCTATAAAATCTATCATCTTCATGAATTCTTCCCGACTACCCATAGACGTACCAAGTATATTAAATTGAGGATAAAAAATGGTCCTTAGAGGCAATTCAATTTCATTTCCGGAACTTGCTCCAAAATTAACAATTCTTCCATTGGGCTTCAATATTTCAAAATAAGTGGGAAATAAAGCTGCGCCCACACTATCAAGTATAATATCTATTTTTCTATTGTTGATTTCTTCTTTTAGACTGCTTCCACTATCTAACGCATAATCCGCTCCATACTTTAGCGCTTGCTTTCTTTTCTCATTACTTCTAGAAGTGACCGTTACGTTAGCTCCGATAGCTTTTGCAAATAATAAGCCATAGGTTGCGACTCCGCTTCCTATACCAGGAATAAGTAAATCTTCTCCTTTTTTTAATTGACCTTTTGTAAATAGAGCTCTATAAGCCGTTAAAGCTGATAATGAAAGAACTCCTGCCTGTTTCCAAGATAGATAAGATGGCTTTTGCACCACATTATCCGCTTTTATGATTACGCACTCCGCAAACGTTCCATTTGATGGACCACCTAGAATTTTAGGTGTAAACGGAATGTCCTCTATACGATTCCACTCCAGACTTGGATTAATGATCACTTCCATTCCTTTTTTTAAACCTTTTACATCTTCCCCCACTTCTTCTATAATACCTGCACCGTCTGAACCTGGAATAAACGGCTTATCTCCTTTGCTTCGATTGTTCATAACGAACAAGTCTCTTCGGTTTAAACCTGCTGTTCTTAACCTTATTTTTATTTCTCCTCTTTCAGGGTACATCTCTTGAAGATTTCTGTAATTCATGCCTGCTATTCCACTTTTCTCACTATGTATAATGGCTTTCATAATTTCATTTCACCTCCTCTTACCTACTCTACTAAAAAGCTTAAAATCACAAAAGAAATATGCCCCAAAAAAGGAAGGACAGTTTTCACCGTTTCATCTTTATTTTTCTGTATACTAAAAGGATCCCAGCTATTTTATTACATTATTGTTACAAATAATATTATTTGTAACAATAAGAACGCTAGATGAAATAAAACGCTTAAAAACGCCGTTATTTCAACATTTATCTACAATTACACTACTATATCTATTTTAAAAACTAGCAAAAAACCAAAAAAATTTAAGAAAAAAAGACAAAACACTTTCTTTTATTACAGATTTATTGTAATATAAATGTAACAAAAGAAATATAAAACACATAATTGTTACATAAATAAAGTTAATTAATTAGGAGTGAGTTAGAAATGAAAAAAATTGGACTAGTTTTATCATCAATCGCTATTTTCTTTACACTAAGCACTGGAGTTACAGCACAAACAACATCTACAACACTAACGGATGCAAATGCTGTCAAAATTGCAGCTAGTGCCAGCAATCATTTCTGGAGTGCTCTGCACGGTTATAAAAACAAACCATGTACAGAACGTACATTTGAATATAAAGGAACTGAGTACGTGTATCTTTGCCCTGAATTTGATACAAAAGCTGAACTATCAAGCTACTTATCTGAGACATTTACAAATAGTGCAGTAGAAAAAGGATTAACAAATTACGGCTATATCACATATAACGGCAAACTTGCACATCCAATCGGCGACGGATTCAGCATGTTAGAGTGGTCAAAAGCAAAAACAAAGCTTGTATATCAAACAGCAACAGTTCGCTCTTATGAATTCACAGTTCCAACTGTAGATGGCGGCAGCGTAAAACGAACTGTCACATTCTATAAATCTAATTCTCAGTGGAAAGTAAATAAATTTGACGCTGTTCAATAATAAAAAAAGCAGGCCTGCTTGAGCAGACCTGCTTTTTTCTTTTTTATCGATAACATAAATAAAACTTCTACTTACAGCGCTCTAATAGCTGTAAATAGAAGTTGAGATCACAAGTTTAAGTAAATCAAATTTTGTCGAATCCTGTAGAAACAGTGATAAGTTACGTTTTATATTACAGGCTAAACTTCTTATTGTCAACATAATTCAGCAAAAAAATAGGACAATATATTCAGAGCATAGTAAAGACATTAACTTGGATTTTGTTCATGTTCCTCTGGATTATCATGTACAGGGTGCGCTCCTGGGAATAATCTCTGCGCTTTTTCATGAAGGTTTTTGTTTTCATAATTAAATGCGCTATACGTTCGCTGGCCTTCTTCCCACGAAGTAGATTTCCCCAGTTTTTGATTAACAGGAGAGCCGAAAGGACCGTCTGGAAATTCTTCAGCGGTTATATATTCGTGGCTTTTTTCTACTGTAGAGAAATCATCATACGATGGTTGTTTGTGTTCTTTCAATGATTTCACCCCTTCTTTCTAGAAGATTTTCTACTAGTATGCGCACTTCTTTGTAAAAAAACCTCTTAAATTAGTCTAAATCAGGGTATGATAACTATACATTTATTTTTTAAAGGAGTTGAACAGCTTGGAACCTAGACCTCAGAAAGGAACTTTTTTCCGAGAAAAAATCTTAAATAATAAATTTGTTGTATATACAATTATTATTTTTATTCTCAGCATGACTATTTTTTCGTTATCAAAAATCGGATTTATTTTAATTCCTATCTCTATTTTTATTAAAACAATCGCACTACCGATTATCTTAGCAGGAATTTGCTTTTATTTATTTAATCCGCTTGTTGACTTTTTAGAACGAAAAGGTGTAAAACGAATTATTTCCATTCTTGTTTTATACATAGTGATTATCGGCGCATTAGCCATTATTATTTCATCGGTTATTCCGCCTCTAAAAAATCAAGTTGACCGCCTTATTGATAATATCCCAGAGCTGACACATGACGTTCAGCATGCGGTGACGAACCTTTCGAATAACCGGTATGTCGAACAAGGTCTTCAATCGGCTAACACAGACCTAGATAAGCTTTCAAAAGATGCATCAAAACACTTGAGTAAATATGTTTCTGGATTTTCAAGCGGTATTGTGAACTTTGTCGGCACCATCACAGAAATTATATTATCGGTTGCCGTTTTACCCTTTATTCTTTTTTACTTGTTAAAAGATGGGAAGAACTTACCTAATTACATTGTAAAACTGCTTCCAAACCGCTCTCGTTCTGAAGCTAAATTTATTTTAGCCGACATGAACCACGCATTAAGCGCATATATTCGCGGGCAAATTTTTGTTGCGATTTGTATAGGTGTACTGCTTTTCATTGGCTATCTGATTATTGGGTTAGATTATGCATTACTTCTAGCGATTATCGCCATGGTAACCAATGTTGTGCCTTACCTTGGTCCTATTATCGCCATTATCCCAGCAATTATTATTGCGTTTATTACCTCTCCTTTCATGCTTGTAAAACTAGCCATTGTCTGGGCAGTTGTTCAATTGCTTGAAGGTAAAGTAATATCTCCGCAAATTATGGGAAGAAGCCTAGACATTCACCCGATTACAGTCATTTTTGTCATTCTAACCGCCGGAAACTTATTCGGAATCATCGGTATTATTTTAGCCGTCCCTGGATATGCCGTTTTAAAAGTTATTATTACGCATATTTACCAATTCATCCGTTTGAATTCTACTATGTATCCAGATAAAAAAGCATAATAAAAAGCCCCTCGATTTTCGATGGGCTTAACTTTTTACTTTTGTTCTTCTTCATCTTCACGATCAAACCAAAGGAGCTCTTGATCATCTTCATCTCCATTATAGTTGATGAGAATTTCTTCTCCTGCTTGGATATCCGTATATGCATAAAAATCAAAGGTATGATTGTCAAAATTAATTTCATACGTAGCATTGGGTGTATACGAGTGATTAAACAGCATACCGTATCCCAAAAGAATAGCCGTATGATTCACTCCATATTCAAAAGCATAATCCGCTAGTGTTGTTTTCTCAATAAAATCATGCTCTTTATTAGGATAAGCGATAACAGGAGCTTCGTGAATAAGCGTTCCTTTTTTAATATCTTGCTTAGCAAATACACCTCTATTAAATTCTCCGTCGCTTATCGCAGACACTTTTATTTCGATCATATTCGTCACCTATATATTCTTTCCTCTAAGATTTTTTTCTTCCTTAAGCTTGACAGTTTCTAATGGGGAAATCAACTGTTTTTCATAACCACTTGAATATAAGCTGAAGGAGCGCTTATCATGCACACTTGTGTAAGCACTTACCTTGTTAGAAACATGCAATTTGATTTTATTTTAGACATGGAAAAGCAATGACCTTGCGCATAGGGCTTTTTTGAGCCATTCAACATGTGAAGAATCGTTTTTCTCTGTGATATAATCGTTTATGCTGCTTTTTTATGTTAATCTATCACTCTTATTACCAAATTTATCTCATGTTAGAAAGAAGGTTTTAAATGAACTTAAATCATGACAAAGAGGTGTAACGTATGCAGTCCTTTCTTATCTGATGTGGGGGTTCACGCCAATTTATTGGAAGCTGGTTCACCACGTAGCACCGGGGGAGATTTTAGCTCAGCGCGTTTTTTGGTCTTTTATTTTTATGCTTATTCTTTTATTGATAACAAAGAAATGGCGTACATACATTACGTTTGTAAAAGAAATAATGAAAAAACCATCCTTATTCTGGTCCCTTTTTACTGCGTCTGTACTTATTAGTGCAAATTGGGGCATTTTTATGTGGGCTGTCATTGATGGAAAAATAGTAGAAGCGAGCCTTGGACAATATATTAATCCCCTAACAAGTGTTTTATTAGGTGTTATTGTCTTAAAAGAGAGATTAAGCGGGGCTCAAATTTTTGCATTTATACTAGCAGCGATCGGCGTATTAACACTCAGTCTTCATTATGGTGTGGTTCCTTGGATTTCGCTTAGTTTAGCTCTTACTTTTGGATTATATGGTTTGGCAAAGAAAAAGATTAAAGCTGATTCAACAATCGGATTAACTCTTGAAACGATGGTCATCTCCCCTATTTCATTAGCATACATAGGCTACCTCACGTTTCAATCACACTTGCAGTTTTTTGATTCTTTTTCAACAAGTCTTTTATTAATCGGAAGTGGAATGGTCACAGCTCTACCACTCTTATTATTCACAAAAAGTGCTAAAAAAGGATCATTATCAATGCTTGGTATTCTTCAATATATTTCACCAACCTTATCTCTGCTAGCAGGAGTAATTCTATACCATGAATCGCTAACAAAAGCTCATGTTATTGCTTTTAGTTTTATTTGGTTAGCTCTTATTGTTTATACGTTTTCATCTATTGCTAAATGGGGGAACAAAAAATACACAAAAAATAAGATGGGAGCCTAACAGAAGCATACATTTTCTTACGTATTATTTCTAAACAAATTGGGCTGAAAGGAGCGATATTTATGAAACAAATCATTGACTCTCATATTCACCTCGATCAATATGAACCGAAAAGCTGGAAAGACATAATAGAGAAGGATCCTTCGTTACAAACGCTTATTTCTGTATCTTCCACATTACAGTCTTGCCAACTTAATCAAAAAATCAGCCAATTGTATTCCTGTGTGAAACCCGCCTACGGATTTCATCCTGAACAAATGCTGCCTTCTTCAAATGAATTAGCGGAGCTGTTTGCCTGGATCGATCAAAACAATGAAGAAATGATAGCTGTTGGTGAGGTAGGTCTACCTTATTACTTAAGTCAGACCTATACTCTTTCTCTAGAGCCCTATTTGGAGCTGCTTGAAGCTTTTATTATTCATTCAAAAAAATGGGGAAAACCGTTAATTCTTCACGCTGTATATGAAGACGCTGAAATTGTATGTGACTTACTAGAAAAACATTCCGTGTCTAAAGCTCACTTCCACTGGTTCAAAGGAGCTAAAAAAACCGTTGAACGAATGAAAAACAACGGTTACTATATTTCAGTTACACCTGATATTGTATATAAGCCTAAAATCCAAGCGCTTGCCATGGAATACCCTCTTGACTACTTGATGGTCGAAACAGATGGTCCGTGGCCATTTGAAGGACCTTTTCAAAACCAGACAACGGTTCCATCAATGATACATCAGTCCGTTGAGGAAATAGCACGTCTCAAAGGAGTTTCTGGAACGGAAGCATATGATTTTTTATATCAAAATACGTCTTGTTTTTATAATCTCTCCACATAAAAGGCCTTTCCCTAAGGAAAGGCCTTTTATATCTAAATTCGTTTCACAAGTTTTACGATTAGCACAATCACTGCAATGACAAGAAGAATGTGAATGATGCCGCCGCCAATATGAAAAACTAATCCTAATAACCAAAAAATAAATAAAAGTCCAATAATCGTCCACAACATAATTTTTTCTCCTTTTTTTATATGTAGTATTTGTTATAATTTTATATTTCCCTAAATGTGCATAAATAAACGTATTTCATATACATCTTTTCACTGAGGAAGGTTCACATAATGTACAAAAAGCACTCATGTTCTCTGTGGTAAAATAAGTATGTAATCTTATTTCATTTAAACTATAGCGGAGATGATTAACTATGACGTGGATTGTATTACTTTCCATCATTCTTGTAAGTGCACTCAAAATATTAATAACGTGTCTTCCAACTCCAGTGGTCAAATGGCTTATGACTAAATTTCAATTACATCCAACACTTGATGACCAAAACGTTACTGTCACAGTTGATGGGAAACATTTAGAAGGCAAAGACAAAATGCAAGTGATTGATTATTTTAATAAAGCAACATTTTTAAAACAATATTATGTCCATGAAGGAAATAAGGACTATTATAAACACCTAGAAGACAGTGAAACTCCACTGGTTATCGATACGAAAAAAGGAAAAAAAGATGTTCGATTATGCGTATACAGTTATGATGATCATGTCGATGTCGTAAAACAGTATAAAAAGAAAATTATTGCTTACAGCCTGCTGTCTGATCACCTTCAAAAGCAGTCCATAACAGCTGACCTAGCTTAAACCAGTCGCCTATAAGGCGGCTTTTTGAGTTTTTAGTTTTAGTTTGAAGCTATCTTATTTAAAAAATACCAAACTTTAACATTAATTCAAATGCTATAATATAAATTAATAGAATTTTCTAACTTTTTTTCGAGAGGTGATGGATAATGCTTTCTTTGTTAGGGTTTGGAATGATTGCGACTTTTCTATTTCTTGTCATTAGTAAACGCTTGTCCGTGGTTGTTGCTTTTATTTTTGTCGCTATCCTCTTTGGTGTAATTGGAGGTTTTAGTGCTGATATGGGCGATATGATGATGAATGGTATTTTAAAAGTAGCTCCTACGGCCATTATGATCGTTTTTGCTATTTTATATTTTGGACTAATGATTGACGTCGGTTTATTTGATCCTATGATTTCTCGTATCCTAAACATTGTGAAAGGCGATCCTTTAAAAGTCGTAATGGCAACTGCCGTTATTACAATGCTTGTTGGCTTGGACGGAGACGGCTCTTCTACATTTTTAATTACAGTTTCCGCCTTGCTTCCTTTATACACAAAACTGGGAATGAACCGACTAATACTGGCTTGTGTTATTAGTTTAAGCGCAGGTGTTATGAATATGATTCCTTGGGGAGGTCCTCTCGTAAGAGCCGCAGCAAGTTTACAATTAGAAGTATCAGATCTATTTAACCCTCTGATTCCAGCTATGGCAGCGGGATTGATGTGGACTTTATTTTCAGCATATCTACTCGGAAAAAGAGAGAAAGCGCGCTTAGGAACCATTCATTTAAAAGGTTCATCAATGGCTTTTGCTGAACAGCTTTCAGTTCATGAGACCCCTGGGAAGCCACCTAGACTCTTTTGGTTTAATGCCTTATTGACACTGTGCTTAATGACTCTCTTGGTCGTAGACATACTCCCTATTCCTATTTTATTTGCTATTGCTTTTGCCATTGCTTTATTTGTTAATTTTCCTCATCCAAAAGAACAGCAGGAAAGAATCTTAAGTCATGCAAACAGCTTTGTAATGGTTAGTACGTTGGTTTTTGCAGCCGGAATTTTTACAGGCGTTTTTACAGAAACAAAAATGATGGATGCCATGGCTAATACCATTGTCAGCCTCACTCCTGAATGGCTAGGCTCTCACCTTCCCTTAGTTGTAGCAATAACGAGCCTTCCTCTTAGCTTTGTATTTTCACCTGATGCTTATTACTTTGGCATTTTACCTGTTATTAGCCATACAGCAGCTAATTTTGGTGTAGACCCTGTAGAAATAGGACGAGCAGCTTTATTGGGACATTCCACAACTGGGTTTCCTCTATCTCCTTTAGTACCCGCTACTTTTATTCTGATTGGGCTGGTTGAAGTAGATTTCGGGGAGCATCAAAAGTTTCTTTTCAAGTGGGCCTTTGGGACAACTATTGTCATGACAATTACAGCCATTTTAACGAATGCTATTTCCCTTTAGACTCCTACTATAAAAAAGGAAGCCGACTACCATAAGGCAATCGGCTCACACATGTAGGATATTGATTTAACACTAACAAAGTACAACACAACACTAGTAATTATATAATATATTTCATTATTTTGAAAGCGATTTCATATATATTTTTAAAAATGTTTTGTTATTTGTTTTTCATAGAAAAAAACCACGTTTCAGCCAATTCGAAACGTGGTTTTTTTCTGTAAGGACTTGCCCTACATGCTATAAATGTAAGTACGCTCATTATAGCATGAGCTCTTATTTAGATTCCATGGTAATTACTGTATAATATCGTTACATTACGACCGGTTGTATTTTTCTGTCCATGTGCAGCGTATTCCATGGCTCATCCTGTTCAGCAAGCCTTTCGATGAAACCTTGTGAAGTCCAGAATGGGATAGCCCCCGGTAAAAAAGGATGAGTATGCAGATACAACGTGTCATAAAAATGATTTTGAGCAAATTGTTTCACTGCCTTTAACAGCTGCTGTCCAATGCCTAGACGCCGGTATGCTGGATCGACATAGCATTTTACAATCTCGGCTGCAGTTTTATGTTCATATCGCTTTTTTAATGCATGAAACCTTCCATCGTAAGCGTATAAACCAATTGTTCCAATTACTTGTTGATTTTCCGTGACAGCTGCAAAAAAAGCAGCGCCTTTCGCTTGAACATAATGTTCATTAAAATGAAGCAAATCCACAGGAAGCTGATTTTTTTCCAGCATAGGAAATAGCTCATTCCGCATATTCATGACAAACTCAATCACTTCAGCATCCTTTTCTTTTACTTCTTTAATTTGATACATTTGTACTTCTTGCACGTTTACTGTCACATCCTTTTATCTATCATTGTATACTTTCTCTTTTTCCTATAGGAACAACACAATATTGACTATGGCGTTACGTCTAAATGCTGAGTCAGCATATAATACTCGCTTGGATTTGTTGTCCAGTTTTTCACTTTTTGATTATAAGCAACAACAATGTTTGGATGCACAATCGATGACGTCAGCATTTCCCCATTAATCAAAGCGGTTGCTTGCTTAGCTAACTGATCTCGCTTTGCGTCATCTACGGTTGAATTTAACTGCTGAATCATTTTTGTTAGCTTATCATCATTAATCCGGCTGGCATTTAAACCACCGCCCGGCAAATAGTTCGCACTTAAATAATAGCTTGCATCTCCTCTAGGTGCAGTGATAAGACTGTACAGTGCTAAATCCCAATCGTCTTTTGCCATTAAATATTCATCGCTGTCCTCAACGAGATAAATATTAATAGTAATTCCTAACTCTTTCGCATTAGACTGTATAAGCTGAGCAATCAAAGGAAGTTCTGGCAATGAACTGTATGTGACAAGAGAGAGCGATAATGGCTTTCCATTTTTGATTGCTTTGCCATTTTTGATTTGATAGCCTGCTTTCTCTAAATATTTTTTAGCAGATGGCATACCTCTTTGCTCATTAGCATTATTATCAGCAAAAGGAAATTGGGGTAAAAATGGACCTCGAGCCGCTGCCGCTTGATTGTTCATTATGCTGCTGACAATTTCTTTTCGGTTCAGTAAGGTATCGATAGCTTTTCTTACATTTTCGTCTTTTAATACGTCATTGGTTTGATTATAAAGTAATAAATGAGTACGCACACTAGGTACTCCACTTACCTTAAAAGACGGATCTGTTTGTAAAGTGCCCAAACTTTCTAAAGGCGGGCGATAAATAATATCGGCTGTTCCAGATTGAAGAGCAGCAACTCGCGCATTAGCATCTTCGTTAAATGCAAAAGTCGCGTTTTTCAATCTCACTTTTCCATTCCAATAATCCTCATACCTTTCTAATTTCACTTGATTTCCTTGATCAAAAGACAAGACGTGAAATGGACCCGTGCCAATGGGCTTCTTAGCTATATGAGAAGCATTAACGTCTATAATGGCTGTGTTTGGGTGCACTAATTCAGAAGGGAATTTAGGCATTGGTTCTTTTAACGTAATTGTCAGGGTGTGACCGTCCGCTTTCATTTCTTTGATTTTTAAAGCGTTTCTCATCGCATAGCTTTGGTCTATTGCTCTTTGAAGAGAAGACTTCACGGCATTTGCATCCAGCGCTTTTCCTTTTTGAAACGTGATGTTTTTTCTTATCATAAATGTCCATGTAAGGCCGTTATCTTTCGTTTCCCACTTTTCAGCAAGCCAAGGATTTATTTTTAAATCGTCGCTGATTTTGACAAGCGTCTCCCCCACTCCTGCACGGACTGCCGTATAATCATCATCGGTATGAGGATCAAGGGTTGCAGGTGTAAAATTAAATAAAAATGTCACACTTTTATCCGTTTTCTTTCTTTTATACTTATGCTCTCTTCATTAGGAGCGCAAGCAGTGAGGCAAAGTAACACAAGAAATATCATAGATACGAGTTTTTTATTATTTATCATTGATTTTTCCACCTTCTATTTTAATACACAAAAAAAGCACTTCGAAAAAGAAGTGCTTGTCTTCACAACAAATTCAGATAAACGTATCCCTTGTTTATCTTATTTTTGATTCTGCCAAAATACCTCCCTATCCTCGTAGGTTATTGTGTGCTGCGATTTATGGCAGGTCTCCTGGCTTCAAGTCATTGCCTTATACCGCCTTCCCGTCTCTAAATAGACAGTGGCTTTTTGGCATAAGGCTCCTTGTTACAGTGGCGGGACCGCTCCGGATTTGCACCGGATTCCCTTTTAAGGCAATTGAAAAACAATTGCCACCATAAAAGCTGGTTATTTAATTTAGTAGCGTGCTCTGGAAACTCTAGAAGTAGAAGCTGATGGTGAAACATCTTCATCATCAAATCCAGTGGCAATAACGGTTACCATCATTTCGTCCTTTAAATCTTCATTGATCACGGACCCAAAAATCATATTTAAGTCCTGATCAGAAGCAGACGTGACAATATCTGCTGCTTCCTGTACTTCGTAAAGACTCAAGCTGCTGCCGCTCGTAATGTTCAACAGCACGCCTCTTGCTCCATCAATCGATGCATCTAGCAGCGGACTAGAAATCGCTTTTTTCGCTGCTTCAATTGCCCGGTCTGATCCGGAAGCTCGTCCGATACCCATAAGCGCAAATCCTTGATTAGACATGATTGTTTTTACATCAGCAAAGTCAAGGTTAATCAGCCCCGGAACAGCGATTAAATCTGAAATACCTTGAATACCTTGGCGAAGAACATTATCTGCTTCACGGAATGCTTCAAGCATAGGCGTCTTTTTATCGACAATTTCAAGCAAGCGGTCGTTTGGAATCACAATAAGGGTATCTACCGATTCATTCATCGCAGTAATACCGCCTACTGCTTGCTTCGTACGTTTATTTCCTTCAAACTTGAACGGGCGAGTGACTACTCCAATTGTTAAAGCATTTAGTTCACGGGCAATTTGGGCAATAACCGGAGCTGCTCCAGTACCGGTTCCTCCGCCCATGCCAGCTGTTACGAATACCATATCTGCGCCTTGCAGTACTTCTTGAATTTGTTCTCTGCTTTCTTCGGCTGCTTCTCTTCCCACTTCTGGATTAGCTCCTGCACCTAATCCTCGCGTTAAGGCCGCACCAATCTGCATTTTCACATCTGCTTTAGATAAGTTAAGCGCCTGAGCATCCGTATTAACGGCGATAAATTCTACTCCTTGTACACCGTGTTCAATCATACGGTTAACGGTGTTATTTCCTCCACCGCCGACCCCAATTACTTTAATTCGCACTAGTGGCGATACATCTGCATCAAATCCAAACATTCTAAGTTCCTCCTCAATGATCAAAATTACTTTCTCTTATTATCCGAAAAAACACGTGAAGAACCTTTTACTCCTATGTTTAACGCGTAACTGTTCTTTTGTTTTACAGATTTTATACACTTCTCTTTTAACCTTTAAATCTTTACATCTTTATGTAAATTTATTGTTGTTCTAAAATTAGTACGCCGAACTCTTTTATGGTTTTTCCACTCAAAATGGCATATAAGCTTATTGTATCATTCATTTGACAGATGTCTGTATTTAATTTTGAGTAAGATGTGACTAAGAGAATAATATTTTTATAGACAAAATGAGAAAAAGCCCTTAGAAATAAGGGCTTCTCTAGATAATAAACCGTTTTATAATTTCCCAGTTAAGAATTGAGCTTCTCCCATGCCAAAGCTCCAGTCAGCATTACCGTTTTCAACAATCGAAATCATAATGTCGTTTGGCTGAATGCCGCAGCTCTCTCCAAGCTCTTTTACAATTAATCTGTAAAGAGCTTGCTTTTGCTCTTCTGTTCGCTGTTTACTCGTTACACTTATAATAACCAAATCCTTGCTTCTCTCAAAGCCAAGACCTGTATCTTCAATAATCATTTCATGAGCAGGATGCTGATGTACAATTTGATAACGGTCGCGCTCCGGGACGCCAAAGGCTTCTAGCATCGCTCGGTGAGCAGCGTCTAGTAATGTTTTTAACTCTTTTTCATCTCTTCCTTCTATTACATCAAATCTAAGTAATGGCATACTAAGTAACCTCCAGCTTTTTGTCTAATGTATTATTGCTTCATCATATCACAACTATCATTTGTTAAAAAAAGATATGCTATCCACAATGTGCTCTCTAGTGAAGGAGACCTCAAACGCTTCAATAAAAGCTGAACCTAATAAAAAGAAATGAGCAGCATAACGGCTCATTTCATTAGTACAAAAACATTTATAATAAGAGCTAAAATACATACAGATACAATGGCGATGAGTACGTTCATCACAAGGTTTTGCGAGGATGTTTTGGCTTGTTTTTTCATATCAGCCCGACTCATCTGTTGCTTTTCATGATCACTTTTAGACATCACGTAGCCTCTCCTATTCATCAAAATGTCAGCAGTGTGTAAATAATTTTTGAGAAACCTTGATCCAGTTCTTTTGTATAGACAGCAGCACATGCAGGTTATCACCAGTTATTTTAGCATGTTTTGTCAAATAAGTGGACTATGTAGCGCTTCAATTTAGTATTCACGGCCAAATATATTTAAATTCGTTGCTTTTCTCTTCTTTTCTCGCTATTGTTTGAGAAGAAGGATAATTAGATACGATAAAGGATGATACGATATTGAATAACCATACGCAGCTGCCTCAGTATATCTACACATACGCATGCAGCGAAGAGGAACTCTCACTATGTCAATTAGAGAGACGCTCTCTTTTTGAAATTGAAACTGAGAAACCTATCATAAGAAGTGCCGTTAAACTTGATCCAAGCAGAAGCCCTTTTATCAAAGAGCGATTAGATATTATGTATGAATCAGATGACCTTGCAGATATTTGTAAGCAAGTAAAAGATATTGACCTTGGAGACAAAACATTTAAACTCATTTTCATGAAAATTAATGACTTGGAAAAAGATCAAAAAATAAGTTATAAAGGTCAGCGTGCTATTGAACGTGATGTGGGTTGGCATTTTGTAGCAGAAGCAGACTTGCATAACCCTGACCATTTGTTTGGCGTTGTTCCATTTGAAGGACGCTGGTATTTTGGGAAATATCAAAAAAGCGAAGCGGTATGGCTGCATCATTTGAAGAAACCGCGTGAATACTCTACAGCACTCAGTACCCGCCTTGCAAGAGCCGTAGCTAACATTGCCGTTCCAAACCCTGAAGGAATCAAAGTGATTGATCCATGCTGCGGTATCGGTACAGTCCTTGTAGAAGCCCTTTCAATGGGCATTGATATTGTAGGACGCGATATCAATCCACTTGTGACCGACGGATCTCGTGAAAATATTGCGCATTTCGGCTTAAGCGGTGATGTCAAAACTGGACCGATTTCAGATGTTACAACTCACTATGATGTAGCTATCATCGACATGCCTTACAATCTCTACACCCACGCGACGCCTGAAGATCAGCTTTCTATTTTAAAACACGCTCGCCGCTTTGCGGATAAAGTAGTCGTGATTACAGTAGATACGATTGACCATATGATTCATGAAGCTGGCTTTTCTATTTCAGATCGCTGCGTAGCGCGCAAAAGCGTATTTTCTAGACAAGTAGTTGTATGCGAATAAAAAAGACACCAGTCTAACAGGCTGGTGTCTTTTGATTTACCACTCTTTAGGTTCATAGTCTAATTCTTTGAATAGCTGCGTACGCTCTTTTTTCGTTAAATCTCTCCATTGCCCAACAGGTAAGTTGTTTAAATGGATATTCATAATACGCGTACGCTGAAGGCGGTATACTTCATATCCGAGCACTTCACACATACGGCGAATTTGACGATTTAAACCCTGTGTTAAAATAATTTGAAACTCATACTTAGACAGCTGTGTCACTTCACAAGGAAGCGTTTTTGTGCCTAAAATTTTTACTCCCTCAGACATGTTTTTGATAAACTCTGGTGTAATTGGCTTATCTACTGCAACAATATATTCTTTTTCATGCTTGTTTTCTGCACGTAAAATTTCATTAATAATATCCCCGTCATTTGTAAGTAAAATTAAGCCGTCTGAATCCTTATCAAGTCGTCCAACGTGGTGAATACGCAAAGGGTGATTGACTAAATCAATGATGTTTCCCTTTACTTTTTTTTCACTCGTACTTGTAATGCCGACTGGTTTATTAAGCGCAATATATACATTATTTCGAGCAATCCGAAGCTGTTGGCCGCTTACTCGAATATCATCGCCGGGCTTAACTTGATCTCCGACTTTTGCAACCTTTCCATTAACGGTTACTCTTCCTTCACTAATTAACTTATCTGCCCCGCGTCTTGACGCCTTTCCAGATTCGCTAATAAATTTATTCAGTCTCAGGTGAATCACAACCTTACATTTAAAAATTTTAAAATTTGTCTCTTCTATTAGAAACAGACATATGCCAATTTCTATACCGTCCCTATCGTAACATGCTATACGCTTCTCGTCTTCTTTTAATTTCATTACTTAATCATATTTTTTTAACAGTAATAGAAGTATAGGTCTAAAATACTTTGTAACCTTATTCTTAACATTTCAATCAATGCTTACACCTGTGAAGCTTGCATCAATCTTCACTTATATACAAGACCTAAACGTCTGGATTGACTGATCAGTATAGAGTTGCTACCATTATACTGACCGATCAACTAGTAATTATATCAGGGAGCTGTTTTCATGGAACCAACCAATTCAAAAGAAAAAATTTTAAGCGCAGCTGCTAAACTTTTTCGCAAAAAAGGCTATCACGCCACCAGTCTAAGTCAAATTACAAAAGAAAGCAGCGCTCCGAGAGGATCTATTTATTATTATTTTCCGGATGGAAAACAACAGTTAGCAAAAGAAGCTATTCAAAAAACGGGAGAAAGAGTCAAAGCTTATATCGAAAAATCCCTCGCTTCTCATGAAGATGCCGCGTCAGCTATTCAATATCATATAAAACTGATGGCTGATCGAATGTTTGAACAAGTGGAAAATGAAGCGGATATCTCTCTCGCTGCTATGTCGAGTGAAGTATGGTCATCAAACGAAACGCTTCGGATGGCCTGTGAAGCCGTGTATAACGAGTGGGAGCAAGTTTATGCAGATAAGTTAGTTTGTTCAGGTTATGAACAAGAGGAAGCAAGACAGCTAGGTTCAGCTATACAGTCTTGGATTGAAGGGGCTTATACTCTTTCATTAACTAAAAGTAGTACAGTCCCTATGCAAATTGCAGCTGACCAAATTGGTAAGCTGTTTGCAAACAAAAATTAATTTAGTAAAAGGAGGTCACTTATGACACAAACAGAAGAAAAAATGAGTACACAAAGTAAGCTTATCCTTTTCATTTTGATTCTAGGAAATTTTTTATGCTTAATTAGTGAAACGGTAATGAACGTGGCCTTGCCAAGTATCATTTCAGATTTTCACATTAGAACGAGCTCAGCTCAGTGGTTAACTACCGGATATATGCTTGTAATCGGCATCTCTGTTCCGGTGTCTGCTTTTTTAATTCAACGATTCACATTAAGACAGCTGTTTGTGACGGCTATGAGCTTTTACTTAATTGGGTCCTTCATTGGATTTATTACTCCATGGTTTTCTCTGCTTTTTGTGGGCCGTATGATTCAAGCATTAGGGACAGGCATTATTTTACCTCTTGTGATGAGCACAATGTTAACACTCGTGCCTGTTAGCAAACGCGGCACCGTAATGGGGATTTTTAGCGTAGCTATTTTATTTGCACCGGCAATAGGACCGGTTCTTTCAGGAGTAATTATTCAATATTATTCGTGGCAAATTATATTTCTAGGTCTTTTAATTGCAGCGGCGCTTATTTTCCTATTTGCTCTTTTCAAGCTCAGTAACGTTTCTGAAACATCTAGACCAACAATTCATATCCCATCTGTGATTCTTTCTACAATTGGGTTTGGAGGAGTTGTTTATGGATTTAGCGCAGCTGGTGAAGAGACCGGATGGAGTAATCCTATCGTATGGCTTACGCTCATAATTGGCGTCATAGCTCTTGCTTTATTCGTCAGACAGCAAAGCAAGTTGAATTCTCCTATGATTAATATGAAGCCTTTTAGATCGTCTGTGTTTTCAAGATCGATTTTCTTAATGTTTCTTATTATGATGATTCAGTTTTCAATGATGTTAATTTTGCCGCTATATTTCCAAACGGCTGCAGGACTGTCTCCTTTGCAAACAGGTTTTCTTATGCTTCCAGGGGGCGTAACGCTTGCTCTAACAGCTATGGTGGGAGGACGTTTGTTTGACAAAATTGGATTTAAACCGTTGCTTTTAACGGGCTTAGTCCTTTTAACAATTATCTTAAGTTTGTTCACTACTATTTCAAGCGGAACAAGCACGACGACTGCAGCCATCTTATACGCAGCCTTTACAATTGGCGTAGGTTTAAGCATCGGGCCCGTGATGACGCTTGCTTTAAATCAAGTACCAAAACCGCTTCATGCTCACGGTTCAGCTATTTCAAATACGATTAACCAAGTTTCAGGCGCGATTGGACCCGCTTTGTATACAAGTATTATGACCATGGCTTCTCAGCACTTTATTCAACAATCAAATGAAACGAATAAAACGCTGTTACAAATAAAAAGTATGACAAGCGGGGTTCATACCGTCTATTATGTAGCCATTGCTTTCGCCGTCGTTTCGTTCCTGCTCGCTCTTACGTTAAAGAAAAAAGATCAGCAGCTTGAAACACAATAAGTAAGAAACTGATAAGAGCTGCTCATAATTTGAGCAGCTCTTGTTACATGCAGAATTTATATTATAAATGTAAGAGCAATCATAGATACTATTAAAACAAGGATAACAATACTTCTCTTTCTTTCTATCTTCCATGCTTAAATAGCGCTCACGACACCACCAATGACTAAAATAAAAGTACCTATAACGTGCAGAGGCAGCAGAGATAACAACCTGCCTAAACTCGCCATAACTCCTCCGGTCAATATAAACCCTGTTGTTACAATAGATTTTACAGATGTTAAGTCTCTTATAGCTTCTTTTTTTTCAGTTTTACTCAGTTTAAAGTACTCTACTATACTAAAAACAGCGGGTGTTCCCCATAAAATAAAGAAGCTAATCAATCTATCGGTGTCTACACTCACTGTTCATTCACCACCTTTATCAATCCCTTACGCTCAGTTCCATCATTTAACAAATAGTTATATATTATTCTTGCTTCAAGGATCCTCCAAAAGAAAATTGGTGGTAGTCATCAAGCTTATTCCAATACCCTATGCACTTTACGTCAGGCTCATCAATAGCTAACGCTAATAAAACAAGAATTCCTAACTTTCTATTCAAAAAACAATCTCCTCTCTAGTAACAAAGCTTATTTTACAATTATAACTCAAAAAAGTTATTTAATGGTAAAAATACAATTGAAAAAGCAAACCGTCATCGGTCTGCTTTTTTAGTTGCTACGCATAGGTAATGTGTTGTTGTGCGAAAAACTTTTCGATAAGGAGTTTGCCAACTATATGTATATCGTAACAAAAGAAAAAAGGATGCGCTGTGAGATTTGTCACTCCTTCTTTCAAAATAATCTAACCGGATAATTCCTATTTCCTTACGCAAAAAGAGCAGAACGCAAACGCGATCTGCTCTTTTTACATGCTAGATATGGGTAATTTGTCCATGCGTGAAAAGCTCTTCAATAAATAAGGGGTTTATCACTACACCTATAGAATAACAAAGAAAAAAAGATGTGGCTGTGAGATTTATCACAGCCACATCTTTTTTATCCAACTAGCTTATTAAATTGTACACGTTTATTAATTGCCGCCATAATTGGTGCTCCAACAAGCATAACAATGAACTCACCAACGGCCGTTGTTAACCATGTAAAGAAAAATGGTAAATCAAATGCTAAGTGCAGTTCAAACGCAATAATAAACATCGTGAACGTAAATACAAGTGTATTAACAAGCATACGAGCCCACATATTTTTAATGTAGCGCATAGAAAAAATGGTAATGAGTAATGATAGCACAGATTGTCCTACCCCAAACACCAGATCATAAGCGACCATTGGTGAAAAAAACAAATTCGTCAGAAATACTCCTAGCACAATGCCGTACACGTACTTTTTATTAAACACAATTAAGTGATTGAACATTTCCGATATACGAAATTGGATATTGGTGAAGCCAAACGGCTGGATTAACATGCTGACAGCAATATACATAGCAGCTAAAAGACCGTTGACGCAAAGTGTTCTTATATTCATCTTACTATTCTCTCCTTAGTTTTTTAACGTGGGATGGTTACGAACCACGTAAACACTCAAAGAATCATACAGCAAGCTTAAGCTTTCGTCAATCTAGCTGTTTACAAACTACTGCCGGTTTCTATATCTTGCATATTGACGGCTCTTTTTTCTTACTTTTCTTTAGTATAAAATAGAAGACGTATCAGTATACATAGGTGACATCAAGTAGTTAACCCTTTTGATTTGAAATACGAAAGGATTTGTAGCGATGTTAGATAATACAGATAAACGCATACTAGAAGAGCTATCAAAAAATGGACGTATAAAGATGAAAGAATTAGGAGAAAAAGTGCATTTAACCGGACAAGCCACTTCTGCTAGAGTATTAAAGTTAGAAGATGAAGGCATTATCAAAGGCTATACAATTAACATTGATGAACGAAAACTGGGCTACACCATCCATGCATTTTTAAATATCTATACGCAGAGCATTCATCACCACCCCTACCTTACATTTTTAGAAAGTCAGCAGGAGTACGTTATCAACAACTTTAAAATCAGCGGCGATGGCTGCTACTTATTAGAATGCAAATTTCATTCAAATGAAGAACTAAATGATTTTTTGACAGAGCTAAATCAGCATGTGAATTACAAACTTTCAATCGTCATTAACAAATAAATTTTTTTAAAAAATAAAGGTATATTAATTTATGAAAATGGTAATCCTAATAACATATTCCCCCTATTCCAATAAATTTGAAAATCCTTTGCGCCATCGCAAAGGATTCTTTTTTTTATGTAGGAAACCGCCTTCTATTTTTTGAAAAGTTGAACATCTCTCACAGCGTTGACATAGCGGTCAGAGGTTTATATAATCGGTGACATCGAAGCATAGAAAAGCAGGATCAAGACCTATACATGTATCGTAATTCTTCGTCTTAGTAGTTGATCAGTTTTATAACTAGACAATTTCTAAGACGTTTTTTATTTCATTATTTGTGAAACACTAGTAAAAACAAGATTCCACGTGAAAATATCCTAATAATCAAGGAGGTTTGCATATTGAAAACAATCTATAAAGACATCATCTTAATTATTGCCGGAGCACTTTTAGTTGCTGCATCCATTGATTTTTTTGTCATTCCAAATAAATTAGGTGACGGCAGTACAGTGGGTATTGCTCTTGTTTTATATTATTTATTTCATATCCCTACAAGTATTAGCACATTTCTTGTAAACCTTATATTTATTGCCTTAGCCTATAAATTTCTAACCAAAAAAACGATTCTTTATACGATTCTAGGAGCCGTCATGACGTCCGTTTTCCTCGGTCTAGTCAGCTATATTCCTTTTCACGTTCACGACATGATTTTAGGAATTGTATTCGGGGCTTTACTAATGGGAACAGGACTTGCTCTCATTTTTATCGCAGATGGATCTACCGGCGGAACAACTCTTTTAGCTTATTTATTAAACTATACAAAAGGCTATAATATTTCTAAAAGTATGTTCTATATGGACAGCGTCATTATTTTAGCATCGGTTTTTGCTATTGGCGTCAACAACACGCTCTATACCTTTATATTCGTCTATCTTTGTGCCAAAATCGTCGACATCGTTATCGAAGGTTTCCACAACAAAAAAGCAATGACGATTATGTCCGATCAATACAAAGACATAGCACAAGTTATTACCAGTGAATTTGGAAATGCAGCCACCATCTTTTACGGATATGGCTACTACGCCAACAAAGATAAACGTATTATTTACGTTGTTATTAAAAAGAACGAGTTATTAAAAATTAAAAAGAAAATCCAGCAAATTGACCCGAATTCTTTTATTGTCATCCACGAAGTAAAAGAAGTTGTCGGCGGGAAATTTGGATTTATCGGCAATTCGCCTCATGAAACAAAAGCCGCTGCTAAATAAAAAAATCCACCTCTTGGTGGATTTTTTTATGAAAAAACCGTTAAGAAAAACGAAAAGATACCTGCTAAAAAGTAAACCGACCCTAACGCAATTGCTCCTGTAACGACCGTAAATACACTTAATCCGATAGCCACCTTCATTTTCATCCACATCCCTTTTTAGATTAGTAGTATAAGTATGTCCAAGGATAGGAGATTTATAACTATGCCATCCTATTTATTTCATATATCGATGCAACAATTATCTATTCAATGTGTTCTAAAACCACCCCTGGCGACATAATGTATAGGAAGGATTTCATATACACATCTTTGTATCACACATATCATATGAAATTAGGTGAGATAAAATGGTGGCTGTCCACTTTTTTGAAAACAGAAAGCTTCTATTAAGCCAGCTGAGGGAAAACATTCCTTCTACGGGTGATGATTTAAAGATTAAAGGACGAAAAGGAACCGTCGTGCTTGTGAATGACATCGATGAAAAAAATGTTCACGTAGAAGTTGCTTTAGAAAAAGTAGTGAAAAAGAACTTAGCGTTAGATAACGCTAAAAAGAAAAGGAGATAAGCGGCTTACGCTTATCTCCTTTTCTTTTTAATTCATATACGAATCGTCTGTATCTTTTGCTTCTGTTCCCCAAAAAAAGAGACTCCTAAAAAGGAATCTGCAGCAAAGAGCGATATCATCGCCTGAATATTAATACAAGCTATATTTTAACATATAAAAACATATTTTACAAAAATAAACTATTATTTTACGCATAATTATTTTTCATTCGAGGTTTTTCAACATTTGAAACCCATTTCGTATAAAGATCTTTATTTATTTTTCAGGCCAAATTTTTGCATCCGGCTCTAATAACCACTTATGCTCTTCTTCCATAATACGGTCTGTCCACGGATTATTGTCGAGATGGCGAATCATCCAGCAGAAGTACATCGCATAGCCGGGAGCCGTTGCTTGAGGATGATCCAATTCGCCAGGAATTGTAATAAAACTATTATCAACTACACGATACGCATCTTCTCCAACCATTGCGCAGCCAAATCCTTGTGGCTTGTCAAAACGATAGTAATACACTTCGGGCTGGTCATGATGATGAGGCGGATAACTCGACCATCTTCCTGGATAAGAAATAACTTCTCCAATAACAAGGTTAGAGTAAGGAGCGTTATTGTAGTCAAAAATTGTTCGAATTACACGCTGAGCAGTACCTTCCCATACTCCTTCACCAGCCACGGTGTTTTGACAATCTTCAGGCGTATATAATTTTGATGAAAACTCTTTTTCATTATCCGTTTTTTGAATTAGCACTTCACTATCGGCAAGCCCGGTAATTTTAACCTCCACATTTTTTGAAACGTGCAAACACCAAGGCTCTTCTTCAAATAGGGACTGGCGCTGAATTTCTTTCGAATGGCCTTCCCACTCTAGCTTTACCTTTCCTTCTAGTAAAAGAATAGCCGTTTCATTGCTGCTGTCTAGCAAAGTTTCCTCTTTTCCTTGAGACATTTTATAAATTCCAATATCCATCAGCATATCTTTGTGCTGACCAGTCATTTCTGTAAGTACGTTGTATCCTTTATTTAATTCACCTAATTTACCTAACATGCTTAAATTCCTCCTTTATGTAGTAGCGCAATAATAATTTACGTATCACTGCGATGATTTTTGGTAGCCGCAATATTCTTCATGATGTTCAATTATTTATATAGGCTCTCACGTCTCTTCGCAACGGAGCCGTTGATTTCCGAACAATCAATTTTGGCTCAAGAAGCAAATGTTCTTTATGAATCGCTGGATATTTCATTTCTCTAACCAGCAAATCCACTACGTTTACAGCCATTTCTTTTGTCGGCTGTGCTACCGTTGTCAACATGGGTGTAATGGTAGTAGAAAGAACCGTATTATCAAAGCCAATCACTGATAAGTCTTGCGGCACATCAATTTTGAATTCTTTGGCGGCTTGCATAACGCCGATAGCCAGTAAATCGTTACAAGCAAAAATAGCCGTCACTTTCTCCTTCATTGAAAGAATTTGCTTAGCACTTTCATATCCTTTTTGAATACTTGCTTCGGTCGTAATAACGTGCTGAGGCGGCACGATGGTTCCATTTTCTTGCATAGCGTCTTGAAAAGCATCTAAACGGGCGTGATTACTTTTTGCATTTTCTGTAATAATCGCAATTTTTTTATGATGCAAAGACAGCAAATAATCAGTCGCTAAATAGCTCCCTTTATAGTCATCCACTGTCACTGTATTAACGGATATGTGAGGAATTTCTGAAGCAATAACGCTAATCGGTATATCTTGCTTAAGCATATTTTTTAAAAGATTAGCATTGCGAAAAGCAGAAGCTACAATTAAACCGTCGATTCTCTGACGTATTAACAGCGATAGATACTTTTTCTCTTTTTCCGCATCGTTATCGGTATTGCACATTACAACGTGGAAACCTCGCTCATGACTTCGGTCTTCTATGCTTCTTGCCAAATCGGCAAAAAAAGGGTTGGAGATGTCAGGTACGAGAAGCCCAATCGTTTTAGTGGGTTTTCCTGTTAAAGCAGATGCTACGACGCTTGGATGGTAATTCAACTGCGCCATAACCTCAATTACTTTTTGTCTTGTTCTTTCACTAATATGACCGGTTTGATTGATGACTTTTGATACGGTAGAAATTGATACACCTGCTTCTTCAGCCACACTATAAATAGTTGGCTTCATTTCCTCTCCTCCTTTCCTTTCATAAATACATAAAAGGCGTAAAATCTTTTACAATGGAAATTAAAGACCGCTTTTTTCTTTAATGAAGTTTCTTGCTTTTAACGCATATTCAAAAGGATTAGCAAGGGCTGGATCCTGTTCTGCTTCTACGACAAACCATCCGTTATAATCCGAAGTGGCAAGCGTAGTAAATACTTCATCAAATTCAATAGCTCCGTCACCTGGAACAGTAAAGGCTCCTTCTTTTACCGCTTGCAAGAAGCTCAGGTCTTGTTCTTTGACTCGATCAACTACTTCTTGACGAATATCCTTTAAATGAACATGCTTAATACGGTGCAGATATTTTTTTAAGATATAAAGAGGTTCTTCTCCTGAAAAGACAAGATGACCGGTATCAAATAGCAGCGAAACAAGCTCTGGATTGGTAAGCTCCATTAGCTGCTCAATTTCTTCTGTTGTTTGTACACCTGTTCCCATATGGTGATGATAGACAATATGCATATCTTTCTCTCGTGCCAGTTTCCCAAGATGGTGCAGGCCTTCTGCAAGTCTGCTCCACTCTGTTGGCGTGAACACAGGCTTTTCTTTAAATAAAGGAACATCCATCAGCCCTTGAATGCTGTGCCCTTGTTCAGACACAACAATTACTTTTGCTCCCATTTCGCATAAAAAATCGCGATGTTCAATAAATGGCGTCACCGTTTCTTCCAGCGGCTTTGTTGTTAAAAATGTACTAAACCATGCACTTGCAATTTCCAAATTCCGAAGCGATAATGCCTTTTTTAAGATTGAAACATTTCGCGGATATTTGTTTCCGACCTCACTTCCTCTAAAACCGGTTAAAGCCATCTCACTGATACACTGTTCGAATGTATTTTCAGCTCCCAGTTCAGGCATATCATCATTTGTCCAAGCAATTGGAGCAATCCCCAGTTTGACCGTATTTTCCTTGAACATCTCTTCCTCTCCCTTATATGAAATTAAAACCTCTTTTATATTTATCGAATGTTTCTCTTCAACAACCTCATTTTCTCCTGCTTCTTAATAAACTCTTGCCATTTCAAGATTTTTCACCTTATCTTCATAAGCTTCCTGTACATGCTGATTTTTAGATACCTCTGCTACTCCTACATGCCACCATGATTCATAACCGTTCGTCATAGTTTTTGGCAGCACTTTAATATCAATTAGCGTAGAAACCTCTTGTTTTTGTGCATCTTCTATCGCCGTTTTTAATTCTTCAAGAGAACTTACGCGATACGTTTTTACACCGTAGCCTGCGGCGCTGGCTGCAAAATCAATTTTCATCACGTTTCCGTTTAGTTTTCCTGTTTCATCGTTTCGATAACGAAACTCTGTGCCAAAGCTCCCCATGCCATTTGACATTTGAAGGTTATTAATGCACCCGAAGCCGGAGTTATCAAACAGTAAAATGTTTATCTTTTTTCTTTCTTGAAGGCTTGTAATAAGCTCTGAATGAAGCATTTGATAGCTTCCATCTCCAACCATCGCATACACTTCTTTAGCTGGTTCTGCCAGCTTAACTCCAAGTGCGCCTGATACTTCATATCCCATACATGAATATCCATATTCCATATGATAGGTATTAGGTTTATTAGACTTCCACATTCTCTGTAAGTCGCCTGGAAGACTTCCTGCTGCACCCACAATGACGGAGTTGTCATCAAGGAGCTTATTCACCTCTCCAATTACTTCTGTTTGCGTTAATTGAGTACCAAGTGATTCTGCATATTCACCTAAGCTCTCATCTAAATGACCTTGTATTTCCGGAACAAAATCTGCACCAGTAAAACGTATGCTATGTAGACGCTCTAATTCTGTTTCCCATGCGTCTTTAGCACTTGTAATTTCTATTGTATAACCAGACTGATAGCCAATTGATTTTAGCTCTTTCCTAAGAGCAAGCAACCCTTCTTTTGCATCAGCTACAAGTTTCACAGCATCAAGTTTATTTGCATGAAATTCAGACGTGTTAATGGTAAGAAATTGCACGTTGGGATGTTGAAAAAGCTGTTTAGATGCTGTTGTAAAATCAGTAAATCGAGTGCCTACTCCAATTACTAAATCTGCTTCTTTAGCGATTGTATTAGCAGCTGAGTTTCCTGTTACACCTATTCCGCCCAGATTATAGCGATAGTCACTTTCAACGGCACTTTTCCCTGCTTGAGTTTCTCCAAATGGAATATGGAACTCACTAGCAAATTGTTTTAACTCTTGTGCAGCTTCTGAATACCGAACGCCTCCTCCGCAAATGATGATGGGCTTCTTCTTTGTTTTCATTAATTGAATTGCATCTGCTAGACTGTCCCTGGTCGGAAGGCGGCGCTCAATGCGATGAACGCGCTTTTGGAAGAAATAAGCTGGAAAATCCCATGCTTCTCCCTGCACATCTTGAGGCAAACAAATAGTTACAGCTCCCGTATCTGCAGGATTCGTTAACACACGTATCGCATTAATCATAGCTGTCATCAATTGTTCAGGGCGGCTTACGCGATCCCAGTACTTACTCACTGGTCGAAAAGCATCGTTTGTAGAAATAGATAAATCATATGACTGTTCAATTTGCTGCAAAACGGGATCCGGCTGTCTAGTTGCAAATACATCACCAGGAAGCAGCAAAACTGGAATGTTATTAGCTGAAGCAGTAGCTGCCGTTGTAACCATATTTGCTGAACCTGGCCCCACTGAAGATGTGCAAGCCATAATCTGCTTTCGATGTTTTTGTTTTGCAAAAGCCATCGCTGCATTGGCCATTCCTTGTTCATTACGTCCTTGATATACATCTAGATTTCCTGGGTCTTCTTCCAAAGCTTGCCCAAGACCTACCACATTTCCGTGCCCAAAGATTGTAAAAATTCCTTTAATAAACTGATGCTGCTTTCCATCAAATTCAACATACTGCTGATTTAAAAACTTCACTAATGCTTGTGCCGTCGTCATTCTAACTGTTTCCATGCTTCTTTCTCCCTTCTAGTACTAGATTGCGATTTTAAAAAAGGAAGCATAAGGAATATCTTTAATTCCTGATACTTCCTTTTAAAATGAGATGCGATTTTTAATGAATCACTTACCAGCGCGTTGTTACCATTTTCTTTCTTGTATAAAACTCCACGCCGTCCGTACCATTTGCATGAAGATCACCATAAAAAGAATCTTTCCAGCCAGAGAATGGGAAGAATGCCATAGGTGCCGGTACCCCTACATTTACTCCTAACATACCAGATTCAATATTTTCACGGAACTCACGTACGCTTGCGCCGCTATCTGTATAAATACAAGCACCGTTTGCAAATCGAGAGTTATTAGCTACTTCAATAGCCTCTTCTAATGTTTTCACACGTACAATGGACAGCACAGGTGCAAAAATTTCATCTTGCCAAATTTTCATTTCTTGCGTAACATGATCAAAAATCGTTGGTCCTACAAAGTAGCCCTTGCCATTTACTGCTGCATCTGTGCGACCGTCACGAATAAGCTCTGCTCCTTCTTGCACGCCTGATTCAATATAGCTGAGCGTACGCTCTTTATGATTTTCACGAATGACTGGTCCTAAGAAGACGTTTTCTTCTAAGCCGTCGCCAATTACAATATCATTTGCTTCCTCTACTAATCTTTCAATTAGCTGATCCGCAATTTCTTCTTGTACAGTAACAACAGATGCTGCCATACAACGTTCACCTGCTGAACCAAAAGCAGCTCCGATAATTTGTTTTGTTGCTACGTTCAAATCTGCATCATTTAATACAATTGAATGGTTTTTAGCACCGGCTAAAGCTTGAACACGCTTTAAGTTTTCCGTACCTTTTTTGTACACGTACTCAGCTACAGGCTGGGAACCTACAAACGAAATAGCTTTCACTAATTTATGTTCAAGAAGACCGTTTACCACATCATGCGCGCCGTTTACAATGTTTAATACACCTTTTGGCAAACCAGCTTCTTCAAACAGCTCAGCTAATCTTGCAGCTAACAGCGGTGTACGCTCAGAAGGCTTTAACACAAATGTATTGCCGCAAGCGATTGCAAGCGGGAACATCCAGCAAGGAACCATCATTGGAAAATTGAACGGCGTAATTCCTCCAATGACGCCAATTGGGTAGCGGTACATGCCAGATTCAATGTCTGTTGCAATATCAGGAAGCTGTTTACCCATCATTAACGTAGGAGCACCTGCCGCGAATTCTACGCATTCAATACCACGCTGCACTTCGCCTCGCGCTTCGTTAAAGCTTTTTCCGTTTTCCACCGTCACTAACTTTGCCAATTCATCCCAGTTATCTACTAATAGCTGCTGATACTTGAACAAAATTCGTGCACGTTTAGGCACGGCTGTTTTTGCCCATCCTTTAAAAGCTTCATTTGCTGCTTGCACCGCTTGATCTACATCTTCTTTTGTAGAAAGAGGCACCTGTGCAATTAATTCACCTGTCGCCGGGTTATACACAGGTTCTGTTTTTGATGAAGCTGATTCAATCCATTGTCCACCAATATAGTTTTTTACTGTTTTTACTGCTGTTTGTGTCATAGAATATCTCTCCCTTTATCTGATTTTAATAAGCTTCTATTCCTTTAATCTTTCAAGATTTTTCCTATATCTGTTAAGCTTCCTGCAAAACTTCCGTTGCTGTCTCCATAAAGTTGAAGAGCTCAACGCTTGTCGGCATAGCATCTGAACAGCTGTGTTTTGAAATTACAATCGAAGCTGAGGCACCTCCCAATCGCATTGCCTGCGGAATTTCAAGCCCTTGCATCAATCCGTAAATAAAGGCTGAAGCATAAGAATCACCAGCGCCAAACGTTTTAAGAACTTTTGTTTTAAATATTCCTCCGCGATGAGAATCGCCGTCTCTTGTATAGGCAATGGATCCTTCTCCACCATGCTTAATCACGACGATTTGAGCATGGTGAGAAAACCACCGCTCTGCTGTTACTTGATCATTAGATTCTTCATAGTTTAATAATTTTTCCATCATATCAAACTCTTCTCTCGTACCAATAATTACATCTGATTTTTCAGCGGCTAAATTAAAATAGACGGCTGTTTCAGCTTCCGATTCCCATGTATATGGACGATAATCGATATCAAAAAACACTACAACTTCATGCTTGCGTGCGTGTTCTAGTGCTAAAAACACTGCTTCACGAGAAGGACTTTGTGCAAGAGCCGTTCCAGATATTAAAAGTGCCTTTGACCGTTTGATATATTCTTCGGATACTTCTGTAGGACTTAGCTTTAAATCCGCTACGTTATCACGATACATTAAGATACTGCAATCTGTAGGGCTTTTGATTTCCGTAAAAGCTAGCCCCGTTACGGCCCCCGTTTTATCAATAACAATGCTATCTGTATTAATCTTATTTTTTTGCAGATAATCCGTAATGAAGCGTCCCATTTGATCATCTGATACTTTTCCGATAAAACCGGTTTTTAAGCCTAGCCTTGCTGCTCCAATCGCAATATTAGCCGGAGAGCCTCCTACATATTTAGTAAATGTTTTAGTCTCTTCCATTGGACGCTGTGTTTCATTTGCATTTAAATCAATACATAAACGGCCAACAGCGATGAAATCTAACCCACGATTTTCTTTAAAAACAAGCGGATTCATCTTTATTCCTCCTTAGTTAAGCGCTTTCCTAAAAGGGTGGAAAGACCAATTTCTTTCATCCCCACGTTTACCTTCATTAATTCACTGCGTATTTTTTATGTTCAATCTTTACTGGCTGCCCGGATAGTAAAGATTCTTTTGCTGCTTTAGCAATTCGTTCTGCTTGTAACCCATCGTTCCCTGTACAAATAACGCTTTGTTTTTCCATAATTGCTCTTGCAAACTGTGTCACTTCCGTTATGTACGCTTGTGTATAGCGCTCAAGAAAGAAATACAGCGGCTTCTCTTTCACTACACTTTCGCCTGTTGATATTTCTACTGTAGTAGGACGGCAATTGTCAGCAGCAGCTGCACCTTTTTCACCAAAAACTTCAAGGCGCTGATCGTAACCGTAGACAGCTTGACGACTGTTATCGATTACACCTAAAGCTCCATTTGCAAATTTTAATGACACAATTGCTGTATCTATATCTCCCGCTTCTTCAATAGCAGGATCGATGAGCGTCGTGCCGTAAGCCGATACTTCTACTACTTCGCTGCCCATTACATAACGAGCCATATCAAAATCATGAATCATCATATCCATGAACAATCCTCCTGAAGCACGAACATATTCCGGACTCGGCGGCTGAGGATCTCTAGACGTAATTTTTAGAATGTGCGGCTGTCCTACTTCTCCTTGCTGTACAAGATCATGCACTTTTTTAAAGTTGGGATCAAAGCGTCGGTTAAAGCCAACTTGAAGCTGAACATCATGTTCTTTTACTACTTCTAATGCTTGAATTGTTTCTTCTACTGAAAAACTAACGGGCTTTTCACAGAAAATATGTTTTTTCGCTCGAGCAGCTTCTTCAATAATCGATGCGTGCGTATTCGTTGGCGAACAAATGAAAACGGCATCAATTTCTGGATCAGCTAATAAATCTTGATAATTTGTTGTTAACGTCGAAATTTCTTTACTTGCAGCCCATTCATGTAAATGATCTACTACCACATCTGAAACCGCTTTAATTTTTATTTGCGGCATTAATTTTAAATTATCAACGTGTAATTTCCCTATGCGTCCAGCACCAATTATTCCAATTGTAAGAATCCCCATCTTATTTTCCCCTTTAATTAAAAGTTAAGAAAACATTCGCTCAAACCTCTATATAGGTTAAGCGCTTTCCTGATTACAATTATACATAACGTTTTCTGAAATGCAAACATTTTTTATGGATTATTTAGAATATTTGTTTTTTAACAATCTAAACGTATACTATAAAAAAACTATTTTCATTTTTTTATCTATTTATCAATAAAACATAAAGAAACTCTCTATATTTAAGTATTTTTATCATGAATTCAGTGATTATTGCCTTATGTACTAATATTTTTATGATTAAAATAATTTAATTGAAAATTATATATATTTAAAATTTTAATTGACGTTCAAAAAATGTAAGCGTATACTTTTTATCAAATAGATTAAGCGCTTAACCAAATTAGTTTGATGTTTTACACAAAATAATCGATCTGGTGGTGTGGAAAATGAATGAATTTATTTCCAGAAAAACGGTTTTAGACAGGATTGGGATCCCTTCTCATTTAACGTGGGGATACATAGGTATTATTGTTTTTATGATTGGCGATGGTTTAGAACAAGGATGGTTATCTCCTTATCTTGTAGAACGAGGTTTAACCATTGAACATGCTGCTTTACTGTTTACTGTTTACGGCATTACGGTCTCTGTTTCTTCCTGGTTCTCCGGCGTACTGGTTCAGCTGTGGGGTCCTAGAAAAGCAATGGCATTCGGCTTGATATCCTTTATTATTGGTTCAATTGGATTTATAGGTTTAGGACTTCATATTATGAATTACACAATTATACTAATTTGTTATGCTCTTAGAGGATTTGGTTACCCTTTATTTGCTTACTCATTTTTGGTCTGGGTGTCTTACCGCACGCCCCAGGAAATGCTTTCAAAAGCAGTAGGCTGGTTTTGGTTTGTCTTCCAGCTTGGATTAAGCGTAATCGGAGCCTTTTACTCAAGTTATATGGTTCCGAAAATTGGCGAAATCGCTACCTTGTGGAGTGGTTTACTTTTTGTTTTGATCGGTGGAATCTTTTCGATTATTATGAATAAAGACAAGTTTACCGTACAAAAAGTAAACGATAATAAAACAAAAGAATTAATGAAAGGGATTACAATTGCATTTGAGAACCCTAAAGTAGGGATCGGCGGCATCGTAAAGATTATTAACTCTGCTGCTCAATTTGGATTTGTTGTTTTCTTGCCAACATATATGATGAAACATGATTTTACGATGAGTGAATGGTTGCAAATCTGGGGTACATTGTTTTTTGTGAATATGGCTTTTAATATTATTTTTGGTATTGTTGGAGATAAGTTTGGCTGGGTAAATACAATCAAATGGTTTGGCGGAGTTGGATGCGGAATTGTAACACTTGCTCTCTACTATGTACCGCAATTCGTCGGACATAATTATTGGGTGATGATGATTGTCGCATGCTGTTACGGTGCAACACTAGCAGGTTATGTCCCTCTTACAGCGTTAGTGCCTTCTTTAGCTCCGGAGAATAAAGGAGCTGCAATGTCTGTGTTGAACTTAGGATCTGGACTTTCCGCTTTTGTAGGTCCTTTAATTGTGACCGTTTTTATTGGTCTTTTGGGCACGGGCGGCGTAATTTGGATCTTTGCTTGCTTATACTTCTTTGGTGCTTTTCTAACTGGTTTCCTTACGATTCCAACAGAGACAACTATTAAAGGCGAAACAATAAACGAAGTCAAAAGTCCGATCTCTCTATAAATATGCTTAAGCAGAAAAAGCTGGAGGTGTCTCAACACCTGCAGCTTTTTTACCTTCTCTATTTTATAACTTTTTTACCGACGCACGTTCTACTAGTTCGGGAATAATCGTTACTCGCTGTTTCGCATGCTCTTCTTTTTTCATAGACTTTAACAGCTGTTCAAACGTACTAGTAGCCATCTGAGAAATGGGTTGTTCAATCGTTGTCAAACCCGGCTCAGCAATATCGGCATAAATCGTATTATCGAATCCAATTACCGACAGATCTCCCGGGATCGAAAGCCCCTGCTTCCTTGCCTCGTTTATGAGCGATACCCCAATTAGATCTGTACATGCAAAGACTGCTGTTGGCCTATTAGGCAAGGAAAGCAGCTGTTTACTTGCTCTCCTGCTATCTTCTACTGTTGAATAACAGCTGATAATGGACTGATTTTCTAGTGATAAATTTGCTTCTGTGAGCGCTTGTTTAAATCCCGCTAATCGCCCCTCACTGCTTTTTCTATCTTTTTCAGTCATAATCGTTACCGATTGATGACCTTTTTCTATTAAATACGTACCTGCGATATATCCTCCGCGAACGTTATCAATTGTCACTACATGCGTTGAGATAGAAGGATGGTCAACTGAAAACAATACAAGCGGTACATCATGCTTCACAATTTTCTTTACGAGCTTCGTATCATTTAGCTCGGTTGCGATAATGATTCCATCTACTTGTTTTTTAAATAAAAGATCTATATATTCATGCTCGCGCGCAGTTTGATGATCTGTACTGCATAAAAAAAGCGTGTATCCCGCTGCTCTAGCACTATTCTCAAAAGCTCTTGCTACCTCTGCAAAAAAAGGATTAGAGATATCAGGAACTAGAACACCGATCGTGTACGTCTTTTTTCCTGTTAACGCCGCTGCGACACTGCTAGGCTGATAATCTAATTCCATCATTACTTCATTCACTTTTTTTATCGTTTTTTCACTAATACGGCCTGTCTGATTGATTACTTTGGATACAGTGGCTATCGATACCCCTGCTTTTTTCGCAACATCGTAAATGGTTGGTTTCACTTTCACTGTTCCTTTCTTCGTGATCTCTTTCCTTATTTTATCACGAAAGTATTCAATCGTTTTATATATTACCATAAGCATATTCTATAAGTCCTTGAAAAATTTTTTTATTTTATGTATAAAAACTATCTATTAATCAAATCATAATCTTAACCTTATAAAAGGAGTTGATTATGATGGCAAACAGCAGAAATAAGAGCAGCAACGAATTAGCAGTACACGGTGCTCAACAAGCAATCGATCAAATGAAATATGAGATCGCTAGCGAATTTGGCGTAACTCTTGGTCCTGACACAACTGCACGCGCAAACGGCTCAGTAGGCGGCGAAATCACAAAACGCCTTGTGCAAATGGCTGAACAGCAACTTGGCGGCGGACGTTTCTAAATCACTATCATAAGCAATACGGCTGGAGGAAGAGCGAATGACCGTTCTTCCTTTTCCAATTTTTACATAATCCCTTATCGCTTTCCTTCTCCTCTATATGTATCTAAAACAAAACCACTACCCCATAACGTTCACATCCCGTTATATAAGGTTCTCTTTCTCTCACAATAGATTGTTTATGATAAAACATAAAAAGAAGTTCCTTTTATAGGAACTTCTTTTATCTCACTTTATAAATGTGCAAGCTCTTTAGATATCTTTTCGGTCTTTGCTTTAAGCTGTTCTTGCTGACCTTCTAAGTCAGCAAGAACAGCTAACACTTCTGTATTCTCTGGTTCTTCTTCATACTGTTTTAACGTAGCAACAAGAGACTGTGAAACTTTGATGAGCTCTTGATTAACTTCTTGCTGCTGTATTAAATAGTCAAGTTCGTATTCCGTTTTTTCTAGATTTCTCATTGGTCCCCTTCCTTTCGTTAACTAGCTTTTATTTAAGAACGCAGTCTTTTATTATCTCATTTAGTTACTCCAACATTACCTTATTTTATTTTCGTGATTGCCGTATAACATTTTTTCATTCATTGGGTCAGCTGATTTTTCAGCAGGTGTCACTGTTTGTCCTAGAGCTGAATTGTGTTTATCATGCTCAACTGCGTCTACCATCAGCAAAACTTTTCCTTTTTTAAGATCAGATACATATGAGGAAGCTTCTGCAGCAGGTACACCATATTCGGTTAATTGATTTTCGATTCGATTAACATCTTGATCCATTTTTTCTTCAGACGGAGTAAAAGCATTTTTTATTTTCTCCATAAAGGATTGATGGTGCTTTGAGTGTTGATCTGTATCAACTGTTTGCACATCAATTCCTGCAGAATGCTCAATCGCTTCTGTATTTTCATGACGCAGACCACTGTTTGTCAAAACAGAAAGTGCACTGTCCGGATATCCCTGTGTTTTTAAATTTCGAATCGCTGTAATAACGGCTGCCTCTGAATCATACGTACCTACTACATTTTTTGTCATTTTCTATTCCTCCTAGGTATTATCATTTTTTAGCTTGTTATAGTATTAATACCCTTGGATTTTTTGGTAAAACTTTTTAACTCTATCTCTAGCTCTCCTTACAAGGAAAAACCAATAAAACAACAGACCTGAATCTAAAAATTCAAGTCTGTTTCATGATATCAATGATTTTTATTATAAAATTGGTGACAGTAAGCGGGATACCGCTTCTTTAAATTTTATAAGAAGAGAGCGCTCTTTATATCGTTCAAACGTTAATTTTGAACTGCATTGCACATCTTCAAGAAACAGGTTCTGCAACTTTTTGGCAATAGGCTGGTCATATACAACTGCATTCACTTCAAAATTAAGGCTGAAACTTCGTGGATCAATATTCGTCGTTCCTACGGAAGACACTTCATTATCTACTACAATCGTTTTAGCATGCAAAAAGCCTTTTTCATAGAGATAAATATTCGCACCATACGTCAGCAGTTCGCCTACGTGAGACCACGTAGCCCAATAAACAAAAGGATGATCGGGTTTGTTTGGAATCATAATATGAATCTCTACTCCAGATAATAAAGCAATTTTACAAGCATCCATAAAGCTTGCGTCTGGAATAAAGTAAGGCGTTTGAAGGTACACACTTTCTTTGGCCGACATAATCAATGAGATATACATGTTTTTCAGATGCTGAGTAGTCGAGTTTGGCCCGCTTGCTACAATTTGTACAGGAACCGTTCCAGAATGAGTTTCTGTACGATGCAAAAATTGTTCCAGTTCAATTGGCTGTTTTGTTGCTTGATGCCAATCTAAAATGAATCTCCCTTGAATATCGTTCACTGACTCTCCTTTAATGCGAAAATGAGTGTCTCTCCAATAACCCATTTTTGGATCTAACCCTAAATATTCATCTCCTACGTTAAATCCTCCTATGTATGCTACTTCACCATCAATAATACAAAGCTTTCGATGATTTCGATTGTTAATCCGAAAATTAATTAAGCGAAGAATTGAAGGGAAAAATGCCTGTGCTTCGCCGCCATATGAAATAAGCTCCTTAAAAAATGATGGCGTCATTTTTCTAGATCCTACTTCATCATAAAGAACGCGAACCTTTATGCCTTCTTTTGCTTTTTTTGTTAGCTCATCTCTTAATTTTTTCCCAAGATTATCTCGTTGAATAATATAATATTGAATATTAATTTCTTTTTTAGCATTTCGAATGTCCTCAAACAATGCATCAAATTTCTGATTACCATCACTAAAGATATCAATTTCATTGTCGGTGCGCACGAGTGACTTAGAAGAATTTAAATTAGTGAACAGCAGTTTATTATGTTGAATCAATAAATCATTTCGATATTCATGGGTAGCTTTAAGTTCTTTTAATTGTTCATCTACTGAAGATCTTAAATATTCCCGCTCATCAGATGATAACTTATAAAAGTTCTTCTGTTTTAGCTGTCTTCCAAAGAATAGATATACAATAAAGCCGACAATCGGTATAAAAAATAAAATAAGAAGCCACGCCCATGTAGATCCTATATCTCTTCGTTCGATGAAAATAAGAATACCGGCTAATAAAACATTAATAGCTGTTACAACAGATACACTTAGTGTAAAGATATGGGCAAATTCCATTCTATTACTCCTTTCTTTCTACTGCATTGCTTTATTAACTCATTCCCGTTTTTAACGCTCTCATTCACTTTACTATACATAACACAGATCGCTTCCTTTTTCATCTTTAGTATCCAAATTTTATTGTTTTTTTATTTTTTGCTATACCAAAAATGTAAAATTTTTCTTTTCGTGGTGTATTAAAAACAGGGAGGAAATAATTTGTTTTTTTCTTTTATTTTTCTTAGCCTCATCAATGTATTTATCAGTATTAGCCTGGGGTATACGGCTTATCAATTGTTTAGAAAAGCATTTATTGGAGGTATTCTTACGTGTATCCTTGCTTGCAGAGCTCCTATTATATTTGTATGACCTTTCCTGTTTTTATCAACGGGCATATCACTTTTTCTCTACTTTCTCATTATTTACTCAAAAAAGCACATATCATCTAATATGTAAATAAAAAACACGAAAATCTAAGATTTCCGTGTTTTTTATCTAAAAGCTGTATACGTAATAATCCTGCACGTGATATGAATTGAAACCGCATGTTTCGTAGAGTTGCAAAGCGCGTTTGTTTTTCGCTTCAACCTCAAGAAATATATCATATCCTAGCTGAACCTGCTTTAAAACAACTTGTTTTAAAGCAGCTTTTCCTATTCCCAATTTTTGATAAGAAGGCAAAATACCAAATCCATAAATCCATGCTTCGCTTTTATCATAAGATACCCTTAACTTTCCAACCGCTTGACTATTGTACTCTACGATAAAATGATTTTGCTGTTCTTCCGTTTTCGTTTGTTCATAATAAGCAGCTGCTTCTGTTAAAGACATACCAAAGCATTCCACATCAACTTGCATTTCCATTTTCATATCGGTATCTGATTGGGAAGAGCGAAGTGTAACAAAGGGATTATCATCTTCCAATTCTTTTTTTGTCCACTTCATTTGATATTCTGAAAAAGTAAATGAACATGGAATTTGCTTTAAGAACTCCCTGCCTGAAACCGAATCGCCAGGAGCATTTAATAAAATCTCTGTATACCCACGCTTCTTACATATATGTAAAGCTTGAGAAAACAGCTTTGAAAAAATCCTTTTTCGGCGATAGCTAGGAGCGACCATTCCGCATATTTCTACTGTATTCCCAAACCCATAAAGACCAATAAACCCAACAAGCTGATTATCTTCATAATGAAAAAAATCGTTAACTTCATTTTGTTTTCGACTTCGTAACATATCAAAATTCAGCTTCAGCTCTATGTGCTCTTCTTGTTCGCAAATAGACTGTAGCTTTTGTATATCTTCTAACACATGTTGTTCTAACATAAAACGCCCCCTGCATTCTTCTTTTTATTATAAGTTCGGCTTTATTTAACTTTTTCCTTTCATCTTTAGCGCAATAGTCGAATAATTATAGGGTAAAAGCAAGATCAAAAAGCATATAGAGTAATCAAACTAAATAGGCGGGGTGCTTATGAAAAAGACCATTTTAATAAGTTTTATTGCACTAGTTGCTTTAACCATTATTTATTGCCTGCAGAAAGAATTTATTTTCGCTTTAGCTTTGTGGAGCATTTATGGAACAGTATTATCTGTTTTTGTATATTTTTCTTTTTACAAATCAACGGAAGATCGCGAAGAACAGTAACGATAAAGCTATTAAAAGATCTGTGAAATAAACCTTTTTACAGATCTTTTATAAATTTACAACTGGGATATATGTTGGTAACAATTTAGAAACAAGTAATCCTTATTCTTAGTGTTATAGAAAAGTTATTACCTATTTCACTAAGGAGTTGGATATTTGTATGAAGACAATTACAAAATCTATATCGGTTTTAGCATTAGCAGCGGGCTTTACTTTTTCATCTCTATCTGGAACACTGCCATTCACTCACGAGCAAACAGCAAGTGCAGCAGAAAAAATAAACGCACCGTTCAGCGTATATGAAGTGACCGCAAACGTACTCAATATACGTTCAAAACCTAGCACTCAGGGAAAGATTCTTGATACATTAAGAAAAAAAGATCAAATTGAAGTAGTCAAGTTTGTAAATGCAGACTGGGCTGCCATTAAAATAATTGGCGGCACCGGATATATCAGTACTTCCTATTTAATGAAAGTCCCTACTACTGTTCATACAGCTGCTAACCTTAATTTACGCACAGGGCCTAGCACAAGCAACAAAGTTGTAACAACTATTCCTAAAGGAAAAAGCGTCAGCTTCTTAGCTTGGGGCTACTCAAAAGATAACAAGCTTTCATTTGATTGGGCTTTTGTAGAATACAACGGCTTTAAAGGATATGTAAGCACTT
>Ga0268253_10000010_pt1 | contig 99874 bp, 133 predicted proteins | sample AgamicMgMarz_FD_200250 | JGI IMG/M metagenome (GOLD analysis project Ga0268253, IMG submission 200250) | Agave microbial communities from Guanajuato, Mexico - Mg.Ma.rz (v2) (version 3) | ecosystem: Host-associated > Plants > Phyllosphere > Phylloplane/Leaf | place: Guanajuato, Mexico... | reverse complement strand
ATCCATCTTTTCCGTTACAACTACTTCTTTTCCTTTAAAATGCTCTGTATTTCTCAATACTCTATCATCATCTGTTTTGCTTCTTGACCATGGTAAATGATAAGTTCTTGGATATTTTTTTCTCATGTTGTTTTCACCTCACTTAGCAAATCTGTCAGCTTCTAAAAAGAAATATAACTTCCATAACATTTCGTCCCCTAACAGATGATAAATTTCATTGGCACCTTCTTCTCCACCATAGTTAATTTTCATATGCATTTGGACAAGGTTTGCTACTTTCATCACTGTTTCTGCATCGAACCCTAGTTCCATTAAGAAATGACACGCAATATGTGCGGATACTTTTTCATGACCATAATACGAATAATGACCTTTTAATTCCTTGTACGTCTTTGTATCCGGCTTTCCGCTATCATGAAGCAGCGCAGCTATTTGCATGATTAACTTATCATCTTCTTCATATAACTCGTTCACATACTCCAACACTCCGTAAGTATGCTGGCATAACGGCATTGAATGATAAGGATTTTCTTGGTTAAATTCATACATAGTGTGAAAAAACGGAACTTTCTTTAACATCTTGAAGAGCTCATCATAAGAAACTTTATTTGCTAATAAAGCGATAAATTCTTCTTTAGTAATGTCATAAGGACGCTTATCATGAACAATGTTAATTTTATTCCACCCTTCAGCAAGAATTGGAAAGTCTAACTTTTTGTACATTTTAAGCATGATATATTCTTCTACTTTTCTTTTACGACTTCTGTTTCTTTCTAAACAAACTTCGTACGGTGTATCAATGTAATAACACTCTTTTTCTGTTGCTTCCAGATGCTTTAAAGCTAACATTCTGTATCCTCTTTCAGTGTTAGTAGCATCTACAATGACATTCCTGCCTTCTGAAAGTAGAATCTCTACACGTCTAAATAACTCGTAATAAAGAAGGTTTGTTTTTTTCTGGCTTGTTTCACTGAAGAACATTTCTCTTCTTAAGTCATCTGTAGAAACAATAACAGCTCTTTCTTTTTTAGCTACCTCTTTAGCAACGGTACTTTTCCCAGACCCTGGTATACCAATCATATAAATTAGTTTGCTCATATAAACTCCTCCTAGTTGAAAGTGGTGGAGGGAGCAGGAATTGAACCTACTGTCCTGTTTTAGGACTGCCTCAGGACCCCTCCATAATAATATGGCGGGGAGCTTATATAACACTAATTTATTATAATTTTAGCTTACAAAGTTATAAGTTTTTCAAACGTTGATTCTTTTTTAATAGATTTATAAACATTTAATACTTCTTTACAATTACGTATCTTTAATAACCACTCTACCCATGGAAACTCTTCAAGCAGATGATATATTGGGTCTGATTCCATAAATCTTTTATTTACATTCTTATTTCTAATATACCAGGTATATCCATCATAACTTGCTCTGTACCTAGTTAGTGGTATGTTGTTTTCTTCAATAACGCTAATAATATTGCCATTTTCATGAACGCTTAATTCTATCATATTAATTGATTGAAGAGCGTCTTTTATTTCAGAATCTGCCAATAACAGTACAAACTTATTTAACTCTAAGTATTCTAGCCAACTTAATTTCATTCTATATAGCACATCATTTTTTGAATTCATGATTTTTTCTCCTTGACTGGCATTCTTCTAGTTCTCTGTATAAAGCTTTCCAATGGAAGTCGCTCATCACTTGTGTTTCAGGATGACTTTCTTCTAAATTATATAAATACATATCTTTTTGGAAAATATCCCAACTATCTCCTTCAACTAACTCCCCAAAGGTAAAACGGTAAAAGTCCCATTTGTCTCCTTCGAAATCTATAAAAACAATATGATTAGGTGCTATCACATCAAAGATTTTTTTGTTTCTTAGTTGACTATGGCTCTGTAAAAGAAAGATAAATTTATTTTCTTCAAGATATTCTTGCCAAATTAAGTTCCACTTTTTAATTGTTTTTGTTTTTTTATTAAACATAACACACCTCTCAAGACTATATAGAACAGGTTTTTAATTAACTATAATTTTTTTATAAGTTAACTATATATCCTTTATATATCTTTTATATATCCAATATATATAAAGTACATATTTAATATATACTTTATATATAGTTTGAAATAAAGTATGTTTTACATATTACTTAGAGTTTAACTAATTCCTGCTAATAACTTGGTAGTTTTTATGCAATTCTTTGCGAGAAGAACACAAATATATTTGTTAAACGCTCACATTTTGCTGTCTTCATCAGCCATCTTCTTTAATTTATAAGAAGCGCACTACTATTTAAACAAGTACATTATATAATTTCTAATTTCTAAAATAGTGGTTTTTTGCATTTATTTTTTTACTAAATTACCTCTTTTTAACGACACCATCTTTTTTTATATTTTAATTGCATAAAAAAACTTCTAAAATTCTTTTCAATTTTAAGAAGCGAAAATATAGTTGATAGCGTGTACGGGAATTGAACCCGTGATTTCCCTTGAAAGGGTGATGTCTTTACCACTTGACCAACACGCCATAAATGGTAGCACATAGGGGACTCGAACCCCTTATTCTGCTTGAAAGGGCAACGTCTTAACCCATTGACCAATGTGCCATAGTTAGTGTCGAGGGCGGGATTTGAACCCGCACGTCCGAAGACGATGGATTTTAAGTCCATTGTGTCTGCCATTCCACCACCCCGACATGCAGTGCACCCGAAGAAACTAAGTATATTTGTAGGCTAATGCTCTTCAAATACTTTAGCAAAAACTCCGAGCAGCATAAAATTTAAAGTAATTTAGGTATTTGGCAAATAGCGAAATAAAACATTAGATAGATACTCATCTGAGCAGTGTTCTACGCCAACTTTCACCTTATTAGTGCGGTAAGATAAACATTCCTTTTTATCTAGTAATACTCTTTCTAAACTTGGATACTCTTTTTTTAAAGCTCTAGCTAATAAATCCCCTGCTTCATCTGGGTCTGTAAGTAACCATACCTTATCACAAACTAAGAGAGCCTTATTTATATCCATTCTAACGCGATTATCTAATCTAGTTCCCTTTGTTACTACTACATGTGCTGTAGGAACAACCTTAAGTACTTTTTCTTCATCATGAAACCCTTCAACCACAAATCCCACATTTCATCTTTCATCACTCCTTAAACGACTAATTTATAGTGGGGATAGTAGGACTCGAACCCACGACCTTCTCATCCGTAGTAAGACGCTCTATCCAACTGAGCTACACCCCCATTTTGGCAGGGATACCAGGACTTGAACCCGGACAGACACGGTTTTGGAGACCGTCTCTCTACCTATTGAGCTATATCCCTGTGGTCGGAATGACACGATTTGAACGTGCGACCCCTGCATCCCAAATGCAGTGCTCTGACCAAACTGAGCTACATTCCGTTTATATGGTTCCCCTCGGCTGGATTTGAACCAACAATTATTTATACCATTTTAAATGGACATTACTCTGTATTAGGTACCTTAACAGAACAAATTCAAGGGGATAATTATGATGGTCTTGAATGGATTTGAACCATTGACCTCACGCTTATCAGGCGTGTGCTCTAACCTACTGAGCTACAAGACCGTATTGGCTGCCCAACCTGGACTCGAACCAGGGATACAGGAGTCAAAGTCCTGTGCCTTACCTACTTGGCTATTGGGCAATAGCATGGAGGCTATAAATTAAACTTTTTAAAATATTAAGAGCAAAAGACGGGACTTGAACCCGCAACCCCCTGCTTGGAAGGCAGGTGTTCTAACCAATTGAACTACTTCCGCATATTGGCAAGGGCAGTAGGACTCGAACCCACACTGGAGGTTTTGGAGACCTCAGTTCTACCTTTAAACTATACCCTCATAAAAAGCAATTAGATTCTTTTTGAGTTTAGATGGTTAATTATATTTTGAGCAATCCATCTTGTTCCTTTATGCATAATAGCACTATTCTTTAAATCTATTTTTTCTGAAATTCGATTAGAAATTGAAATAATTAAGTTTTCGTCTAACTGATTTTCACCTAGTTCTCTTAGAGACAGAATTAATTCTTCCTGAATCAATTGTCGTTGTTTTTGTTCTTTGATGTCCATTCTTTTTTCCTTTCTTCTTTAAAGTGGTTGCTACGCTCTGGAATTGAACCAGATTAATTTGGCTTATGAAACCAAACGAGATACCTACCTCCCGCCAGCTATGAGTAATGACGCATAAGGGATTTGAACCCTTGTATGCCAGTTAGAAAGACCGGTGTGTTAGCCGCTTCACCAATGCGCCGCAAATAAATTTTTGGTGCACCCGAAAGGATTTGAACCTTTGACCCACTGATTAAAAGTCAGTTGCTCTACCTCTGAGCTACGAGTGCAATTGGCTGGGAAAGTTGGACTTGAACCAACATACCAGAAATTTGGAGCTCCCTGGCGATTATTCCATTTATCGTTACTTCCCAGTGGAAACAAATCAAGTTTACCAATGAAATGATTCCTTCTTCCATTACGTTAATTAAGAGTTCATGTACTCTTTGACTACCTTAGAAACTAATGCACCGTCAGCAACTTCTTTAAATTCTGCAATGACCTGACCAATTACTTTACCAATATTTTCAGTTTTATCAAGGTTCAGTTTTTGAATTTCAGTTAGCAATTCCGCTTCTGATAGTTGTTTTGGAAGATATGTTTCTAACACAGCAATTTTAGCTTCTTCTTTTTCAACTAAGTCAGTACGACCAGCTTTTTTGAATTCAGCTAAAGAATCTTTTGTCTGTTTAAGTTCTCTTCGAACAACAGCCATTTCTTCTTGCTCTGTTAATTCTGCTTTTCTCTTGATTTTTTCATTAGTTAAACCTGCACGCAATAGAGTAATTACGCTTTTTTTAATAGTGTTTTTGTCTTGCATTGCTTTTTTTAAGTCTTTCATTAGCCTTGTATTTAGCATCATGATTATTCCTTTCTATGTTTGAATGATTAACTTATTAATTTGGAGCGAACAGCGGGAATTGAACCCGCAATGTCTGTTTGGAAAACAGAGGTTTTACCATTAAACTATGTCCGCATGGTACGGATAACAGGAGTTGAACCTGCACGCCCTTTTGAGCACTGCGTCCTAAGCGCAGCGTGTCTGCCATTCCACCATATCCGCATACTATAATTCTATATTTTCTATACACTTGTAAGTAAACTTAAATGTATATTTTTGGAGCATCTGACAGGATTCGAACCTGCGATGATAGATTTCTCTATAAGGGATTTGCAGTCCCTTCCGTTCAGCCGCTTCGGTACAGATGCATGTATTGGGGTAAGTGACCGGACTTGAACCGGCGACCTCCAGAGCCACAATCTGGCGCTCTAACCACCTGAGCTACACCTACCATAATTTTGGTTTGGTTAATTGTTTATATCTTTCTTTATCAGTTGAAAAGTTAGATTTTTGTTTAATACGCATATTTTATTTTTATAATCTTAGTAAGGTACGTGAAATTATTAAGAAAGAAAGTATTTTTTGATTCTTTAATTTTTTATTCAAATAAATAGAAAAAGGCTACAAGAGTGTCTTCTCGTAGCCTTTTTGCGTGCAATGAACCTGATATACAAGTTCAAAACGTCATTGAGTTTGTATAGAAGAGGTAAAATAACTATCTTGATGTGTCAAAATAAGCTATTTGTTACCACTTTAAGTACTCAATGTCCCCCTTTCACGGTATCTATTCCGCGTTTTCGAGGTAGCAAAAAGGCTACTATAATCCTCAATTTCCCCATGAGGTGCATGGCAAAATGCAGGTACGATAAGCTGAAGCTTCCCTGTTAAATCTTGTTCTAATGACCAAATGCGTTCAATACTAGATAAGTTTTTCATTTACCAATGCACCTCCTTAAAATTTAAAATTATATATTGGTATTCAATACGTTAATACGTCAATTTATTAAACTGTAGTTTTACTATAAATGAATAATTTACTAATTGCAAGATTTTTTAATATTTTTAATTTTCTATTAAATAGGTTGTTGTATTGTATATTTCTCACAAGTTTATATACTCCTTTTTTATTTTCTATTTTATATAAACGAAAAAGCCACAAGTATGATACTTGTAGCCTCTTTGCTTGTGACAAAATGTCACTTAAATATATGTGTTTAGAAGATTTATTCAAGCTGTTTAACTTGAACTTACTCATTAATCTAAATTTGATAAGCCATATCTTTAAAAGCGATTTATCAAATTATATTAATGTTTCTAATTCACATATCCCTCCTTTTATTATGAGGGTGTGCAAAAAGACTATTATGAAGTTTTGTATGACAAAATGCAGGTAAAAACTGATGAAGTTTCCCTGAAAGTTCTAATTCAATTGACCAATCACGACTAATTTTCACTTGTTCCATTTTGCATACACCTCCATTAAATAAATTTAAAATAATTTATTAGCATTTTTTGCTAATCTTTGTTTCACTATAATCTATGTTTTTTAAAAAAGTAACATATTTTTAATTTTAATATAAATATAGTTTTGCCTTACTTATTAATAAAACCCTTTTATTTTATAAATGTTTTTGAAATTACTTTTTTGTATATGTTGTTATATATATTGTCGTGCATATAAATTATTCCTTTAATAACTTTTATAAATTTAACTTATGCAGACGCTTTGAATAAGTGACAACGCAATTAAAAAACACCTGAGAAATTCCAGGTGCTTGTAATTATATTGTTAGCTAAGCTCTTGAATAGAAAACATAACTGCTTCCACATCAGATAAAACAAAACCAAAATAAGCTACTCGTTCTTCTGTTGTTTCAATAATAGTATTAGATTCTTCCTCTACTAAAACGCACCACGAGTGTGAACGCCACATGCCGTCATTACTAAGTGCATATCCAGTTGCAATTCGAATGTCCTTTTTCTCATCGTGTCTACTTTCAGTCCAGATAACACAAGAGTTATGATGACATTGACTTTGATATCCTAGTTGCATAATAGACCTATCTCCATACCATAACTGCCCTCTGTCTTTAATTAAGTCAGTATCTTTATCTAGAAATGGCATGCAAACCTGTTCTCCACCAAATGTAAGAATTTTATCTCGTAATTCTAATGCTTTTTTATAGTATGGAAGCAAATTCGGGTCAACTTCTTGTTCTAAAACACCGGTGTAATGTGTTGCCCAATGTTTATCGGATAACCTTTCTAACCATTCTTTATTCATCTCTTTAGTTACGATTTCTTTTGGCATATCAGATGCATTGCGAATTGCTTTTCCTTTTGTGTATGCTGCTTCGTTGTCTAATTCAATTAAGTTAATGTTATTCATTCTTTTCTCCTTTTGAAACTCATGTTTCTTTTTTATATTATAAAAGAAAATTTTATTTTTGGTATGAATATATTAATTTTAATGATTACAATAACTTAAGCAATTGCAAAATAGAAACATTGAACACAGTTTAGGGTAACAAATAAAATAACACACAGAAAAAATGCGCTATTGTACCCGCTAAAACAAATAAGTGCCAAACAGCATGATGATACTTAAAACCTCTCCAGACATAAAATATAGCTCCTACAGTATATAAAATTCCACCTAGGACCAGCAGCTTTATTCCCATAGGGTCTATATTCTGAACTAACGGATTCCAAGCAAAGACTATTAACCAACCAGCTAATATGTATCCTAAAGTAGAAACATGTAGATATTTTTTTACAAAAAATGATTTAAAAACTGTACCTCCAATAGCTATTCCCCATACGATACCAAAGATTGTCCACCCTAACCATCCTTTTACTGCTACAAAAAGAAATGGCGTATATGAGCCTGCGATAAAAAAATAAATGGATGAATGGTCTAATACTTCAAATACATTTTTGGCTCTTCCTTCTGGAAGGGCATGAAGCATTGTTGAAGATGTATATAGCAATACCATTGTAGAACCAAAAAGCGTAAAACTAACAACATGCCATGCATCGCCCTTTATGGATGAAAAAACAATAAGTATTACTAACGCAGCAATGCTCAAGATGACACCTATACCATGTGTTATTGAATTTGCAATTTCTTCTCCCTTGGAGAATTTATGTGTGTTTGCCATTAACGAAATTCCTCTCTTATAAGTATTAATTATTCTCTTTATAAGTTTGCAACCGTATAGACGAATCCTTTTTAAAGAACTACTAAAGGTATTATAAATTACCTATAGCAGGTAAAAAGCCTCATCTTGTTTTTTCATTTACAGACTTTTGCACCCTTTAAATTGTAAGTTGAAGGGTTTTTAAATCATGCTTATAAAAAAAAGAAGTCTAAGTTGCACATTGGCAACGCTTAGGCTTCACATAAAGCTTTATCTTCTAAATAACTAATAAGAATTTTCAACACTTCATCTGGTGTTTTTTTCTCCTGTGTTGTTCTAATCATTCTGAAGTCGCTAGCTTCTAAGTTAACAACAATATACCAGACGTTGTTAGGAGTGCAAACCTTGTACATTTTACATAACATGTTGGTTTGTACTTCTTTAAATTCTTTATTACTTGTTCTTCTGGTTTCGCTTCCTACACTATTAAAAATATCTGCTATGTATGCCGCTTCATTCTCTAAACATTGCTCTCCCGATTCTTCTACAATTTCATAATACTTCTCTTCTATTCTTGCGTCCTCCATATGTAATTTAAAGTGCTCTTTAACTAGTTTCTTGAAATGCCTAGTAGGAGGATTAATAAGATTGGGGAACTTCATTTCATCTTTAATGTACTCAATTATTTCGTGAATCACTCCGGTTGATACAGGGAAATCCTGTTCTGTAACATCTTCACTTTGTAACGTAAGTTGTCCGTTTGATACAATAATTTTAAAAATAGAATTCTTAAAATAGTAATTTCTGCGTTCTAATTTAAATATACGTTTTTTCATATTATAGTTATAAGAATCCAAACAAAAAGTTGGTTCCATCTTTCTAACTTCTTCAATATCTCTGTGTAAATTTAGAACATTGTTTAAGAAGTTGACTTCACTATCATTTAAATAGCCAAATATTTCAGATGTACTAAAGTTCTCACATTCGAAGACATCTAGAAACTTTGTACAATTTACTAATTCAAGTGTCGAAAACAAATTCAATATGTTGTTTCCTTTTTTGTCAGTGTCAGAGTTGAATGCTATAAATAGATACTGTTTTTTTATTTTTGTATACTTAATCCAATACTTAAACATCATTTCATACAATAAATCATCCACTTCTTCAGGAATACAATTATAACTTTCATTTTTAGCCTTATATATTAGTTTTAAAAATACTAAATTTCTTAACTTCTCAACATTTCTCATTTCTATTGTAACCATTACTTCGTTGGTTTGCGGATTTATGCACTTTATTACAAGATTCCTTGGATATATTTCGGCAAATAAATGTAACTTATCATTTAGATAATTGCGCTGAAATTTACCCACTTGCATTATAAAGTCTTTTTTCAGATGTGAAATTTCTTTCAAATAAAATTACCTCCAAACTTGAATACTTTAAAACAGCTTAATTTCCCTATTTGATTCAAAAAATATTTGTCGAAAGTTGTCAATAACCCTTGGTACAACTGGACTTCTTTAAAATTATAACTCCGTTTTTATAATTGTCATTAAAAAATCTAAACCCTTAGTTACGCAAAAAATAATAAGACTAATTGGAATATAAAAACCAATTAGTCTCACTTGTTAAAAGCTAAAATTTTTATCGTTTAGATATTTTATAATTGCTTGCTCATAAAAGACTATCATTTTCAGGTCTCTGCTATTTGCATATGTTTTAATTTCTTTAAAGAAGTCTATTCCTACTTCAAAGTTGTAAGGTTTTTTCTCCTTACTATCAAGTGGAATCTCTGTACCGTTTACTTCATTTAACTCCTTAAACGTTTCCTTCTTGTTCTTCTTCATAAAAGTAGTAAGAGCATCCTTGAATACATCATTCTTTTTGTAGTCATTTTGACCGCAGTACGTTTTTAACATTCTATGTAAAAGTGGAGGAAGTTTCGTATTTATCTTTTTATATTCGTTTAGCCTTTCTTGCTTTGTCTTTTTCTTTTCTACCTGGCTAGGCTTATTAAATTCTTGAAAGAAGTCTTCTACATCTTCTCCCACATTTGTTTCTAAAAAGAAATTATCTTCTTTTTCTATTGTAGTATCTAATTCGTATGAACTGTCATCAATAAATGTATCCATACTCCATAAATCTTTTTGTTCTTTAGACATGTTATGCTCTCTCCTTCGCCTTAGAAACCTGTTTGGTATAACCTAATCGCCCAAGAATTTCGTCTGTAATGTTGTTATAATCTTGTAAAGCATCTCTTTCTGGTTTATTCATCTTTGAAGGATAACCTTCTGCTGCGTAGCGTTTTAATGCCGCTTTTCGTTTAATTACTGTATCAAATACTAAATCTGAATATGTGTTTCTAATGGTCGCTATTACTTTTTTCTCTAATGCAGAACGAGCATCTAGCATGCCTACAGATATTCCTAAAATCTTTGATTTAACTCCATACTCCTTTTGAAGCTTTTGGATATCATGAATGTACTGCGGAACCATTTGCATTGAAAAATACTCTGATTGAGTCATTATAATATGGTGACTCGCCGCAGACATTACAGAAGTATTAAGCGGTGAGGTCGAAGGAGACATATCCATTACTACAAAGTCATAAGATTGCGTTTTGTATATATCAAATAACAATCCCTTGATAAACATATGCCTATCTTTCATGTTTTTCTTATTCATAATAGCTTCAAATTGGTTAACGCCTTTGCTACCTGGAACATAGTGTAGTTTATCGTTAAGTTCCACGATATTTTCTTTTAAGTTCTCATCTCTCATTGCTTTAAAGATGTTTTTGTCTTTAAAGGTGGAATCCGAAATTTGCTTATTTGTTAAGAAAGTAGTTCCGTTCATTTGGCTGTCAAAATCTAAAAAGAGCACTTTAAAGCCTCTTTCACTTAGTGTTCTAGATAACAACACATTTTGATAGGTTTTGCCTATGCCGCCTTTATAAAGTGCACTAAGTATAATTTTCATTAAAATCTCTCCCTTGTTATAAAAGAACTTCTTTTAAAGATTAGAAGGTCTTAAATTAAATCATCTATAGTTTTCATTAATAATTTACAATCACCAATAAAGAAACACTTTAAAAAAATTTAAGAAGTTAAAAAAACTCTACTATTACGCATAATAGCAGAGTTTAAGATAGGTTTTTACATGTGTAACTGTTCTTCAAAGGAAATTACAAAAAAACTTTAAATAATTTGTTAATACAAATTGGGAGGATTTCATGAAAGATTTTCATTGCTGTGCAACTTGCGTAAATTTCGTTGTAAAAAGAGAAGAAAAAGAAAATAAAATAGAGTACCATTGCAAGCGGTTAGGATATGAAACAAAAAGTCATTACGTTTTTAACTGTTGGGAACCAAAAGAAAACGTAAAAAAATTAATTGATAAACAAAAAAAGCTCCAATAACTCAGGAGCTTTAAAATTAAAAATCACTAAATATTCTCTTGCATACTCACATAATTTCCATTGGAAATATCTTTTTTGTTTTAGTGGCAGGATTTAAATCATACCCTCTTTTTTTGGCTATTCTTATGGTTTGTTCATTTGGATTTGTTAAAGTTTTCAATAAAATTTTAAAATCAAATTCTAAACAATTATGAGCTGCTTCTATTTTATCCATTTCTTTATATAGTTCCTCTATCTCATTTCGAAGAAATTGAACTTCTTCTTCTTTGGTAGCTTTTATTATCTCCATTTCGGAAAACCATTCTCCTTCTCCACTGTTAAAGACAATATAAAAAGTTTTTAAATGATTTTCTTCTGTTTTCTTTATCTCATGAATTTCGCCTACATAACCTGCATGTTTTCCATCTATTATTTTAACAACAGATAATTCTTTCAACTATTTCACCCCTATATATAAAAGATTAGTAACCAGAACTGTCTTACTTATTATTTACTCATCCAGTCTAACTTCCTTGAAATTATTTAGTTTTCTCTCTATTAAGCACAAAATAGCTTAAATATTGGATGTTATACAATCCATACTTTATCCGAAAGGACTACATCTAGTATGTTAGCTGTATATACAATATAACTTATGCCCTTTTTGGTAAGAGTTCCAATATTTTTAAAGCCTAGTTTAGATAAGATTTGAGCATCTTCTTCTCTAGCTATTGTACCTAGTTCCTTGACGATTATATTTTGCTTTGATAAAGCTACAAGTTTTTTTCTCAAATCTAGTAATAAATTTGATAATACAACAGCTTTGTCCTTAAATCTTGGATTAACTATAATGGGTCCTAGATAAACAAATATTTCTTTAGACTGAAAAGGTGCAATGAAGTTAGGAATTTCTTCTTCTTGTACCGTATTCTTTAGAACACCTTCATAAATGCCTTTTGATAATGGATACATGGAATATATACCATTAATATAACCTTTATGTTTTTGTATTCTAAAAATATAAAGGTTTTTATAAAAAATCCGATTGTAAAAGTCATCATTTACATATGCTGAATTAACTCCTGTGTTTTTTACTAGTTGCACCATACCAGTTATATCTTTTTTTGTTGCATGAAACATATTTTGTTTAAAAGACAATTCATTCACCTCCTTAGAGACATAACGAGAGGAGGTAAATTAAACTAAGCTTTTTATAAAAAAACAACCTTGTAACAAATGTTTATGTACAGGTTGTTTGTTTCCTAATGGTTAAGCAAATATATTTATCTTATCATTAGTAGTACTTGTTGCTATTTCTTCTTTTAGTAACTGATGTTTAAACTTTATTTCTTCTCTTACTTTTTTAAAGTAAAAAGCTTTAATTTCAACATTAGTCATATCGTCAAACGAGCCTTTTTCATGCAACCAGTAAAAATTTTTCACTGCATAAAAAGCATTTCTCTTAGTGAAATTTAGAGATTCTAATTTTTTATTCAAAAATTTAATAGAATTTATTATTAGCTGCCCTTCGTTAATTAAATTTTTAAATTCAATTTTATCATTAGCAGTTATTTCTTTGTGCTTGGTTATTTTCTTTGCTTTTCTAATTATATTTTGGAACTTTAATCGATTATCTAAATTACTATATCTAAACATCTCATCTATATAAATGTACAAGCAATACTCCGCTCCTAGTTTAAAGATATTATATAGTTGTTTATAATCGTCACTTTCTTCTATTAAAACTTTAGTTACTGCATTAATACTATTTAATCTGTTTAGTGTATCTAATGACACGTCTTGAAAGAACGGATAATTCTTTTCTTCCAGACCATTTAATACTGCTACGTACTTTATAATGTTCTCGTTACCGTTACTATAGAAATCATTAAATGATAACTCCTCTTCCGCTTTGTTTAAGAAACCTTCAATTAACTTGTTATCCCTTTTTAACGCCACTTCTTTAGAGAAAGTTAGTGATTTATCAAAAGTTGCTTCTAAATGTTGTATGTATTTTTGGTAATCCATGTCTAAACTCCCCTTTCTCCATCTAACTTTGTTCTCTGCATTATTATAAGAGCAAATACAAAAAATAGTTCAAAAAAGTTTTACTTTCACAAAAAATAGAAAAAGAGACTATTTAAATAGCCCCTTTTAAGTATGTTCTTATGCTGTTGCTTTGTTTCTAGAATAATGTCTTCCATTAAGAAAACTCACAAAAAAATCATAAACGTCCTTCGGTAATTTAAACTTGTATGTTTCAGGATACAGAGCTACTTGCAAGAGCATCCGACCGTCTTTAATGATGTAAAGGTCATCCCATGTTTTAATGACTTTAGTGCTGTGATTAATGCTTATTTCCACCTTTTTGCTGAGCTTTTTATTCCCATCATTATCTCTATGCTCTTGTATGTAATTATTGACAGCATTCTGAATTTGCTTTTTGGTTAACATATAAAAAATCCCCTTTAAGTCTATATTTCTTAATTATTATGTATTGAACTTTCAACGTATTGTTTATGTAAAAGTAAAAAACAACTAGACAATCCCTTAGAACAGGATTGTCTAGTGTTATAATTTAAGAATGTTTTCCCCTTTCAAAAAAGGAAAGTGTGTACACATTACAAATACAGTTATTAACGCTGTAATTATAATTGTAAGTAAGCTATTAGAATCAGTTAACTCATTTGCCCATAAATAACCGCCACTTCCAAATCCGCCCGTAAAAAGAAGAACATGAATTCTAAAATAAACTAACTTACCTGTTTTTTTAGTTTTAGAAGGTAATCGCCCTATCGCCCATAGAACAATTGCTACTCCCAATACTATCACTGATGGAATCCACGTAGAAATTGCTGGAACCTTTTGAAATAGGTAAAGCGCTGCGAATAAAACCAGTGCTAATATTTCAATTTTTATAAATAAGTACCCTAAATAACTTCTTTTGTTTAGGGTTTTCACAGACCTTAGAATACCGTCTTTAGAGGTGCTGCCTTTTTGTTTTAAAAGCCGCTTCTTTAAATCAGCATCTTTATAAGGGTTTTTCACAAGACCTGTTTTGTAATCAGTATCAACTAATATTGTATGCCTTATCAAAAGGATATCTCTCCTTCCATACTAAGTAATAACTGACTAATATTTTATATATAAGTATAATAGCAACATTTGCATAGTATTTCCACTAATATAACTTAAAAGTACCCATTATATATAAATGGGTACTCGGAATATCTATTTTCAAATTTAAAAACGTGCTTTATTGCTATAATTTTTACATTTTTAAGTACGAAACTAACATCTAATCTACTTAAAAGGATTCGTTAAGAAATTAACCTATTTTCTTAAAAGAAAGTTCTCCACTACTAAATGGTAATCCATTCTCTGCTTCAATTATAAATTCCTCATTATTTAATTTAAGTCGTATTGTAAGAACCTTGCCGTTGAGTTCAGTCGTAATCTCAATTTGTTTAATAACAATCGTTGATTTTTTAACTTTATATGACTTAATTCCATATATATAGTCAGAGAAATCATTTTCGTTTAACAGATTGAACACAACATCAATATCATCCTCCGTCCAACCCGCTAAACTTAGACTTTTCTTTACCTCATCTGCTAATTGCAAATCAACATCGGCTCTGTACTTATTAACAAAATTCATTAAATTTGAAGGTATTTTATCATCTAATAGCCATTTGAACTTATTAGATTCTAAGTATTCATTAAATAATTCTGTTACTGGGCTCTCTAACGATTGTATTTTATACACTTCTTTATCATTAATATCTTCAAACGCAAATTCAATAGGATTAATAGATGTAACTAACGGTCTAATTCGTGTATCTCGATTAATTAATACCTTTTTAGCGGCTTTATAGTACAGCTCAATTTCTAAATCTCTCTGTTTTCTGCAAGAAATGAAATCTTCCCAGTCTTCTTGAAATGTTATAAGAGCTGGCATTAAGTCTTTTAATATACGATTGTCTTCGTAAAAAGACCATTTTATTTCTTCAATATCAACCAAACTAATTAAGTTTTGCTCTTTTTCAGAGAGAGGAATTAATGGATATTCTTTAATAATTGGTCTCCAACTGTCTTTAAGTTTGTTTTCACCAGTTCCAAGGATTAAGAACGGTACATCTACTTTTTGTTGAGTAAAATCAAGAATACCTTTAAAAAGCTTGTCTATTACAGCAGAAAATTCTTCCCCTTCCTCTTTATTGATATACTCAATTAAAAACATTAAGACTCCATCTACGAGTTCGCCTATTTCAACTACAAATGTCCCCTTTAAGTTTTTATACCTGTAGCTAATTCTATCAGTAAAACTTCCTCCTACAGTAGTATAGTCACCGCTCTCATTAACAAATACGTTTAAACTTTCAATCATTTCTTTATATTTATTTAGTCTCATAACTCTTTCTCCTTTGTAAGAAAAGGCTTTTTTGCCTAATCCTGTTTTCTACATAATAGCACGAAACAAAGATTTGGGTAAAAAGCCTTCTGAGCTCCTATTATTAGCAAGTTGTAGATATATTTATATTCAGTTAACTTCGTATTTTGTATATGACCGTAATAAAAAAACATAAATTCCAGCGCTCAGATTACACCTTAATAAGGAGATATATCTAAGAAAATTTCATGAATTATTGGAAACCACGCACTATTGTTTTTAAGTACATGTTTTATAAATGATTTTATTCTTCACCAAAAACAATTTTTATGAAATATTTTTGGAAAACGAACACTAAAAGGATGAATTTGAACAAATAAACTATAAAGTTAGAAGTTATTTGCTAATAAACTATTGAAAACACAGATAAATTAAAAAAAATATAAATAAAAAGACATTATTAAATAAGCTAGTTATTCAATAACATCTTTTTATTTTCTCTGTATTTAGTGTTTAAATTCTTCTTTTATAGTTGAAATTAACTCTTTAATATCACTAATTTCAATGTCTGTTGAGTGGTCTTTAGAAAAAATTGAAACGGCACTTTTTTCATGAGGAAAATCTTCATAAACCTCATCGTCAATTTGTTCATCTTTTTCTTGCAATTGTAATTTCTCATCCAAGGATTCTTCAAAAAGGAAATCTTCATCATAAAATTCTTCTAGTTCCTTGTTCGTATTGGCTGTTGATATTAAGTTTTCATTATTAAATATCTCATCTTCTTCTCTAGAATTCTTATTCTTTTTAGAGAATAACTTCTGGTTAAAGGCAGATTTAAATAAACTCTGTGTATTGTACTTATTCAATATTTCTTCTTCTGCACTATACTTATTATCAATAAGGATACTTATATCGCTATGTTCATTCGTGTTGTCGTCTTCGTCTTCAATCCATTCCAATTCATCATCAGGAACAATTGTATTTTTAGACGTTCTAAATGCTGATGTAAACACAAGAAAAGAAAGTATTGATAGGAAAGCACCCAAGAGTTGTACATATATTAAATTACTAAAATTAAACATTTATAAGTTCTCCTTTATAAAAGTAGAAAAGTTTAATTCCAAGTCCTGATTCACAACTTGCTTTCTTTGATATACTAAACGAATCAATACTGTAAAACTTTAAATATATTTATGCTTTATAAACCATTCAGGAAATTTAATAAGGACAATGAATTAAATATTCGGGAGATGATAAAATGATTAAAAACAGTATACCTAATGTACTGAATTTAAAAAAAGCTAAAGAATTAACTTTAGCTTTTTTTAAATTCATCTTTCGGAAGATGTATCCACTTAGATAAATACCCTTGCTCATATAGTGATTTTAAAATAATTGTAATAATTGGGGAAGCAATAATTCCCGCTACACCAAAGTAAGATAACGATATTACCATGATGGATAGCATAATAAATGCTGATACTCCTAAAGAATCCCCCGCTATTTTAGGCTCCATTATTTGTCTAAACAACATAGATACACCTAACAAGGAAAGTAAGAAAATCGCAAATCCTGTTTTCCCCATTACGAATGCATAAATTGCCCATGGAATAAAAATAACTGGCATACCTAATAAAGGTAGAACATCGAATATTGCTGCTAATACTGAGATTGAAAATGCATTTGGCACTTTTTCTATTAATAACCCCACGAATACAATTAGAAAGCTAAACCCTATTAGCTTTAGTTGAGCTTTTACATATTTACTTATACCTGAAAGTACATTTTTTCGCAGAAACGAGATTGATTCACGCAAAACATTAGGAGTCTTATTTTCAATAAAAGATTTCCATGTATCGCTTTCCAAACATAGTAAATAAGCCATAATTACTCCAATAATAACATTAGCGGTGTTCGTAAACAGTGCTGTAATACCGCTAAATAAACCTTTTAAGAAACTTGAAGTAAAACTAGATATTTTTGTTCCTAGAGTGGAAGCTGAGTCTTGAATTTTGGTCATAATGTCCGGTGGGATTGCATTCATTTTGTCGTATAGTGAATCCATCTTACCCATTCCAAATCCACGTAGATATTCAATACACTTAGGTACCAAAACAGATAATGTTTCTACTTGAGTAGATAGAACAGCACCAATTGTAATAAACGTTGCACATAATACTACCACGAAGGCAATCATAGCGATGGGAGTTGCCAAGGAGAGTTTAATTCCTTTTCTTCGTAAAAACTTAAGCATTGGAGACAGTAGTAAGTAGATTAAGACTGCAATAAAAATTGGTGCTGCTACATGAAATGCCTTAGAAACAAAAAAGAAAATTGCATATATTGTAAAAATCAATAAAATCACTTCAGCAATTGTCCTTGCCCATTTTTTATAAAATAACAACATTCGTTTTTCACCTCTTTCTAAAGTTTTCGTTTTTTATTGAAATACCTATAAAAAATAAAAAAGCTCACCTCGAAAGTGAGCTTCAATAAAAAATGTCTTTTTTAATTTAGTAGAAGTAATGCTATTTTGTTTTTCTCTATTAATTCTTTTACCTCAGTATAAAGAATAAAGCTTTTATTTAAATCTATATATGAAGGGTCCAAATAAACATCTTTATATTGCGGAATATCTATAAACATTTTAAGTGTTTGTTTAGCTTTATCACCATAAAAAATAAAAGTGACAACGTGTTCCTTGTAAGAAATTGAAAAGCTAATAGTGTTTTTTTCATTATTAAACCTTAGATTATAGCTGCCTGGCGCTTCACTAATTTGTTTTATTTCTAACAAGTGGTTCACATGTTTATAAACTTCTATAATACGATTTAAGTTATCAATAGTATTAGGATGTTTTGAAAAATACAACCATTTAATACGATTTGTTAAATCGGTTCCAGGTGTAAACATAAATTTAAAATTATCTTCTGAACTCATAGGGAAATGAGTATTCTTTAGGATTTTAGTAAAACAATCCCTAGAAGATAAACTATATTGAGTGGTTTTTGCTACTTTTCTGTATAAAGCATAACCAAAAGGTTCATTCTGAAAAATGCTCTCTAATGTGTTTATAATATGTTTGGCATATTCATTTAATAATTTTTTATACTCTGGATTTGAAGTTCCCTTAAATACTACGTAATAACAATGTAAGCTACCTCTAAATGAATCATGGTGCAGGGTGATTGTTGGAGCGTTTCGTTTTTCGTACTCCCCAATAATTGCATAATTATTTACTTGATAACTTCTTTGAATTTTAATGGGTGTTTGAGTGTATTCCTTAAAATAACTTACTAATTGCGAAAAGAACAGTTCTTCTTTCATTTTAATTCTCCTTAGGTTTCTTACCATTTTATCAGAATCTTAGTCTATCGCAATTGATTCTTTAATTAATTTAATTACTCTTTATTTCCAAAGATAATATACCAGTTAGAATAACACCTATTATAAGATTAAAAAGGCTTATATCAGAATCTTTTATATTAACAAAAAGTAAAACCTGTTAATCAGTTTTAATTCTTCTAAATCTTTCTCTATATCGATGGTTCCGCTTAATTTAATTTCTATAGGGGTACTATTAGGATGATGAAACATCTGTAGCTCACAGGAAAAACAATCACTTTCAGGAAAACTAATAGCATATTCTTCTCCATCGTACTTAAAGCGAAATAGATTAGAATACAAGTCACCGTTAACAAATTTAATATCACCTATATGAACACCGTTTAGACGCTGAATGGAGCTCACAAGCAATGATATTTGATTAAAAGCATATTCTACCTCAGGAGAGTCATATAAACACCAGTGCATTGTTTGAGTATTTAAAAAGGGGTATATAGCATTTGTATATTTCACTTCATTATAGTCTTCACTTAATGATTGATACACCCAATCGCTTACTGAACCCTTCTCCATCCCTTTTCTAAGTGCTTTATTTCGTCTATAAATAATGTAGTTGTTTCCTTTTTGTTCGTGATACCTTTTTAAAAAAATTTTCAGATGGTCGATATACTCCTGAAAATGTGTGTGTATTTCTTTTCCTATGGGGTCATAGAATTCAATACCATAAACGTCTACATTCCCTATGCTTTTATCTCTATCTATAAATAGTCTAGGGATACCTATTGTCTCTTTTCCAAAAGCACCGTATTGTTCGTTTGTAAAGGTATCGTTGTAAATCATTGCATCTATTTTATTAATTAGAAAATACTTCTTTAACCTATTGTAAAAATGTTTTTCTGACACTGAAATGCACCATCCCTTCTAAGCGTGACAGATAATACGCAAAAAAGAGATTTATTCAAGAAAATGGTGATTATTTAAAAATGCATTCAGCAATACCGCTTTATAAAGATTTATAGTCTACCAAGATTCTTTATAAATAAATTAATATAAGCAGTATCCACTCCAAGGAATAAATACTGCATACCTTTACCCATATATATCTAAAGATATATAAGTAATGCGCATCTAGTTTAATTGTGTGCTATTAAATTTTATTTTGACGTGTTAAAATGTTACCTACATAGCAACCATAATAATGAAGATTAGTAGTATTCATATTAATTTAACAAGACAACTATTATACGGAATAGTCTTTGAATAGAACTAATGCTAGACCATAGTAAACAATTGATAGTCTGCTGTTAAAAATCTAGCTAAAGAGCACTTTAAGGAATATGTACCACCTAAACAATAGGATGATTTAAAAAAACATGTAGCTATTATAAAGAATGAGTTAAATTCCACTGGAGATAAAGGTAAATAGTTTATTGCATCTTTATCTTCAGTGTTTTGGTACCTATTTATTAAATGATTAAAGAATAAAACTTAAAGACGGAGAGAATTAAATATATGAAAAGAGTAGCTTTTGGTTCTGACTTTCACATTGATGTTACAAAACAAAACATCATTGAAAAAGTTAAGGAATATTTAAAGAAAAATAAAGTTGACATATTTTGTTTTGCGGGTGATATGTCTGCGAACATAGACCTTTCAGTGAAAACACTAAAAAGTATTGAAGATGATTTAGGAATTAAAGTTCTTGCTGTTACAGGAAATCATGAAGTTTGGGATACGAAAAACGGAAATTCTTTTGACGCTATAAATAGATTTAATAGTGAAATACCTAATATATCTGTTATGGCGCAACCATATGAGTTCTCAGATTGGGTCATACTAGGAAATATGGGATGGTATGACTACAGCACTGCTCTTCCTTATTACAATCAAAAACAGCTGGATAAAATGAAGCACAGAGGGTCTAGTTGGAACGACAAGTATTATTGTGATTGGGATGGTAAATTAAATCATGAGGTAGCTAATTACTTTACTCATGAATTAAAGAATCAACTAGAAATTTATAAAAACAAAAAAATTATTCTAATGTCACACATTGTGCCTTATTCTGAATGTATCAGTATAAAAAATGATTCCTCTTGGGATTATTTTAACGCTTTTATTGGCAATACCAATATAGGGTTCTTAGCGGACCGTTATAAGGTGTCAATAGCGCACTTTGGTCATACACATTACCGTTATCATAAACGAAGTGAAGCTGGTGTGGAAATGATTTGTACACCGCTAGGGTATTACGGGGAATGGACTACGGAAGATAGAGTTATTGAAGAAGAGTTAAAAAAATGTATACCTATTTACGAATTATAAAAAACAATTTATTTGTATACTATTGTAATATCTGATACCAAATGTTGTATAACGCTAAGTACATCACATTAATATATGTGATGTACTTTTTTATAGATTTTAACTTGAGAATTCCAAAAAACATATACCTCTAATATAGAGAGAGGTTTTAGTGTAATAATAAGCATATGACTTTATTATTAAAGCCGTTCTATCTCTTTATCTCATTGCCTTAATCCGCACAACTATCATGGAGTATAAAGTAAAGACGGATTTCATTAATTAGTGCTATTTTGCTTCTTTTTATTTATCCACTCGTTTATAAAATGGATGATTTTATTAACGGACGGTGTTTGAGAATTTTTTGCTGTATTCATGAAAATGCCAACTTGCCTATAAAAATCACGCTGTAGCGGTTTTATAACAATATCATCCGTATAACCACTTAGTAGCAGTTTGGGCACTAAACTGATTCCTAAATTGTTTTTCACCATTGAAATAATTGTGTTATCCCCTTTTATTTGATATGAAATCTTCGGTTTTATCCTTTCCTTTTTAAAAATTTCATGTATTTCCAAAAACGTATTTGTATAAGGAAGGATGAAATCCGTTGTTTCCACTACTTCTAAAGGTAATGAATCTAATTCAACTAGTTCATGATTTGAGCTCATAATGGCTACAATTGGGTCCTTTACTAAAGTTTCAAAATGCCACTTATCATTTAGGGTTGTACCAATCGCAAAATCAATGATGTCCTTTTCTAACCAGTATTCTAGTTCAGTCGCTGTCCCTTCATACACTTGAATTTCAATACGTGGGTATACTTTTTTAAATTCACGTATTATTTCAGGCAACCAATTAGTCGTAATGCTTGTGTAGGCACCTAATCGAATGTTCCCTGTTTCAAGACCATTAATTTCATTAACGGTTTCCGATAATCGTTCATAACCTCTTTGAATTTCAAACATGGCATGCAGTACAGATAAACCGTTCTTAGTAGGTGTAACCCCATTTTTTTGTCGTATAAGCAGAGGAAATCCGTACTCTTCTTCCAAGCTGCTAATCATTTGACTAATACCCGGTTGTGTGTAATTTAGCATTTCTGCTGCTTTTGTTAAACTTCCGGTTTCCACTACTTTTATGTATGCGTTATATTTTTTTAAATTCATTTGAACTCTCCCTAAGACATAATACTTTGTTATACCTAATATCACATATATTTAGTTTACTTATATAAGTAGGGAAAATACAATAGAAAATGAGTTTCAAATCAATTTTTCTACAATACATATACAGCAAACAGATGGGAGAGAAGAACAGTGGGATATATTTTACAATTTTTACTTGGTGGTTCCATAATGGTTAGCGCCTCTCTTTTAAGTAAATCAAAGTACTTATTTTTGTCAGGTGTTATTACCTTGTTGCCCATTATGACATTGGCAAATCTTTGTTTACAGATGAAGAACATGAACCTTTCAAATTTTAGGATTACCCAAAAGAATGCAATCTTTGGTTCACTTGGTGCAGTTATATTTATTAGTCTGATATTTATCATGACAAACTGGTTTAAACCATTGCATGCTGTACTCATTGCATTTGGGGTATACGCATTATACATGGTGGGTTGCAAGTATTTACTTTCTTAGAATAAGAAAAGTGCGTATAGTTAGCAAACGTAACACTTAAATATCAAACTAAATACAAACAAGAAATAGAGCCTTTAATGAAAAAGGCTCTATTTCTGATGAAACATAAAATTTTCATTGAAGTTTTCTGTTGCTGCCCCTTTCTTTCCAATGACTAGCTTCTTCTGGAGTTTATATTTTATAAAGACCTACCTAGCAATTACTACACATAATAACTCTTAATGCCTCATCATCGTTAAAGGTAGCTTTGTTATAACCATTCGTGTATGTAAATATAGTCCCACTTAATTTCTTATTTCTTTTTTAGTTATCTTAATACTTCTGGCTTTCACTGTATTCTTATTAATTAACCTCATTACCATTAAATTTACTCTGTATTTTAGCAATTTAGATAGTGAAAAGGAAAACTAAAATAATATTTTGTGTCCTAATGAATTTAAAAATGTATTTCTTCAAATCTAATTTTTAATATTTTTCAAATAATGCAAAGTTTTCTCATGGTTTTTGTTGACATTTGAACTGGAGATTATATCATATATAAAATTCGAAGAGGAGGTTAATTCAATTATGAAAAAGATTAGCTATACACACAAGATACTAATTACATTTATTTCAGTAGGATTGGTTATTGGACTCATCTTTCCATATTTCGCAAAGTATTTTGTTGATATAAAACCGGGTATGGAAACCATATTTTCTATAAGTACTTTAATTGCAGGATTAATCCTCGGATTACTTAACTATTATGTTTATAAAGTCTTAATAAACAGAGTTCTTTCTAAAATATCTGTTGCTTTAACAGAAGTTGATAAAGGAAACTTAAACACTATTACCAATATTGATTCAAACGATGTATTTGGTGACTTATCTATGTCTACTAATAACATGATAAACAGTCTAAATGCTCTTATTTCTGAGATTAACTATACTATTCAAGAAATAACATCTGCTTCTCAAAATACATATGTTCAAATCGAAAGTAACAAAAAATTAAATACAGATATCGGTGAAATTGTTAACGCATTCTCTAATCAAACACGTAAGCAAGTTAAAAAGACCTTAATGGCATCTAATGACGTTGAAGGAATTGCGAATAATGTTCATAAGATATTTGATTATGTGCAGGAAATGAAAAATGATTTTGAGAAAACCAACGAAGTGGCGCAACAAGGAAATAGATTATCAATGGACTCTGTAAAACAAATGGAACTTATTAATACTTCGGTTTTGAATTCCCTTAAGGAAGTGCAAAAACTTAATAATTTAGCCCAACAGATTACATCTATTGTTGAAATTATTGATAATATAGCTGATAAAACTAACTTGTTATCACTTAATGCAAGTATTGAAGCTGCTCGTGCTGGAGAAGAAGGCAAAGGTTTTGCTGTTGTTGCAGAAGAAGTACGTAAACTGGCAGAACAAACCGGTAAATCAACCAATGAAATTGCTCTTATTATAAAAGAAATTCAGGATAACAGCCTAATACTAGCTGAATCTATGAATCACGTTGATAACGAAGTTAAGACTGGATTAAAGAAAGTTAATAATGCTGGAGATATGTTTAAACACATCAATAAAAATACCGCTGTATCTAATCAAAAATTAAAGGGATTATCCACTATATCTTACGAGACTTCAGAAAAGATTAAACAAGTAAATGAAGTAGTAAGAGAAGTGTCTCATATTTCTGATGATGCAATGTATCAATTTAAAAAGGTACTTACTATGTCCGAACAACACAACGATAACATTGATAATATTGAAAAATCCGCTTCTTCTTTAAATCAATTAACTATAAAATTAAATGACCTAATTAAACGTTTTAAAATATAACGATTTATCTAGATTAAAAATCCAGGTATACATTTATGATGTATACCTGGATTTTTCTTTACTTTTTATCCGCTTTGTCTAAGTCAAATTCAGCAATCTTCTTTTTTCCTTCTTTCACTACCACTGTAGCATCATATGCTTCTTCTTTAATTTTAGCAAGTGTCTCTTTAGAAGGAGCCTGAGCATATACTTGTTTATCTGTTTTTTCCTTATCGTCAAATCCTAGTTCATAATTTAGTTGATAATCTCCTTTTTCCTTAGGTTTAAGTCCACCATCAAAAGACGTACCGTAACCTATTCCACCGACATCTGAGTCTCTATATTCTTGCTCATCAAATATATTTAAGCCAACTGCGTCTTTCATTGTTTTACGAAGCTTGTCTTTTGGAACAATCTCTACTTTAATTTCATTTTTAGTTGTCCCTCCTAATTTTTCATTGGTAATATTTTTAAGTTTGATGTCATACACCAGCGTTGTAGGCACATATTCTTTCCCTTTATCTTTGCCTTCTGTTTCAATTGTTGACCCAGATATGTGTTTGTCTTTTATTATATCCGCCTTAGCTTTTACCAACTCTACAGATTGTGATGGCTGCTCTGGTTTAGAAGACTGATTAGAGCAAGCTGTTGCACTAAATAAGAATAATAAAAACAATGATGTTACCGCTATTTTCTTCATCTGTTTCCCCTCCTAATAACTAAAGATAGAATCATAATAACACATTAATACATTTTTTATTAATATTGGATAATTTTAAATAAAAAAACGTAGTATTAGCTGCCCTTATAGACAAGGAATCACTATTACTACGTAATTAATTAAGATTTCTTATAATCCTCTAAATTTTTAACCATATCTGCTGGGGTTAACCAATCTTGTAAAGCTTTAATTTCATCTAAATCTTCTGGAAGTTTCGTTATTCTTTTTAAACCAGACTTACTTGTTAACTTGTTAATTTCAATTCCGTTAATAAGCATTGCAACATCATATTCTCCAATTAACTTATCAAGGACAACAAAAATCATTTCAAAATTTTGTTGCTGATTATTATCATGATTTTTAATAAAAATGTCTAAGTTAAGTTGTCTTGTACTATTTAAATAGCCTTTGTAGTAAATATCCTTTACATGTAGTTTATCTTTACCATATCCAATAGCCATGTTGCCTAATTCTTCAGGGTTAGGATGGGCTGATTTAAAAGGAATAAACTTAAATAATGCTGAATTAGGTGCAAATCTAATCATATTTACAACCACAGGAAATGCTTCTTTCATTCCGCCTGCACTAACATAAAATATAAATCTTCCATCCTCATCACTTTTAGGGAAGAACTCATATGTAAGATTTGGATTTATTCTTTTTAACCGCTTGCTCATAGCTTCCAATGATGGTGGGTTATGAGGCTGTTGTCTACCCTTTTGATTGTCACTATAAGAATTTAAAGCATTGTATATCTTTAATTCATTTTTACCAAACCATTCCCAAAATTCAAATACCTTTTCTGTTGAAGTACTTTCCAATTACTCATACCTCCATGTAGCATATTTAGAAATAACTATCTGATTGTAACATAGTTGACAGTAAAGGAAAATCTTATTTTTTGAATTGAAATAATTATAGATTCAATTGTTTCTGAATTTAATATAGAATAAAATCTCCTATTCAGTTAAAATATTGTATGATAGTGAAAAGATGAAAGAGGTATTTTTAATGAACACTCAATTTTTAGATTTTGTGGGTAATGAAAAAAGCGAAATGATGGAAAGGAAGCTTACAACTATCCTTAAAAGGCTTTCTTCTATACCTAAGTTTAGTAATTCCATAAAAGAAATTCATTCTGTTGAATTTAGAAATTCAGAAAACGATTATACATATGGTATGTATACACCCTACTATAGACGCATTAGTATTTTTGTAAATAATATTAAAAGTTTAGAACATGCTATTTTTGTTTTTATACATGAATGTTCGCACCATATATGTAATGATATTAAGCCATTGGACCGCTCTTATGATAGTGAAAAACAAAATGGGGCATTCCTTAAAGAGGAAATACGTGCAGATAGTCTTGCTATCGCTCTTATAAAAAAGTATTTTTCAGAAAGTTACAACCTTCTGGAGATTGTGAAAGAAGTAAAAGTAAGAATTCATACTATGTACAAGTTAATGAAAAACATTATTCGCGGATGGAAGAATCGTGATTATGATTATAAGTGGACTACTTCTACTACATGGAAATGGAATATAACGTGGAATACCGGAGAATCCTCTTCTAATGGCTGGAAAGCTATTTCACCAACTTCTAGTTCTAATTCAAGGACTTGTACGTGGTCTTCTATTGCTCTAGCATGTTAGTTAGAATTTCACGTATATATAATAAGTGATATTACATTAAGTAAAAAGCTGAACTATGCATATTATAGTTTGGCTTTTTCATTTGTAAAAATTGAAAAAAGACTACATAAATGTATATGTAGCCGTATATAGTTTCACATGTCATTTGTTTGAAGTAAAGCTTCAAGCTTGAGACTTTCATATAATTCTTGTTCTTCTTCAGAGCGATTGTGCATGTATTTTTCAAACCAATCATATTTGCCGTTAAGAATTGATATACGAAAGGAATCTTCTGTTAGTTGAACATTGCAATTCATTAGTTTATCAAATAATTTTTTAGATTTATCTTCCAATGCTGAAGGTAGAGATAATACATCTCTGAAAGTTTGAGTAGAAGTAATCTTTTTTTGTATAGTACTTGTGTAAACTGAACGCCTCTCTACAAAATATGCTGTTTTTTGCTGATACTCATGGCATAGGTTTTCTCCAATCCAAATTCCTAATCTAGACTTTCTTATACTAACCATTCCATAACCATAATAGGTAGCACCATGACCAATTAGTATGCAAGGTGCTTTTTCTGCATCGTAATAACACTTGTTACCTTTATATCTTAAGGTACAGTCGTTTATTTTGACAAAAGAGGTGTAATTGGACTCTACAGCATTCCCACGTAAATCAATATCCTTTGAAGGGTTACCAGGTCTATATCCCAAATCATTTCTTTTAGTTACTTTCATGCCTTTTATATACAACTTATACAACTCCTATTTTTTACCATTATAACATTGCATTAATGAAAATATTTAAATTAATAAAAAAACAACCTTTAACAAATAAAGGTTGTTAATGCTATTACTTTCTTTTCACTTCATAGATATGATAGACAAACACTTCATCAATTTCATCTTCATATGCAAGATATTCTTCCTTTGGTTCATGAATACCTATATAATCTCCCCACTTTGACCATTTCCAGCCTCCGCTATAAGGTTGTTCATCTCGTTTAATAGATGTAAGTGAAATAACATAGTGGTTAGAATTAACTAGTAATTCGGGTACATGTAATACTACTTGTCGAAAATCATCACAAACACCACACCAACTTACATATCTTTCATTGTCGTCGTCATCAATTATGTAGCCGCTCTTGCTTATTACTCTATAATCTGTTGAATAATCAATAGTGTGTTTAAAATTTAAATCCGCTTGATAAACTCCTTCATGAATCTCCTTAGCGCTTTTTAAATTTAGTTGGTTGTTTGCAAATGTAAGGCTTTTAAGCATGTTTAAACTACTCCTTTTTTTCTTCTTATTAGCAAAATTGTTTACATCGGAACAAATTCTATTTATAAGTTAATTCTTCAACTTCTTCTTTTGTTAGTTTAGTAACCTCACTATCGTCATACGTATCCCAAGCGCTATAAGCCTCATCTTCGGAATTATCATAAGCTTGGTCTGTAAAACCTATTCTTTCATAATGAATATCACTTACATAATCTTGTTCTTTATCTCGGTAAACAACAGCAATACGAATATCATTACCATCAACTAAGAGATAGTCTCCTTCGTTAATTATTAATCCATTTTTGTCTTTTCTACTCATTAAAATTCTCCTTTTATAAGGAAGGTAACTACCTTCCTTTTTCATATTATATATGAATAAATAAATCCAGGAACAAACTTTCTAAGCTCATACCTATTTAAAGAAATAATTCCAATTTGTGAGAGGTTTATATTAATAAAGTATTTTTACATTCAATTAAGATAAGTAATAAAAAAGGAGATTGTCCGAACACCTACAATATAGTATTTATACTAGTTTATTGAAAATTTAGTCTGTTCTAAAAATAATTTTTATTATTATTAAAAAATACTATACAAGCATTGTATTCATATGGTAGATTAATAAAAAAGTAATTACTTAATGAACTACACTCTAATTTATCTGAATATTCAATACTTTATACACAATTAACTAATGAGGAGAGTTGACCATGAATTACTTCAGGAAAAAACAAATTAGCGCACCTGATTCGTCCCTTAAAAAGACACTTGGAGGTTTTGACTTAACAATGCTTGGTGTAGGTGCCATTATTGGTACAGGTATCTTCGTATTAACAGGCGTAGCAGCAGCTACTCATGCGGGACCCGCTCTTATTTTATCTTTCATATTAGCTGGATTAAGTTGTGTATTTGCTGCTCTTTGTTACGCTGAGTTCGCTTCTACCGTACCAGCAGCAGGTAGTGCTTACGCATACAGTTATGCTGCATTTGGAGAAATCATTGCCTGGATTATGGGCTGGACTCTTATATTAGAATATGGGTTTGCTTCATCTGCTGTTGCAAGTGGATGGTCTGGTTACTTCCAAGGGTTATTAGCCGGTTTTAATATTCATGTCCCTACTGCTTTATCAAGTGCATATAATCCTGCCGCTGGAACCTATATCGATTTACCAGCAATCTTAGCGGTATTTGGTATTACTGCCCTTCTTATTCAAGGAGTTAAAAAATCTTCAAGATTAAATAACATTATGGTAATCATTAAGTTAGCAGTTGTTTTATTATTTATTGTTGTAGGAGCTGGTTATGTTAAACCGGATAACTGGACACCATTTATGCCATTTGGCTTTGGTGGCGTAGCTACAGGAGCTGCTACAGTATTCTTTGCTTATATTGGATTTGATGCAGTATCTACTGCTGCTGAAGAAGTTAAGAACCCTAAAAAGAACATGCCTATTGGTATTATTGCTTCTTTGTTGATTTGTACAGTGCTTTATATAGTTGTTTCAGCAATCCTTACAGGAATTGTTCCTTATACTGATTTAAACGTTAAAAACCCTGTTGCTTTTGCTTTAAACTATATTCACCAAGATTGGGCTGCTGGTTTAATTTCAGTTGGTGCTATCACAGGTATTACAACAGTTCTACTTGTTATGATGTATGGACAAACTCGCTTATTATACGCAATGAGTAGAGATGGATTATTACCTGCCGTATTATCAAAAGTAAGTCCTAAAACAAAGGTACCTACTCTTAACACTTGGATTACAGCTGCTGTAGTAGCATTCTTTTCCGGCGTAGTGCCGCTAGGTAAATTAGCTGAGCTAACAAACATTGGTACGCTGTTTGCATTCATTGTTGTCTCTATTGGTATTATTGTTCTTCGTAAAACACAACCTGACCTAAAAAGAGGGTTTAAAGTACCATTTGTGCCTGTTATCCCTGCATTAGCTGTCCTGTTCTGTGGATACTTAACTCTTCAATTACCTAAAACAACTTGGATTAGTTTTGTAGTTTGGTTAGCAATTGGACTAGTTATCTACTTTACATATGGTAGAAAACATAGTCACTTAAATAAAGTTGAGCAAAATAGCCCAACTACTAATACTGTTGTAAACAAATAGAGTACCGCTTTACATCTTATTTAAAGGCAGAGCCAATTTTAATTGGTTCTGCCTTTTTTAATACATATTTCTTCTTACATGCTATAATTTTTAAAAATGGAGAAAGAAGGAAAAACATAATGACTAGTCTAACAACAATGAAGAAAAAAATTAAGGAGAAAATTGCAGTATGCTTAGAACACAGGGAAAGACAAATTACTCATTCAAAAACTCAATTAGGTGACAAAAGAGCCTATATAAACTTTTTTGTTGAAGAAAACAAGTCTGAAGGATTAATTACAGGAGAACTTGCAGATGAAGGTATTTACAATAGATTAAAGTCTATTTTTAAGCACACTGGTGATAATGAACGTGACTATTACTTTGTATTATTTGAAATTAGCTTAAATCATTCTAGAAGATATCATGAGGGTGATGTTAATGATAGAGATGACCATGAATTACTATATTCTCTTTTACTATTGATGAAAGAGTACTGGGATGAAAAAGCTAAATTAGAAGGTAAACAAGGAATTGTGTATTTGTTAAAAGGTAAGCGCACCGATGTCCAAAACAAGTTAATGATTGATAAATTATGGGACAACAACAAACATACTATAGGACAGATAAATTTATTTCAAGAAATCTTCGTTATGAGTACCAATCTATCAACCTTAGGAGACCATATAACCTTTGTAGGTGGCACAATAACAGATGGTTTATCAAAATATATTTCTACATTCTCAGAGCAGAAAGAGGCATTAGAAGATATATTTACTGATTATCAAAGTCTTTTTGATGGAAATCCTTTATACCTTAATAAACTAATTACAAATCGACCTATTACAATTAAATATCTTGGAGAAAAATTTGATATTAGTGTAGATAGAAAAGACTTTAAACGCTTATACCTAACGCCTGAATTGGATAACTTAGAAATTTACGAATGCGACTTTAATTTGGAATCTTTTAAAGAAATGCTAGATGACATAAAAGAAGAATTAAAGATTATTCACCTAATTAATCCTCCAAAAGAGAATTTTAAAAGACTACTTATTTCTTTATGCTTAGAAGACGAAAATTTTCTAGAGTATGCTTATACTAAGTTTGAAGAGAATTTTAATGACTGGAGCGCAATTGAAAGTACATCAGCTGAGCTTATTGATGATTTTGAGACAGGTAAATATACAAAATTTATGTACTCTGTTTCTAAAAATAGAGGTCATATAAAAAAATATAAAAGGGAATTAGTTATACAGACATTTGAAATTGACTCGTTATATTTTCATTTTATTTATAATACAGACGGAAATTATAGCCCTTCTACTGGTCGAGATGTCATTATCTCAACTGAAGAAAAGCCCAAAGAGTTAAATGAGTTTGTAATTAAAGAACTTTCACTATAAAAATACGTACACACTAAGGAGAAAAATATATGAACATTCAAAATTACAGAGAACCAAAGCCTAAAAAAGACTATAAAAGAAATTACAATGGAGATGGTAGCATCAGAAACATTGATGTTAGTCTTTTGGAAATTAAACAATTAGTTAGTGAAAAACAAGTGTTATCTACTATACAGTAGCTAGCAAAAGTTAATCCAAATTATGCAAGATTTGATATAACGGTAAGTGCTACCGCTACTAAAATAGCTAAGCAAATTTTAATTGAAGAAGAATGGAAAATAATTAATAACACTCCAAATAAGAAAGAGAACAGTTTTCTTTCCCCTTCAACGTATGACAATATTAACATTTATATCTTTGAATTATATGAGAAATTTAAGAAGTTAGAATGGATTGAATATACATTTGTATCACGAAAAGTAACATATACAAAAAACAATGAAGAAATTAGGTATTCAAAACTTGAAGCTTCAGCCTTTATGACTGATAAAGGAAAAGAAAAGCTAAACCAGAAATAAAAAATAAAATTAATATAAAGATAGATTGGATTTAAGTATCCCTTCTATCTTTTTTCATTGCTTTTATAGCAGATGAATTGACAATTATTAAGCATTTTTAAAAAATATATTTTTTTACACAAATAAAAAAGACATACCCTATCAGTTATGTCTTTTTTCACGCTCAGCCACTATTAGATTTTTTCTGTTAGGATGTTTTCTTATCGTATGGGTTTTGCTAAGAGAGACCTTATGACGTAAAAAGTATTTAAGAAAGGCTATAAAGAAATCCCTCTATGGCTTTTAGGGCATTGAACTAGTAACAAACTCAATTGTAATGGCAAGAAAACTTAAAAATATTGTCATTAAAGTTGAACTGAATACAATTCTTTTTGTAACTAATATTCTTTTTTCTGAATGATTTAGCTTCCAATGGGCGAAATAAACAATTATCCCCAATAGAATTGAACCAATCCAACTAAGTAGCCCAATTTCAGTGACTAATTTTTCCCAATCAACAATCCAAAAATATAAAATGATTAAATGAACAATAACTAAAGGTACTGAAATTATTAATAATAGATTCTTTAACATCTTATCCCTCCAAGACACCATTATACTATTATTCAAAAATTAACCAATACCTTTCCTGTCAATTAGAAACATTTTTTACTAGAATATTACACTAACCTTGTCTCTCATTCGTATATTTAGACAATATAACCTCGGCTCTTTCCTCTCTCGCATTCTCTAAATCTAAGGTAAAATCCTCATTTGAATTTGGCTCATCTAAAAAGCCTAGCAACTCTTCAGGTGATAGTAACTTGTCATTATTTTTCTCTTCCATGCTTTTCCCTCTTTCCATAATTAAATATAGGTCTCATTGTCATTTTCTATGTAACATACACTCACTTCTTTTTCATCTATATTTATAAAATGATTACTCTCTCTTGGAGATAACCCTCTAAGTTCCCCTTTTACCTTCCCAATGAGTTTGGCTTTATTTTTGCCTATTTCCCAGGCGTACAAGTTATCAGGGCGACTATATCTAGCATGAAAGTATGCGTAGTTGCCTCTCACGCATATAGCTTTAGAACCAGCGCATACATCTGGAACTTGATAGCTCTTTAGTTGATTATTTTTAAGGTCCCAATGAGTGAGTTCAAAATCTCCATACGCATACATCCATATGGAAGAACCTTTTCCCCTACACATTGCATAACAGTCATCAATGCCCGGCTTATCTTCTTCTAAGTCCGTATAATATCTTTTTAAGGGATTACCTTTTAAAGAAAAGAATACAAGTCCCTCAGTCGATATTCCGTCCCCATATACACCCTCATCAAAGTAACCTACCCATATACCCTCTTTGTTAACTTGTATATCGGATATGGCATCTCCGCAATGAAAAGAGGTAGTTAGAGTTCCACTTATATGATGAATAAATGCATTATGTTGCTTTCCCTTACATCTTGCATCAACCAATATAAATTGAGAATTATCTATCCAGCGAATAAATGGAAAATGAAAACTAAAGCTAGTGTCTATTGGTCTTCCATTTATAACTACCCTATATTTGTTCTTTTCTTTCGTAACCACGATTAAACCATATTTATTATGCCAGTCAGCATCAATAACAACGCATGCTTTCTTTTCATCAGAGATTGTATATAATGATTCAGTTATTATGTTCATATTAGCACCTCGTATAAATTAATTGTACGTGATAAGTTTTTAGTTTTACCCGCTCAATACTATAGAAAAGGTGGGATAACTAATGAAAAAATTACTTAAAAACCTCTCGTACGGATTTACATTTGCTTCTTTCAGGGCAATATTAATAACCAGTTCCATTGTTCTGCAATTTCCAAACGACAATTTTTGGTATAAGTTTTGTGCGCTTTCTTGTTTAGTTGTAGTTGCAATGGTAACAGGTTTGTTTTTAAAAAAGAAATTCATAGTTCATTTGGTTAAATTTAATTAACCGACAATTGTTATTAACTTAATTTTTTATTATCTGTATTGACAATATAACACGCATGTTATATTATTACATCAACGTTATATTATAACCTGTGTGTTATATTTTATTTTAGAGAGGTGTTCCTGATGGAATGGAATGAATTAAAGAAAACTATTACTTCAATAGATGAAAACGAAAAGAAAATAATTGAATTTACAGCGGATATTGTTGACTCTTTAATTGACAGACGAAAAGAACTTAACTGGTCTCAAAAGGTACTTGCAGAGAAAGTAGGTATGAAACAGTCCGCTATCTCAAGATTTGAGGGTGGGGCTAATATTCCTAAATTAGATACTATTTTTAAGATTGCAGTAGCATTAGGTTTAAAGCCCGTGTTCGTGCCAGATGAAGAAAATAATCAAAAAGATTAAATTCTACAACCATAGCAGTAGTTTCTTCGCTACTGCTGTGTCTGTTATTAAATAAAATCATTGATAATTAACTAATATTCAACAAATAATCAAACGAACTACTGATTTGTAATATGTATGTTGTTTGACCTTTATGTGCATTATTATCACCTTGCATAGTGAAGTCACTTTTCTTACCAAAATAATCACTAATATATTTATGGTTTTCTCCGCTTTTATCTACATAGTAATATCCATCGTTTGTATCTTTACGTTTCGCTTTATCCTTAAAAAATAACTCTACCTCTACTCCTCTATTTCTGCTATTAGGATACGGAAACATCCTTATATCTTTATAATAATTTAAAATTTCTTCTTTGCTAAGAGAGGATTTTAACTCCACTGAGGCTATAACTGGCATATAACCCCCACTTCCTAGTAAATGACCAAATGAGTAACCATAAAAACAATTCTTATGAACGACCTTTGTATGAGCAGGTACTGGATAATTAAATAAGTTAGCGGCAAACTGCTCGGATGTTCTGCTTTTTTCAGTAACAACGCAATATATACCGGTGCTTACCAATATTATAAAAAGTACTATTGCTATGTACTTTATGTACTTTTTCATTTTTTTATAGTCTCCCTGTAAATTATTATGTGGAACGTAAGTTAAGTTGCTATTACCCTTTCAACATTAAAACTTACGCTCACTTTTAACAAATAATAAAAATACATGATAAGATGTATCAAAAAAATTGGAGGTTTTTAATTATGTTCTTAACATTTTTAAACAACTACACAAAAGAAATCTTTCTAACTTTGCAATTCGCTTTCATTCTTACATTTTACAGTGTGACTAGAATGAAAATAAGAAAGAAGTTTTCCGCTAAATTAGAAGACATGTAAAGATATAAAAGTACCTATGCACATATAATTTATGTGAAATAGGTACTTCTTTTTATAAATCCCCTGTTTGTTTCCACCAATGGGGATAGGTTTTCCACCATTCCCCCACTTCTCCTAAATAACTCAAAGGCTGTTGAGCAACTTCATTGGTGGTATGCTCGGTGAATTCAAAGGATTCGTAAATTGTATACCGATTCTTGGTCTTACATTAACGACATCATGATTAATGCTATGTACTTTTACTGTTTAAACGTCTTCATATTCACCGTATACATTTGTGTAACCAGCAGAACTACACTTAGAGATTTCAATATAAAAGGTTCCTCCCCATCTACTAAACACAAACATTAGTAGGTGCAAGTCTGAGCCTTCTGTTCGTCTGAAGTGTGGGAAATAACCTTTGAAGCCGCTTTTTCTTAAAACAGGAACTAATATCTCTTTTAAAGATACTATCATTGCATCTCTTTCATTTGACATGATTATTCCTTCTCTCCAAAATACTTAATGAATAACCCCAGTATCCATAGGAGCCGCTAAACGTCTATGTAAATCTTCTAGAATTGCTTGACTTAAATTTTCATCTGTATCCTTTGTGGAAGAAGCTAACATTTCAATGCTACCAGGAGCTTCTGCAAATTCTGGTTGTAGCATATCGGAATAAACAAGTTCGGAAGCTGCTGTCTGAATAATAATGCTTACCTCTACATCATTTGAACCTTTGTTCAACTTAATACTTACCGAGATAGTTTTTGCATTGTCGTTAAAACTTTTTTTCATTCCAATTTTATAGCCATAACTCTTCCAATTTTCAATAAAAGCTGCAATCTGCATACGGAATATTTGCATGTCTAAATCTGATAACATATCCGTACCTCGTTTCTTAAGTAGTATGCTAATTATACTATATTTAACCAATAGCTCCTAATAATATTGGAGACCTATATAAATTAAGACGTTTGCACTTTTAATTAAACGCTATATAATTTATTCAATTTTTATCAAAATGAATTTTCCATAAATCTTTGCATCTACCAAAACAAAATTTTCTTCCTTTGAATTCTAGATGTAATTTATCAATATACAAGGGTGAGTTACAGTATCCACACGTCTCCGTTGCATCACGTTTTTGTAGTTCTTCGTTAATCTTTTTCAGCAAATGTTTTTCTGTTTCATATTCATCGTTTCCAGAACCTATACCTTCATTTGCCAATGCTGAATATGTGCGGATAATATCTACTAATTCATTTGTTGTAAAAAACATTTTAATCATTCCCTTTCTAATTTAAAATCGCTTATAAATAAAAACAAAAGGCTATGAGAAAATATACTCAATAGCCTTTTGTTTTATCTATTATCACTTAGGACTTAGTTAAAGCGTCCATATCCTAGTAATCTAGTTTTCCAATATGTATTGTTCATATCACCAATAGAAACACCGTGACTTGACCCTGCATTTAAGAATTTGTTATCTCCTAAATAGATGCCCATATGAGATGGTCCTACACGATATGTATTTTTATAGAATACTAAGTCTCCCACTTGTGGAGTGGATACTCGTTGTACAGAGTTCCAATAGCCTTCTACATTTTGTCTTGAAATGTTATAACCATTGTTTTTAAATACGTAATAGATAAAACCTGAACAATCAAATCCTCCGTTCGACGGACTTGAAGAACTCCATACGTATCTTAGACCCATAAATTGCTTAGCATAACTAATAATCTGTGAAGCATTAGCAACAGATGATGTTGGTGTTTCACTCTTTACTACCGGAGCAGCATAAGACTGTAATGCGCTTCTTGATTGAGAGTAAGCGGTATAAGTTGGACTAGCGGATACCCATACGCCTCCTCCTAGTAAGTACATACCGTTTGCTTTACCGTATACTTTATAAATTTCACCTTTACCTAAAGCTCGTACTACATGAGAGCTAAAGTTTGAATCCGAGCGTAAGTTTAACCCGTCTACTTTAACAGCTATATAACCACTCATCTTTTGTACATTAGTTGTTTGTTTAGCTGGTGCTGGAGTAGCAGGTGTTGGATTTGCTGGTTTGTTTGCAATTTGCGTGCTGAATGGCGCAAAGCTTGTATAGCGAGAATCAGCGGATACCCATACGCCTCCTCCTAATAAGTACATGCCGTTTGCCTTACCATAAGTCTTATATCTATCGCCTTTTTTTAGCTTTCTCACTACATCAGACTGTAAATTAGAGTTTGTACGTAAATTTAAATTATCTACACTAACTGTTACCATACCGCTTAGTTTTTCAATTTTAGCAGCGTTTTGCGGCTGGTTAGAAACAAATACTGTCTCATTAGGATTTGCACTCACCCATTGACTACCACCTAAATTATAGTAACCATTACTTTCACTATAAGACTTCCACTTACTTCCCTTTTCTAGGGTTCTAATAACATGCGCATTTGCATTGTCATCTGATACTAGATTTACTTTATTCGCTTTGACTTCCACAACACCATTTGCTGTTGCTGCTTCTGTTTTACCACCTGGCATTGCTACTAACATGGCTGCCGCTAAACCTACGGAACCTAAAATTTTATGATTATTTTTCATCTTAATACACCTTCTTCGTTTATTTTTTTACTTCCCACTCAAAAGCAATTATGCTTCTACCTTGGGGACTTCTATAAATTGAAAGGATAATTCTTATCTCCTTTACTATAACAAAAATGTAATATTTGTAATAAATGTTACATTACACGATACAAGTTATTATTCTCTTTAGTGAAAAACATTGTATAAAAGAAACTATTATGAATCTGAAGGACAAATTGAAATTATGTATTTGGGATTTTTCTTTTGTTTTACTATGTATATTGCTTCTGATTCGGTTTCAGCCTCAACGGTCATCCAAAACCATTTAACATCAGTTTCTCCACGTATAATAAACTCTTTAGCATAATTCACGTCGAAACTCATAGTGTCGGCACCGCTTTCTTATTAGTAGTTAAATAAATTCATCCTCAGGAATGTCTACTATACAAAAAGCGTTTCTTTCCTCTTCTGAATTTAATTCTTCTAGTTTAATTTCAGGGTTACACCTATAGACAGTTTTGCATTTTGGACACCTAACATGATAAGTGAAATCAGCATCTAAATGACCCATAAAACCACATTTACACTTAACGTCCATGCATACAGATGTGCCCTTCCACTGAATATGACCAAACACTTTATCTTCTAGTTCTAATTCAGAATTATTGTTTTGTTTTTCATTCATATTAATCACCTCTTTGTAAGAAATAGTAGGCTTAGTTGACCAATAAGAAATAGGCTTATACTAATAATACCTGTACCAATAAATGTACTCATTTTTAGCTATCCATTCACATACAGAACTATATAATTGCTTAATTTGAGATAACTGTTCCTCATCTTTCAACCTATTAGAATACTTCTTAGCAATTTCAAAACTTGGAATGATAAAAGGAATAAATTCAGAATAATTTGGAGTTACTACTTTATCTTTTATAAAGTGATAAGATACTCCATCTTTTTCTGTTCCAACAAAATGAATAGGGAACTTAAAGCCATCGCTTAACATAATACCTTCTTGCCATATCTCTTCACTTAATTCATCATCTACTAAATGTTTGTTTTTAGCACTTACGCAATAAAAAAGCGGGTTATGATACCCAGATGTGCTGCATACATGAAAGTCTTTTAAAACATCTATATGAGATAAATACAGAAACTCTCTTAAGATACTAGCAGTAGCGCCTGTCATTTCGCGTGCTCTTGTAATAGAAGTACCTTGAAATGTTCCAATAAAATAAATACTGCCCATTTAGTTTGCCTTCTTATAGGTGTATACTAATTTGCTCATAGCGGATAAATAATCTTTTGAATATCCTAAATAAAAATTCCGAAGAGACTTACAAAGGTTAAACCAATCTACTGCTTCTCCTCTTTTAGGCTTCCAATAACAACTTTCTTCCCTAGTCATGTCTGGGAGCTGTTGAGTAAGTATAAATTCTTTATACTTTTTTATTATCCATCTAGATTTATCCGCACACGCCATTGAGCCTTCACATTGTTCAAGAAAGTTTTGTAAGTGTGTTTCAATATAATTATAGTGTCTATATAAAAAATATAAATCCCCTACAGCATTTTCAGAAACATTTGAATAAATCAATCGTAAACAACCTTCTAGTACATCATCTATTTTACTGTTTCCAAACAACTCAAATGTTTCCATATCATCAAAAGCACTTTGATGTTCACTTACAATCGTCCGTATAATATCGCCATAGGCAGCTTCTGTTTCTAAGCGATTTGTTTGTAATATGCTTTCAAAAACGCTATTAAGCGTAGCTTTAATGTCTGTAATCTTGCTCATCTTGATGTCTCTCTTTCTTACATTTTCTTTTATGTAATTTATCCATTAAGGAAGCGGTAAAAGGTGTTCGGTTACAATAGAAAAATTAAAGATAAGCATTCGCGTATTCATTAAACTCTCTAATTGTTTCTTTTGTATAAATCTGTCTGTTGACAGCTTCACTTCTTGGAACCATACGTTTGGACACACTTGTCCCTGTATATAATCTATAACTTGGTACATCAAGTGATTTATATACTCTATTAGCAGTCTCTTCATCTTCAATATAAATTTTCCATCTCATGACAGGGAGAGGTAAAGTAAAACTTGGTGCATACTCAGCAATTTCATAAATGAAATCCATAAGAGGTCTCCTTTTCTGAATGTCATAAAAACTAGTATAACTTTGTTAATCAAAAGAATCTAGGGTTTTTTAAGTAATAATTTTTATAAAATCCAGAAAAACAGAAAGAATTACACTTATTTATTGGGTTGGAACACTAAAAAAAGACGCTAATAATGTCTTTATTAGCGTCAAAATATATTTTTGATTTGGTTCAATATAAAGAAACCAATAAAAAGTCCCTAGGCTCTCTTGCTACAATTTTTTGTGTAAATTAACTAGTTGCAACAATAAGTCTTGGTGCATTGGAATGTAAGTTTCCATAAATATTTTAAATCTTTCGTACGGTTACCACGGTTTCCAATCCTCTTCTTCGTCTTCTTCTTCATAAAGCTCCGCTTGTCTTTTCGTAAAAATGGTTCCAAAAGGACCTTCATAATAACGGAGTTCGTGAAACTCGATTTTATTCTGTAGATTATTACTAGTGCGTAGTATTAGCGTGGTTTTTTCTTTTCTTTCTTCCTCGCTAATTGTCAAAGTTACTAGAAAATCACCTTCGTAATCAACGTTTATAATGTCTTTTACCTCATGACCAATTCCCCTCATAACATTCCCCCTTTTAAAATCTCTTTTATTAATTATACAAAATATAACAAGGGTATCATATTAAAGAAAGACAAAAAACAAGTTCATTTTAGAGAAACTTGTTTTTTGTAAATATCTCATTAACTTTACGTCTTATTTATTAGATACATCACCAGCAATTATAGCAATGGCTAAAGTATTTGTTTCTTCACTATGTTTGACTGCATACGTATTTATTCCATCACTGTATACAGTGTGTATACCTGTATAGTCTTTTTTAGGGTTACCCAAACCAAGTTCTTTATTAATTAGAATAACCTCTTCAGATGTTAATTTAGGGTCTACAGCTGGGTAAAGAACCATTGACATAAGTGTGCTGTAACCTTTAATGTTGTTTCCAGGATTAATTGTGTTGACTAAAACTTGTTTTACCTTTTCATTTTCTGGGTTTATTGTGACTTCCATATAACTGTCCTGGCTTAGGATAGCCATGCAGACTTTTTCTTTATCGAAAGTCTTACATTCTTGTCCTGAAAAGTTATTTAACTCTTTAAGAGATTCATTATTTGTAGCCAGTAACCATCTATCTTTTAGTTCATCCATGGTAAAGTCAAAGGTTTGGCTCTTACTTTTTCTTTTTTCTTTTTCTTTGGCTTTCGCCTCTTTTTCCTTTCTTTCTGCTTCTTCTTTTTTCTTAGCTTCTAGTTTCCTTTTCTCTTCGGCTTTTTTTTCAGCTTCCGCTTTCTTTTTATCTTCTAGTTCTTTTTTAGCCTCCGCTTCTTTGCGTGCTTTCTCTTCTTCCTGGCGCTTAATTTCTTGAGCTTTCTTTTCTTTCTCTTCAGCTTCTTTTTTCTTAGCTAATTCTTCTATTCTTTTCTTTTCAGCCTCTTGCTTTGCCTCAGCTTCTTTTTTAGTCTGCTCAGCTTTTTTAGCATCTACCTCTTCTTTCTCTTTTTTAGCTTGTTCCTCCTCTATCTTTTCCTTTGTAGCTTCAGAAGCCACTTTTTCATCTTTTATTCTTTTGACCTCATCGTTGGTCTGTTCTTTTTTCACAGACACATCGGATGCAGTTTGTGTACTAGTTGAGCTCGGTTCTAACATCAGTGTAAGAACAAGAGAAAGGATGGCTACAGCACATGAACCTGCTGTTATTTTAAATAACTTTTTGACTTTCCCATTCTTTTTAATAAATGCTATAAGAGAAAAGACTCCTAATACTATAGTTAAAAGGCAAGTTAAAATAAAAATTGTATAAAAGAAACCAGACTTGCTCGCAATAATAACGCTAGCCACAGCAACCGCAAAAGAGATACCCGCTAATTGCAATGTTTTTTTGGTATGCTCCCTCTTTGCAAAGTAAAAGACAATTGCCAAAACTGTCAAAACAATTGCTGCTAATAAACAGAAAACCCATATTCCCATAAAGATACCCATGTAATCGCTCCCATATTTATTTATATATGATAATATTACTCTTTTTTTCTTATAATAACCATACAAGAAATATTTTCATAGGATTTTACCGAAACTTTTACAATTATAGGACTATTAGCTAGTGGTTATTTATGTTAAATTGTTATAAGATTGTTTTCGCTCCAAAATAACTGACAGGTTGTAGGACAATTTTTAAAAGTTACGGGAGGATTTTAATGAACAAAACAATAAAGGTGCTATCTATATTAATTGCAATTGGTGTTGTTGCTACTCTTGTAATAGCGGCATTATGGCACTTTAATATAACACCAAATCAAAAGAAAGAAGAAGAAGTTAAAATTCAAGCCGAAGATTATCTTAATGAGCACTTTAAAGGAAAAGGATATCAAGTGTATAATGTGTTATATGACAATATGGGGAACTATGGGTATTTTGATTACGCTGCTCAGGTTCGAAACGATGCAGGAACAGTTGATTTTTTAGTTTATTACAACAAAGATACTCAACGTATGGAAGACTCATATACAACCGATAAAGAAGTAAAAAAAGTAAATGAAGATATAAACCCTAAACTTACAACATATGCTAAGAAGTTACTTGGCGATAAAATGGAAATATCAGCAGAATATGACCATGGTCAAGGGAAACCAATCATTATTATGCGTATACACAGAAAGCCTGTTGGTTCAGATGAACACAACTTTTACGACATAGTAAATTATCTTCATACTTATTTAAAAGTAAAACATGCAGATGTTAACTTATTCTATCCAGATAGCAATGTAGAAACAGTATTAAACAAGAGTTACTGATTTAAATAGTAAAAACAAAGCATGCTGACATATTAAGTAGTTCAGTTTTGAAGTAGAAAATGTTAAAAAGCAAACAGAATAACAAGTGGTTTCGCACCATTTTTGGGTACAAAAACACAAACTAAATAGCATATAAAATGGTGCCAGCTTTTTCTGACACCATTTTTAGTCTTATTAGTCATTGCACAATGAGTAATTCATTCATCTTTAACATCTTTAAACAACTTTTTTATTGCATAAATTTCAACAAGAAACGAACCAAATGCACAGCCGATTGCAACTGAAAAGGCTGTTAGAATATTCAAATTATGCTTTAACAGGGCATTTACAATTAAATTGCTAATGAATAAGAATACAAGGGTTAATATAAATCTGTAAAACGATTTCAAGACTTCACCTCCTGAAAAATAGAAGTCACCCATTATTGAAATTAGTTTGAGTCAACATATAAACGGTGCTTATTACAATGAACGCACTTAAAAAGATACCCTTGTAAATCTCCTTCATTTGTAAGCCAATTCTTTAAGTTTTCTTTTGTTATACCATATTCAGCACAAATATTTGTAATATCACCTAATAATTCTTCCTCTAAATGCTCTATTTCTTTCCACCCAACATATTGAACAATTGCACAGAAGTCTCCACAATGACTTAACCAGTATTCCTGTTGCCATCCATAATAACCCGGAGTTCTAAGTGTAAGCTCATCTATGTATTCCTCTTTATCTACTTCATCACAATTAGAAACGTCTTGAAATTCTCCATCATACTTTTTCGCTGCTGACCCATCCGAGATACACCAAGGGCATAGCCCTTCTGCATCTTCAATCGAATAGAAAGGACCATCATAAACATATTCGCGTTCAATATTGCAAACAGGGCACTTTGTTTTCTTTTTCTTTATAATATTTAATAATATTGGATTTGGATTGTATTTAAATGTAGGTAATTCCACCATATAAACCTCCTGTAATAAACATGAAAATAATCTTAGTTTGTTGTAAGTAATATTATTGTTACAATGTTTAATAATATCTAAGAATTTAAACAAACTCAAATAATGGTCAATCCCACTTTAAAGCCGACTGTTAAACGTAATTTAACTGAGCCCATTTTTAATTATAGATTAATTTAGCGGAACATTAACTAAAGACATTTTTATAAGTCTCATAATCTCCGCTTTATCATCTTCACTCTTATTATAAGAATCCAAAATGAATTTTGTATTGTAAAAACTATTATACTGTTTTTTTACAGAATATTCTTCTGGTATATGAACTAAAGGAGCATCCGCTATTTGTTCTAATTAATAGCGATGCTCCTATATAGGTTGTAGATTTTATTCTAGCGTATGCGCTTAGCTCCTGCATATCGAGGACCAAAATATGAGTTATCTAAACTCGTAACTGTTGTTCCTTTACTGCTGCTTGCATGGACAAAGTTATTGTTTCCAATATAAATTCCCATATGTGATATACCTGGGCGATATGTATTCTTAAAGAAGACAACATCTCCGGGTTGTAAATTAGCTTTACTAATTGATGTTCCATGTTTAAAGATGTCCGCTGAATTTCTAGGTAAGTTCGTAATACCTTCTTGTTGGAAAAGATGCAAGACAAATCCTGAACAATCAAATCCTCTGTGTGTCGTTCCACCCCATACATATGGAATGCCAGTATCTCTTAATGCATGTGCAACAATCCGTTGACCTATTGCTAAACTATCTACACTTTTTTGAGTAGTTTTTACAGGTTGTTGAACATGCTGTTGAGATGGACTAGTTTCTTTAGTATCTATAGCTTTTGCTAAGTGCTGTTTTGTTTGCGGTCCCACTATGCCATCAGCCGGTAACCCTTCACTTCTTTGGAACTTTGCTACCGCTTGTTTACTAGCGGCTCCATAAACACCATCTACACGAGAAGTAGTATAATAATTTAATTCCTTTAAGTCTTTTTGAACTTCGATTACATCATTACCTCTGGTTACTTGTTTAATAATTCTGTTTCCGTATTGGTTAGAGGATGCTTCTGCTGTATGTCCCACTCCCATAGCTACAATTCCTGCTACTAAAAATGGTGCGACTTTCATTGTTATTTTTTTCATAATTACCACTCCTTTTCTATTTATTAATTTCAAAAATAATTAACGCCTTCCTCATTACAGTTTCTTTACAACACGAAGACCAAATGTTACAAAAAAGAAACCGGCAACAAAAGCCCTCTCCTTCCTACTTTAATAGTGTTTTAAAGATTCCAGAAAAGTGGTTATTAAATTTGACTATCACAAAATAAATGGTATGATTTTGGAAATTTCACCGAGGGAGGGAAAATATGGATAAGAAACGTTTCAAATCAAATCTTATGTTTAAAATGGCTATAGTCACTACAGCCATCGTTCTAGTAACTGGGTCTGTACTAGGTTACATCTCATCATCATTTGCAAAAAAAGAGTTAATGGAGTCAGGTAAACAAAGACTGTATACACTTAGTCATTCTGCGGTATCTGTTGCTAATAAGACCTATATTGACCATACACATGGTTTATCAACTATTCAATTAGCTCAAGAAATAGCAAAGACTTTGTTCTTGGGACCTAAAGATAAAGAAGGTAAACGAGAATATGCGGATTCTGGTTTTAAATTTGGTCAAGACGGTTACATTTTTGCTGTTAACTCTAAAGGGATTGCTACTGTGCATCCTTATTTAGAAGGACAAGATATTAGTCAGAATAAATCTGTGGAAGGAAAAGAATTTATTAAAGAACTAATTGAAGCTAGTAAGAAAGATAATCAAAAAGACCGTTATGTTACATATAAATGGGAGTACTCCCCTGGAAAGTTTGAAAACAAAATTGCTTACGCAGAGTACTTTAAAGCGTATGACTGGGTAATTATCAGTACAGCTAGCGTTGATGATTTTTATGCACCTATTGATGCATTAGAAAGCAAAGTTAGTGTTACAGTGCTAATCATTACATTTATTGGAGTTGGAGCAACCATCTTCTTTGTTAGGAGACCGATTCGCACTCTTAAAAAACTAGCGGATGTATCTGAAGAGTTAGGTGAAGGTCATCTAAATATTAAGCAAGTAGAACACAAATCTACTGATGAAATTGGTCAGCTTGCTCATAATATAAATGTGATGAAAAAGAACTTAGAAGAAATTATTGTAGACGTAAGCTCATCAAGTCATCAAGTTTCTGCTTTTTCGGAAGAACTATCAGCAAGTATTGAAGAAAACTCTGCTTTTACCTCTGAAATTGCTAACTCTATTCAAAAATTATCAAATGCTGCTGAATTAAACAAAATTAAAACAGTAGAGAACATTCACTCTATCAATGAAGTTCTTGAGCAAATTCAAGAGATGGTAGCAAAAACGATTGCAGTGGCTCTTAATGCTAATAACAATACTACAAGAGCGAGAAATGGTTATAGTAAAATTGAGACATCTGTAAATAAGATGAAAACGATAAATGGTTCTGTAGAGGAAACCGCTAATTTAATTAATAAACTGAATTATAAAACCGCAGAGATTAACCAAATCGTTATCGCTATTACAAAAATCTCTGAGAAAACAAACCTGTTGGCTCTAAACGCAGCAATCGAAGCAGCTCGTGCTGGAGAAAGCGGTAAAGGATTCTCTGTAGTAGCGGATGAAGTGCGTAAACTTGCTGAACAATCTGCTCAATCTTCTCAGGAAATTATTGAAATTGTAAAAGATATTCAAACTGAAACGCAAGTATCTGCAAGGTTTATGGATAGTGTAAGAACTGAAGTAGCTGAAGGTACTGCATATATTGAAGAGACCGGTAAAACATTCTTAGAGATTGTAGAAGCAAATGAGTCCATTTCAAATCAAATGGAACAGGTTAAAGAAATCGTTGAAAACGTAAATGACGCTACACAAAACGTAGCAACCAACTCTAATGAAATGATTGATACAACTAAGAAAATCTCCGATGACTCTCATAACATAGCAGCTATCGCATCAGAGCAAGCTACTGCTATGAAAGAAGTAGAACAATCTATTACATATTTAAATAACATATTGGAAGAACTACAAGGTAAAGTAGATAAATTCAAAATGTAAAATGAAAGTGCCACCGGTTCAGTGGCACTCTTTTTTTTTATATATATTGTTATAATCCACTAACAAAACCAGTTACTGATATATTAATAATGAGGATTTGGTTAGGCTATTTGTAAAAGGAAACAATAAAAGAGAACTCTCGTAAATGAGAGTTCCACAGAATTATAGTTTTACTTATCCTCTTTAATTTGTAATTGTTCAGATGAATTTTGACCTATTTCTAATAATTGCTGCAAAGATTGCAGACCTAATTGGTTTATTCTATTAGAAATAGACGCTTCAATTTCCCCTTTAGCCTCAAGAGTTGTTTTATCAAGTTGTTCGTTGTATGCAGATGCCATATACGTAATATTTGATTTTATTTCTGTCACTAAAGATTCAATACCCTTTTGAATAACTTCTCTATCCGCTTTATTAATAGACTTTTTATTTGTTAGAATGTCATTCGATTGCTTAGTTAAATCAGATAATTTATCAGCCAAAGATTTCATTTTCTCATCAAACTCTTGTTCATAAAGTCTTCGTTTACTTATAAATTCAGGTTCTTCAATACCCTTTCCGTTTAGTCGTCTAATCGTTATAGGTATTCCTGAGCCAAGATTTAAAGAACTAATCGCTTCAGCGAATTGCGTCAAAGAAAGTTCCGCTTCAATAATTGCTCCTTCTTCACCAGTGTTAATATATTCGTGACTTAGGCTACGTTCGATATTAGCAGGAGAAATTCTTAAACGAATAGTTTCTTTATGTGGAATACTACTTCCAAATAGTGTTGTTTCCTGACTTCGTGTTGTTCTAGAAAATTGTAAAAATCCATAGCTTTCATGAGTTTCTTTTTTTCTTTGTGTCATAATTCATCCATCTCCAATTTTTAGTTTTTATTTTTCGCAAGAAATTTCTACAGTTTTATTTACTAACATAGCTGTAAAAATACGTAAGTTATTAATAGCAATATCTTTATCACTTTCATTAGGAATTGTTGTAATTCGTACTAAATAACCATAGGCAACTTCAATTTCACTTATTGCAATATTTTTGAACTCGTGGTCATTAATAACCTTGTATTCAATAAATTTAATAACAAAAATTAAATCTTTCACAATGTTTTTCAATTCAAGATTATTGGTGTTCATAAAAGAAATAATTTTCGCTTTTAACTCTTGAAGGGTATTCTTTTTAAAAGATTTAATAGTTGGATTATCTACGACTAATTCTTTAAATAACACTCCTGAGTTACTAGTTGTACTTGAACCTCTAAGGTTTGCGTGTGAAGACATGCTGAAATCCTCCTTTTTTATAATTTTACCAGAATAAAGAAAATTAGTGTAAAATTTTAAAAGATTTTTCTAATACTTGTAAAATATAAAATATAGGTAAAACTATATAACTTTAAATCTCATTTTAAAATTACGGAGGTACATAGATTTGAATAACCATGAAATTGATTTTGATATTTACGGTTCTGAATTACAATACGTTACGATTACTCTTGACCCACAAGAAACGGTGGTTGCTGAAGCCGGACATATTATGATGATGGAACAAGGCATTGAGATGGAAACCATTTTTGGGGATGGTTCTAATCAAGGGAAAAATGGTTTCCTTGGGAAATTAGCTGGTGCTGGAAAGCGTGTATTAACTGGGGAAAGTATGTTTATGACGGCTTTTACAAATGAAGCAACAGAAAGAAAGACAGTAAGCTTTGCTGCTCCTTATCCAGGTAAAATTGTCCCTTTTGACTTGCAAGCTTATGATGGAAAAATTATTTGTCAGAAAGATGCTTTCTTATGTGCTGCTAAAGGTGTTTCTATTGGTATTGCATTACAAAAGAAAATTGGTACAGCAATATTTGGCGGTGAAGGCTTTATCATGCAGAAGCTTGAAGGAGATGGTCTTACTTTCATTCACGCTGGCGGAACACTTGTAAAGAAAGAGCTTCAACCAGGTGAAGTGCTTCGTGTTGATACTGGATGCTTGGTTGCAATGACTCAGGATGTTAATTACAGCGTACAGGTAATAAAAAGCGTTAAGACTGCTTTATTTGGCGAGGGTTTATTTATGGCAACTCTGGAAGGTCCTGGAACTGTTTGGCTACAATCACTTCCTTTTAGTCGCTTAGCAAGCAAAGTGGTAGCGGCTGGGGGCGGTGGAAAAACTTCTTCTGGTGCTGGTTCATTATTGGATTTATTGGATTAGGCATCTAGCACAAATAATAAAAAAGACGGTTAGCTTAATAAAGTTAATCGTCTTTTTTATTATTTAATGGAAACCCGAATAGATTTCGTCTCCAAAAATTAGGAATATAAGTTTGCAAAAACTCATTCTTTCCCAGCGGAGGGGAATCATAACTGGCTAAATAACTGTTATCTTTAGTTAACTTAGCTAATACTACAGGAAAGTCTACAGTTGTATCTCCAGAAGAATGCATTTCTTCAATGCTTTCACATACAAGCCTATCATAATAAATTTGCCTTCCTTTAACTTTTTTTAGTTCTTTATATCTTCTTATTAAATTATTTTTATGTGTTGCATGGTACGCTCCTTGGGCATAAACAAACCCCTGAGAAAGAAACTTTTTCCTAATCCATCTTGGTTCAAATGAAGGACTCTTCAACTCACAAACATAGCCTCTACCTTTGTCGTCTACACCACCTATAAGGAAACATAACGTTCCTTCTCCACCTCTCTTTATAAATTGTTCGTAACCAGAAGAATAATGTTTTTTAATAGTTTGTATTATATTATTAAGTGATATATTCCCTTGTTGAATTGTGTTTTGCACATTAATATTAAGTTGCCAAGAAAAGTCTGTTCCGGCTCTAGCAACCATAATATTCTTATTTTTAAAAAGCCAATACTTAGGATAACCCTCTATGTATGATACTATTTCTTCATTATTTGTGTTGCTTCGGTTAGTTGCTCTAGAATCACACGCAAAGTATAATGTGTCTTTAAAACAAGAAACTAATAGAATAGTCACTATTTATACCTTCCTTTTTACATTTAATATAATTACCATCTATTTCTAATGTAATTATATTAAATGTACTATAACAAAACAACAATTAAACCATTGTTTTATAGCTGAATATAAAAACCACTTACTATATTAATAATATAGTAAGTGCTACAAAATATTTATAAATGTTAACTTTTATGTTCTAAATGTCAATTGTTCATGAAGCCTAAAAAGTTCTACGTGCATGTCTTTATGTTCATCATATAACTTCTCAACTTGAACATTTTCTTTTGCATACTCAACAAATTCACGTACTTGAATAATAGTTTCTTTGGGTTCTAATTCTTTAATTTTGTCTAGATATTTATAGAAATTCAAGAAGTAATCTACAAATAAAATTCCGTCTTCATCTAGTCCGTTTTCCTTTGCATCGATGCAATACCAGAGAACGTAATTAGAATACGGCTTAAATTTTGCTAAAGAGTAAAATTCCTTATGCTTGTCATTTAAACCAAACGATAAATGTTCTATCCATCTCTCATAGAGTTTATCTTTTACATCCACATTTAAATCTTCAAAAAGAATCATACACTTTTGAAAAAATGCGAGAAGTAAGTTATATGTTTCATCATTAGTCATGTCGAATTTCTCTACGTTACCGTAGTAGTATTTAGAGAACAGCACTCTTTCCGCAGAACTCACAAATAATTCTTCTAAGAAACCATATAATAAATGCTCGCCTTCTTTTGTAACGTAATAAGATGGTGCCTCTTGATACCTTAACAAATATTCTAATTTTTTCTCTTCATATACTTCGTATCTCATTGCGTGGTCACCTAAAAAATGGTCTATTTTGAAACGAAAAGCAGCATTTATCCCCTTTAATGCAAGTTTCTTAATCTCTACTTTAACTTTATCTTCCATTCGGTTCATTTGGTCGGTTTTAAAGGGAAGTATTGTGTTCCAAATCTCTTCAAGCACATTTCCTTTAAAAGGTTTTCCTAAGCGAGGGGTCGGACTAGTGTTTTGAAGAATCATGTTAAAATACTTATCCTTTAAAAGAAATTCTCCACTTTCAATTTTTTGTAATGTTTTTCGGTTTGGCTTATATGGTTTCACAGTTGAAGTATGCATATAATCTCTCCTTAGTTTTTAAAGATTATAACACCCTTGCTAAAGAATTGTGAAAACTACAAATTTAATACACATCCCTTCCCTGGTTTTAAATAATTAGATTTTCATAAAAAGGAATATAGTTAAAAAGCCATTGCTTATATACAAGCAGTGGCTTTTGTTCTGTTTATTAATACTTTTTTAATCAAAAAGTATTTTTAGATGTTCATTAAACGTTATATTTAGTCTCTTTCAGACTTATTACCTCAATTTGTTCACAAAAGAAATACAAACTACCTTCTTCATAATCCTCAATTTCAAATTTCTTTTCTTCCCATCCACGTTCCCTTATATCATTTATTCTTAGGGAGATTTGGTGATGTTCCCCTGCACTTTCTAAATTTATATTTTTTGGTTTTTTAAATTTAAAGGCAGCAGCATACTGCTTGTCATTATATGTAACTATAAAAGTAATATATAATAAAGCAGTTGGTATCCCAAATTCAGTAACATAGTTTAAATTAAAGTTCTGGATATGTGTGATATGCTTTAGAGAAAAATCTTTTAAAGTAGTGGTTATAACTTCTATTCCTTTTAACACCGCTGTTTCGCCCTCCTCAACATCTATCTGATTATGAATTTTGTTGTTAACAGTTTCATAAAAGGCTTTAACTTTATCAAAATCCGAAAACTTGTCAAAAATAATTAATTCTTTTTGGTAGTTCATAATTACTTTTTTTATAAAAGGAATTGCTCCGAATACTATTCCATCGTTGTAGTTTAAGCTATCTATTTTCTCATATTCAAACTTACAAGTTTGACCTTTGCCAAACATAGAGTCTGCGCAAAACCATACTTGTTTATCAGTAGCAACTAATAGTCCAGACCTACTTGAATTTTCTAGTTGAATGCTGCAATAAACATAGGATAAAATTGTTTCTTGTTTATTTAACATCTTTTTTAATTTATCGATGCTCATCTTCATTAATTTTCCTCTTTCTAACAAGTAAATATAAGCTTACCCTAGGAGTAAGCTTAATATGTTTTATCTAAAATATGTATTTCATTCTGCAATTTGAGCAACTTTAGTTACAGGAGCTTGTTGCGTTGTATCAGCTCCCTCTAGAATAGTGAGAATTTCCTTGCGCAAAGCTTCATCCATTTTAGATGGGTTCTCTTTAATTAAGCGCAATACATGTTTTACACTTTCTTCGTGCTCTTTAAATGCGATAGGAAAATAAACTGCTGCGCGATAAAGTTTTTCCGTATCTCTGTCTTGGTAAGCCTGTTCTATCTTTTCTCGTGTAAAGTGTTGACTTGCCATCTCCATCTCTTTTTTATTCATCATTTTGCCCCTTTTCTTAGCTTCTATGTAGAATGTTATCTATATTTATTATACTACGAAATTATAGAAAGGAAAATACCGTTTAAATTACCATGTTTTTATGAATATAGACTACTTACTTATTTTTGTGTTTTTTAGTTTTCTTCTTCGTTTTCTTCTCTGATTTCTTCTTAATTAGCTTGCGAAGAACAAAATACACAAGTACAACTCCTGCATTCAAGAAAACCATGTTAATGACCATTAATAGTATTGTAAATGTACCATAAGATACTTGTGAACCAAATAACGGAATATTAAAACCTTCGTCAATAGATAAATCATTGTACAACTTCATTAGCGGTGAATACCCGTAAAGAGAGTAAATAAAAACAAATGGTGATATTGCAATGTTACCAATAGCAGCAATAACCCAAAAAATAATATTAAATTTTTTCATATCTAATACCCTTTCTTTATTTAAAATACATATATAGACTTTTAGCGACTGTTAAACACTTTACTTAAAAGCTGCGTTTTTAAGTATTAAAGTCATTGTTAATCTTAAAGAGAAAATCAGTATAACCTTTTACAAACTAACAATTTAATTTTTGGTTACTTAAACCGTAAATACTTGCCAAACTTAGAAAAAACATAGAAAATAGACTATATAAAAATAGTTTAAAGAACGGAAGGAGATACATATGACACTTCAGGATATTCAATTATCTCTTCAGGAAAGAGCAAAGAAAATTAATGCCTCTATTAATTTCAAAAATGGTTGCGTGGAGTATTGTTACATAGGTGGTTACAAGCCTTGTAGTCTCTTTTCGAATGTATCTATAGAGAACAATGAACTGATTATTACTCCTTTTCAGTATGAACATAACGTTGATGAGAAAAAGTGTATTATTTTTATGGATATCCTTGAATACTGGGTGCAATGCGCCATTAGCCAAGGAATTAATAATTTAACAATTCAAGATGTATCTCTCTGGGAAAAAGATGTGGATATTGAATTGTTTTTGTCCATTGCCGTAACAGCTGGTTTTACCATAGACCACAATAAAGATATAGCTACTTTACATATAAATGACTATTCATCCTCCAGAGAAATGGTAACTACCATAGAAGCTTTTGCTGATGACATGTTTGCTACTAAACCTTATGGTCGTTTTCAATGGAATCCATGGTATTCTTTATATGAAAAACATGAATTTTTTCGATTTGTGGGATACCTAAATAGCTTTATGGTTAATTTGCGGTTTTTTCGACATAAACATGAATGTTATTTTGAAGATATAAAAAATGAAGTTAAGGTTCTTTTCACTGAAGAAACATTATCTAATGAACTTCATTTATACTTTAAGGATTTATTAGAAGAGAACAAAATGAAAATACTAATTGACCCTCCTGATAAAAAGCTATATTTACTATTAGAAATTCTACCTACTGCTTATAATTTTACTAAGAGTAAAGATGTGATGCTTTCTCTATTGGATGAAGGTTATCATTACAACGATATTGAAGAATATTGTATTCAATTATTACACGAGCATGAACGACAAAAATTTATTAATAATGCACGATACCTTACTAATGACATGCGACCTAAGTACATTTCAGTTAAAAATGATGGTCTTGGTTTCGGACGCTTTCATATTCTCAAGAACGATGCTTTTGTGAAATTCCCCCGTCACTATTTACTACTTACAAATGAAATAGATGATGATTCAAAGCCTAAATATGTTATCTTTAATACAAAAGAAGAAATGGTGTCTTATATTCAAGAACAAGCAAAACTAATTGTCTTATATACACTTAAAGACACATAAAGTACTAGTCAACGTCCTAAGGAGTGAAAAAATGAAGCATGAAGCCGCAAATACTACGTTGTGTGCGAGGAATAAACAGACAATCCCTGCCCTCATCAGCATCATTAAGGAATTTACAGAAGAGCTGCATGACACTTCAGTATATGGACGTTTTGAATGTTCACCGCTTTATTCAAAGTTAAGTAAACATGAATTCTACGGGTTTTCGGGTTGGCTAAATAGCTTTCCTCTGTACCTTGCATTTTATAAACAGGAAGACAGTTATTATTTTTTAAGTAAGCCATATGGTAGTAAAGTATTCTTTACACCAGATACACTTCATAAAATCCTTCACAATTACTTTGAAGATTTATTGGAAGAGCACCGGTTTACCATACTACTAGACCCTCCTGTTCTTGAATTGGTAAAGTTCATTGGTGTTTTCCCTTTAAAAAATAGGTTTTCTAGCGGAAAAGAACTAATGAAGTTACTTACTAGTGAGGGATACAACTACAATAAAATTGAAGAGTACTGCATAGACCTACAAAAAGAACATGAAAAGAATAAAAAGAAAATGAATGATTTACATTATTTGAAGCACAATATTAATCCTTTATATTTCTCTATACAAAATGATGAGATTGGTTATGGATGTGGTCGAATGTCAGGAACGCATTGTTACATAAAATTTAAAAATCACTATGTTTTATTAACAGATGAGGACAACGCCTCAGAAGAGCCTGAATACATCATTTTTGACTCTAAACGAGATATGAGAACATGGTCCCTTAATCACAACAAACCCTCTAAATAGACGATTTAGCGGTGTTCAAGATAACAAAGACTGGATATTTAAAAATACAAATCTCTTTTACGCCAATAAAATATAACTAAGTTGATAGAGTGATGAACAGCAAAAAGTTCAGCACTCTATTTTGTTGTTACAATTACCAACTTATTAATTAAATGTCTTGTACATATTAACCATAATTTTTAATTCAATGTATAATTTTAGTGCTTAAAAAACAGCTAATTAACAATAAAAATCAACAAAAGGAGAATGCATAATGAGTAAGATGAGCCAAGAACAAATTAATGTTGATTTGTTCGATGAAGTAGTAAAACTACAAAAAGAAAACAATAAGTTTAAAGATGGCATGCGAGAAGTCAAAAAATATATTAATGAACGAACAGGAAGCATCAGTAAACCAAGACAGATGACTCTAGAGGAAACTGAAGAGGTTTTTGACAAATTAACTGAGCTTCTTAAATAGCGCTAACATATGATATTAGAACAGAAAAAAGCTATAGAGATTTAATATATTTAATCTCTGTAGCTTTCTATGCTTTTATCTTTTAACTTTTTACATAGCTTTCGTAAACCTTTCTGTTTGTTACATTCTTTAAATCAGTAGGTTTTGCTTTATACAATTCATTAATTTTTTTAAGGAATTTATCCATAATTGATTGCGAAGAGTCTTGAGGAACGGAAACAATAAAAGTATTATCCTCAATTCCAATAACTGTTGTTACATAAGCAACGCCAGCTGAGACGATTGTGACAACACCGCTAATGCGAACGTCAAAGTGATTCTTATGTTCTGGGTGTTGAATAGTTACGTCAAAATACTGACCTCCTCGTAAATAGTAAAGCTCTTCCATCATTCTTCTAATTACAATTGTATGCTCCATTTTAATTCCACCTTTATGTGTATTTAGTAAATTATACATTCTTAATGTAACTTTGTGGTATTTTTAGAAAATAAAGGTTGATACTCTGTGCCGTTTAATGATAAAAATAGATTAGATTGCTTATTTAGGAGGAAAAAAATGAAGAAATTCATTATTGTGTTAATTGTTTTAAGCAGCTTATTAATTCTTTTAGCAGCTTGTCAAAATGAGCAAGAAGACGGTTTGCCTCCCAAACTAGATGTCAAAAAAGTATCAGAACGTAATGTAGAAGATTGGAAGATTAACATTATTACTCGGAAAGAACATAAAAAATGGGTTTATGATATTGAAGTTACTTTTTTAAAGGATACGCCAGTAGATGTTACGGTTACACCATCTGATACCAATAAATACGGATACAAAGGTGCATTAAATGAACAGATAACTATGTATGGAAGCTATGATTATGAGCCAAGTGTCTATTCAAAAGATAATAATAAAGTAAAAGTTCAATTAGATTGGAAAGTTAAAGATAGCAATAAAAGAAATCATGGGGAAGCCGTTTTTAAACTAATTCCACTTTATAAGAATTAACATAAACATAATTATGTCATTTATTAAAGGAGGTATCTTTTTTGAATATTGGATTAGGGATTGTTTTAGTTCCTTTAGCTATTGCTTTAATTTCATTTGCAATTTTCTACTACAAAAAGAACAAATATCTTTGGTACGGACTGCTTATAGCAGGGAGCTTAACATCGCTTATTGTCATTTTACTATTAACCGGGATATATGACCCCTACGCTAATCATATTTAGAATGTTATATAAATTAAATCTTAATGAGGTGTTACATACATGAAAGTAAATGTTTATAGAAACTTAAATACCAACGAGAGGTATATTACAAGCAAAAAACTACTTACAACTATGTTGGAACCATTTAATACAGATAATATACATATATCTTTTGGCTTAACAAGAGAATTCAGTTTAGATGAAAGGTGTAAAAAGAAACCAACTATTACAGGGAAAGCCGTTTTGGAGGCAACTTGCAGCCGTGATAAAGAGATATCTGTTTCCTTGTTTCCTATATTAGCTCAGGACCTCTCAGTAGATGCTATTAAGGGATTTGTAACCACAGCGTTGCCTACTCTTTGTAAATGGGTGGAGGGGCAAGCAGGTAAGCCTGATACAGCTATAATAGGTTATGAGCAAATTATTATAGAGTGGAGCGGGAAAGAATATTCTTTTCATCAAGTGACCTTCTTATAATTTACTAGCAAAACAAAAGCATTGCCCTAACATATAGGAGCAATGCTTTTGTTATTATGTCTATATAAAACTATCTCACGTTGGCTTGTATCTCTAAATCTGTTTTTACCTTTCGAACAGCATGTTTAACTTTTAAACCCCGCCCTACCCACCTCATTACTATAAGGCGTTGCTTTTCATCTTCAAAAAATTGTTCTATTGTTTGAAGGTTTGGTTCTTCTACTATTTCCGCTAACCTCCTTCTTCCTATGAAACTATTCTATCATTCTGTAATGCCATTTTTTGAATAGAAACAAAACGTATGTTCTCTCCTATTGATAAAAATAGGCAAGAGCATTAGCTCTAACCTATTTTACAAAGTTAATATTGACTCTGCTTCACATCTAATGGCATACATCTGTTTTATTAATGGATGTGTCTTGTCGGTAATTATATAAGATTTAAGTGAACGTTTTCCAAATCGTTTATCGACCATCATAAGTGTTAATACCAAATTATCCATTGATGCTTGAATATCTGCATAAGACATTTGTGGGTATTCTACAAATACATTATATAGCCTATTCGGATTAAATATCCCTCTTGCTTCTAAAACATACATTGATAGGTCTTCATCGGGTATGTCTTTTCCTTTTACTTCGTCACAGTACGCTTTTATATCGTCTGGAAATGCTAAATCAGTGTTAGCTTGAATTTCATTCCATAAGGCATCATGTTCTTTTAGAAAGTTAGCGGTAGAAGCATTAAATATTTCTTTTTTATCGAATGTAATCCAGACTCTTCTTTGCTCTCCTACTGACACATTATAGTTTGTTATATGTATTTCTAATCGATTCTGTAACTTGTCGGCTAATAAGCTCTCGACTAACTTCTTTGTTTTGGACCATCTCATGTTGTTCACCCAGTTCTCTTTAAATATTAAGAATATCTTACCTTATTTTTTATCAGAATGCAGAATATTAGACGAGTGAATTTGCTATAATGACAAAAATAATACATATTTAAAGGAGATACTCCACAAATGGAACAAAAAGAGTTATTGCTCCAAGAGCTAGAAGAAATTAAAAAGTGGGAAAACGACCAGGAAGACATCTGGTTTTGGGAGAAATGGGCTAAAATCCCCTTTGCTGTACTGGATAAGCTAACACCTGCTTTTATACATAAAAAAGTAAATGTTATTATTGAAGAATTGGGGAACTACGTGAACAAAGGCAGCAAATATCTTGTGAAGCCGAAATTAACGTTAAATAAGTTCGGCAACTCAATTGCCCTTGAAGATGTAAAACACCTTAAAATAGGCGAAATGGACGCTGTAGCAGATGCCATTATTCAATCCAGAAAGAAATTTGCAACTACCCAAGGTGCTACTGCCGGTATTGGTGGTATTTTTACATTAGCAATTGATATCCCGGCTCTTCTTGGTACTTCATTGAATGTACTTCAAGAAATGGCTATTTGTTATGGTTTTAACCCTGAAGATGAGAATGAAAGACTATTTATAATTAAATGCCTACAGTTTGCATCTTCTGATATTGTAGGAAAGCAGACTATACTTAATGAAATAAAAGACTTTAACAGCGCGGAACACCGAAACAATGGACTTTCTCAGGTTCAATCATGGAAAGAAGTAATTTCGGTTTACCGGGACAACTATGGATGGAAAAAGCTTTTTCAAATGGTTCCCATTGCAGGTATGGTATTTGGTGCATACCTTAATAGACAAAGTATTAATGATGTAGCCGAAACAGGAAAAATGCTTTATAAAAAGCGTAGAATTTTAGAAAAGTTAAATTCTATTGAAGAGTAACTACGTGGTGTAAAAGAGCTATTCACTTCTGCACAAAAACAGAATTATGAATAGCCCTTTTTACTTCAACTTTCTTTAATCAAACTCCGTATAAGAGCCTCCAGGTAGAGAAACAAGATGGAAGCCATTCTCTCCAATTAACTCCCAGCCTTCATAATAACAACTATTATGGAAAAGCTCTAAGTACGTTTGGTCATCAAACTCTATAATTAAATCTGATACATGTTGATAATGATGAATATTCACTACAACCTTTTTTTCCAAAAGCTTTTTTAATTTTTTTAGACCTAGTTCAACTATATCTGAAGAACCGTACAGAATACCCTCATTAGAGGTTAAGCGCCATGAGCATTCAACTATTAATTGCCCCTTAGTAAAATATACTGTTAATGGGCGATTATCATCAATAATTATCATTTTAATTTTTTGATTTACAAAATGAGAAAAGTTAATATTGCTTTTTATCCCATTCATTAGTTTTCCCCTCTACTCTTATTCATTTCCAAAGGAATATTTGCTAGTTCTTCAGCAAACTTATGCATTTGAAAGCTCACAAATAAATTCAGTAGAATTTGAACCTCTTCCGGTTTTGTAAAGATGTTAACAGGATAAGTGTCTATTTTGATAATTTTATTACACCGTGTGTCTTGCTTACTTACTGCATATGCTCTTATACTTAGAATCTCGCCCTTATAATAAAAACGAAAGATATAGGCTTGCACTTCTACCTCTCGCTTAAATTCTGTACGTTTAAACTTTATTATCGTAGCATCGGATAACTTAGCTTCCCTTAAGAAATGGGTAGCTGCTTCTTCTAAGTTAAGTAGGTACTCAAATTTATTTTCACTTTCAGCAAATTCATGACTTATAAAAGATAACCATTTATCATTCCACTTATGTACTATCTCCGCGGATTCAGCATCATAATATGTCCGGTCCTCCATTGAAGATAATTGCCTAATTTTCATATTCTTTCTCCTTTAATCAGATTACCGTTCGGCAAAGCATGAAATTTACATGATAAAATTAATTTTACTTAATTTCAATTCCTACAGATGCTGATGAATCTAGGTTATAGTGGGTTACCACTACAAATTTACCCGGTTTTAAAGGTTCTTCAGTGCCATCATTTATTTTAACAATTTTATTTGTATCAAAGGTAGCCTCAGCCGTTAATTTTTCATGAGGTTTTAAGCTGTGTTCAACATATTCTTGCGTGCAAATTTCAGCTATTAAATCCCCTTCACCTTTTAAGTGCATCGTTGTATGATAATCGGTTATATTAATGCCTAATTTACCTACACACGGGTCCCCACCAAATTTATATATAGAATCTGAAATGTTTTCTACAGAAGCTTTTACTTTAATTTTTTCTCCTATCTTGTATTGTGTTTTATCTGTTTTAACTTCATACTTTAATTCCTTAATTAGAAAACTGCGTTCATTGAATTTTTCATGTTGAACATTTGATGCCACGGGCTTTTTAGTATCTTCCGTTACCTTATCTGTTATATCCTCTTTGCCACAGCCTGCTAATGAAATAACTACTGTCGCTGTAGCTGCCAATAAACCTAATTTACCTTTCATGTAAGCCAACTCCCTTGTTATAAAAACAATTTAAATCTGTTCCACACAATTGTGTTGCTATACATTTCGGCTTTTGTAGTTAAAGTCTTTTTAAAGAAGATTATATTACCCTTCCACTTTTAAGCAATCTCTTTTTTCTAATTTAAATTATAGACAAAAGGCTATTACAAGTAAAAGTTGCACCTATTAAAGTTACTTTGCAATACTAATTTTTACATTTTAATACTAGACTATCTGTTTTTTTATTATCACATATTGATTGTGACTTTGTTTTTCTTTTTTAAGTTTTTTAACATATTATAAAAGTTTTATCTCATATTTAAAATCCAGTTTATAATTTATCCAAATGGGGGTGATTCTTTGTTTACTATCGTAATTGGAAAAGATTTTGTTGGTAAAAAGAGCTTTATTGCTCAGCACTTAAAACTAAGATATTCCGAGCATAATATTTTCACGTTAGATACTAACGGAAAGTTAACTGATATATTGGAACAAGAAGGATTACGAGTAACGAAAAACCTTAAAGAAGCAAATATTATTGTCTCTGATAATAATATACACACATTAACTGATACAGAGTTAGCAGACAAAGACCAAGTGTTTTTTATTTTAAGTGGTGAAAACATAAATAAAGATATGGTTAATAAAGCAGAGCAGGTCATTTTATTTCCTGTTCAGAACTGCGAAAAGGTTAGTGAGGTATTAGATATTCCTGTTGAATATTTACGAGGATTAAAGCATTATGAGCCTATTACAGTCATCTAATTACCTAAAGAAAAAGACCATTGAAGTAATCAAAACTTCATTGGTCTTTTTTAGTGTAACTCCTAATATTATTCCCATGTATCACTTTGAAGCAGCACATCCCCTGTCCCACTACGTGTGACTTGCCAATCGAATAAATAATTGTTATTTGCTAAGTCTTTAAATTCAATTAGCATTTCTTCTTTATCAGTTTTCACTAGGAACGTATTATCTCCGGTCCTGCGTATGCTAGCGGCAGAGTTCCCTGCAACATCTGAATGTACTTTATGAAGATGAATTAATAGTTTTCTTATCACTGAAGATGAAAAATAATTATCAGAATTGTTATCGTTTGTGTAATCACCTTGTACCTTTAGTGGAAATGTTTCTTCGGCATATTTAGCATAAGCTTCATCACTAAGCAAGCTTTGAATTTTGGTGTTACTGAAATCTTGAATAAGCGCCACCTCATATTTTTCATCATATTCGTTATATTGAACTGGTATTATTAAACTGTAATTACCTAGACTTTCCCCTGTATATTTAGCCAAAATAATCGTCCGATAGTTTTTCTTAATTTCTTTTTTATCGTCTTTAAATCCTTTGCTCCATTCCTTTTGTGGAATAATAGAAAGTTCCGTTTTTGTTTTGTAATTATAATCACTATATTTATTTATAAACTCTTTAACAGTATAACTTATTGGCGTATTGCCAGCTTCCATCGTAAGGTATGTCTGGTCGTCCAAGTAGAAATCCCCTTTTAACTTATCAGCGTCTTTTTCCTCTAAGTGCTTAAACATGGTTTTTACTACTTTTAATGATTCTTGTTCGCTTTCTGATTTAGTAAATGTTTGGGTTTGTTCTTCTGTACTTGTTTTTCCGCTACATGCTCCTAAGGTCAGTATACTTGCCGCTAAACCCATTGCTACTATAATCTTTTTCATTTTTATTCTCCCTTATTGTTCGTTCTAATTATTAATTATCCAAAGTGCATCGGTGTTTTTTATATTAAGCAACTCTCCATCTGAATTTTATTTTTCTACTTTGTTAAATTTGACTAGAATCCTATCTTTGCTTATATTTTCGCTTATTTGGTTATTTCCATTTTGAACGAAATTTCAGCGCCGCATTCCCCTTCAAAATCTTTGATTTAGTGGGGGTTAGGCGCTTTTATTATTTTTCACCTTGGTTTTTAATATACTCTTTAATTACTTCTATTGGTGCACCTCCGGTGCTTAGTACCATATAACTTTTACTCCAAAAGTAGGGTTTCCAATAGAATTTTTTTAGTCTATCTGGAAATTCCTTTCGTATATATCGTGAAGTTACAGTTTTATAACTATTTATCGTATTCGCTAAATTTATTTGCGGTGGGGCATCAAACAAAATATGAATGTGGTCTTCTTCACCATTTATTTCTATTACTTCACAATTCCATTTCTCAAATAGATTATGAGTTATCTCTTCGAGTCTACTTTTAATGTCTTCATCTATGCATTTATGTCCATATTTCGTCACGACAACTAAATGGTAAGTTAACTTATATAAAGCATGTCTATTTCTTTTAAAATCAGTCATTAGAGTACTCCTTATCTGTTTACAACTAATTAGTTATTTAGTATAATCATACCAGTAGATAAAACAAATGGAAAGGAGGATTTGACGTATGAAACAAGCTAAAACACTCAAACACAAAATTACCAACCATTCTCGTATTTTTGATGAGACAGTCAATATTTATAATCAAGCATTGTCATTTATTATTGATGTTATCGATGCTGAATTTGGAGATATTACAATGTTTTCTACAAAAGACATGGTAATGATGGTAGAAAAGCTTATTCATACAACCAAGTCAAATCCTCTACCTAAATATACAGAATTTAACCAGCGCTTTCATAAGTTCCCTTCTTATTTTAGACGAGCAGCTATTGCTTCTGCTATTGGAAAAGTAAGCAGCTTTCGCTCTAACTACCAAAATTGGTGGGAAGAGAAACAAACAGCTGAAAAAGAAGGTGAAGCCTTTAAAAAGAACCCTCCACGTTTACAGTCCAACCACAAGGAGTTTCCTGTCATGTACAAAGGAAACATGTTTAGTCGTCTGTCTGACTGTGAGGGTGAAATTAAAGTTTTTCATAAAAATGATTGGGTTTGGGTAAACATTCAATTTAAAAAACAAGATTTAGAGAAACGTAATGTTGCAGATTGGAAAGAATGTAATCCTAAGCTTGTAGCTGTGGGAAAGAAATACTTCTTGTCCATTGCGTATGAAAAAGATATTAAACTAAATAAAACAAAGGTGGCAGACCAAAAGGTCTGTGCTGTTGACCTAGGTATAAATAATTCAGCTGTTTGTTCTATTCTTGATGCAAAAGGAACTGTCTTGGCTTGTCAATTTATTAATCAGCCAAAAGAAAAAGACCGGTTGTATCGTATGACAAACAAACTTCGAAAAGCACAATCTACCTCAGGTTGGATTTCAGCTCCAAACTTTTGGCGACGCATTAAAGGAATTCAAACACATATCATTAACAATACGTCTCAACGTATTGTCCAGCTTGCTAAAGAACACGGCTGTGATGTCATTGTGTTCGAATACCTTGGTAACATGAGAGTACCAAAAGGCTTTTGGGGAGCGAAAAAACTTCGTTTTAAGCTAAGACATTGGCGTAAGACAGCTATTCAAAACAAAGTTACACAAATGGCTCATTATGAGGGTATGCGTATTTCAAGGATTAACCCTCGAAATACAAGCGAACTAGCTTTTGATGGCTCTGGTCGTGTAGAACGTAATAAAAAAAGAGACATTGCCACATTTAAAACCGGCAAAGTCTATCATGCAGATTTATCAGCATCTTACAACATAGGCGCTCGTTATTTTATTCGAGCGTACCAAAAAACCATTTCTGAAAGGAAGTGGTTGTCTCTTCAGGCAAAAGTTCCTGATTTGGCAAAAAGAACTCACCAAACTTTGTCTTCGTTAATTACTTTACATTTGGCACTGTAAGTCCCAAAGGGATTTATCAGCGAGATGTATGGCTTATTCAAGATAAGGGATGCTCCATCAAAATCTTTGATTTAGTTGGAGAGGTTCACCTATTCCAAAGTACTTCACCAGAACCGTAACGAGTAGCCTGCCAAGAAAATGCACCGTTAGTATCCTCACCTGAAACTAATATTGTGATAATTTCTTGCATAAAGTGGTATGTGTTTTGGTCGTTTGGAACAGCATGTAGCGGTTTAGCCATTACATTTTTTAAATCGCTCATAAATTTCCCCTCAATTCTAATATATTTAACCTATAATTCTTTAAAACTACATAAATTATACAATTTAGTAAAATAGTTTGTCATTAGCAAAATTACCAGTTATGATATTTTTTTCATTTAAAAGGGTTTTAATGAAAATTAATGGTATTATATATTAGGTTAAGGTGAGAGGAGTAGAAGAACATGCAGAAATTTTTAATTGTACTAGGTATTATTATGTTTCCTGTTGGTATTTATTTAACTATAATTGTACCAACTGCCGGTGTTTTTATAGGTCTTGGAGGTTCATTACTTGCAAGTATCGTTGGTGCATATAACTACAGCAAAAAAGACACAGCAAACAAGAACTGAGTTCATGTTGCTGGTCTTTTTTATTTATTTTACTCTACTGTTTTCTTTAATACTCTTACTCTTACAAAAGCATATAACCATGTAATTAATGCGAAAGTTCCAAAGAACGCTAATAAATGATGAATGCTATTTGCAATTGTTGTAGCTTCATCGGACGATATAGCTGCTCTAAATGCTTCAATTGAGTATGTCATTGGCAACCAATTATGAATGACATGTAATTGTTCTGGAATAAGTTCAATTGGGAACGTTCCTCCAGTTGATGTAATTTGACTTATTAATATTACAACTGCTAAGAATCGTCCAACGTTTCCTAGTGGTTTAACAAGCATTTGAATAAGAGCAATAAACGTGATACTTGTTAGTAACGTTAGCCCTACAAATTGCCCTAAATGTTTTACATGAAGACCTACGACTTTAATTAATACAGCATCTACGATTAATGACTGCATACACCCTACAATAACAAGGGTTGTTAACTTACTGAAGAAAAGTCCAAATCCTGTTTTAGGAACCGCTGGTGTTTTCCTAATATCAAGAACTATAGTTAGCATAAGTGCCCCGATAAATAAACTAATAGATATCATATAAGGTGCTAATCCCGTACCATAGTTAGGCACTGCATGTAACACTTCTTTTTCTAATTTTACTGGTTTTGCAAACATTTCTTCTGTTTTCTTGGTCGGATTAAATTCTTTTGATTCATCCGCTGCGTCTTTAAGTTTTGTCGTCAATTTCTTACTACCGTCTACCAAGTCAACTTCTCCATCTTGAATCTTTTGAACACTACTTACGACAGTTGACCACCCATTGTTTAGTGTAGAGTTTCCATCTGCTAGTTTTTGAGAGCCGTTTACTAAAGAACGACTACCCTCATGAATTTTTGCTTGAGCTGATTGTAATTGAGAAATTCCAGAAGTCACTTTTACCTGACCATCAGATACTTTGCTCATATTAGTAGCAATAGATGAGATTCCACCTTGTATCTGACCAGAGGAGGATTCTAATTGTGTTAACCCATTTGTAATAGCTGCACTAGTCCCAACTAATGTTTGAAACTCCACGTCAGTTTGTAATTCAGGATGTTTAGCTAAATATTGTTTTAGTCCCTCCGTTAATTGTTCGGAACCCGCTGTAGTTTTAGCTACACCCATCGTTAACTTTTTGGCTCCAGTGGATAACTGATTTGCCCCATTCTGTAATTGATTAATTCCTTGATTAACCGTAATTGAACCCTTTTTTAAGTCTTTAAAACCATCTAAAGATTTACCGATACCATTATTTAATTCCGATGCACCTTTATGTAATTCTATTCCACCGTCTGATAAGGCTTTTACATCGTTAGATTTATCTTTAAGTTCGGTTAACAGCTCTCCAGTTCCATCATGAAGTTCTGTTGCTCCATCTGTTACCTTCCTAGAACCATCTGCGGCTTTAACAAATCCATCTGAAGCATCTTTAATCTTTTCAAAAATAACATTTGCATATTGTTTTGAAATGCTATTTGACACTTCTACTTTAATTTCTTCTGCTGCTTTTTTATTAATTTGTGAAGCAACGTAGTTAAATGATTCATCTTGTGTATACGTTAACGTTGGATGAACTGGTTTTTTATTATTTAATGTACCCACATCTTTAGAAAAGGTTGAAGGAATAGTAATGACCATGTAATAGTCATGTTTTTTAATTCCCGCAGATGCTTCTTTTTCGGAAACAAAATGCCATTCAAACTTTTGGTTTTCCTTTAATTCTTTTACTAAGTCTTTTCCTGCGTTTATTTCTTCTCCATCTATTTTAGCGGCTTTATCTTCGTTAACTACCGCTACAGGTAATTTATCTACATGTCCATAAGGGTCCCAAAACGCCCACAAGAACATACCACAATATAGAATAGGAATGAAGAACAACCCAATTATTGAAAGTAGCATCATTTTACTTTTAAAGATAGATGACCATTCTTTCAAAAACAATTTAAATACCGACAACAAGTTTCACCTCTTTAAATATTGACCAATTTCATCATTTGGTCATTTCTACTTTTATAGTCTTCATCCCTATATTGCTAAGACCTTTTAACTTAGTTTAAAAATGTTGCACAAAAGTTTGACTTAACTTCCTTATGATGGTAAATTATGTGGGCATTAAAGCAACAGCCAATTGAATTGGCAAACCTTATAGATTTTTACCCCCCATGTACGGGTTACTCCAGCAATGTGAGTAACCTTTTAAAATTCTCTTTCCCTGCCTTTTAGCTATATTAAGCAGTCTATATAACTTGTTTTTAAGAATAAAATATATAAAAAAGCTTATGTATAAACATAAGCCTAAAATGATTATTGTCTTGTTAAACACTCTTTATTAAGATTTTCCACTAATGCTCTCATGTGCTTTTGAACTTTTTTATAAAACTCTATTTCTGTTTCCTTTTTGTCTAACAATAGGAATTCTTCAATATATACGCGTAAATAATTTAAATTCTTCTTAGCAACAAAAACATCGTATGCTTTCTCTTCATCATCGTTATAATGTTTTAATTCATTTAGGAACCTGTTATTTAAAATTTGATAAGTTAACTCATACGCTTTTTCCGCTGCATCCACGGAATGACCTTTCTCTCTTTCGAACTCCACAATGTTTTCTTTTCCTTCTTCTACATAGTCTAACAATTCATCTTTATAATTCATTTTATGTTTGCTCCTCTTCATTGTTTTTTTTGCAATTCTAATTAAACTATACCTCTTAAAATTTATTTAAGGATAAAAAAAGTGAGCAAAGTACTTATTAAAAAAATATTACCCCAAACTAAGTATTTAAATCTACTATTTTAAAGGTTATGCGATGGTACTTGTAGTAATATATACATATAATACTACAGAGGGAGTGAAAGCAGCATGAAATCGACAAAACGAAATATTGGTTTAGTTGCTGGTTTAGCATTAGTCATTTTATTAGCCATACTAGGCTCCAACTACTATTTCAATTCGAAGTTGCTAGACGAAGCAAGCCATGGTTGCTACCAGAATGGTGGCACGCCTATTATCAGTAAGGATGCTATGCTTATAAGTTATTCATTTGAATGTAAGGTAGAAAAGATAGATTGAATTTATCTTTTCTACTTTTTTATAACTAAGAAAGAATATTTGCAAGAGCTTGTACATATAGTAAAGTAAATGCTGTTATCGGAGACCTTATAAATGTTTTTTCTCTATTTTCTCTAATATGTTTTAAAATACTAAAAAGTTTTAGATTGGGGAAATGTAAAATGTTTAAAGCGATTGTATTTCATGGTCGAGAAAACCACCATCAAGTAACGGAAGATGTAGTTTTCTTTTCTAGTAGTGAAAGCTTTTCAAAGAACTACGGTATTGTCAGACCTTATAAACTTTTCTTAAATAAGCCGTTTAATACTTCCTCAAAAGAAGATATAGAAGCCTTATTACAAGTAGTGGGTTCTTTAAAGGACAAATATAATGATAGCGCTTACAACACGTTTGACGACTTAGTAACATCATCGCTGCTTTATAATGATACATGGAAATTATTTAAACCATACGTAGGAGATATTAGAGAACTAGGATACGACGGCATGATTATATATGAAAATGGAGTTCAAAATTATGTGAGTTTTGACTCTTCAAAATATAAACTTTGCAATCCTAAACTTCAATTAGCTATAGCCTTATAACAGCAATTAATACGTAAACAATACACTTGATTTAAAGAAAACACTTGTCTCTCTTGCATATATATGGACAGGTGTTTTGCTTTTTTATAAAATAAACATAGATATAAAATCAATGTAATTGATTATTACATGTGCTATTTGATATAATAGTCTCGTTTTTAACATATTTGAGGAGGAACATTTTTATATGTCAATTGAAGTAGGCAGCAAATTAAAGGGAAAAGTAACTGGAGTTACTAATTTTGGAGCTTTCGTAGAATTACCTGGAGGTTCTACTGGTCTAGTACATATTAGTGAAGTAGCTCATAGCTACGTAAAGGATATTAACGACCATGTAAAGGTAAACGATGAGGTAGAAGTAGTAGTATTAAGTGAAAGAGAAGGAAAGATTTCTTTATCAATTCGAAAAGCTACACCAAAACCAGTTGAAGAAACTACTTCATACAGTCCAAGACCACGTAAAGAATTCAACCGCTCAAGAGACAATCGTCCAAGAGATAATCGCTCAAAAGGAAACTTTGCAAAACCGAAAGAGACTTTTGAAGACAAATTATCTAAGTTCTTAAAGTCTAGTGATGAAAATTTGTCATCACTTAAGAAAAACACCGAAACAAAACGTGGCGGTAGAGGCGGCAGAAGAGCTTAATTTGCTGTTTATTTATGAATATAAAAGGAGGCAAACCCTTGCTAGATGATAGCGGGTTTGCCTCTCTTTGTTATAAGTATATAAAACAAGATATGTAATTATGTAACTATGTAAAACTTATGAATATGCAATATTCTTTCTCTTTATTGTAGCGGCGTGCTCTTTTGGCTATCTATATGGTTACCATCTTCATCTACTTGAACAGAGAATCCTGTGAAACCATAGCCTTTACTTTCTAACCATTCTAGAAACTCGTCAAGAAATTCCTCGTGTGGAACCTGGTCTGTGTCATCTGCTGTCAAAATTACACCATCGATTTTCACCAAATATTTTTCTCTCAATATAATTCCTCCAATATACTGTTATTAGGCAGAGTAGCTCTTTGTATAGTAGTTTAACTATAAAAGAAACTCCAATATACATGCTACACATATTGGTTCGTATATTCAAATGATATGGTAAAAGGGGCTATGACTTAGAGAGTCAAATAATGTTCTCTTAATAAGGATTGAATGGTTTTCATGGCATCTAGCGCATGTGTAATCCAATGTGAATGAAAACTAAATTTTAGTTGCCAAAGAGCCTCTAGTTCTTCGCCCTTTTCATACAGCATAAGACCTTCTTTAACATCCTTGTATATATCTAAGATATCATCTGATAATGAACCCTCTACTAGTGAGTCGTTTGTATAAGGGTCATAGACCTTCTGATAACTGTCTTTCTCGCCAAAACTGATATTTGGTAACTTTACCTCTACACGTAGTATAGTTTCCGATTCTGAATCAACAGTAGGAAATCGTAATGCCTCCATATACAGCGCAGATAAACGTGTTAATAATTCTTCAAAATCACAGTCTTCCCATGTAGTAAGCTCTTTCTCTATAAGATAACAGTACCCTTTTGCCATTTCTAAAATTAGAGATTTTTGCAAATAATCCATTATAAAAAACCCTCCACTATACTTCAATTTAACTTTAATTTAAAAAGTTAATAGCTCCTTTAATGCTGATTTTATTTCTTTGTGTAAGTCGTACTCCTCGTGATTATACAAAGTCCCTGAACCCTTAAAATACCCTGTATAGTAGTACCATAAATAAATATCGTAGGCATAAAATTCGTCATCAAATTTTGTACCTTCATAATCAATTACAACTCTGGAGCGATACTCTTTTTCTAAAGAATTATTATATCTTAAATCTTGTAGTTCATCACCATCTATGTCTCGACACACCCATATTTTTAAGTTTTGCTTGTTATTTAGAAAAAAAGCCTCCTTGTACTCCTCTTGGAGGGTTAATGCATGTTTCTCTGCTAACTTTTCTAAATTAATAATTTCAGACTTTAGCTCATCGTTTATGTGAGATTCAGGAATAGAGATATACATGTTATCATCTTTATTATTTTTCCGTTTAAAAAGGTTCCTCATTGTGCAGCTCCTATTCTCTTGTATTGTAATTGACCTTCACCTTTCTTTACTACATTAAGATTAATGAAGGTCAATTAGTTTTAATTAGTAGATGTATTCCTTTTGACAATTCGTTTAAATACAAACCAACAAATTAATAGATATATAGCATAAATAATAATTGTTGCTGCTATGTTAAACACCAAAGGAATAGTACCCATATATGACTTACTTGATGCAGAACCAAACCACTCCATTACCGCTAATAGCAACACAAAACTGCTAACTGCCATAGCTAAAAGTCCCTTCTTAGCATGATTAAACTTTTTTGTGAAAACAAAACCTATAATTAAACTAATAATAGCAGAAGCAATAACAAGCGCTAAATACACGTTCGCTATTGTTTGGACATCCATATTATAATGCACACTCATTTTTTTCACCCCCAACAGTTAAATAAACCATAATATTCCATTATAAACATATTATACTTCTATATTTCAATATCTTATTGTTATTTATTTTTCATCAGTTTCTGTTAATTTAGTGCTTTGTTTATGTACAAAGTTGCTGTTGTAATAATTTGCTCCATCCTTATAATTGTACATTTCTTTATTAGTAGCGGTAAGTGTATTATTCTTTTCATCGAGCTTGTACATGGTATATATCCACTTTGCCTCTGTGTTATCGTAGAATGCTGTTTGATAAAAATATGGTTGAACCTCTTTAACTGATGTCTCTGTGAATAGGAGTGTATCTGATTTATCCGTAACGTTTTTCACTTTGACTAATTTTTCATCTTTAAGTAAAAAGATATATCCCCAATTTGTGTTACTAGCTTCACTCTGTCCTACTAGCAACAAGTCTCTTTTTCCATCTATCACTTTAATAAGTGCGGTATCTTTATTTATAGTAAGGTTACTGAGTTTAATTTTCTGTTTTTCTTTTCCTTTGCTTAATAATACAAGGTTATAGTCTCCACTATATAGAGTGTCTCCTTGAGCGGTGCTAGCGTACTGACTTTTCACTACTGTTTTCTCTTCTTTAACAGGTTTAATCTTAAGTTCATACTCTTTGCCCTCTTTATCTTTAATAACTCCTGTAAATCTTTCTACATTCTTTAATGTCTCTGATTTAGTAGCAGTCTTCTTAGAAGTTTGAGTTTCCTTATTTTCTTTTGCTATTGATTCTTTCTTTGTATCATCTTTGCTGCACCCAAAAAGCAGGCTTGTACATAAAAAAGTTAAAACTAAAGGTTTATACTTCATACTATCCACTTCCTTTCCTTTCTAATTTACTATTAATAATATCGTCCCTTTTAAAGATGTGTAGATTAATTATTAATTAAACAAGCTAATAAATACTTCTCATCTTTTCACCTATTTTATTTATTTCAATTATAATATTTAAAAATAAGGAGAGATTTGTATGAATGAAAACATTCGTTTAGGTTCAATTGTTCAAGACTGGCATGAGGGTTCTTTAGTAGGTACGTATACCGTCACATTGGTCCCTTTAGGAAGTATGTTGGGGAGCAAGTATGCCTTAGTAAATGTTAATGGGGATGGACTAGTTAATGGATATTTTAATTCCTTAGATGAATTAGAAAAAATGATATCCCAAGAACAATCGTGGAAAGTTTTTAATATTGATTTAGAAAAGCTTATTACTTATCACATTGAACTAGCTAAAAAATAAAGAATAATAATATTAAGGAGAGAACAATATGTTTACAAAAGAAGAAAAAGCAAAGTTACAAGAAATAAGCGGTCTTCTCGGAGAAATTGAAGATATCTTTAATACGTTTTCGCCTGAAACAAAAGAATACATCCTGAATTACCATAATGAAAATAGCAGTTTACCTCATTGTATTCGTTGGGGAATTACAGGGACTGATGAATTACTGGAAGAGGAAACTGTATTTGATGTTGGAACTGCCTTTACAGTTAAAACGAAATTAGAATATAGTAAAGGATTTGTCCCAAAGGATTCAAAAGCTGTATTAATTTCCGTTTCTCATGATGAATTGCATAATGAGGATGGGAAACCATTTCATGTTGATTTTGAGACGTTTGTAGCTTATGAAGAAGAAAACGAATCGGATGGTACATGTGATGTTTTAAGCCATTCTCAAATGAAAAAGTATTTAGAAATCATTTAAGATTAATCCTTATTTTTAAGAAAACACATTATAGTAACAAAGGACCTTTATGTATATTTAACATAATAAGGTCCTTTTTTAAGTCCAAATAAAGAAAAAAGCATAAAACCTATAAGAATTAGCTATATAATAGTTGTATAGAGTGGATGAAAGGTAAGATTACAAATACTTAACGTAGTACTCATAAAGAATTCCCAATCTTTTTTTTGCAATTAGCTCTTGCTAAATATTTGTTTTTTTATTTTAAAGGAGGCTTTTTATGAAAAACGAAAACGAAAATTATGACGTACCTTCTTCTAGGATAAGTAAAGAGATGGAAGTTGCAATGATTGAGTACTCAAAAAAGCTTTCAGGGATAGAAACAGATGAGGACTTTAAAAAAATGCCTAAAATAAGCAAAGAAATGGAGAATTATATCATTGAAACGGCTAAGGAATTAGCTAGACCCCTTACCAAAGATGAGTTAAAGAAAATGAAAAAAGATATAAAGTATCCTGGGTTGGCTAAGCACCAAAGAGCACCAAGAACCTATGTAACAAAACAGCAGCCTAAGAAATTTTTTGGAATATTTATTGGTTGGATAAGATAATATTAATCACTGATAACCCCAAGGCTAAAAACAGCTTTGGGGGTTGTTTTTGTTAGCTATTTATCAATTGGACGATGGTATTTGTTTTCGTAGTACACTACAACATTCATAACAACGCTCATAAACAATAATAGCCATAAGGTGTATTCCAATAATGAAAAACCTATTCGTTCACTTTGTGCCCAAAGGTTGTTTATGACAAACGGGGCATAGTAAATAGCAAATCCGGCTAACAATAATAGATAAACTAATTTATTAATAAAATTAGTTGGAACCTTTAGTACCTTTAAAAACGATTCAAGAATTGCTAGTACTACTTTACCGCCATCTAACATTGGTATTGGTATTAAATTCATTAAAGCTAGTAAAAAGCTTATCAAGGCAAATCCTAACCAAAAATGTTCCACAATATTTGCCATAGATATATAAGCCCCTACTGAATGCTCTAAGTCGTTATTGGGTGTAATAACCTTGTTAAGAGGTAAATTAGTTAGAAAAATAAAAAACTGGTGAAATATCTCGGGTAACTTAGAGCTTGCGGATACAACACCTTCTATAAAGCTCTTGCCGTTTTGCGCAAAGACAACACCTATAGCAAAGATAAAACTAATTAAGTTAACCATAATTCCCGCTAAACTTAAAAAACAATTTGATAATAAAGATAACTTTTCTAAGTCCTTAATATTGTTTTTTATGTACCCTCCAATCGGAAGCAATTTAAACATAAAAATTGTGTTCTTTACTTTCCTCTTGTAAAGTATTGGACCACGACCTATTGAGAACTCTTCTGTAGGTACTTTTAAGACCTTAGCCGCTCCTAAATGCCCTAATTCATGCAAGAAAACAACCAAGGTAAGTGTTGCTATCAACTTACCTATTAGAACAACTGTGCTGAATTCTAAAGGTGGATTTTTAAATAGATAACCACCGACTGAAAAGATAAAAACTGATGCTATGGATAGCTGCATAGCTTTAACTATCTCATCTCCATCTTTCTTGTGTCTGATAACCTGTACCATAATGAAGATTCCCCTACCCATACAATATATCCCTAAAAACAATACAGCTACACAAAACCACGTATAACCCCACGTATAAATCATAACGCTCCCCCTTATATTTACGCTTACTTGATACTATGTACATGCTTATCAGTATATGAGAGCTCTTCTATTTATTTTCAAAATCTCGGGTTTATCGTAAAGGAAATTCCCTTATTTACAACAAACATTTAGTATGTATCTGAATTGAGTGTAGGTGAAGAATTTGTTTTGGGACGTTTTTACGTATATTGGAACGATTGCATTTGCAATATCCGGCGCTTTAGCTGCTTGTGGAGCACGTAGCCAATATAACATTATAGGATTTTACGTACTTGGATTTGCTACTAGCTTTGCAGGTGGTATTATAAGAAATATTTTAATTGAAGCTCCGGTTTCCGATGTGTGGAAAAACCAAGACCTCCTTATAGCAGCGTTAGTTGCTATGACGGTTCTGTTCTTGTTTCCCAACAAAACAATGGACCAATGGAGAATATGGGGTAATATTACGGATGCTATTGGCTTATCTGCATTTGCTATCCAAGGGGCGCTGTATGCGCAAAGTTTGCATCAACCAGTAAGTGCAGTTATTGTATCCGCAGTTTTGACTGGAGTTGGTGGAGGAATTGTTAGGGATTTATTAGTACGAAAGCAGCCGCTTGTATTTAAATCTGACCTCTATGCTTTTTGGGCTTTAATTCCCGGAGTTTTAATTGGATTTAGGTTAATTGAAGGAAACATAGCTATGTATTCCTTGTTTGGTAGCATTATCGTTTTGCGTATGGTCTCTCTCTATTTTAGATGGTCACTGCCTAAACATTTAATTGCAAAACAGATTTTCAGTAAAGAAAATTAGTAAGCACTATTATCTATAAAGCGCATTAACGCACATGAAGAGGTGAAATAAAATGATTTCAAAATTTGTGTACAATATTTTATACGTCATTGGTTTTGGCGCTATGGTAAATGGACTTATGAATTCCATGACCTTTTTCAACTTTCTAATTGATAAAGATTCAAGAGCTCTCGTTACCTGGTCTTCTTTCTTTGACTGGTTCTCGCTAGTAGCGATTGGTGCTTTCTTATTTATTAAAACTAGAAAGAAAGCTACGATTATGAGTAATGGTATAGAGCGTATTTTACGCATTAAAGCATAGTTTATAATTTAAAAGAAAAAGCGATAAGACTAATTCTTATCGCTTTTTTGTGAACATTCATTTATTTTATTAAATATAGATTTGCACTTTTCGAGATACGCAATCTTTTCAGGGTCATTAGACGTTTCTTTTAGCAGACGTTTAAAATCTTCAGAACGTTCTGGTTTTATAATGTATGGTCTATTTTTAAACTTATTCTCTTCTTCTTCCTGCATTAAGATAGCCCCCTAAAATTTATAATCTATTCTTTTTCTCCTTTTGTTTATCTTGGTGCTTTATTTCTCTTATCTCTTTCCAAAAATCTGCATTTTTTTCTTTCGATTGATTAAAACGTTTTAAGAACTCTTTTCCCTTACCATCTTCAACAATAAAAGCGGACGGATGTTGAGAGCCGGATGTGGTGTTTTTTCGAGGGTCTCTTTTATCCATTAATTAAGCACCTTCTTTTTAATTGTGAAATTAATACGAGTTACATTACTTAGGGTCTACTTTGTTGTGTTTAGCAAACTGCCTTGCTTTTTCCATAGATTCTTTACTGTTTAATTGATTTGCATTTATAAACCTCAAAAAATCTGCTCCATACCCTTCTTTAACTACATAACCTGATGTATTATGGGCTTGTTGAATGTTTTCTTGTTTGTGGGATTTATTATTTCTATTATCCGAAGTCACTACTGCACCTCTTCTCCAGTATATGTAAAACTTGTTATATACATTTTATCCCTATTTAATATTTAAATCTACGCTTAATTTAAATATTAAAATTATAATTCACTTTTCAAATTAAGTTTGTTTTCTAGTTCAGAAACTTTTTTCTGCAACTCTGTAATTTTGCCGTGGTTCTGGTAATGCGATAGCAACAAATATACGTAAAGAGATAGTAACACTATGTATCCGCTCAACCTACTCATCCTTTCTATGTTTTTATATAAGTTAAAAAATAGTTACACAGAGTAACTATTTATAATGTTATTGTTTCTTTCTTCTTTCGTACTCAGCATAAAGCTCTGGAAAAACCTTTTTTATCGATACTGGCTTAAAATTATCTTTACGAACAACGCTATGCTTAGTAAATGCGGTAAGGCACAAATTCCCGTTTTTGTTATAAACTTCGTATCCATACGTTGTTCGAGCAAGGCTATTTTCTTCTAACCATACTTTTACTGTAAGAGTATCACCATACTTAGCAGGGTGTTTGTATGAAATTTGAACATCAAGCACAGGCGATACATAGCCCGCTTCCTCCATCTCTATATACTTCATTCCTGCTTCTTCTACAAAAGCTTCTCTCGCCTCCTCTAGAAACGGAAGATACGCCCCATGGTAGACTATCCCCATTGCATCAGTTTCTCCATATCTTACCCTTATTTTTACTTCGCTTATGTGCATACTAAAACCTCCCAGTAACTTTCAATGTATAACTATATTTTATGACAAATAACAAAACACCTAAGTTTTTCTCTATTAAACTATTATTTTATTATCTCGAACCTAGATTTATTAAAAATTAGGATGTAGACTATGTAAGAAATATGAATATTGGAGGTTATTAATGAAAGGTATTAGAGAATGGTTTGGAGAAAATATGATTAATTATGGATTTGGTGTTATCGGTACTGTCTCTTTTGTAGTTCTTATACTTGTTGTCTACTTTCTTCGTCTAGGAGAAAAGAATGCGGGGAACAGTCCTAATAAAACATTCCGCTATTTGGTATATGCGTTTGTTTTTGCATGGGGATTATACACTTTTGTTACATTCATTATTACTAACCCCCTTACCGATTCTGCTTGGAGCATATTAAAGAGATATGCAGTATTGTTGAGTTTGTTAGTCATTGTAATTGAAAGAACACGTAATGAAGAACCAGTGAAAGTGAAAACCAAGTGGTATAAGGAAGCATTTGAAAAAGCAAAAGAAAGTTTGGTTTCATTACCAAGCAACGTTTGCTCATTTTTTAAAAGGGTGGGCTCTCTTTTAGTTCAAGGGTTTTCACTTTTAATTAACTGGCAAATTGAAACTCTTGTTGTAAAAGTAGTTGCCCTATTTAAAAGAAAAATCGCTGATATCATATACTTTGTATCAGGGCTAAATGCTATACTTCTTAGTATTGCGATAATTTCTCCTAATACACTAATTCCCCTAACTCACTTAACAGCCGGTTTGTTAGCAGATGTCGTTAATGATATTTTAGGTATTATAGCCGTTATAATAGCAGGAATTGATGCAACTGTACCTTCAGAAAAAAATAAAAAAGTTAATTAACAAAAAGCCCTCTGGACTATTACAGGGGGCTTTTAATTTCTTAGTTATTATTATTTTGTTTTAATAAGAGTTAGTGTACTTTATTTTGGCATTTTTCAGCTTAAGACTCATTACTAAACTTTGCATCATTGCTAGTCAGTAATATCCTTTATTTCTTTCACCCAAGAATTTGGCACCCAATAGTCTTTCGTAGAAAGTCGATATTCTAATTGCCCGTTGTTTTCCCGGACATCAATAATCTCATACCAAACATCTCCAACCTGAGCTATTTTTCCAATATGTTTGCTCATCTTACTCCTCCTTTCTCTCTACCTGGAATTTCTATGTATGTATCTTATACCACTACATTAATGGATTTGCTCAATTTTTTTTAAGAAATTTGATAAACGGTCTATGTACTCCATTGGATAGTCTACTAAGCCTCTTACATGGTCCGTTCCTTCTGGAACCCATATATTGAATGCATCAGGATGTAAGGAAGCCATCTTTTCACTTTCTGTATACGGGATTTTCTGGTCTCCGTTTCCATGTATAAACAATACCGGTCTAGGATAAATAGCTTCCAAAGCTTGTATAGGACTAGCATCTTTAACGTTCATATCTGCTATTCTGGGGATAGTGTTCATGATGATAGGTGTAAAAGGGAAGGAAGGTAATTTAGTCCATACAGGTAAATTCTCTTTCAAGTACCCGCTTAAATCACTAAACGGACTATCTGCAATGACTGCTTTTACATCCTCTGACATACTGGCAGCTAAAATAGATGTAGCTGCTCCCATAGATACTCCGTATAAAACAATTGGAAGGTCATTCTGCTGTTTTACCCAACTAATAGCTCCAAGTAGGTCGTACTTTTCTTTTGCTCCAATGGTTGTTACTTTGCCTTCTGACTCTCCAGAATTCCTAAAATCAAACAAAAATGTGTTATAACATCTTTTGACTAAGCTCTTGCTTATATGAAGAAATCCAGCATTGTGACGATTACCACCATACCCATGAGCCATAATCACGTTTAATTTAGGTTTACGCTCTGTTGGGATAAACCACCCTTTTAAATTAGTTTCATCGTCTGCACTCTTGAACATAACGTCTTCGTACTTTAAGTTATGGTTATCTGGGTTATCATTTAATTCTCTTCTTTTTTTGCGTGTTAAATTCATGCCTACATATAAGGATAAGCCTACACATGCTGTTGTAGCTGAAAGTAAAGAGGTACCTACCGTAGCTAACACCTTTTTCTTGGTACTTTTCTTTTTCGGGTTCTGCTCTTGATGTAATTCAGACATTGTTTATTCACCTTTTTCTCTTTAAAATAGCCACTAATAAATATTTACCATTATATCCGATTAATTCAGAAAAAAATTAAGAATTCTAGTATTTTTATCAGTTACCATGTGATATATTTTATAGGTATATAGAGTAGAACTTGCATTCTGCTCTTAGGCATTAGCTTTATTAAATTGGCGGGAGTGCTTTATATGACAAATGTATGCTTATGCGGTATTAAGGTAGCGAGTAGTATTAAGGACTACGTAAGGTTACACAAAGGGAAAGAAATTACCGTTCTCAATGTTCCCCACTACTATTGTGAAAATTGTAAAGAGTATTCATTCGATACCCAAGATTATGTCGTTGCTGCTATTAAATACGCGCATGCAACCCAGTTAACCCAAATAGATTTGAATGAATTTAAACGTATTCGCCAAGAGCAAACAAAGACCCTTTAAAAGAGGCTTTGTTTGCTCTTTTTTAGGTATTAGTTAATAGTAGCCACTGTTACTATACAAATGGTTATTAAAGCAAGAAATAGTAGACTATACTTCATTCTTTCCTTGCTCTTCGCCCTTGCATACATACCTTTATCAAAATAAGAAATAGTGCTTGATAGAATGAACACAGTAAGAGGAATTGGCAACATGAGTGAAAGGATGCCTGCAACAAATCCATAATGAAACCCTATCGCAGGAACGACTACAAGCGACACAATACCAACTAACCATAGAGAAATCATTGATGAAACTGACATAATGCTCTTTAATTTTTCACCATAATAAGAGTATGTACCTCCAGTAATTATTGGTTCATTATCGACCAGTAATATAATAAATCGGCAACTAGATTCACTTTTTAAATAGATTAAAAAGGATTCTACGAGTTTGTTCATTTCCTGTTCTACTCTTTTATTTGTAGTGGGGATGTTTTTATGAATATGAAATATGTGTGATGTATTAATAAAAAAGGTTAACTTTATAGTTCTTTTCTTGTATGTAAAGGATAGACTTACATCTAACAGTGCATGGGCTTGCTCTTCAGAAACAACAGCATCCTTAAAAGATACATCGGTTAATGTATATTCTTTAAAAAAGTCGTGTATCTCCTCTAGTAACATAGTGTCTCCCCTTTTAAATTACTCATATCTTCTATCTTTAGGTACATAAATAATTGTAATTTTTTGAAGAAAGACCTACTTTTTCTTTTTAGCTGTTTTAATATCTATTTTAAATGTATATTTGCATTTAAAAAAGACCGCATATCATGTTAAAGATAAAAAACGGTCTTCGGTAAAGGTACTTTTATTTTTAAATTATTTTGTGGTTAATCATTAAAGTTCAGAGCAAACAATAATCCTCCGACAAATAGAAATACTGGAATTAGCACAAAGGAGACTGGACCTACATATTTTACAAGTCCTTTTTCGCTCTTAACAAATGCAACTACACTTAGCACAAAACCAATCATGTATATAGCGGTTCCTATCACGAGAATGGTTGAATTATAAAACGAAGTAAAATATTGTCCAAATGCTATAATGAGTCCGGCTATTATAAACCACAGGGACAGCTTGCTAAAAATCCTTTTCAAAAAATCACCTTTCTCTTTATCTACTATTTCTCAAATATAGCACAAATACCCTTTTATTACTATGTAGTATTTACTCTTGCAACCTCATTATAGGGTCTTGGTCGTGAAACGCTATGCATAGAGGCAAAGAAAGATTAAATTTGGTAACAGCGGCTTTATATGCACAAACTGTTCTTGCTATTAAGTACAGTGTAGAGAAGACCGCCTCTTTTGAAGAATCGAACCCATACTTAGCATACAAGTCAGAAAACAAGGTGTGTGACGGTCCTGTTGCTTCATAAACCCACTCGCTTGCCCAATCATCATCCTCTTCTTCTAATTCCGAATAGCGGTCACATGCATATAAGTTACTATCCCAACTATTATCAAGGTCATATTCAAAATACAATGCTTTAGCTCTATTAATATCACTGCTATCTAACAGCGTTAATAAGCTGCTTTCTAATTCATTTATATATCCTTTCAAGTCTATTTCCTTAATATCAGCAGCATGTTCTTCTCCGCATTCTTCTCTGCATAAAATATAATATTTCTTCTTCAGCTCACCCATTGTCAGATTAAAAATATCAAGTTGCATTTTCTCAAGATAAAAATAAATATTCATTTCTTAAGCTTCCTTTCTTTTATGATTAAAACTATCATAACACCTAAGAACTAGGAAATTACCAATTTATTAAAAAATATTTACAAACTTATCCAACTGAAGATAGGATAAGTTTTAGCATTTGTACATTTTTAACATAATATGGAGGTAACAACATGACACAAAGTAATATTGAACGTTCACCAAAAAGAAGTAATGTGCCTGGTATTATTTCACTTGTTATAGCGGGGCTTGCAATCGTAGTTCTTCTCAACTTCTTTTTAGGTATTTTTTATTTTACAGATGGTGATGGAATAATCGCTTTAGCGGTTTCTTGTATTGCTGGTTGCATGGGTGTAGTGATTGCCAGCTTTGGATACAAAGGAAAGAATGTATTGTCATTAGTGGGCATAGTCCTAAACGGTCTGTTAATTGCATTTCCATTTCTATATATAATCTTAGGAACTGTGTTCTTTGGCGTTTAAAACTTTAATATTCTAAAGGAAATAAGTTTTAATACCATTAAAAAACAGCTCCATTCTATTATATTTATTAAACCCAAATGATAGAACTAGATTTAAAGAAAGATATTAAAAACCAAGCTTACTTAAAGTAAAAAAGCACTTGCTTAAGTTGTATTTAACTTGAGCAAGTGCTTTTTGTTTTATCGGATGCCTAGGTGAAGCTCAGCATCTGCTCTGACCATCTTCTTCCACTCTTCAACGTCTTCAATCGTATGTCGAATCTCCATAGGTTTCCAATAGCACAAACCTGATTCAGAATAGTGCTTACCTAATCGCTCGACCTTACCATCAATTTCGGCAAATGCAAAAGTTGCAACTCCACCATGGTGATGTGGTTCCTCATGAAACTTAATCAAACTTCCTTCTGTTTTATTTTTATTCATGCAGCACTTTTTATATTTATCTCCAGAACCGCATGGACACAAATCGTTTCGACCAATTTTTTCTTTTGAGTAATCCCGTTTAACCTTACTTGATTCACCTGAAATATATTGAGTTAGAGAACTTTGAATGATTTCTATTGCTTGCTCTTTAGTTATATCTCCCTCCATCATTTCAACGAGAAGTGGATTGAGTCTCGTTCCTGATAACGCAATACTTTTTTCAAAAACCTCTAAAACGCTAACACCATTGCCTTGATACACTTCCTTAAATAAATAAAGAGGGCTAATTACAAATTTGCCTGTTTCGATTGTTTCAATAGCTACATCAAGTTTATCAAGTTCGTTTAGTCTCCACTCGCTACCTGGAGCATTATTAATAATCATGTTACCGAAATAGAGTGCAAGCGCTCCAATTTGAATGGTGTTATTAAAATGTAATTCAGTCTGAATATTATGTTCAGATGACTGTTTTTCCATAAGACGAATATAAGTTTCCATGCGACGTAAATTTTCTTCATCTTCACCTTCTACTAAACCTACTTCATTTTCAAAAAAGTCTTGGAAGACACCTTCGTCATAATTGGATTTTAAAATTTGTGGGTCAATGTAAATATCGATTGTCCCTTTTGCCTCATTATCTTCTAAAATTACGCCCAATCTCTCATATACTTGTTCGTCACCGGTGAAATTGATGCTTGTCATCCCTGTGTTTTGGTAAATCGTTGCATATGCGCAAGTTTTCTTTTCACCATTAACCAACGTAATTACACGGTTATCTCTGGGAATATCCGTTTTCTCCTCCATAGACTTCACTAAGCTAGAAAACATTTCTGGTGTTACCGTTTGTCCAATCGTTTTAATATAACGGTCCCCTGTTTTACTATCTACTTCTACTTCAACTCTTAACTGTTCCATCTTCCTTCTCTCCTTCTACTTTTTCATTTTTATCTGTAACCACTTTTAATACAAAGATATCCTCCATTGGTTCTTTAAAGAATTGCGCAATTAGAATTGCTTTCTCAAGCGATGGCTGTCTTTCATTTTGCTTTATAGAAATAATTGTATTTGGACTCAATGAACAATAGTCTGCAAGTTCTTTTACAATGGACTTTATTGTTATTCGTTTACTTGGGTCTTCTGCATGCTTGCTCAATTTGTATCTAGTTAAACAACTTGATACGTAATTGACCAATTTATATGAAGGTTGGTTATCCACTATATATCAAAAACTCCTTTCGAAACCGTCAATCTTATACTTAAAGCATAAAAAACATATACTTAAAGTATACTTTTAATATACTCTGAGTATATGTTTTATTAAAATGAATGTCAACACATAAAATCATTTTCAGTAAAAAATCTTGACTTTTATATAAAAGAGACTATCTTATTAAAAACTTTAAGGAGATAGTCTCTTATGAAGATTAAGGTAGATTACACACATCCATACTTATGTGCACAGTTGTATAACCCAATTCAACAAAGTAATACACGACTGGATTTAGAGAAAGCTAAAACTCACCGTAAAGTGAATGATAGTTTAACAAAATCCTTTGCACAACACTTAGAAGATGCTAAATCGAAATCTTAAAATAGAATCTGGATATAAATTAAACACACACATAAAGCATGTACATTGACATTGCAATCCGAAGTAAAGTGAGCCTATGCTCACTTTTCCTTTAATTGCTAATACCAAGATGTGAATAAATTTACTTGTATTTATCACAGTTAAAAATTTATTCTTTTTTTAGAAAAAGCTTCGATATTAATAACGGGTATAAATGTTGCATTTATACCTGTTGAAAAGAGGTGAATACAATTGAATGAAGCTTTAATTTATCGCAATAAAAAGATGTTTACACTAAGTATTGTGATAAATATTATTATTCTTATTGGGTTAGTAGCAGCACACAAACCTGTTGAATTTATTTCAACTATCTGTTTTACGTTAGCTGTTACAACTATTATTAATTATTTTTTAATTTATCGTTTAAAGGTAAGTCCTATATTATCCGCCTTATGTTTTATAGGTATTTTCTATTGGTTGGTGTGGTTAATAATTGCAATGGACCCTTCTCTAAATAAGTTCTTGTTTGTTTTTGCAGGTATTACCGTACCGACTATTTATCAAGATAAAAAAATATCAATTGGAAGCTTTATAATGGTTATAACCGTTACCATCGCTTCTTATGTAAAATATAAACAAGAGATTTTTGGAGGTTACGATGTTGTTGAACCCAAAAGCTTAATATTTACACTGGTTATTATTTGCTGTATGACTGTAATTATGATGACTCAAGCTTCTGCATCGGAAAAATTACGTAAAGAAGCAGAAGAGCAAGAAAAAGAAGCTAAACTTCAACGTAAAAAAGCTGAAGAAATGCTTAGACTAGTTGAGGAGAACGCAGAAGGCATGAAGTTATTTAACAGTCAGTTGAACGGTCATACCAAAGAAGTTAGAGGATTAACCAGCGAAATAGTAAATTTCAGTAATGAAATGGAACTTTCTTTCAGTGAACAATCTAATAAGATTGCAAATATATCTGAAAATGTAAAAGCTATAGGCAAAGAAACAAAAGAAATGGCAGAAAACTCAGAAGCTATTATGGAGAAGTCCGTTGCTTCTAAAGAGCTTATTCGCAAGTCTGAGCATGACTTAGACGAATTAACTTCTTCTTTTTCTGAATTAAAGCATGTTTTTGATAAAACACTTGTATCTAGTCGTGAAATGACGGAAAAGACTGATGAAATTTCTAAATTGAGCACCTTCATTGAGGAAATTGCAAACAAAACAAATATGCTTGCGTTGAATGCTGCAATTGAAGCTGCAAGAGCTGGTGAACATGGAAAAGGATTTTCTGTTGTAGCACAAGAGGTAAGGAACTTAGCCGATACTTCCTTTAAAGCCACAAATGGTATTAATGTGCTTCTTAAAGAAATTAAGGCGAAATCTGCTCAAAATCAAGAGTTTATTATATACTCCCAATCCGCTGTTGAGACTAGTAAAGAATCAACGTCTAAATTTAATGACACATTTCATGAAATTAAGAAAACAATTGATGAGATATCTGGTGTGAGTGTTCAAATAGGCAACCTAAGCACTTTAATATCTGAAGTTGATAACTTAATTACTGATACAACAGTTATTTCAGACAAAAATGCGGCTGGCTTACTTGAGTTAAACAAAAACTTACGTGATATTAACAGCAACATTGAAAAAATTGCTGTGGCATTTGAAACAATTAATCATTAAAAAGAGCTGCTACCCATTCAGTTGGTTAGCAGCTTTTATAATTACTTTTTCTTATTTAAACTTTAACTTATCAGCTTTAATATTACCCGTCTGCATTACAATATAACCTACATGATTTGTCATAGCAGAGCTATTATCATAAATGCATTCTAAGAATTCACCGGTGTATTCACCATATATTGAATAGCAGCTTCCTCCAGGTCGATTCTGATTCCAGAAGGCTTCCCTATGTTCAATGTCTCCTGTTTTCTTAAATGCATAAATACCATAACCCAAATCATGAATCCATTCTTCATCAGCAATTAAACCATTTTCTTTAATACTAGGAATGAACGCAGCATCTGTTAAATGCACAAAGGGTAATGTGCCGCTTCTTTTTACAGAAATGAAATCCTCTTCAAACCCATCTAAAAGCTCCTTCTGTTCATCGAAGGAAAGCAATTTAATGAGGTTATAACTTTCTTCTTCTAAAATCATGTGTGTATAGGAATAATCATCCACACTGATTGTATCCGCATAAGCACCTGTTACTTCTAGCTTGTATTGTAGGTTAAGTATGTTCAATGTTTTCATAGGTTAAACCTCGCTTTTTTAACATTATAAGCGATTTTTTTAATATTAGTTTTAATAAATGCATTTGCTACTAGGAACCTAAATGCTTAATGCACAGATTAAGAACGTGTTCTCGGAACATTCTTAGAACCCGCTCGTCATCTGGTATCCCAATCATATCATTTAACTCTAACAACCCTATTTTTTCTTCTGAAACTACCCAATCTACACCTATTAAATCTGTATTGTATCGTGTAGCAAACTTTTTGGTTTCATTAATCAAATTATCGATTTCAGAAATATGAAGGTTTTCTTTTTCATGATATAGGTATGTAGTTTCGACAGGACTGATGTTCTTAATCCAAGATGTATGAACATTCTGCTTAGCGTATTCTGAATTAATGTGTTCTGTTATGAAGTAGCTTTCTTCTTTGTTTGGGTTGCCTACTATTCCAATTCGTATAGACCTTGCGTTGGGTACAAACTCTTCAAACAACGCTGGTTCCTGTCTTAGTTTATGTTTTATATAAGGAAATTTGTCTCCGGCTCCTAGCAACCATTTATTTTCTCCGCAGTGATAATCTCCTATCTTCATAACTAGTTTGTCACTTATATCTGGGACCCTACTTACCTCATAAATAGAGTTAAAGCTCATCCGTTTTAAAGCATAATTTGTGATAGTATCAACTTCTTCTAAATACCGCGAACGATTACAAAGAAAATTAGAGAACACAGGATTGGGATACAAGTTATAGCCCTTGGTTTGAAACTCTTCTTGGAGATTTTGCGCCCCTTTCCCAAGTTTAAGTAAAAATATTAGGTCTTCCTCTGTTGCTGCTCTTTGTATGTAGTTATGGTCTTTTATATTTCGGATTGATTTCTCGGGTAAATGTTTTTTTATGTATTCAAACACTCTTTCCCATAGGATGTATCCATAAATCATATTTCGAGCCTACCCTTCATAGATAATTATAAATAATGAGACCAGTATATAATTTTAAATATAAAAATAGTGGAAAAACACATAAAAATATTAGTGGTTATAAAATTCCACTTTACTTTAAACATAATTACTATATACTCTATACATTAACTTTGAGGAGGTGTTGTATGAAGAAAAATATTCTATTTCTTATTGTTAAATTAATTATAATTGTTATTATTACTACAATCTGCATACTTAATAGAAAAGAAGAATATTATGTTTTGTTCGATGTACCCGGCTGGGAAAGCCCTGGAATAGTTACTAACAAACAAAAAAGTGATTTTGAAAATTATTTAAAGGATGCTATAGATGTGAAAGTAAATAAATTTTCTACATACTCACCTGGTGTTTATGTAAATTTAACAAAATCTCAATACAAGTACTTGGTGAAGCACTATGACAAAGTAGATTATATTTACCCTACAAATGTACAGCCTGGTCTTCCGTAATTTATACCTTTCAAGAATTTAATACTTAAAGAATATAGGATATAATCCTAAATAAAATGTCTATTACTATCATTTTTTGAGTTCTTCTTATTTTTATGTCTTCATTTTCCTATGTAAACCCACAAAATTTTTGTTCCAAATTCTCTTATTTTCCAATTATATTGCTAAATATAGACATGATTGTAAATAAAGAAAAGACTATGACGAATTTTTTTAGGAGGAAAAGACCCATCAAAGCTCGAATTTCTTGAACAAAGGTAGGTGTTATAATGAAAAAATTAAGTGATGTCTTGAATGGGCTGCCTCCGATTAACTTTCAATCAAAAAAAGAAAATCTTATACAATATGTCACCATTAAATTCCCTGATAATAAAGAAGCTCTAGATATTATTTTAAAGTTCAAAAAAAGTCCTACAGTCACTTTTCCACATGACTTTCCTTTATCGAAAGACTTTTTAGAAACAATCTATAGCATCGACTCTGACGAGGAACTACTAGCAGCACTCAAAAAGAGGTTTCAAGACCAAATAAATATGATAAAAAGGGATATTGAGACTATATTACATTTATTTAATCAAAATTCTAGTTATGTCTTATCTGACTTGGTATCCATACAAAAAATAATTGAAGATGGAAACCTTAATCTTAATAAAACGGATATTGATGAAATAGAAAAACTAATATTGCAATTACAAAAAAAGTTAAAAATGACTAAAGAAGATATATAACAAAAAAGCGATTAGTTTAAAACTAATCGCTTTTCTTATTACATATAGGCTCTTTGAAGTTCGCGTTTTAAGGAATCCATATCTCCCTTATCTACCATGCTTAATTCAGCAACAGCTTTTTCTGCCTTCTGTTTATCTTCAATCAAGTTAATTTGTTGTTGAATCTCCTCTGAAATTTCCTTGTCAGAAAAGAATTTTTTCTTTACTACTGTTTCTAAAACCTCTACTTTAGCTCGTGTCTGAGAAGCTCCGTTAAACTGTCTAGTAATAGTTTTCATAGAATCATCTTCTCCTTCCGTTACTAATTCACTTACCCTATCCAAGACTTCTGAAACTGTTTGTTCGTCTGGCTTAAAATAATAATCTAGAAAAAGAATGATGCAATTTGCTTTGTCTTCTTGTATAGTATAATACTTTTCTCTTACATTTTGAAGACATTTCACCATAATATCTTCAGGTGTATCTTTTCTTTTTTTCTTCATAAGTGGTGCCAACGCCCAAAACACAGGGGATTCACTAAGCTCTTCGTCATTCCAGTAATAGTTTTTCAGATGAATTTCGTTAAAATAAAAAGTATTAGGTTCTAACCCAACAGCAGTATTAAACTTATATTTATTCTGTTCTAATTTATTTGGATAATCTCCAAAACATATTGTAAAAGAGTAAACATTTCGCTTCTGAAACTGGGCTCTAACTAAACAATTATATTCATAGACTCTTCTCGGAAATTCCGGCTGCCAGTATGATTGATTTTCAAAATGAAGGTATGTTGGTTTATCTTCTCCTATTAATTGTACCTCTTGAAGTTTATCAACATAACGATGTGTTGATTTTTCAATTCGTAACTTTGAAAAGTCAGTATCTTCCGATAGTCCTTTTGTTCCTACTGTCCAATCTATTTTGGTATAGAACGTTGAATAAAAACATTTTAGAAAGTCTTCTAAAAACAAATGCAGTAAATGTTTAAACAGACGGTCATGATTTAAGTTTTTCTTTTCTTCCCCCACAGCACTTCTCCTTTAACTAGGTGTTTAATATATCCTATTATACTATATTTTAGGGTTAGTAGATAGCTCAAAGCCCATTTTGAAGGTAGAAGGTATTCAAAAAAGACTATAGATTTTACTGTAACTATAGTCTTTTAGAAAGAGTTTTATTTATATATTTATAGCCTTAGCACCTTTTACTTTTCTTTTTCATTTCACCTATAACCAATACACCTATTACTACTAGTACTACAAGTGTCCACTTTAATACAGGGTTATCTTCAAAGAAACCTTTTAAAAACTTCTCACCTGTAATCATTTTAGCAGCTGTTAAGGCAATTATAGCTGAACCGAACTTAATAATAATTGGAAATCTATCTATTAACTTAACAATGATAGTACTTCCCCATACCATAATAGGAATTGAAATAATTAACCCAATTACTACTAATGCAAAACTTCCATGTGCAGCTCCAGCAACCGCTAAAACATTGTCTAAGCCCATTAAAGCGTCTGCTATTAAAATGGTCTTTATAGCCGCCATGAACGTATCTCCGGACTCTAGTTGATGTCCCTCATCTTCAATTAACAACTTATATGCTATGTAGATTAAAGCCAAGCCTCCTACTAACATAAGACCCGGTATCTTTAATAACCAAACAGCGACTAATGTAGCTGCCGCTCGTATAAGGATAGCCCCTAGTGTTCCTAAAAAGATAACTTTCTTTTGTTGGTGTGCCGGCACCTTTCTTGCTGCCATTCCAATTACAATGGCGTTGTCTCCTGCCAGCACTAAATCAATTAACACAATAGCCAATAATGCAGACCAAAATTCTGGTCCAAATAGTTCTACCATTCTCCATCACTCCTTCTGTAAGTAACCGTAATATGCTTTTAAAGGATGTATTAGTGAAAACACAAAAAGACCTTTACCGACCAAAGAATGTCTATTTAAAGACTGTTCTTTGTCAGTAAAGGTCTTGCTAACAACGTAAGGTTGCCAACAAAGCCGGGGATATCTCCCGAAATGACGACTTTGCTGTGCAGCTACTCCCCTTTATCACATGTATATATGTTTATGATATTTTATCTTATTCCTTTTATTTTGCAAGTTATTTTAAATTTGCTTATTAACAGGTTAAAAATGGTAATAAATATGGTAGAATAATAGATACTAATATTTCTAGTTCTTAACAGAATTGTAGAAAGACAGGGGGATATAATGTTTACGTATTTTTATTTAACAGGGCTGCTATTAGGTCTTGGGTTTTATGCTCTTACTTATCTTTTTGTACGGGACCTTGAAAACAAGAAACGAGTTTTAGTAGTAGCAATTATAGGTGCCGCAGTTCTAATTGCAAGCTTTACGTTGATAGGTGGATTCTCTGGAATGCCATTCGGAATTTTAAGCCTAGGTATTCTTACAGTGGCTGGTTTGCTTGCTGTCCTTGGAAAGAGCTTGTTATGGAAGAAGATAATATTCTCCGCTATTATCTTATGTACTGTTTCCTACATAGCATTTGGTTATTTTAACAAAGTTGATTATTGGGTAGTGAAGAAACGCGAATATGCCTATACAGGTGATTATGGGCAATATGTGAGGAACATTGAAAGTGACACAAGTATTAAAGGGTACAAAACTTTCACCCTATCAGAGGGAGATAAAGGTGTGGTGTTATCTTTAGGTGACAAGATGAAAGGTAATCACATAGAAGTTTTAAATGTAGAAGAACAACCTGGAGCAACTATAATTAAAATTAGAACTACATATAACAAATCTGAAGAAGAAAATCCGTTTATCACAATTGGATTCAACCGACTTCAGCCGGAAATTGTTATTGAGGATACAGATGGAACTTTATACGAAGAGGTAAAATAAGAACAAATTGCAAAAAGCGCATGGAATCAAATCATTTATTCCGTGCGCTTTTTAGTTTTTAGAAGTAATGCTGTTTAATTGTTCATATCTTGTTTAAGTTTGTTTATAAGCTCTTTAAAGTAAGCGTCTATTATTGGAGCTCACTGTTCTAGCTCTATTGCTCTTCCTTCGACTCCTAAATATTCTAAGCCGTTTACTTTATCCATCTTTTTAGCTTTTTCTCGAAGGGATAAGCTCTCTTCTTTTTTCTCTTTTATTAACTCATCATGTGCTTTTTGAATAATTTTAATCACTTCATCGTTAATAATCTTTTCACTCATGTTTTACGCTCCTTGTAATTATTGCTTTTGTAATTGGTGATTAGTATCTACTCTTATAAATGCAATCTTTTCATGTTCAAGTGCGATGTTTTTATTAAACCATCCATAAAAATCCGCATATTCCTTACTGTTATATTCTTTAATCATCACACTAAAAACCTCTTCAGCGAATTTTATTGATAAATAAGCCATAGCTGGTATTTCCTCAATTCTCCTAATGCCGGGACTGATACCTATATTATCTTCAGCGGACTTTTTTAGCCGTTTTATAGTTGAACCACCGTGAACATCCTCCGATAACTCTTTATACACAATCGAATAATATACAGACTGCTCTAGAAAATCTGCTATATCTTTAACTGTTCTTTGCCCCTGAAACAATGCATGCCAAAGCGGTTCCTTTTTATATTGTTTCTTTAGCCTATCCCATTCTTCCTGCACCTTTTTGTATTTTGGACTTTTAAGTTTGTCCTCTAATAGTTGTAATCTTTTATTTGAATTGTTAGTTGGTAATTCAACATCTCCAATGGTCTTTGAAAACTCTCTCCCTTGGTCTGACTTTTGGTCTAACCTTTTTAATTGCTTAATTTGATTATGAATGTGCGCTAGTTTGTATGCTAAGACACCTTTCTCTGGCTCAACCTTTATAAGGTATTCTAAATTAAACTTTGTTTCGAGTAGTGAACGTAATACAGGTTTAATAGCATCTCCATTGCCTTTTCTTATTAATATTGATATACCATCAAGCATGCTCAAGAATTGTGTATATGTTGTTCCTATAGGGGTATCTAATTCTGTAAATGGCTTTTCTTTTTCACATATATCTAAAACATGAGTTCCATAGTTCACCATTTCATCTAATAAGAGCCCCATTTGATGAACAAACTTCTCCTTTTCCTTTTCCATTTTCCGTACTAGCATATACTTGTTAGGTTTCATCATATTTCCCCGCTTCAAATAAAGTAATAGTATAAATCTTCCTACTTTAGATTATCATTGCTTTAAGATTTGTTTTCAAGTTTAATTCTATAAAAAATAGGTCCACCTTTATAAAAAGGTAGACTGAAGAAATTTTAATGTTATTTTCTTGACTATAATTTAATAACCATACTAATATCTGTTGCTATATCTTCTGCGGAAGCATGAGTCACAAATGGCATGTTCATGATTCCAGGCAAGTTCTTTGGAGCATGAAGTACATCTCTTCTTGTACTCCTTCATATCTTTCTTTAGTACCTCGTGAATCTTGTCTGATAAATCTTCACGCATACGCTCCCAATAAATAGCCTCTATGCGCTTATCTAATCGATACAAGAATAATAAGTGTAACCCTATGGCTTTATAAGAAAGCTCAAGCTTTTCTAAAGAGCCCTCTTCTATCTTTGGTTCCGGCAATTCTTCTTTTTCTACAAGAGCATTTAAGCTATCTAACCATTGATATTTAAGCTTATTTTCATTTGCAGAAAACGGCATTTGTAAGTACCCATAAAGTTCTACTGGGGGCATTTTAGCTTCAATTATAGTCCCCTTCACTTGATGATAAAGTTCACGTTCCTGTACTAAGGATGATTTTTGTGTACCTTTAGGGTTCTTAAATTTAGTCCACATCTCAAAGAACGTTCCTAAATCATGATGATATTCTCGAAAACGTTTCAACATGTCAGTTGTAGGCTCAATGGAGAATTTACTAACTTGCTTATCCTCAGCTAGTAGTATGTCTCTCATTTTCTTTGCATCTTTCGTAAATGCTACTTCCCCAACATCGTAAATTCCTTTTCGTCCAGCACGACCCGCAATCTGTTTAAGTTCTTGAGAAGTTAATAAACGCATGCTCTTTCCATCAAACTTCATATTTTCTAATAGTACAACACGTTTAATAGGCAAGTTGAGCCCCATGCTAATTGCATCTGTAGAAACAATGATAGTCGTTTCCCGATTAATAAACTGCTCTATTTGCTTTCTTCTCGTTTCCGGAGGCATACTACCATAAATCACACTTACTTTATGACCATCCCTCTCTAGTTTAGCTGCGGTTTGCAACACTTTTTTACGAGAGAAGATAATTAATGCATCACCTGGACGAACTTGATTAATCTTGAAGTTACGTAAGTCTACTTCGAGTGGTATATCTCTTTCATATAGTCGGATTTCTTTAATATAGCCCTCTAAAATACTTTCGAGCATATTTCTGATGTTTGCACTACCGATAACGTGAACTTCTTTGGCATTCGCTCTTGTAATAGCTTTATACCAAGAGAAGCCTCTATCACGGTCCTGAATCATTTGAGCTTCATCAATTACTGTTACCTCGTTAACATCGGACTCATGAAACATTTCTACTGTACCGGCAAGGTGTTTTGCATTATCTACTATCTTTTCTTCTTCACCTGTTTTTAATGAACAAGGAACTCCGTCTTCATTCAATGTTTCAAACACTTCTAAAGCTAATAGTCGTAATGGACCTAGGTAAGAGCCAGATGCCGCCTGTTTTAAGGATTTCAGAGCATTAAAGGTCTTACCAGTATTCGTTTCACCAAGATGTAAAATATACTCCGTTTCACTTCTGGGGTCCATTTCATATTCAATACCGAAGATATACTGTAGTTGACGCTGCTCTTCTTCTATTCGTCTTCTTTCCTCTTCTAATTCTCTTTCCTCTTGTAGACGTTTTTCCTCAATAAGCTCTTTATATGCGATAAGATGCTCTTCGATACTTAAGTTTTCATCTGCTACCTTTAATACATCAGATAGCGTTTCGTTAATAAGGTCATTTTTAAAATCAAATACAAGCTCCGCTAAATTTCTTCTTAACGAATTAATAATATCCATTCGTGATAATTCAACACTAGTATACGCCTTGTACTCGTCTTTAAATGTTTCAGAAATCCCATCCATAATTAGATTCGGGATTATCTCATAAATGCTGTCAGTCATGAATACTTCGTAAATATCCTCATAAATCTCAAATAGGACGATGGTGTCGTAATACTCTTTTTCTTCTCTCACCTTACCGGTTAACTCTTGAAAGAAATCATTAACTGTTTCGTACTCATTTCTGCTTAAACTCCCAATTTCAATTAGTTCATCTTCAAGTTGTTTAGCAGGCGTATGATTCTCAATATATTTTTTATTTGTATTTAAATCATTAGCTAATTTAGCAGCTACTTCGTGTCTAAAATGAACGTAATAGCGCTCAATATTATGTTCTAAAACCCGCTCCGCTTCTATTACTAACTGTGATTGAAATCTACGTTTTCTATCGTTTATGCTTTGCAGACGCTCTTGTTCACGTCTTAGTCGTTCTTGTTCTTCAAATTCAGATTTTGCTTCTTCATAAACAGAAAACCAGTTAGATGAATTACTACCTCCGTATTGTTCTTCTAACCAAGAAAAAGCATCAAAATCCAATCCTTTTCTTGTTTCATTGGCAAATAACTTATCAATTGCTAGTGGTTTATGACCCTTAACATCATAACCCCTGTCCAATAAATAGTTTTTTCTATTCTTTTTAGATACAGAAGAAACGATTAGGGTTCTCCAGGTCGTTCCCCATGTTTTTTTAATGAAGGAATGTCTGTCTGTTAGGTATGTTTCTAAATTCGGAAGTTTACTTTCTTGACCTAACACTTCTTTTATATCTTTAATTAATGCTTGTTTTGTTTGTTCTATTGCTTTGCTTCGTATAGTCTGTAAATCCAGCATGTAAGTCTCCTTTGGAAAGTTTTACTACATTACCTTTTTATTATAAAAAACCACTTAACTATTAGCAAATCATCTACTTTCTTAATTTAATTTTTCACTTATATCACCACTTTTTCAGAAAACATGGCAAAATCGTTAAAAAAACAAAAGGATGAGGAACATGGAAAAAGGATTAAAATTAGTTGGATTCATTGTACTGGTTATTGTTTTGTATGCTATTGCTACACTAATTGCTCAGGAAGCTATTGCAATTAAAAAGTTAAAAGCCTCGACAGAACCAGTAAGTACAGAATGCAAAGATTACGTTTTGCTTTATAAGAAGAATCCAGAAATTATTTCTGAATTGCATGAAATGAGTACCGGAAGCATGCAAGACCCTAATACAAAAAAACTGACGGAAATTAATAAATGCATGATGAAATATTAAGAAAGACATTTTAAACAAGGAGTGGCTTTATGCTGCTCTTTTTTAATTTGTATATATTTTTATACGAACAAGTGGCTCTGCTTTTTCATAATGTTCATCGTATCAGCGAATAACAAGTAATTATAAGAGCGAAATAATCCTTATATGGACTTAACAGGGGAAGTAGATATATTAAAGGAGAGCCAAAAATGATAGCACGATTATACAACGTAATACTGTTGATTTTACCTTGGTTAACGCTATTTAAAACAGATAAACAGACCTTTAAAAGGTATTTACCAGTCCTTACATTTAGCTCATTGGCTATTGCTTTGCTAAGTGAACTAGCGAGAAGTTTTAAATGGTGGAGAGTAAGAAAGCCGCTTGTACCAAGGCTGACTAGTGATATTTCATTTATATTTGGAGGTTTTTTCATCGCAAACTTTTGGGTATTCAGATTAACCTATGGAAAGTTTATTCCTTATATGTTGCTAAATGCTGTATTTGATTATATGTTTGCATATCCCCTTACTACACTTGGCGAAAAGCTTCGAGTGTATAAAATGGGCACACTATCTCGCTTTAATCTTTTTCTCATGTGTATGGGAATGGCAGTAGCCAATTACCTGTATCAAATGTTTATTGATGATGCTCTAAAGCCAAAGAAACTTTCAACAAAAGGACTATTAAATCAACAAAAGTAAGTTTTAAAAAGGATTTTCTTGATTTATATGAAATATTATATATAAAGATTAAAAGGCTGACCAAGCAGCTGAATAACCTGATACTCATACTAGACTACGGGCGCTAGCAGTTGGCAAGCAACGGATAACTTGTGCAAGAATCTAGTGATTATTCTCTAGAGTTGGCAGGCAACATTAAAACTTGGCAGTAAAACTCAGTAATGACACTGAGTTTTTTTATTTGCAGCGATGTGTATTGCTGTATTTTTTACTTAATTCACCCTATTTATAAAATCTAGAGTACAATAATTGAAAATACTTAGGAGTGATTTTAATGAATGAAGTGAGTACAATTAATGAATGGGTAAAAACAGACGATTTGCAATGGGTGAAACAAACGAGTGAAAATGAGTTTGAAGTCGTCGGCATTACATTATATGAAGATTATACTCTATATGAAATGGACGTTAATCTTTCAGAGTACAGCGAAGAAGATATGGAAAAAGAACTAGATGGATACTATGATTCACTAGAAGAAGCAAAAAAGCGCTACCCTAATAGTTGGAAACAAATTGTTGCAGAGGCTATTGCTGAAAATGAAGCCACTAACTCCAGAAGTGATGTTAACTTCACAAGCCTAGAGGAAGTTTATAAGAATTTAAAGGAGTATTACCATATTGAAATTGAAGAAGAAAATAATTAATTTAACAATATAATCTTTAATTTAATCCTCATATAACCGCTAACCGCTGGATATATGAGGATTTTTTCTATTACTTTTATTTTTTCAAAAGCATTCTTTTTCAAATGTTAGGTAAGCGGTTTTCATATTGAAAGTATCTTTATAAATAACAAACCCTGCCTCAATATAAAATAATTGAAACAAGGTCTTTTACTATTTCTTCTTTTTGTCTATAAAGGATTTGAGAACCTCATTAATCTCTTTATCTTCTATCCCGAAAATTTTCGGAATTAAGTTAACATCCATTCCTTCTTTAAGTGCTCGAATTAAAAGTTTCATTCGCTCATCTTTTCTAATTTCTTCTTCAAAGCTATCTAGCAAATTACTAATTCCTCGCACTCCCTTTAGAGACCTATTTTTTATACTTACATGTAATTCGATGGTTTGTGAATTTGTATTGTATTACATTCACCGCATCGAATTTCATTAATTGTATAGCCAATCATAATCATTCGATTTCCTGTTTTATAAAGTCTATCATGCCCGCAATTACAACAAACATATTTTCCACCTTCCGTTTTTACTACTTCATTTACTTGATTTGCGGTTACCATACCTTTTTCTCCTTCATTATAAAGAACGTTACACCTTTGTATGTGTATTTAGTTTTTGTTATATATATTCCTCTTAGGCTTGAAACACACCTCTAAGAGAATTTAAAAGAAAAATCAAAGCATATATGTATAGCTTACTTTAATTCTTCATTGAAACTATTATCTAAATGGTGAAAGCACTACGTATCCTACATATAGAAGAAGCTCTCTAAAAAAGAAAGGTGTCTCACTGTGTAGACTCTGATAAGCAGACGTGCTCGTTGGTGATGAATGTGCATTAAGGTTATAATGCTGAGCCATAGTCATCGCTCGCTTCATATGTAGAGGGTCGCTAACTACCAGAAATGTTTTTAATCCATGCTTCTCCGCTACTTCTTTTGCGTACTTAAAATTCTGTTCTGTTATTCTTGAATCACGTTCAATTAAAATATCTTCTTCTTTTACTTTGTTCTCTAAAGCATACATCTTTGAAACTTCAGATTCAGTAAAATCATGTTCGTCAGCTTTCCCTCCTGTAAAGATAATCTTATCCACATAGCCTTTTTTGTATAGCCATATAGCATGATTCACTCTTTCCTTTAGAACTGGAGAGGGTTTTGTTCCCCAAGCAGCTGCACCTAATACAATAGCTGCATCCGACTTTACTAACTCATTTTTTTGACTAAATGATAAAATGCTTACTGCTGAGTATGCTACAAACAGTACACCTATCACAAAAAGAAGTAAGCACATTTTAAATAAGCTCATTTTCCTTTTAGGTTTTGGCATACCTTCACTCATCTTCATATTCTATCAACTCCGTAGAAAAACCTTCTGGAAACGTCTTTTCTACATCTTCTTCAGTCTCAAATTTGAGGTTATTTGTTAGAAGTGTTATCCAATCACCATCGTAACCCACCCAAAACACTGAGCTGGATGTAGTAAGATTAATGACCATTACATCTGTTTCTGTATTTTTGAAAAAACCTTTTACTGAACGTTTTGATAAACTAAATACATCTTCATGTAATGACCACATACTTAAATCATTCATATTCCCGCTTCCTTGAATGTAAGAAAAAAGAGCGACGAACTGTTCTGTTGTATTAATTGTCATTTTGATAAGTCTGTATTTTTTACTACCCATAAAGCTATATGAAACATTGTGTTGAGTACACTCATTTACAATGTCTTCTTCTGTGTAATCATGAACTTGAATAATTGAATAAATAGGAAAGGCATTTAAACTCTGCATCCACCCTGGATAGAATTCTTCGAACTCACTATTAATAGGTACTGTATCTAAGAATATAGAACAGTCCCCTTCTATAGCAAAGGGAAAATGACCTCCTGCGTCTGGAATGGGTGATATAGACGTTTTAGGTAAATAACTAATTTCAATTTGCAATGCAAAGCCCCCATTCATATATAACTGAGTATGCATATCAATGCGATATAATTTAGTTATTACTAATTTACTCGTTTTTATTGTTCGTTAACTGGATAATCCAATCGTTTATCCATTTTGTAGGCATGGAAACTGTATGAAAATCTAGTTCACGTAGTTCCTTTAAAGAATACGAACTGGTTACGTATAATTCCCATTGGCAATCAATACTCTCCGCTACTTTAAGTGAACTCTTTTGTTGAGGTGTTAACAAAACCTCTCGTTTTTCATCAATCTTGTGCCAATATCGACTGTAGCCTTCACACCAGTCCGCCAAATCATAATGAGTTACCTTGCTGTTTTCGGTTTGAGAATCCATTAGCAATTTCAACAAATTTTCTGGTTCATAACTAAAGTTAATGTTATGCATTTTTTCATCTCCTGTACTTCGCCTACATATTTATTTACATTCTGTTTTCAAGCGAAAACCCCTTCATTGTAGGAGAAAAATAAAAAAATAGCAAATCTTAAATAGTTGCAGCTAAATATTAAGGAGAAAAGGA
>Ga0268253_10000004_pt1 | contig 145395 bp, 166 predicted proteins | sample AgamicMgMarz_FD_200250 | JGI IMG/M metagenome (GOLD analysis project Ga0268253, IMG submission 200250) | Agave microbial communities from Guanajuato, Mexico - Mg.Ma.rz (v2) (version 3) | ecosystem: Host-associated > Plants > Phyllosphere > Phylloplane/Leaf | place: Guanajuato, Mexico... | reverse complement strand
ATCTCCACACCTAACCAAAAGGTTCAGATTATCCTGTAACCAACTCTTTAGCTTTTTAATGTATTTGCTCGACCACGTAAATTAAGTTTCACAGCTAGGCTTGTGAGAGGCGAGAGGGGTATGTTTGCATCCATACCTACTCTCAATCTTCCAGCCAGTTAAAGAATGGAATCGCACCTGTAGCTTGAGTAGTCTGCTCAACTCTATTATCCTCAATGCCCATCTGTAGTTTTCTCATGCGTTTATTAAAAGCCTTCTGAACACCATTAGTGAAATATGCAATAGGATATGTAATGCCTTTATTATTCATCTCTTTGTTGAAACTGCTATAAGCTTCTAGTAAATCACCTTTAGTGACTCTATCAACAATATTCATTTCATATAGCTTCTTCATAACCTCTTTAATTTCACTCTCACTCATAAAGATATTGAATCCTTCAACTTCACGTTTAATACAATTAAGTTTACTAATAGAGATTGTTCCTTCTTCATCCTCGTTATCCGTATCTGTGGATAACTCTTCATTATCTTCTTTATCTACACTAGAGGAGGAAGTAATGAAGTCTTCGTCTGAAATCTCAGGGGAAATCTTAGAAGAACTCTTAGGTAATGGTGACGACAAGTTGTCGGATTGCTCACGACAATCTGTCGGATTGGTCACGACAACTTGTCCTGATGGTGACGACAGATTGTCAGATTGCTCAACCACGCTTTCTGACAAGTTGTCATTATGCTCTACATCAACGTTTTCAGCGTCATTACCTTCATTTGTGACTTTAGACTCATCAGAAGTGACTTTAGTCCCATTTTCATCATCAGACACTTTGTCCTTCTTCTTAGCCTTTGGATTTTCATACTTATCTAGTGCCTCATAGTCAATGGTATACCATTTCGTACGATCAGCTTTCATTTCGTTGAAAGTCCCTGAGATTAAGATGCCTTTCTCCTCAAGTTTAACGAATGTTCTTTCTACAGTTTTTACAGACCACCATGGGAACTGCTTCTGCCATTCAGGATATGAATCGTATGTCCAAAATCTACCATCTATGTATGTTCTCTCTTGCGCATAATCTTTCTCTTTTGTACTATTACGCTTACCATCAATCCAGTAGTGAACTTGCTGTAGAACAATAGCTTCGTTCAATCCAATTCTAACTGCTAACTCAGGGCGAATGAGTATAGGGCTTTGGTCAAATAATAAGTGGCTAGTTTTAATTTCTCTTTTTTCCATAATAAAAAATCCTCCCAATTCTGAGAAAAGGCAGGATTAAATACACATATAAGTGTTGCATTTCAAAAATGTCTGTGCTAAAATAAAATCAAATAGCAACGAGAGTTGCAAGACATTAAGAAATCCTCACATTATGTGGGTTTTAATCCTATACGCCTCATTCCTTAAAGGTCGCCAAACTCGAAAAGGAATGGGGCGTTGCTCATTTTCCGAATGTTTTAGTGACTTCATTTTATCACATACATATAAATATTGACAAGCACAAATAAAAGCCGACAGGATTCGTCCTATCGGCTTTTACTATTTTGCAAAGGTATGATTACCAATTACAACGGTTACTGTCCTCGATTTAATCCATTCAGATGTTGCTGTTTTCGGGTTATAGAAAAATAGACTTCCCGATCCCTGTCCACGGAAACCAATGGCTTCATCTACAGCTTTCTTAGCACTAGCTGTCGCTGGTTGTTTAATAGTACCGTTCTCTACAGGGGAGAATGCATAGTACTTACCATTTTCATAAGTTTCATTAATTACTCCACTAATAGTGTTCGGAAAGCCAGCGCTGTCAACACGGTTCAATACCACTGTCGCTACAGCCACCTGTCCTGCGTATGGCTCACCTTTAGCTTCTGCCGATACTAACCTAGCAAGTAGGTCTTTATCACTCGCAGACACGCTCGTAGAGCCTGTAGCAGTGCTTGTAGGGATGATTAAATTCTGCCCAACTTGTAAACTATTATCCCATTTGTTATTAGCTTTTCTGAGAGCATCTAAACTAACTCCCTGTGATTGACTAACCTTCCATAGTGTATCACCTGATTTCACCGTGTAGGCGAATGCATCATTTGCAATTAATAGCGAGAACATCAATGCCATAATTGCTACATAAAACTTTAGCTTCATACTTCAAGTTCCTTCTCTCTGCATTTATTTTCAGTTATTCTGTCGCAAATACAATATTAAGAGTATCATATAGTAATAGGAGATAATAGTAGTAATTATTGTCAATACTTTTGTTTAATACGGATATTCTACGAAAAGATGCTCTGAAGAAAAACGAGACGTATATCGTCTCAAATTGGATTTGAGAGGGCGTATTAATAAAATTTCGAGACGTATATCGTCTCAAATTGGGTGACAGACTAGAACATAGAAAGGGGGAGGGACTAAATATAGAGATATGATGCCCCCCAGCGCTGGCGCTTTCGGGGAAGGGAACATGGATTTGTGGAAATTCGAGACGTATATAGTCTCAGATTTCTAAACAAAAGTATTGACAGGTAAAAATATTCATTATAATATGAGGAGGCTACAGAAATTCGAGACAATAATCGTCTCAAATTGGATTTCGAATAGACTTTTGCCTGAAAAACGAGACAATAATCGTCTCGAAATGGGTCACAGACTAGAACATAGACAGGCAAGGGACTAAATATAGAGATGTAACGCCCCCACGCCCAAGGCGTTTCGGGAGCATTCTGTAAAGCAAAAGTATTAAAAGGGAGGTGTGTGAAGAGTGGAAGAGGAGAAGCAAGATAGGAGGCAGTTTATAAGGGTGTACGATGATTTTATGAAAGAAGAAGAGTATGACTCTCGTGACCATTTTGTATATTTACTAATTAAGGGATTTGCCAATCAAAGATTCGATGGCATTTCTATTGCAAGTGTTGATTCTATACTTAGAATATTAGGGTTTGTAGTGAACTCTAAAAACAAGTCAGGTATTAAGGAGTCCATAGAAAAGCTTATCAAGAATCGCATGATAAAGATGTACGCTGATTTCATGTGTACGAAGGAGGAGCAGGAGGTTAAGTATGCGAATACATACTTCTTTAAAATTATAGATGCTCCATATCAAGGAGATTACTTTACAAAGATATTCTACGAAGATTTCTATAAACTCATTTCTATGGAAGAAAAGAATAAAATGAAGGTATTCTCCATCTATCACAACATCATCGCACGAATGTTTAATAATGACAGCAGTGATAAATACACTCTCCCTAATATAGAAGATATTGAACAGGAGACAGGGATCAATCGCAAAACCATCACCAAGTATATTAAGTTGTTAATGGATAGTGAACTTGTCTACTATGAATCAATGAGGAAAGCTGTGGACAAGACTAAGAATGTGTACGGACGCTGGGAGCATCGTGATATTGTTAAGAAATTTGCAGAAGAAAATTAGACTATTGATTTATTACTAATACAGTGATATACTAAAACCACTAACAAAGTTGATGGAGGAATTAACCATGGTTATGAACATGTCTACAAAAGAAGAGTTAAGAGAGATTATTAGAAGGTCTGAAGTTAAGCGTATTTCAGAACGCATTACTAAAAGAGAACTCTGCAAAATCTGTGGTATCAGTTATACATTCTATGTAAACTGCATCAACAACAATAAACCAAGTTTACAAATGGGTCAAGAGTTACAAAAGTATCTTGATATGCCAGTTGCAGAAGTTTATGATAAAGTGTTTAAATCTCGTGAAGCAGAAACTAAATTCCATAAGGAATTAAATGTGACAAAGGAATATATGGATGAGCAATTTAGTAAGTTAAAAGGTACTGGAAGCTACAACCTAACAGAAGAAGAGTATGATGTTCTAGTGCAATCAGCATTCGATCAAAAAGAAGAACATAGAATCGAAAGAGAGAAGAAGCTTGAAGAAGCTAGAGCGTTACTCGAAGAAGAGGCGAAGCGTCAAGCACAGGAAGAGGGACAGGAGTAAAAGGGACTACCCTGTGTCCCTTCCTCTATTAAACAAAAGTATTGATATACGGTATCTCTTCTGATATAATAATCTCATAACACACACACAAAGGAATAGGAGAGAAACAAATATCATGAAAGGCATGGGAACTTACGCACCATTCGAAAATGAACTAAACCACTTATCGGTGGATGAAATAAATGAACTCTATCTGAGTGGAGACTTAGATAAGATGTATGAGGAGTTCGAAAGAACAACAAAGGCTAAGGTATATAACTGGAAGACAAAAAAACAATACAAAGCAAAAGTATTGATGGAGGACGAGTATATTGAAACAATTTAAGGGAACAATCGCTGACAAAAAGCTTAGCGATTTCAATCAGTATGACAATAAAATTACTAAATACAAGGATAGAATTGAGTATGTAGAAGGTTTCTTATATGAAGAAGGATTTGTACATGAATTCTTTGCAGAGTACTTTTCTAACTACTATGGAGTGTCTCCATCACAAGATGGTTATCTTGCAGAAGAAGATGCCGTATGTAAGCTACTAGACATCCTAGGCACGTATATCTTAGGTGCTAACGATGTAGAAAGCCATCGTAAAATTGAGTATCGCTTTTGGAAGTCAGAGCGTGAATACAGAGATTACAAGGACTCTGAAAACGTTAGCGCATCAACATCAGATGATAATGGTAACAATGTAGAAGTAATCGACATGTTTGTTGATAAAAAGAACGATAAGAATCAGAAGATTGTCAAGGATACTACAGTCTATGTAAAGGATGTAAAAGAGATTCCTGAAATCAAGCAACTACAATTGGCGATCGAATATCTTAAGTCATCTGCAGGGCTAAGAGACATTCAGCAACATGCTCTAGCGCTTTTAGAAAGAGAAGACAGTAATATAGAAGAAACTGATCGACTGAAGTATATCGCTAAGAATACACAGCGCTTTATCGACTCATATGCAAAGACACTAAGAGATAATCAAGTTGCCATCAAGGAAGCAATCAAGCGTCCTATCAAATTCAACAATGTTTTAAAAGATGAAGGCGTACCTAATAAACTTGACTCAGCACTATTCTCAGATGAGAACTTAAATAAGAAGTTGTTGCCTATGATTGGTGCAGATGAAGATTTAATGAGTGATATTGGAATCCTTCTATATGACTTCAATTGTTTGTTAAATAGAATGGAACTAACTGATCGTGAACAAGAGATTATTACTTTGTTCAGACAGGGATATAAGCAGAAAGAGTTGCCTGAAGTGCTGAATGTTAAGAAGAATGCACTGACCAACAGTATTACACGACTGTCAAGAAAGGTAGCAGAATTCTACGTTAAAGACCTTTACGAAAAAGCTAAAAAAAATAAATAGAAAAAAATTGGGGAAACGATGTGTACTTTTTGTGTGCCAAATCGTTATTATATATGTAGGGGTTAAGCAAAAGTATTAACAACTACAACAAAGTCATAATGATTGCCTCCTTAAAGTCATTTGATTCCCCAAAAACTAACCTTGTCCAAGCATCCTAACTTGGACATTTTTATTATATCCTAAGTGGGTTCAAGCCCACAAAGGATGCCTAACCAAAAATATTAAAAAAAACAATAAAACCAACATTTTATTAAAAAATGTGAGAGTGAAAGGGAGATAAACAATATTATGTTAACTCAAGATGTAGTAAAAGCAATTGCAGAAGTAAAAGGTGGAACTCAGAAAGAAGCTAAGGAATATTTAGATGCTTTCAAATCAGTAGTAGTAGAAGCTATCGGTCGTGGTGAAGACGTTGAACTTAAAGGTTTCGTATCATTCACTTCTAAAGCAGTAGAAGCTTACACAGCTAAGAATCCACAAAATGGTGAGCCTGTAGAAGTACCAGCACATCGTAAAGCAACTGCAACATTAGCAAAATCTTTACGTAAGCAATAATTAAATCATAAACAAGCCTAGTTTAAGTAGGCATATATGAGAGTCAGGTGGTGAAACACTTGCCTCTCTTTTAATATGGTCAGCGCAGGGTCAAATCCTGTAGAGACCTCCTCCTAATTGTATATATTACTTAATTGTTCGTGGGATTTAAACCGTGGGTATTAAATTGCAAGATGTTATGACGGTGGCATCTTGCACCTCCTTATTGGGGCATAGCTTAATGGTAAAGCGCTCGGCTGTTAACCGAGTGAGTGGTGGTTCGAGTCCACTTGCCTCAGCCATATGGACAGTGAAGGTCAGCGATAGTCAGCAAAGTTACTCTCCATTCTATTTATAGAAGGTATGCGACTTTTTCTATCATGTGGGTTCGACTCCCACCTACTGTCCACCATATCAAGACCTCCTACCTCCTATGAGGCTTGGATGCGCACATAGAGTACGCTCCAAGCCTACATTAATGGGGCTATAGTGAAATGGTTATCACGCCAGCCTGTCACGCTGGTATTACGAGTTCGAATCTCGTTAGTCTCGCCATAATAACATTATCTGAGAGAGTGGGAAATCAAATGTTAAAGAAACTATTATTAGTTCTTTTCGGTAAGGCTGTAAAAGGTCACGAAAAAGAAATTGCTAAAGCGCAAAGCTGGATCGATTCTGCTCAAGCACAATTTGCTAATGCTCTTCAAGAAGCTGAATTAGCTGAACAACAATTTGAAAAAGTTGAAAAAGAGAAGCGTGAGTTAATCGATAAAGCATTAGAAGAAATCAATGAATTGTCTGCTAAGAAGCAACAAGCAATTGACTTCAAGCAAAAGATGAAATCATTCATCGGTGAATAAGTTCGCTATCTTAGAATCTTTATAGTTCTAGGTATTATATGCGCCAGCAATGGCGCTTTATTTGTCTATGGTGTAAAGGATAGCACAACAGGTTTCTACCCTGTTAGTTCGAGTTCGAGTCTTGATAGGCAAGCCACGGAGGGTTGGCAGAGCATGGCTGAATGCGGTGGTCTTGAAAACCACTAAGGGTGTGATGAGCGCCCTTCGAGAGTTCGAATCTCTCACCCTCCTCCACACATGGGTTTAGTGTAATGGTAGCACTACAGTCTCCAAAACTGTCAGTGAGGGTTCAAGTCCTTCAACCTGTGCCAATAAAAATAACTATTTGAGAGAGAAGAGAGAGGTATGGATAATATGGCAGGATTCGGAAGTATGTTTGGAACAGGATTAAAAGCAGAGAAAGTAGCAAACCAAGTTGACTCAGAAGCGAAAACAGGTATTCGCACATTAGAGAATGGCAAAGTGGCTCTTAAGCAATTTGATATTGTAGAGCAAAACTTAGAAACTTTAATGAACATGGCTCAACAAGAAGGTAACATCGCACTTGCTGGACAGTTCCAACAAATGAAAATGATTATTGACAGCGTACAAAGCCAAGTTGATAACACATTTACACAAGCATATGATTCTTTTAGAGCAATCGATTCATTAACTGATAAGATTCAGAACTAAGGAGAATTGACATGACAACTAAACGTAAACCAAGACCAAGTACACCATCGCCATCACCAATTATCATTTATGATGATAGTTCATATGACAGTGGTTCTTGCGACTAATTAAACTATAAACTATGCGCCTTGAAATATAGGCGCTTTTATTATCTCCGTGTGGACAAATTGGTAAAGTCAGCATGCGCTATTTGTGGGTTCGACTCCCACCATGGAGACCTAGGGAGTCTAGAATCCCTTAGTGGGCGAGTATACAAGTGGTTAAAGTTGGCAGTCTGTAAAACTGTCCCGAAAGGTTCACAGGTTCAAATCCTGTCTCTCCCACCATGCGGTGTCCTATTGGAAGGTCTGCAATATTTGAGAAAGCTTTACTGGATGCGCACTGGTACTGTTAGTAACTTTATTGCGGTTGAAGTGGTTCGAGTCCACTTCCACTGCGCCATTATATCATCGCACGTATCGTGCGACCTTGACAACTGAATATTAATGAAGATTGAGCCATGTGCTCACTATTTTAGGTTGAAACAGACCAGTACTGACAGCTTACGAGCATAGTACAAATTAAGTGTTTTGCAGTGCGTTCGGGTGTGTGAAAGCACCTATTGCCTCCTTTGTGTTAGTGTTATTCAAATTAGTTTTACACTCGTTATCTCGCACAACTCCTTTTGTTGCCTTAGTGTGAAGTTTTATACTTCACACAGCCGAACGCATTGCAAGCACCCCCATTGAATGAGAGAGAGGGAAATAAGATGGAACAAGAATTAAGAAGTAACTATGCTTTCATTCAATCCAAGATTGAGGAAATCAAAGCATGTAAATTTATTGATATTAAACAAATCTCTGATTTACAACGTTATGTCGAGATGCAAAAGAACATCATTGATTCTTTATTTGCATTAAACGCAGGAGCGTTGAAATGAGAGAAACTATTAAAGAATTAAATCATTTAATTGAAGAACATTTTCATGCCAATGACAACGAGAAACAAGATATCACAGTTGTACTAAGTACAAGGGATTTACTTGAGTTGTTACAAGGCTTAGATGTTGCTCGATATGATGAAGCATCTATTGACTATGATGGAGACCTTCACTTTGTCTCATCTTGTGTAGTAGGTGACACTACTCTATTCTTTGTTGAAAGTATTCATAATTCAGAAGGGCTTATCAAGCATGATGAAACTGATATTTTGATATTGCCTATTTACTTGCCACAGAGTATTCGTAATGAACTACTTAAAGGTGGATATAGCAAGGTAATTACAGTTACAGAAGTTTCAACATATGAACATATTACTGAATTAATTGAAAGACAATAATCTTAAGCACATGTGTTTAACAAGGTGGTGATAGGGTGACTACATCCAATAAGAAAACCTGTTTACACTGTGGCAAAGAATTCGCATCATCAAGTTTCTATTCACACAGAAACCCTTTGATTAATGAGCAGTTTGGTTTTGCTAAGAAATGTGTCAAAGAGGCGATTGACCTCAATGATATGGACACGCTATATAGCTTCTTGAGGACAATGGATATTCCTTATCTCAAGGACTTTTGGAAACAAGCAAACCAAGCCAACACTGAGACAATCGGTACTTATTTTAAGAACCTGTCTCTAAAGCAGAATAGAGACCTTCACTTCAAGGACTCTGACGACATCACAGGTAAAACTAACAAAGCAGAGTTAGTAGAAATTGATTACGAGAACTTCGAAATCACTAATGCGATCATTAAGCGTTGGGGTAGAAACCTAGAATTAGAGGACTATATCTTCTTAGAAGAAGAGTTCGAAAACTTAGGTGGAAACGAAGTCGACAACACTATCCAAGAGAGACTATTCAAGAATATGGCTAGGACTCAATGGATGGGTAATAAGGCGCTTGAAGAGGGCGACCATAACAAATATGAGAAGATGATGAAGACATTATCAACTCAAATGCAAGATGCTAACATCAAGCCAGTTCAGGTTAAGAGTGCATCTGAAGATGGTGGATTACGTAGTTGGGGCGAATGGGTTCGATTAATAGAAGAAACTGAACCAGTAACAGAAGACAACAATGAGTATGAACCTAAGTATATTAGACAATATATTGATAGATGGTTTATCACTCAAGTAGGTCGTGTATTCGGTAGGGTAAAAGATGAAGATATTCAGAAATTACCTGATGAGGAATAATCATGGCAGTGAATAAAAATAAAAAGAAACCCACCAACACAAACAAAACTAAAGAAGGGTTCAAACGTTGGACATCCTTCTATAGAGCCAATCCACACAGATTTGCCAAGGAGTACTTAGGAGTTAACTTATTCCTGTATCAAGTACTTTTGCTATGGGCTATGAATAAATATGCATTCTTTATGTATATTGCGGCTCGTGGGCAAGGGAAATCTTACATTATCGCAATCTACTGTGTTATCAGAGCGATCCTCTATCCACAGTCTAATATTGTTCTAGCGTCAGGAACAAAGGGTCAAAGTAAGTTGATTATAACTGAAAAGATATTCGCTCTTAAGAATACCTCTAAGAACTTAGATAGGGAAATTAAAGAGTTTAAGACCAGCACCAATGAGTGTTATGTAGTCTTCCATAATGGCTCGAAAATCACAGCAGTAACGTCAGGTGACTCTGCTCGTGGATATCGTGCGAATATCCTTATTGTCGATGAGTTTCGATTAATCACAAAAGAAACAATCGACCAAATCTTACGACCATTCCTTAACGTAAATAGAACTCCCCCATATTTACAGAATCCTAAGTATTCCCACTTAACCGAGGAGAATAAGGAGATTTATATAAGTTCTGCGTGGTACAGAAACCACTGGATATGGGATTCCTTCAAATCTTATATGAAGAATATGGTTGAAGGCAAAGACTACTTTGTAGCAGTTCTACCATGGCAATTATCAGTTTACCACAGGTTGCTATCTAAGAAGCGTGTAGAACAACAAAGAACAGAGGAAGACTTCGACCAAATGTCGTTTGACATGGAGTACGAAGCCCTGTTCGTAGGTGAAAATGAAAATGCCTACTATAAATTAGATGACATTCAACAGTGTAGAACACTACCCAAAGCATTCTATCCCCCAACTGATAGGGAATACGTTGAGGCTAAAGGCACTCGTAAAAAGCTGGGCAACATGCCGAAACAAGCTGGAGAGATTCGAATCGTTTCCATGGATATAGCCTTAATGGGATCATCTAAAGCAGTGAAGAATGATACCACTGCATTTACTCTTATTAGATTACTACCTCAAGGCGAGGAGTACAGAAGAGACGTTGTCTATATGGAATCTCTAGCAGGACAACATTCAGAGTTGCAAGCGATTCGCTTAAAGCAACTATATTATGACTTCGAAGGCGATTACGTTGCAATGGATACCAATGGTAATGGTATCGCAGTCTTTGATAACGTGACTAAAATCCTCTATGACAAAGTAAGGGACGAAGAGTACCCTGCATGGACAGTTATTAATGATGAGGTTATGGATGATAGAAAAATGGACAGCAACGCCATTCCTTTAATCTACTCTATTAAAGGTACAAGTGAAATCAACCATAAAGTAGCAACAGGGCTACGAAGCGCATTTGAGAAGCGCAAAATTAGACTTCTGATGAATGACATCGAAGCTAAAGAAGACTTGATTGAAAACAAAGGTTACTTGAAGAAGACAAGCGAAGAGCAAGTCAACTTGCTAAAACCTTTCGTACAGGCAACAGCCTTAACAAATGAATTAGTAAACTTGGTTTACAAAGTCCAAAATGGATACATCAAAATTGAAGAGGTTGGTACAACCACTAAAGATAGATATTCCAGTATTGGATATGGCAACTATGTTGCAACATTATTAGAGCAAGACATTCTTCGTGCCAATATGCGCAACAATGAAATGCTTAACTTCTGTTTATTCTAAAGGTGGTGAGAAAAGGAATTGGCGAACAAGAAACGATATAGAAATCGAGGCAATGGAACAAATCCAATGCAAGAGAACAGACACTTCGCAAGTGTGTCTGCTATAAAGAATACTTCCAATACATCTAGTGCAACGAGTATTACCGAGTCTCGACTTAAAGCAATGCTGAGAGACCCTGAGACAAATGGTGTACAGATTGCTGGATTATCGAAGAATATGAAGCAAGTCAATGGTGCTTATAAGCGTATTATCAAATACCTAAGTTCGCTATTGACCTATGACCATGTTCTCTATCCAGTGATGCAAGACCCACTTCAGTATATGGAAGACCCAGCGACATTGCAATTAGAATTTGCGCAGACTGCAATCTTCCTAGACAGGTTGAATCCTAAATTTAACTTGCCAATGATTACTGAGAAGATGTTTACGAATGGGACAGTGTTCTTATATAAACTTGAAGATTCAAAGAGTGTGGCGTATCAAGAAATGCCAATCAGCTTCTGTCGGATTGCTTACTTAGACCAAGGCGTATATCGCTATCAGTTTGATGTAACAAAGATTCAGGAGGCTACAGTATTAAACTACCCAAAAGAACTTCAATCAGCTTATACAAGCTATAAGAATGGTGCTACAGACAAGCTAATTGAGGGTAAGTGGTATCAAGTTGGTGATAAGGGTGTTGCTTTTACACTAGACACAGATACCTTAACTCAAAATGGTTTTGCGCTTCCTCCACTGGCGAATGCACTAGTGGATGTTATCAAGATTGAAAATGCCAAGGATGGCATGGAGAGTACTGCTGAATTAGATAATACCAAGATTGTTCACTCTAGAATTGAGACTGACGACAAAGGTAGACCATTAATGGAATTACCTGTGGTATTAGAGTATCACAACTCTCTAAAAAGAAACTTGCCTGATGGTTCAGTAGCCATTACAAATCCTTTCGAAACCAAAGCACTTTCGCTAAATGGTACAGGTAAGGATGGTAAGTTCGCTCTATTAGATAAGTCAGTAGAGCAATTATACGAGGGAGCAGGGGTATCCAAACTGCTATTCGCAGGAGATGGAACTAGTTCCCAAGCTTTAGAGCGCTCTATTCAAGTAGATGCTCAATGGCTATACAGCTTCCTGTTACCGATGTTTGCTAACTATTACAACTATGAACTGTTGAAGGCTGGCAAGAAAGGTACTACATGGAAGGTTAAGTTTTTACAGATGTCACACTTTGATAGAGAAGCAGTTTTAAAACTTGCTAAGGATAACTTAGCTAACGGTGGTTCTAGAACTGAGTATCTTGGTCACTGTGGCATGACACCTATTGAGATTGTCAATATGCTTGTATTCGAGCAACGAATCTTAACTATTGATGACTTGATGATTGCTAAGCAAACTTCATACACAATGAGTGGAGATGAAGGCGAAGCTGGTGCTCCTGAGTCAGATGATCCAACCGACACTACGACTCGAATTAAAGATTCTCAACAGTGAAGGGAGGTGACAAAGGTTGTCTAACTACAACATTCCAGTTGAATTTGAACAAGTACCATTAAATGTACTTGATGACAGATTCATGAAAGTTAAAGTGTGGCTTGCACACACTGGCGAAAATAGAAACAATTCTATCTTCTCTAAAGAACTCTTAGAGTCTATGATTCCATCTCTTGCTAACATTCCTATCTTGGGATATATCGCAGTTGATGATAATGGAAAAGAAATAGACTTCATGGGTCATGAAGAGAGACTAGTCATTGAAGACAATGAGTTTAAACTTAAGTACGTTGGAAGAGCATATGGATTAATTCCGACAGAAAACAATGCTAGATTCGAAAAACGCTATGGCGAAGATGGGCTTGAACGTGAATATCTTGTTTGCGATGGTTTGATTTGGCGTAAGTTCCCCGAAGTCGAAAGGATTTTCGATAGAGATGGTGGATTCAAATCCCAATCTATGGAACTACAATATTCCAGCGTAAAAGGATATACCGACAGTAATGGAGTCTTTGTATTTACAGAGGCTAAGTTTGAAGGCGCTTGCCTACTCGGAGAAAACGTTAGCCCAGCTATGATTTCTAGTACCATTGAAAAGTTCTCTGTCGCAAATAAAATACAGACTGAGTTGAGTGAAATGCTCACTGAGTTTAATACTTGCTTTTCTACAACACTACAGAAAGGAGACAATGACTTGGAAGATAACAAAGTTTTAGACCCTCAAAATCCTGAAACTGACTTCGCTAAGAAGGATAAGGAGAAAGAGGACAAAGAAAAAGAAAAAGCTAAAGCTGGCGAAGGTACTCCTGCTAAAAAGGAAGACCCTAAAGCTGGTGAAGGTGATTCTAAGGAGAAAACTCCTGCTAAAGAAGAACCAAAGAAAGGTGAAGAGCCTGCTAAATCTGAGCCTTCTAAAGAAGCTGACCCTGCAAAGGGAGAGCCTAAAGAAGCGCCTAAGAAAGAAGGCGAACCTCAACCTAAGAAAGACGAAGAGGACGATGAAGAGAAAAAGAAAAAATCTCCGAAGAAATTCTCTCGTACATTCGAACTTTCTCACGATGATATTCGTGTAGGACTTTATCATGCTTTAGATAGTCATGATAACTTCAAAGATTCATTCATGTATGTTTCTCAAGTGTATGACAATCATGCAATTGTAGTTGATGAAAACGAAGGCAAATTCTTCAAAGTTAACTATGTGAAACATGAGAGTGGCGTATCGCTTGGCGACCAAGAGGAATTATTCCCAATGTTCGTTAATGCATCTGAGAAATCAGCTATCGACACTTCTCGTAACAACTTCTCAGCTTTAGAAACAGAAGTTAAAGAGTTACGTGAATTCAAGTCTGAGATTGAACTTAAAGAAAAAGAAGCTAAGCTTTCTACTTACTCTAGTTCTCTTAAAGCTGAAGATTACAAGACTATCAAAGACAATCTTAAAAACTTCTCTATGGATGACATGGAGAAAGAAATCGCTGTTACATTACTACGTAACAACCATTTCTCAGCAACTAAGACAGAAGAAGAACCTTCTTCTACACGAGTTGTTTCAACTGGTGCAACAACAGATTCTAATCCTTATGGATCGGCATCTATTTACTTTACAAAATAATAATTATCGAAAGGGTGTATACGCAACATGGCATATGTTCGTTTAGACAAAGTCAAAGGCTCTGCTCACTTAGAGTCATTCGTAGCTAATACAGATTTAAAAAATGGTGGATTTATCGCATTAGGCGACTTACAAGCAGATGGAGAGGCTCGTCTAGGTACTCCTAGTGGCGATGTAACTAAGAATCTAGTATTCCACGCTTCTGTACCTTTAACTTATGAAGAGCGTACTAATGAATTAGATTTCGTTCTTAAAGCTGGTAAGGTAGGTCGTGGATACGTAATCGAAGCTGGTGACATCGTATCTGTTTCTCTAGATGGTATCGTTTCAGGAACTCCTGCTAAGGGTGCAAAAGTTGCTCCTCATGCTGATGGATTCTCAATTCCTGCAACTGCTCCAACTGCTGGTCTTCGTGGTGAAATTATCGCTATCGAAACTGACCTATACGCTGGTCAATTAGCAGTAATTCGTTTCACAGTTTAATTAAAAATATTATAAAACAAAAGTATTAATGAGTATTGCAGGGGTCACTCCCTGCAAAATACTATCAACGGAAGGTGAATTTTAGTGGCAAAAATTACAGATTTACAACGTCTTTCATTAGATGTGTATCAAGGTAAAAACGTTATGTTTAACGAAGTTGCAGGTGAAGACGCAATTCGTAACGCTATTAATTTAGCATGTGGTGGAGAGTTTAATTACAGAAATTTCCGTGAGAACAAATACAAAGTTTTCACAATTATTGAAGAATTAGTAGATACTACTTTAGGTGTAGTTATCACTAACCAATTCGATGGCTTAGCAGAAGTTAAGAACGTAGCAATCGGTGAGCGTCCTGCATTCCGTGTAGAAGACCCATCATTATTCCGCATCGCTCGTATCGCTGGCGGTACTAATGACCTACGTAGACAGAAGCTATTAAATGGTAAATTCGAAGTAGATACTGACTGGTTCGGTGCTAAAATCTATGCAGAATTGGAAATGTTTATCGCTGGTCTAGTTCCTTGGAACGAGTTCGTTAACCGTATTACTTTATCATTCGCTAATGACCTAGGTAAACGTATCTATGAAGCTGTTGCTAACTCTTACACAGCATTAAACGCTGTTTACGGTGTTACAGGAACATACAACGAAGACAAGTTATTCGATATGGTTCAACACATCGAGGCTCGTTCAGGTGGTAAGAAAGCAGTTGTTATGGGTACTAAGAAGGCTCTTCGTAAAGTGTCTAAAGACCTAGTTATGTCTGATAACATGAAAGAAAAATTCAACCAAATTGGGTACATTGGTACAGTTGGTGGAGTTGACCTAGTAGTATTGCCTCAAGCGCACAAAGTAGGAACTGATGAATTCTACGTTGACGACAATATGTTACTAGTAATCCCTCAAGGTGAAAAACTAGTAAAAGTAGTAGTAGAAGGACAAACTCAAATGATTGAGGTTGCTGACGCTGGTACACGTAATGACCAACAAATGGAATACCTAGTTCAAAAGAAATTTGGCGTAGGTGTAATGCAATCTGCTATCTACGGTATCTACAAAATTCAATAATTTTATTAAGCAAAAGTATTGATATTAGATACTACGTGTAGTATAATGTGATATAAGGGGAGTTGAAAAACACTCCCTAAATATCTTGTTATTAAGCAAAAGTATTAAAAAAGAGTGGGAGAGTAGAGTATAACGATGGAAAACAAACAACGAAACAACAACAAAAATAACAATAACAAAAACAAGCACAGTCGTCCAAAACGACAACATCAAAATGTTAAAGAGACTCGCAATGGTGAGAAACCTGTACAACGTAGACGCAGAGTTACAGTTGACAGAGATGTAGAAGTGGTAGTAGTAAGCAACTGTCTTGGAGAGTTCTTCTATGAGAACCCACGTATGTCTATGATTATTGACTTACAACACATTGATGATGAAGAGTACATCACAGTAGGAGACCTTCGCACAATTCTTAACTCAAATCGTAAGATTCTTGAAGGATTCGATATTCTCATTACAGAGGTACTTGATGATCGATATACATTAGACGATGTTCTCACATTCCTTGGATTAGACAAAAAGTACGAAGAGTACTATTCGCTAACTGGAAAACGCACAGGCAAAATGGCAGAAGTAAAAGACATTAAAGACTTCCTTGTAAAAGCACCAGCTTTAACTTTTGAAAAGGTAATGGAAACAATTGAGCCTAAGCTTCGCAACAAGATTATTGAAACATCTGTGACGCTGTTCAAGCTTAAAGAGTTTGGAGATTACAACAAGATGCAGACTATTCGAAAGTATGTTAACAACGATGACATTTTCGATGATGCAGAAGAAACAGAAGTTGAAAATGATATTTACATTTAATGGGAGGTGTTGCTAGTGGCAACTCCTTTTTCATCTATCTACAATAAGTTTCTAGCTTTAGTAGATGACTATGAACTAGCTATCCCTGACGATGAACAACTTAATGAAGTATTGTTCATGTTCTTAGATAAGGCTAGGAGTCTACACTTTCCACAGTGTAAGAAGGATTTAGAAAAGTTAACCGAGCAAAATGGCGTTGGAGAATTCGAAGAGGATTTAACATCGCAAGAGCAATTTATCCTAGCACTAGGAATGACTAAGGCTTGGATTTCACCAAAGGTAAAGAATGCTGATTTAATGAGCAAAGCAATTGGCGACAGGGATTATAAGGCTGTACAAGGTACTACTTATATCAAAGAACTGTCTAAACTTGAAAAGCAAATTGAAGATGAAGTTGATGATTACGCTAAGCAGTACTCTTGGAGAAACTTCTCTACGGAGGATTGGTAATCTTGTCATACTCATCTGTATTCAGAAAAAGAATGCTTGCCAAAGGTGGAAATGCATACGACAGAAGACTGCGTAGTGCATCTAGAGACTTTCAAAATTGGTTTGATAATGCTCTAGGAAAAGAATTAGTAACTATTGATGGGATTGAACAATATGCTGTCTTTCAAGACCAAAACCAAAACAACAACAAAGACCTGTCGGATGATAAGTACATTGTTGTAGAAAAGACAAGCAATATAGAAGTAGGCTCTTATGTTAATTGGCGTGGAAGTACTTGGCTGGTATTTACAGACGAGCATAAAACCATTCCTACGCACAAACAGGCGAAAGTCAAGGAGTCCAACCATGTCATCAAATGGATGATTGGAGACAAGATTTGTGGTAATGGAGAAGGTTACTATGCTTACATTCAAAACCAAACGCTATATACACTAGGGGTATCTACTAGTGGTAATCACTCTTGGATCGTAAATGCGAAGATGACAATGTATCTTCCTAATACTGATGAGAGTAGGAACATTAAGATTGGTCAACGTATCGTTATTGGTGGTGCGATTTTCCAAGTAATGTTTAAAGACTATGTATCTCGTAAAGGTCTAATAAACTACCTATTAGAACAAGACTTCTATGCAGAAGACAGAGATAACTTAGAATTAGGAGTTGCAGATTATTACCCTGCTAAAAACTCCGACACGAATCAGGAAGTAGAAGAACCTTCTGTACCTGAATCTGAAAAGGTAGTAACAATCAGTGGTGCTGATAAGGCACGAATTGGCTCAACTCAAAAGTTTGAGGCTAGTGTATTCCAAGATGGAACTGCTCTATCAGAAGGCATTACTGAATGGACTATCGCTGATACTGAGGCGGTAGCTACAGTTGTGGAGCAAACAGATAAGTATATTACGATTCACATTGTTAATAACTTCCAAAAAGTAGGCTCTGTAATTACTGTAATCGGTAAGACTGCCGATGGAACAATCGGTTCTAAACCTGTGAATATTATAAGCCCATACTAGAGAGTGAGTGAGATAAGTGACCAAAGAAATTAAACGTGGTAAATCAGCCATGGAAAAACTAGGCGAATACAAGATGGAAGTCTTGAATCGCATACTAGCAGATGATGATTTAACAAGGCTAATAGCACATGATTCACCTAACGCTTTGTTTAGACCAAGTGTTGAAGATACTTTCTCATTAATGTATGACAGAGTATTTCCATATAGATTTGTTCCTGCGCCTGTAGAGGTACAAGGAACTTACCTAACTTTAGGTGTTAATGGTTTCAGAAGAAACCAAGAAGGCTTCAAAGTATATGACGACTATCAAGCTGGAGAGATATACTTCTATTTCTTCACTCATGTAGATTTAATGAGAACTGATAGTGGAGTTCGTCAAGATTTAATGCTTGCTAGAATTAGCACTTTATTTGATGGAACTAAAGGGATTGGAATGGGCGAACTTAAGCTTCGTTACGTTAACGAATTGTGGATGCACAATAACAAATTTGGTGGTTACTCAATAGCCTTCACAATCACAGACTTTAAGTAGTTTGAGAGGTGGATGGAGTGAGAGTGGATAAACTGAAGTTGTTAATGGGTAGACCTATTCTAGCCAATAAAGAAAACAATATAGTGGTGAAACAGCCACGTATTAGTGAAGTAGTTGACTTGGGAGAAGAGACTTACAATAAGCTTTTACTTCCATATGTCATAACAACAGAATCTATATTCGGTGGACTAGAGAATGAGGAAGAATTGATGCAACAGTATCATATCTTTGAACTATTCTTTATTGAATTGTCAGATGGGAAGAGTTTGTTAGATGGCGTATTCGGTGAGAATGCGGTAGATACTCTAGTGTCAAGCCTAGGGTATTTCTTACAAACTGATAATATCAAGGTTTTAAAGCATCGAAAGAAGCTTATAGTCGATGAGAATTATCTAATTGATAATGCTGAGTTTGATAATCTTCGGATCGTCATCCAAACAGTTGTCGGCAGAAAAGACTTGGATATTGAAAAGCCTCCTAAAAACATGACTCCGAGACAAAAGGATATTTGGGAGAAACTCCAAAAGGGTCGTAGAAGAAAAGCAGAAAAAGATGCAGTCTATCTACAAGATATGATTAACTATACAGCCTTTGGAGGACAAAGTTATATCCCACTTGACCATATCGATAAAATGACATACTACCAGTTTCAAAACGCTTATAAGAGCGTAATGGGCAAGGATGCATTCAATATGGGTATGAGTTACAAACTTAGTCAAAAGTTCGAAGTCAAAGACGATATCAAACACTGGTCAGATTCATTAAAAATCGGAAAGTAAAGGGTTTATCCCTTTATTATAAATAATACTTTAAAACAAAAGTATTGACAAAAAAATATAACAAAGAGGTGCATGTTAACCATGGCATTATATGGTATTAAAGATTGTGCAAACCTATCTCTTTTTGACTTAGGTACTGGTGCTCCAGCTTTGCACACAGATTACGCAAACGTATCAACAAACGAATGGTCTTCAGAGCGTGTATACGCTAACTCTAAAGGTACTCGTGCAATCGCATGGGATTACGACCGTCAATCAACACTTGCTGTTGAAATGGAAGTATTCGACCTTAAATGGATCGCATTAGTTGCTGGTTCTGAATTAAAACAAGGTGAAACTAACGTTGCTAAACGTGAAGTAGTTCGTGTTGGTTCTACTAAGAAAGCTACATTAAAAGGAACTCCATTAGAAGGTTCTGTACAAGTAGTTCGTGTTGGTTCTGACGACATCGAGCACATTGGTGAGCCTTTAGACGAGGTTGCTGGTGGAGCATCAGTTGTAAATGCTAACCAATTCAAAGTTGCTGGTTCAGAAATCACTTTCGCTACTGACGCTGTAGAAGGCGAGTCTTACGCAGTTTACTACCTAGTATTAGACTCTCAAGCTAAGACTATTACAATCTCTGCTGACAGATTCCCTAAGAACTTCAAAATTATTGCTGACGCTTTAATTCGTGAAAAAGAGACTGGTAAGGATGAATTCGTTCAAATCGAATATCCAAACGCTAAGCCTCAATCAAATTTCACAATCACAATGTCTGCTACTGAGCCAACTAACTTGGCTGTAACATTCGACCTGTTCCCTAACAAGGACAAGGAGATGGCAGTTTACAAAGTGCTGGGGGAGTAAGTGACATCAACGTCATAGGCGTTGGTGATACTGCTTATCTAGATTTGTATTAAACACTTAAGAGTCTCTTCGGAGGCTCTTTTTATCTTTTTGAAGGAGGGTCTGTACCTTGGCATATTCAAATGTAAATATCGCTAAGTTCGATGCTACAGTGCCTGTTATCATTAAAGATTACCACTCCAATATGCCAGTTAAGGCATCTTTCAGAACTGTTAATATGGGAACTGCTACAGCGCTTGCACCTAAAGGTGAGGTTGCTAGTGAGTGGGTTCAATGTGATGAAGGATTTACTATCGTTAACATTCTAGTGAATAGTTCAAAATCAGATGGTTTAGTAACTTTCTATTTTGAATGGTCTATGGATGGCACAAACGTTGATGGTAGGACAATGATTTCAGAGATTCAAAGAGTTGATTTCAATCATCCATCTGCTCCTATTAGAGCACGATATTTCCGCATGATTGTAAGAAACGAAGACTCTGTAGCGCAGGACGTTGAGTCTTACGCATATTTAACTCAATAAAGAAAAGGGGGCAGATTAGTTTACGCATGTATTATATGTAGATTAGTTTGCCCCCTCATTTTTTTGTATTCAGAAATAAGTTTAATAAAATCCAAGTTTTATTAACTGTAGGATGTAAGGAAAATGAATTAATTTAATGGAAGGGATGTTTTCGTGACAGAAAAATATAGACCAAAATTTCATATCACGCCTGAAAGAGAATGGATGAATGATTTACAAAGACCACTGTATATAAATGGCGAACATCACCTTTATTATCTTTGGAACGAAGATTACTCTTGGGGAGGAAATGGCACAGAGTGGGCGCATGTTACATCTACTGACCTTATTCACTGGAATAGAAAGCCTGTTGCTATTGAAAAGTATCAAACACCAGCAGGAGACCCTTGGACTGGTTCATGCGTAAAGGACTATGACAATACCGCAGGATTTGGGTATGGAGCAATTATCGCATTGGTAACAATGCCTCCTGAGACAAATTCAACTCATTTATGGTATAGCAAAGATGATGGCAATAATTTCACCTATCATGGAATCGTACAACATAATCCTACAGGTCAAGCTGATTTTCGTGACCCAAAAATCATTTGGCATGAATCTACTGGTAAGTGGATTATGCTACTGGCTGAGAAATACAAAGTGGCATTCTACACATCCTCTAATCTAAAAGATTGGACATACACATCTTCTTTTGTTCCCTCTGAGGATATTGGGATTATTGAGTGTCCTGACATTTTTGAGATAAACGTAGATGGAAATCCATCTAATAAAAAGTGGGTATTAGCAGTAGGTGGAAATGGATTTATGTTTGGGCTTACGACTGGAACATTCTATTATGTTGGAGACTTTGATGGGAAGGATTTTCATAGTGAAACAAGTGTTCAATGGCTAGAATATGGCGCTGATTCTTACGCAGGAGTAACTTGGGATGCGCCTTATTGTGAAGGTAATTATAGATACTTTACTTCTTGGATGAGCAATTGGGAATACGCAACAAAAGTCCCTTGGGAAACCTATATTGGAAATACTAGTATCGTAAGAGAATTAAGATTAGTGACATCATCTAGTGGCTTAAAGCTAATCCAAAGCCCTGTGTGGAACTTACTTCCTAGTCTAAGAGAGATTCAATTTCTTGAGGGAGCAACTATATATAAAAATCAAGAAAATATCCTAAAGAATATACGAGAAACTTCATACTCAATAGAAGCGAAAATAGATGTGGCTGATTTAACTTCAGGTAAGTTTGGATTTGCTTTAAGAGATGGTAACGGTGAGCATACTGATTTAACCTACGATAAAGTAACTCACGAGTTAGTATTCGATAGAAGTAGCAGTGGCTTCACAGAACTAGGCGAAATATTCAATAGACAACAAAAAGTCAAGGTTGAGCCAAAAGAAGGCAAGGTTAAACTTGTCATCCTTGTAGACAACAGCACTGTTGAGATTTTCGTAAACGATGGAGGGTATGTGTTGAGTAACATTATCTTCCCTCAGCTTAGTTCAGATGGACTTAGATTGTGGACAGATGACCACGTTCATCTAGAGTACCTGAGAGTAAGAAGAGCAGAAGAGGAATACATTCTTTAACTAAGCAAAAGTATTGACGTAAATACATTAAAATAATATAATAATAGAAGGGAGTCATTTTCGTGACTACAAAATATTTAGGCGATGGTATTTGGGCTAGACGAACTAATCTTGACGCATCTGACATTATGATGCCAGTGGATGTTCAAAACCACCATCAAGAACTGATTCAAACACACAATGCAGTTTCAATTGGAGCGAATGGAACAAGTCCAAGTTCTTACACAGAGGTAAGAGGGTTTGACAAGATTGGAGTTAATGTTAGCATGTCCAGTGGAACAGGAATGGCTGTTTATGTAGACTTCTCTTACGATGGAGTAAACTACATTTCAACTATTACTGCCTACGATGGAACGGCAAATAACGTGGCAATAGAAGTACCTGTAACCGCACCATTTGCGAGAGTTAACGTTAAGAACAAAGATACAGCCAATGCGAAAACAACTACTTGCTACATGTATTTAAAAGCTTAATAGAAAGAGAGGAAAACGACTATGGCAAATGTACCACCGCATGTTAATGGAATTATGGATTTGACAGAAGAGGAAATCCTTATTATTAAAGAAGACTTGATTGAAATTCAAGATGCATTCGTGCCTGATGATTACGTTTCATACTGTGACACTCAGTATCTAGTATCTCATTATAATGATGCTCATCCTGACATGTTAATCAACGGAGATACAGCGAATTATTGCTTACAATATGTTAAGGAAGAACCTGTAGCTGAAGAACAACCAGTGACTGAAGAACAACCTGTAGAGGAAGAGCCAGTACAAGAAGAAACTCCTCCTACAGAATAAGGAGGATTAGCTAAGTGAACATTGGTCAGAATAAACTAGCTTTAAAACAATATAGAAAAAATATACTGCCACCTTTTGATGATGAAAGGTGGCAAACAAATACAGGATTCAACCCTGTAGACCTTTTTAAAGAAGGATATAATATTAGCTTTACTGCTCCTCAATATCAAGGGGTAAACATTTATCTACCTGACTTTCTTGCAGGGAATAAACTATCGTTGTCTGCAGAGTATGCAGATGGCATCTCTCCTTGGATCGAGATTATCTATCAACCAGCAGGAGGCGCTAATCCTGTCTACAGAGGAGTTAATGCTACTACCACTAAAATTGAGAATTACGCTATCCCTCTTGGTGCAACTGGTATAAGAGTAAAAGTGTCCTCTACTGCTATTGGAACTAATCTTGTTGCATTCAGAAACTTGCAGTTAGAGATAGGCGAGAAATGTACTGAGTTTGAGGAAATGTATGAGACAAATGAGACCTCTAAAAAAGGGTTGAGTTTTGATGGCAGAGGCGCTGTAACTATAGACAATATGAATGACTTCTTATCTGCTGAAAGAGACTTCTCTATGGAAGTGATATTTACCCCTAGATTAACATCTAGAAAGAGTAACGAAGAATTCCTAATGGGCTGGTCAGGTTGGCACGAAGGCTTGCTATACAACTCTAATGAAGAGCAAGTGAGAATGCAGATTCAATTCAAGAATAAATCTACAGGAACAGTATTTAGAGAGGTTATTCAAAGTCCAGCACCATTTGGGAAAAGGTCTATTGCTACTATGGTTTACAGGGCTACAGATAGACAGTTATCTCTATTCGTAGATGGAGTTTTAAAGCAGAGAGTTATCACTTCCTATGCAGATAAAGCTGTTTACGATTTCCTGCCATTCTCTACAGGGCTATCTATGGGTGCTATATCCAATCTTACTTATGGATTCACTGGAACTATAGAGAGAGGTAGACTTTGGGATAGAGTGTTATCTGATGCGGAGGTTAAATCAGGAACTGAAGCTAATCTTAAGTTGGAATATGATTTTACAAAACAAGATGTCGCATCTTTAAACCCAAAAGACTCTATTAAACAGAACAGTGCTACTATTAAGGGTGCTATTTATTTACAAAAGAATTCAGAGAAATCACTTCGTAAAAACTTAATGCCCAAGAATGAACATATCGCTGAGTTTGACGAGACTTTACAAATGGGAAATCAGACAGCTAGTTTAGTGTATAAGAATATCGAGGTTAAACCAAATACCACATACACACTATCACTAGTGCATGGTGATCCATCTGTATTCGGAAGCTTTGCTATAATCACTCAAAAGAGAACTACTACAGGGGCAACTCATAATGGTGTCTATGGTGACATTGTAAATACCTCAAATGGAAGACAACTTGCTGGATCAGGAAAGAGCGTTTTGACCTTCACCACAACTTCAGATGAGAAGTATATTACTGTAACAACAGGAAACTATACACCAATGCCAACTAAAGTTGTGTACAGCAAGATTCAATTGGAGTTAGGCTCTATCGCCACAGAGTTCGAGTCTTATAAATTCTTAAACAGATTAAGAAAAAGTGTAATTCCAAAAGCTTCTTTCAAAGAATATCCATTTAACTTTGTACGTGGGAGTGCCTTGACCACTGACTCAAAGGTGTTTGGTACTAATCAACCTAAGATTACTAGCGAAGGTATATATGTAGGAGATGCTAGTAAAAACCTATTTTCTACTAATCTGTTGGATAGAGATATTTGGAATCTTGGAGGAGAGAAGTCTACTGTCGTGAAGATGAAAGATATTACTCCTCCAATAGAAGGTCTAGATGTTTACAAGACTCATCTAGAGAGTAGTAGTTCAACTCCTTATATTAATAGTCAAAAGCATGTTAGTGTATCCAATGTGGCACATACTATTTCGTTTTGGGTATACCCACTAACCCACAATTATATTAGAACAGGTCTTCGTGGTGGAGCAGGCACTGCCATTGATAAGAAGTTTGAAAATCTACAGTTAAATGCATGGAATAGAATTGAGTATACTGCAAATGCTGTAACAACTATCAATCCTATTATCTATACTGAGAACATCTTAAATAGTGAATTCTATCTTGCAGGAGTTCAAGTAGAAACTAAGAACTATGCTACTCCTCCAGTTATAGGAGAGCGTAGAAAAGAGAACTTGGCAATTACTGATGCAGGGAGATATATCGACACAGAAAGAGGCTCTATAGAAATGGAGATAATTCCATTGGGAGGAGAGACTGTACAGCTTGGAGGAGAAAACTGGGGACAACATGACCTATCTTGTTATCTCGCAGGGGTCGGTGGATTCATAATTCGTAGAAGCTATTCCAAAGCTAATAGAGTAGAGTTCGTTATAATTAGTCCAGTTAGTGGAATTAATCTCATTGGATATCGTGATGATGTAGCTTGGAAAAATGGCGATACTATTAAGTACAGAATGGATTGGAATAAGGCTAATAACAAGACTGTATTGGCAGTCAATGATTCTAAGATTATTGACGTTGGTAGTATGATGAAGACTTTCGAAAGCACATACAGATACTCCTTGAACGTTGGAAGCAGGGGTGTGGCTGAAGACTCTTATGGGTGCGGAAATGCTATTTACAAAAGTCTTATCATTAGAAATAGAAACGGAGAAACAGTTTATAAGCTGTGAAATTGGAGGTGTAAAACTCTGTGGTAACAGGATTAAACACGCCCTCTTTTAAGAGGGTTAGAAAAAACTATATTCCACCTTTTGAAGATAAGGGATGGAAAGTTGTAGGAGACGCATCTTTAATCGGAGATGTTGTGAAGAATGGTTATGAAGTGAGTTACAAAGCCATTAATAGTAAGTACATGGGATTAAGTTATGACCTCCCTTTATCATTGGCAGGAAAGACAGTGTCTATCTCTGTTCAAGAGGCAAGGGGAAGTGGTAGTGCCATCCAGTTAAGCTGGAGACTTGGTGGAGTGCTTACTAATAAGAGCATAGCTTTTTCTAATGGAAATAAAATGGAGGGTATCGCTATACCAAGTGGTATAACGACTCTTTATTTCAAGATACAGAACAATGATACAACCTCTGAGACTTACTACTTTAAAGGTCTTCAACTTGAAGAAGGAGTAGTGTCCACAGATTTTGAAGAAAAGATTGAGGATGGGGCTGAGTCTCTATATGAGTTAGCACCTAAAAAGAATATATTCAATGGTAATCAGGAAATTGGAAACATTGATGGTAATGGCGTTAATATCAGTGGAGAAAATGTAAGAAGTATTAACTTTACTCCAGTAAAACCTAGTACACAATACACATTTTCTATCTCAGGTAAGTCCAATCCTAATCCAAGGCTATATTTCTTTGATAAAAACTTCACTCATATCAGCAATGCTTTGGGGGCGACACAAACATCTCCTTCAAATGCACGTTATATGAAGTGGCATAATGGAGCAACTAGTATCGATGATTTAATTCAAATCGAAGAAGGTGCATATGAGACTCCATATGAGCCTTATGAACTTGTATGGAAGCCAAAGAGAAGTAGATTTGTTCCTAAAAAGAACATGCTATTTTCTCAGCACTCAAATCCTCAGTTCTTGAATGGAGGTGTAGGAAGTAGCAATAGGGTTGCTACTGTATTGCGTGATGGTGGGTTTGTAAATAGTAAGTATTATGAGTTAAGCATTGATCCCCAAACTGTAACAGATAATTACTATGTTCTACATGGTGATTTACCAGTCAATGTGTTTAAATTGTATAAGCTTAAACCAAATACAACTTACACCCTATCTAGCTACATTAAAACAGATGGGTCAGGAGTTTTAGGATTTATTAAAGGAATCCTGTTTAACAAACAGGGAACTGTTTATAGTGGGGAGAAGCTAGGTAACTCTGTAACATCTACTTCTTGGACTCGATCATCTGTTACTTTTACAACTGATAGCAATGTCTCAGGAGTATTAGTTAGGCTTCAAGTTCCAGTTACAAACTTAGCTGGAAAGGTGTCCTTCGATGGATTGCAGTTAGAAGAAGGGGAGTTAACTGCGTTTCAGCCTTATGTGTCGGCTAACAAGAAGGTTACTCCAGTTCCTCAAAAAAACTATCTCTTGCCATTTACTCAATGGATTGCAGACAATCCTGCCAATGTATCTGTTAAATTCTTAGAGCAAACTAAGAATAGACTTGTCGTTGAATTAAATAACATTAATGCATATGCAGGAGTTTCAATGCCAATTAACATGGATGTCTTTAATAATCTTAGAGGCAGAACAGTTACCCTTAGTACAATGAAGTTCGACAGAAGTCAATCAAACTCTCAGATTCAATTACGATTCTATGGAGGTTCTACTGGTAATACTGATTTTGTATTAAGTGGAACTAATAGCACCACGAAGGTAATTCCACTTGATTTTACAAGTGTGTTTATGCGTGTGCAAAGTAACCAAGTAGGGTACACTAAGATTGAAATCGAAGACTTACAGCTTGAGATAGGTGAAAGAACAGGCTATGCGCCTTATCAATTAGGAAACCCTGTTTCATCTATCAAGAAAGCGCCTTACCGCAAATACTCATTTGAATATCAACGTCAAGGCGCTGAAGTATTAGATGGAGTTCAATATGGGACAAACAATCCAAGATTTAAAAATGGAGGATTGTTTATTGAAGAAGGCACGACAAACTTGTTTGGAAGTAAGAACATCTCTTCTAATAATGGTACGACTATGATGGATTTGGGGGATCGTATTAGATTTACTGGACAGACAGATGGCAATTCTACAGGTGGATATATTACCAGTATCGTTGTTAAGCCTAGTACTACCTATACTATATCTGCTAAGTTTGTTGAAGGGGATAGTGCCACAGGTAAATTAAACTACCTTGCCGAGCAATCGGGTCTAGCGACCATCCGAAGAAGACCTGTTAAGCTTGGTGATAGATATTACATGACTTTTACTACTGACGCAAGTGCTACTAGAGTTAATATCTGCTTCTATTTAAATGGCGCAATCACTGGCGATTACTTTGATATTTATAAAGATTGGCAAATAGAAGAGAAGGGATATCCAACCTCCCCTACTGTTGGTTCACGTAAAATTGACAAGGTATACGTGAACAATGTCGAGAAACTTATAGACACTGCTGGTGGCTCTATTAAAATCAAATTTGACTATGAAGACCTTGCTATAGCCAAGATATCTAGTGGGTTTCTATTTGACAACTGGAACAATGGAACTGGACGCTGGTTCTCAAATTATGATGCAAATCTACAAAAGTTTCAGGTCAGTCTTAATGGCTTAGGACTACTTCAATTTCCTTCCACTGTGCTTGAGGCTAAGAATGAAGTCTTGATAGAATGGTTGGGAAAGGCGTTGACAGTGACTGTTAATGGTACTTCTTTAACTGGTTCTAATGGTACAGGTGGATATGTCTACACTGGCTACTTATCTATAGGGCAACGATTCTCATTTGATAATGCGTGGCTAAACGCCTCTATACAAGAGTTTACGATTAAAGACAGAGATGGAAAAATAACCTTCCAACTATAACGAAACATTAAGCAAAAGTATTGACATATACTTTTGCTTTTTGTTATAATAAAAATACAGATAATCAAAAGGAGGATTGTAATGCCAAGGTATATCAGATACTTAGAAAACAACGAATGGAAGTACGCTTCTGTTAAAACAGTTGGAGACTTGGCTCTGCTTAAAACTGATAATAAAGAAGATGTAGTATCGGCAATCAATAGCTTGATTGATGGTGGCATCCTAGAAGTAGTACAGGATAAGATAGACCAAGTTCAGAGTGATGTTGATGTTGTCGCATCTGATGTTCAAAGTCAATCACAAACCATTCAAAATCAGCAAGAACTAATAGACCTCCTAAATCAAGAGCAAGAGTCGCTATCAACTAAAGCAGATGAATTAAAAGCAAAGCAAGACCAAGTTGTCTCTGATTTAGATGAAGCTAAAACTGAACTACTTCAAAAAGCTGATATTGATTATGTTGATGGTCAGTTAGTGAAGAAGGTTGATGCATCTGTTCACCAGCAGAAATATGATGAGATTGAATCAGAACTTCGTGAGAAAGTAAACCTCGAACAATATCAGCAAGAATATGCTGGGATCGTAGAGAGCCTTGAACAAAAAGCTAATAGTATAGATTTACAATCTGTCGTTGACAATGTTAACGAAGATATCACAAACCAAACAATTGAAGTCGACAAGGCTAAAACAGACATTATCAATTTAGATACAAAGGTTGATAATACAAAGTCTGAAATACTTACCACCATTGAAACAGTTCAAGCAGATGCAGATGCCTTAGATGCCAAGGTTGCCCAACAGAAAACAGACCTAGAATCTAAAATCACTGCAACACAAACAAAAGCTACAAATGATTTAGCAACTGCTAAGACAGAATTGAACAATGCTATTGGAACTGTTCAGTCTGATGTCGACACATTAGAAGGCACTGTTTCTAGCAATAAACAAGAGTTAATTAATAAGATTAATGCTGATGTGACAGCTACTAATGAGTTGATTGAAGAAGTCGAAGATAGAGTCTCTCAAGCTGAAACAAACATCACTAATGCTAATACAGAAATCAGCAATGCTAAACAATCTATTACCAATACTCAAACAGACCTTGCTACTACCAAGCAGAACTTAACAAACGTTCAGAATGACTTGGCTGGAACTAAGACTGACTTAAGTAATACTAAGACAGACTTGCAAGGAAAGATTAACACAGCTAATCAATCTATCACTAATCTTAGTAACTCTGTTGATACAAAGATTGGAACAGTTAATTCAGACATCGAAAGTCTTAAGACTAGAGCAAGTGGGATTGAAGGAGATATCACTACAATCAATCAAGAAATTGATGAGACAAAAGGTGAGTTATCTACAACAATCACGAACCTTTCAAATGTAGATGGTAGGCTTGCTGAGGCTGAGACGAAGGTAACTCAAAATGCTGAGGGACTAACAACTAAGGTTTCTCAAGACGCTTACAACGTTGACAAACAAGCTACTGATGAGAGATTAAGCACTGCTGAAACAACGATAGAACAGCACTCTGAATCTATTAGCCTTAAGGCTGAAAAAACAGATGTCTACAATAAGACTGAGACTGATAGTAAACTAGGTTCTAAACTGGATACTCAGACTTTTAACAATAAGGTTTCTGAGATTAAGGTTACTACAGATGGCATTAGTCAGAATGTAAGCAATCTACAACAGACTACAAATGGTCATGAAACAAGACTTCACAATGCTGAAACAGCAATTGACCAAAACGCTGAGCAGATTGCACTCAAAGCTTCCCAAGAAGACTTTGACTCATTGAGTGGAGATGTCCAATCGGCACAGGCTGAGTTATTGATTCAGGCTGGTAAGATTGCATCTAAAGTTGAGAAAACTGAACACGATGCTTTAGAAGGAAGAGTAACCAATCAACAAGCGACTGTAGAGCAGTTAGCTGACTCGATCACGCAGAAAGTAGAATATAGTGATTATGACGAGTTAACTCAGCAAGTTTCAACTCAAGAGACAAGCATTTTACAAACTGCTTCTCAGGTAGAAATCCTTGCTACTAAATCAGAAGATATCGATGGAAGACTTACAAGTGCCGAAGCTAGTATCACAACTCAGGCTGGGCAAATCGCCTTAAAAGCTACCCAATCAGAAATGGATACTGTTAAAGGTAGAGTTACAAAAGCAGAGGGAGATATCACCACTCAAGCAGGACAGATTGCGCTTAAAGCAAGTCAGTCTGAAATGGATACACTGACAGGTCGTGTCTCAACTGCAGAAGGTAAGATTACTACTCAGGCTGGGCAAATCAATCTTAAGGCAGAGAAGTCGGATGTTTACACGAAAAACGAGACTGATACAAAATTAGGAAGCAAGGTTGATAGTTCAGTATATAACAATAAGATGGCTGAGATTGACCTCACAACCGATGGAATCACTCAGAGGGTTACTGCTACTGAAGGTGAAATTGATAACGCTACAGGCGAAATAACTAACCTTAAAACAGACGTTTCTACATTAGAACAAACTGCAACTCAGATTCAAACGACAGTAAGTGGCATTCAAGATGATGTAGAAGGTATCGATGGTAGATTATCGACTGCCGAAACTCAAGTAACTCAGAACAAGAACGCTATTGCACTTAAAGCTTCTCAAACTGATATGGATACAGTAACAGGAAGAGTAGATGACGCTGAGGCTCAACTAGAAGTGCAAGCTGGTCAAATCTCTTCTAAGGTAGAGAAAACAACTTACACTACTGACAAAACTGCTATGCAGAATGATATTAACTCAAAAGCTAAGCAAAGTGATTTATCTGCTTTGACAACTCGTGTTACTACTGCAGAATCAAACATCACTCAGACTGCTGAGGCTATCACTTCTAAAGTGGAACAATCTGACTTCGATACTTTAAGTGGGACTGTAGAAACTCAGGGTACTACTATCGCACAACATTCAAATCAGATTGCTTTAAAAGCAGAAGCAAGTAATGTTTACACAAAAGGCGAGACTGATAATAAACTAGGTTCAAAGGTTGATAACACAACTTATAATAATAAGATGGCTGAAATCAAGCTTACTACAGATGGAATTAACCAAGAGGTTACTAATGTAAAAGGAACAGTGAATACTCAAACTGGTCAAATTACTCAGTTAGACCAAGATATTTCAACTGTTGACCAAAAGGCTGATAGTATTCAACAGCAAGTAACTTCAATTAGCACAACTGTTGATGAACAGGGTGAAACAATTTCATCCCAAGGTACATCTATTACTCAGTTAAACCAAAGTATTGACTTAAAAGCAGAAAAGAAAGATGTTTATACTAAAACTGAGGCTGATGGGAAAATCAACACAGCAGTAAGTAGTGCAAAATCTGAGATTCAAGTAACGACAGATGGAATCAAACAAGATGTATCCAAGATTAACACTACTCTAGGAGACCATGATAGCAGATTGGTAAATCAACAATCTTCTATTGAACAGCTTGCAGATTCAATCTCGCAAAAGGTTGAGTACTCAGAGTATGACCAAACTACTCAGCAAATGGCTGTACAAGAAACAGAGATTCTTCAAACTAAGTCTGACATTACTTTACTTGCGAATAGAACTAGTGAATCAGAAGATAGACTAAGCGTTGCAGAGGCAAGTATTCAGATTAATGCAGATGCTATTGAGTCTAAGGTTGAACAGAGTGACTTCGATACTCTTGAAGGAACTGTCACAACTCAAGGAACTACAATCGCTCAGCATGCGAGTTCTATCGCTTTAAAAGCTGAAGCAAGCAACGTCTATACAAAAGGAGAAGCAGACTCCAAACTGAGTGGCAAGGTGGATAATTCAACTTACAACAATAAGGTTGCTCAGATTGAACTAGACATCGATGGGATCACACAAGAAGTATCTGATATCTCAAATGATTTAGGAACTACTAAACAAAATGTATCGACAGTAACACAAAAAGCAAATAGTATTGAACAATCTGTATCATCTTTAAGTGACACTGTAGATGAGCAAGGGAGAACAATCTCTAGTCAAGGGACTAGTATTACTCAGTTAAATAGTAGTATCGCACTGAAGGCTGAGGCAAGCAATGTTTATACAAAGACTGAAGCCGACAACAAAGTTTCAACTGCTGTAAATAATGCCAAAGCTGAAATCAAAGTAACAACTGATGGGATTAGTCAAAGCGTATCTAATGTAGATTCTAAGATTAACAATATGCAAATTGGTGCAGGGAACATCTTAAGAAATACAGCTATTAAGAAAGATGCTTCTTACTTTTCTCTTGGAGCAGGAGTAACGAGAGATACATCGTTCCTGAATAAAGGATTAAATACATTTAAGTATGATGTATCAGGATTAACTGGAGATGCATGGAGAAGTGCTAATCCTACTCTCATTGAAGCGAAAGAAGGGGAGGTATTCTCAGCCAGTGCAGAAGTATATATTCCTACAGGACATGGAATTGATGGGAGCGCTCCTACCCTTGAAATGCAATTCTATAAAGCAGATGGAACGAGAATAAGTGCTCTTGCAACTGCAACTTCAAAGCCTAACTTATCGAAATTAGACCAATGGCAAAAGGTTACTACAGAAAACATTACAGCACCAGCAGGAACTGTAAAGGCGAATGCTAGGGTTTGGCTACAACGTAATGGTAAACTTTGGGTCTCTCACTTAATGATGGTTCGTGGAACGAGGGTTACTGATTGGTCTCCAAGTTTCTTAGATACAGATGCACAGTTTGATTCTGTAAATCAAAGTATCTCTAATGTTGACCAAAAGGCAGATAGTATCTCGCAAACAGTGTCAAGCTTAAGTACAACTGTGGATGGTCAAGGAACTAGAATTTCTAATGCAGAAACCACAATTGGTCAGCATACAACTTCTATTAACCTTAAGGCTAACGCAACTGATGTTTACAAAAAGACAGAAGTAGATTCAAAGCTTGGTGGAAAACTAGATACGACAACTTATAACAATAAGATGTCTTCGATTGATATTGATATAAATGGAATTAAGCAAACAGCTTCTAACCAACAAACTACTATCAATGATATCGATGGAACAGTCTCTAGTCATACTAGTCAAATTTCTACGCTTGACCAAAGAGCAGATGGATTTGATTTAACTGTCCAAGAGGTTCAAAACGACATTGGTGGATTAGAAGGAAGAGTATCTACAGCAGAAACACAAATTACTGCTAATAAGGATGCGATCACCCTTAAAGCAAGCGCACAATCTGTTTCTGATTTAGGAACGAGAGTTGGTACTGCCGAGGGTAAAATCGAAGTGAACGCTAATCAAATTGCTCAGAGAGTTACGAAAACTGAAATGGACAATGCTGTCGGTGTGAACAAATGGGTAGCTAGTAGATATGATGTAAATCTAGGTTCTGCTGGAGCAATACCTATATTCGCTCATATCAAAGGTAAGACACCTGTTTCAGTTATTGATTACGCTGATAACTCTAGACTTCAACCATTTACTGGTGATGGATATATCGGACACTACTTCACGAATATCTATATGAACACAGCGAAGACTGTGAATCTAAGTGTTACTAATGACGATGGAGCAAGCATCTTCCTTAATGGTGGTAGTATTATGGCGAGAGGAAGCGCAACTAGCGCACTACCTGTTGCTGTGGCTTTCAGAGCAGGATGGAACACTTTAGAAATCCTTCATCATGAATATTCAGGTGGAGAGTCTGTGCAACTTGGTCTCAAACTTTCAGATAACGTAGACAAGATGACTTCAGTAATTGGTGTGGGAGATAAGAATGAAACACGCTTAACTCAAGCTGAAACTTCTATCATTCAGAATGCAAGTGATATTGCTCTTAGAGCAACTAAAACTGAGGTAACTGCTATGGGTAATCGAATCTCTGATGCAGAAGCTTCAATCACTCTTCATACTGACCAAATCAATTCTAAGGTGTCTCAGACTGATTTCAATGCTTACTCTCAAAAGTTAACAACTGCAGAGTCTGATATCGTTCAGTTAAAAGATGAGATTACTCAAAAGGTTAGTACAACAGATTACAACCTTTTAAACAACACTGTTAAAGACCAGCAAACACTGATCCAACAGTTAAACGAGAGTATTTCTTTAAAAGTTGATGAACAGATTATTGATGGTTTAGACCAACGTATTACTGATTCTGAAACTCAAATCTCGCTAACTCAAGATTCAATCTTGTTAAAAGCTGAGAAGACTGAACTGGATGAGGTTACTGGAAGATTATCTGATGCAGAAGCTTCAATTGAATTGCAAGCAGACCAAATTACTCAGCGTGTTACAAAGACTGAATTTGATGCATTATCTGTAGGTGGTAGAAACTTAGCGCTCGGAACTGAAACTCCTAAGACTGCAACAGGTACAGGTGGAACGAACCAAACAACCAATCTTTATGACTTAGACTTTAGTCTTGTTGCAGGAAAAGAGATTACAATTTCGTTTGATGCTGTTTCCACTGCAAGTGGAAAACTTATTGTTCAGTGGAGTGGTACTCCTTGGGGATATCTAAGTGGTTCGGTTGACGTAGGAACTACTAAAAAACACTTCTCTAAGACAGTGACTCAACCTACCGATGGTACTGCAAAGAGTATCCAAGCAAGATTGGATGGATTGAATGGAGCAGTTACGATTTCTAATCTGAAGATTGAATTTGGTAACAAGGAAACAACATGGACTCCAGCAGTCGAGGATATTAAAGGCGATTTAACTGCTCTAGGTCAAAGAATGACAAGTGCTGAAACATCTATTACTCAAACTGCAGAAGCGATCACTCTTAAAGCTGACAAAGCTACAACATACACTAAGAGCGAGATTGACGGTCAAATTGATGCTGTTGAATTACAGATTTCTAACCAAGGAACTCAGATTCAACAAACCAATGAAGCGATCACTTTAAAAGCTAATAAGACTGATGTCTATACCAAGACAGAAGCTGGTAATCTATTGGCTGGTAAAACTGATAACTCAACGTTTAATGCGTTAGTCACTCGTGTGACAAATGCTGAGTCAAGCCTGACTGTAGCTAACGACAACATTGCTACTAAAGTTGCTCAGACCACATTTGATGTATTAAATGACAAGGTCTCTCTAAATACCGATTCGACTAACTATAACCCTAACCCTTCATTTGAAGGTAAGAAGAACACTTACTATACAAATGCTACTGCTTTCGCTTCTACAGATGCAGGAGTACCTACAGGCGCACCTAAGAGTTATGTAGGAAGGCAGACTAGTAGAGATAACTATATTAGCGATTTCTTCTCTGTAAAAGAAGGAGACAAGTTTATTGTTGAGGGATGGATTGCAAGTACAGACAGTGCTCAAAACTTTGGTCTTGGATTAAATACTCAAGATAATGCTGGAACTAACCTTTGGCTTGTAAGTGGTCATATGAGCAAAGGCGCTGGAACGTGGCAGTACTTCAAACAAGTATATACAATCCCTGCTGGGAAAACGAAAGCTAGGTTCTTCTCTCAGATTAATGCATCTTCAAGCTATGGTAACTGGTACTTCACTGATGTGAGAGTCACTAAAGTCACACCACAAAGTCAGGTAGATGGATTGGAGACTAAGTTAACTGCAATGCAAACTACTATCGACCAAACGTCTAGTGATATTACATTGAAGGCTAATAAGTCAGATGTATACACGAAGAGTGAAGCCGATGGAAAAGTAACAACTGCTGTTAACGATGCGAAGGCTAGTATCAAAATCACAACTGATTCTATCGCTTCTGACGTAGCAACATTAGAGTCTACTACAACGACTCAGGGTCAAACGCTATCTAGTCATTCGACATCTATTAGTCAGCTTAATAGTTCGATAACTTCTAAGGCTGAGAAGACAGATGTATACACGAAGACAGAGGCAGATGGAAAGATTAGTACTGCGGTTACAAATGCTAAGAGTGAAATTAAACAGACTACAGATAGCATTACTAGCACTGTAACAAACGTGAGTAACAAAGTTGATGGTATTTCAGTCGGTGGAAGAAACTTAGTACTTGGTACTGCTACTGCAAAATCTATCACTGGAACAAATATCACTAACCAAACAATGAATATCTATAATTTTGTTGGAGGAAACTCACAACAAATCATGGGTAAAGAAATTACTGTTACTTTCGATTGGAAAGTTGAGGGAGTAGCTTCACCTTCAGGTACTTTCTATATGCAAGGTAGCAACCCTTATTCAATGATTGCGGATAGAGTAACATTATCATCTTCTAATATGAGTGGTAGTTATTCAGTGACTAGAACAATAACAGGCAACCCATTCACTGCAGTTAATATGAGATTAGACAATGTTACTAGTGGGGCAAAAATCACAATCTCTAACTTTATGATTCAATTTGGAAACAAGCCTACTGGCTGGTCTCCAGCACCCGAAGATGTTAGTGGACAGATGGATTCAATGGCTTCACAAATTAAACAAACTGCTGATGAAGTATCAATCAACGTTGTTAAGAAAGATGGCGTTTTAGCTTCAATCAATGCTTCCTCAGAGGGAGTCAAGATTCAAGGTAGCAAGGTTGATATCGAAGGTCAAGTAACATTCTCTTCGTTTGATAACTCTACTCAAGAGAGAATTACAGCAACAGAATCTAAGGTTGAGTCGGTTGAAACATCGACTACTAAGAATACTAACGAGAGTGGTATTTCTTCAGGTGCTAAACCTCCAACTTTCAAACGTGCAACTACAAGGGACTATAAAGGTAGAACTTATGGAGTTGACGAGCCAGTTTACGATATGAATGGATTGGTTGTTGAAAGTGTACAAGGTGAGACATTGAATATTCCTACTGACAACGCTGTGTACGTTGAAGAAGGGACGATTGAAACTGCGTTCTATGCAATTGAGGCTGGTAAAAACCAAACTCTAATGTCAATGGATTACTCTTCAGGAAGCAAGATGGCACTGTCTCTAACCAGCACAAACCAAGTTAAGTTAAGCATCGGATCAACTAGCATCTCTACATTAGCTGACTTCGTTAGAGCAGGAGACACTTTCAGGGTGGCAATTAAATGGTCTTCAGCAACATTGTCTTATAGCTTGTTCATAAATGGAGTTCTACAAGGAATTCAATCTTATGATAAGAACACTCTTGGAAACATTAACTCAGGAGAAACAATAGACGTTGCAACTGACTGTAGAACCATTATTAAAGGATTGAGAATATCGAAGAAAGCTAGACTTGACAAAGAACTAGCATAACATTCAAAGGAGGTAACAAAGTTACTCTATGGCAGATTTATATGCTTCAATGACAGAAATGAAACAAAATACAGTAGAAGGTGTAGATTGGCAGATTGTCACGAGAACATACGATACAGATGTTCTCGTGTCAGGAATCCATGGTGGAGGGATAGAGATTGGTGTCTCTGAACTCTCCACTCTAATTGCTGAAATTGGTAGTTACAACTACTTTGCATTTGAAGGGCTTCGCTCTGCAAACAATGGAGATTTACACGTTACATCTACTCATTATGATGAACCTACTATGGTTAAGATGGTAACTAATGCTATGAACCACGTAGCAGTGCATGGTGCATCGGGAGATACAGAGATTATCAATGTTGGTGGTCTCGACATCCCTTTACGTAATGCAGTTTGGTCAGAACTGACCAAGAGAGGATTTAACGCTGTAATCGCACCTTCTAATATTATTGGAGAAGAGCCTGACAATGTTTCTAATAGAACGTTGAAGGGTGGATGCGTACAGCTTGAGTTAACATCTCAACAACGTAAAGCATTCTTTACAAACTATGACTGGTCTAAAACAAATCGAACAGACAGAAAGAACTGGACGCAAAAGATTTACGACTTTGCAGAGGCTGTTTATACAGCAGTAGAAGAGTACAAGAAGTTAAGATTTGATACAGATACTCAAACTACTTACAACATGGATTTTAAAGGTAACTTAGGATTTGGTCGAGGAGAGCAATACAACCTTAAGGAACTTGCTAAATCAGAAGTAAGTGCAGAGTACAATTTGTCTATCGTTAATGATATGTCAAATGATAGCAAGCTAACTCCTTTAGAGAAGAGAAACTTGAAGATACAGTTTGATAATATCATCAAAGAAAAGGCTCAGAACGATACTCTTGCTACAACTTATGGAATCACTACAGAAAAAACAAACTATGGGAACTCGTATACAACTCTTTATAATTATGTGAATCCATTGCTTTCAAACTTAACGACAACGAGTAGTATCAATGGCACGACAATGCGAAACTACTTCGCAGATTACTATGATAAGCTTGCGATCCTTTCTAAAGTAATTTCAACTAAGGCTAAGACTTTAGCAGATGGCGCACAGACAACAGCAAATACAGCGAACACTAATGCTGGAAATGCTCAAACAAGTGCGAACACAGCACAAAGCATGGCTATAGATGCTAAGAATACAATAGCTGGCTCTATGATTAAGAATCCACTGTTCCTAGATTGGACAGGTGCTGTCCCTGCTGGTACTGGATATTGGAGCACAACGAATTCAACTAATGTAAAGAAAGAAAATACATTAAGTAGAACTGGTGGAAATGCTGTAAGAATGATAGCTACTGGAACAGAAGATGTAGGATTAAACTTAAATGGTTCATTCTATATTCCTAACGTGGCTAATGTTAAGTACCTTGTAGTAGAAATTGACTTTATGCTTGTGAGTGGAACTCTAAGTGGAGCAGGGTTACTTGTGGATTGGACAGGCATGAATCCTTATCGAGTCACACTTGGTCTTGACAAAGAGATAACTAGTCCTGACCTTAACAAGTGGTACACTGTTAGAAAGCTAATTGTGAGACCTACTGATACATTAACTGGATGGACAAATATGGCTGGATATCTAATGGGTAACTATCCATCTATCTCTGCTAAGGTAGCTAAGGATATCATCTATGATAGAGTTCATATTAGAGAAGCTACGAGTGAAGAAATTAAAGCTTATCAATCTGATTTGATGATTGCAGATATGTCTTCTGATTCTAAGATTACGCCAGTGGAAAAAGTCCAACTGAAGAAGGAATGGGCGACAATCAGTGCCGAAAAGCCTTCTTATGAAACACTTGCAAATACCTATGGTGTCACAACAGAGAAGACAAACTTTGTTAATGCATACAATACTTTGAATACAACTTTAAATGGTTCTAGTGGAGTATTGGTAAACATGCAGACAACGTCAAGTGTTACAGCGTCAACATTTAGAGCGCAGTTCGATGACTATTACGATAAGAAAGCAATTCTAAATAGAGTAATTAATGAAAAGGCTAGAAGTCTTGCAAACACTGCTCAGAGTACAATTGATGGTCTTGAAATCGGTGGGGCTAACATAGTCAACAATACTAGATTCCTTAGAGACCTTTCAGGGTGGAAAGCCTATGGTTCAGCTACAATTACTACATTTTCTCCAGCAGGAACTGTTAGTAAACAGAATGGAATAAGGGTTTATGCTCCAACAGCTACAACGAGTTCTATTGGGGTTCAAACTCCTACATTCCCTATCCAAGCTAATAAGACTTACGTATGTTCATTCATTGCTCGAAGCGCCTATAGTTTTGAAACTTCGTTTGATTATATTTATCTGAGAAGTGGTCAAGGAACTACTATTAAGAAGCTACCTGACTTTGTCAAAAATGACTTCCCTGTATATGACCAAAACGATAATATTAGTAGACGAGTAAGTTTTACTTTCTCTCATAATGCTGACGTAGCAGATGCCAATTTACTAATAGGTATTGTTGGAACTGGCGTAGATGGTCAAGGATTTGTAATTAGAGAACTTCAAGTTGAATTAGGTACAAAACCTACCTCATGGTCTCCTAGTCCTTTAGAGGTAACTGGTTACATCGAAGAGGTTGAAGCTACTGCCAACAAAGCTAAAGGCGACATTGCAGATATGTCCTCAGACTCTAAAGTGACTCCTTTAGAAAAAGTACAACTTAAAAAAGAGTGGGCTACAATCCAAGCAGAAAAACCAACTCTTTATAATATGGGTACAACCTTTGGTAAGACAGCAGAAAGAGATGCTTTTAATACATCGTACAATAATCTAAACACAGATATGACATCTATTCTATCGAATATGTCTACGACTACCTCAATTAACTCTACAACATTTAGAGCAAAGTTTGATGATTATTACGATAAGAAAGCGCTTCTTATTAAGGCAACTAGTGAGGACGCTAAGTCAAGAGCAGATGGTGCTCAAAGTACAGCTAACACGGCAAATACTACAGCGAACACTGTTACAAAGACTGTTGATGACAACAAAACAGTTTGGAATAGAGCAAGTAACTTTAGAAGCGATGGAAACCTAGACCCTGATAAAATCTACGGAACTATTCCTGATGCTAAGATTTCTGGTGCAACAAACTGGAATGATGCCAAGACTAAGATAGACTTATGGAAATACAATGGTGACGCAACAAAGATTAATGGCGGAAACATTGCAACAGGAACTATCTTCGCTAAGTCTATGTTGATGAGTGACTTTACAAACCTATGTGAAAATCCTGACTTTGAACTAGATACACCTAATTCAAATCCTATGGGATTCACAGGCGGAACTAACTATCGTGTAGTTGATATTTCAGCATACACCTATGGAAATGGTAGTAACAGAGCCTTTCAGATTGATGCAATGGCTACACAAAGTTCTAGCGCATATATGGACACTCTTATTCCTGTATCCGCAGGACAACAGTTCTACGTTGGTGCTGAGGGTAGATACTACAACACTAACGGTGATGGGTATGGTCGCATTGGATTTAAGACATATGATGCTAAAAAGAGTAGTGACAACCATTGGTATACTGCTGTAGCATGGACAGGAACTAAAGACCAAAACTTTGGATATAAATCAGGTACATTTGTCGTTCCTGATGGAGTTAAATACATTCAAATTTGGATCAGCTTCTCTTCAAATACAACAGCAAACAACTCGTTTATTGTTGATAACATTCGTATTCATCGTATGGCGAATGCTGAACTTATCGTAGATGGTACAATTGAAGCTAAGCATATCAAATCTTTAAATGGAATTACTGTTGGTAATGGTCAGTTTAAAGTTGATGCGAATGGTAACGTAACGCTTGGCGCTGGTGCTGTACTAACAGCAGTACGATTAGAATCTGCACGAGGAAACACTTTCTATCTTGGTGATGATGGTTCTAAAATCGATTACTCAATCGCAGGAACTATTAAGCGTACACGTTATGCCACTAACGATTTAACATATTTGGCGATTGACGACACGCCAACTTTTAACTTCGTTATGGATGGTTCGTTCGATGTGACGCTTAAAAAATATGGTTCGCACTATGGATTAAAACTAGGTAGTCCAATTGTCAAAGGTTTACTTGGTGAAGATGTTGTACAAATTCGTAACTGGAATGATACAGACTATGCTGGCTTATCAGCTAAGAATATTACAGCTACTGGAGACCTTAGTGTTTGGGGAAATCAATCGTTGCAAGGTGTTACTACTATTTCGGGTAGCGCAGGTGGTATGTTGAAGATGGTTGGTACTGCTGACGCATATATTGAGATGTTCCCTGATGGAACAGGAGCAGGTCGTAAATCATTCTTCGGTCATGAAAATGCAACAGGTAATAACTTTGTTATTCAATCTGATGCCAATGAGGTTATCCTTAAAACAAACGCATCTCGTTTAAAGGTTGATGATGGAACTGCAGGGATTCATGCTACTAATGCGAATGATAATGCTTACATTCCTATTTACGCTTCAGAGTTCAAGGTAAGTTCTCGTAGAGAGTGGAAGAAGAATATTGAGCCATTATACAAATCTGCATTAAAAGAAATCTTGGATACACCTGTTTATCAATATCACCTTAACAGCGATAATGATAATGAGATGAAGAGAACAGGTTTCATCTTAGAAGAAGCGCCTATGGATATGATTGATGCTCAGGGTATTGGTTTAGACTTATATGCTGGTCTAGCATATGCGTTCAAAGCTATTCAGGAATTAAGTGCAAAGGTTGATTATCTAGAAAACAAACTTCGCAAAAGATAATTAAGCAAAAGTATTGATATAGAATAACATTTGATGTAAAATGAAAAAGAAGGGAGAATGAATAAGTGATTACAAATCCATTGGATAAATTAATAGTGGAGAAGGGCTTTGATGCCCTCTCTATCTATGAAAAGAATAATATCATCGTTTATCTTGCTAGTAATGAGGGAGTGCCTATGGAGCAAATAACAGAAGAGTATATTCTAGACTATCATAAGAACCTTAGAACTGAACAGTTAAGAGAAGAATGTGAAGAGAAAATACTTGAAGGTATCACTGCTTCAAATGGTCATATATACAGAACAAATCGTGATGACCAAACAAACATGCTAGGAAGAAAAGAATACCTTAACGATCATCCTGACGCACAGATTGTTAAGTGGAAGACGGAGGACGCAGGGTTCGTTGACCATACTAGAGAAGAGTGGATTAAGGTGTTTTATGAATGCATGCAGAACAAAGAGGCTCTTATCTTTAAGTATGACATGCTTAAGAAAGCAGTTATGGATGCTACTTCACATGAGGAGGTTCTTAATATTGGAAAAGAAGAAGATGTTGAAGAAACTCCGACAGAAGAGGAAACTATTCCTGAAGAAAATAATTCAGAAGAAAATGTTGAAACTCCAGTAGACGAAACTCCCATTGAAGAAGGAATTCCTACAGAAACTCCTGATACTACTGTGTAAAAATATATTGAACAAAAGTATTGATATAAATATAGATATATGGTATAATCAGAGAGTTAAGGGAATTGGATGACACTGGAAATCATTATGACGCAAATTCATAATGAAAGGGTGTCACCATTGAAAGTACTATTCAGCTATTTTAAGCAAGAACATTTAGACAGCTTGCCTCTGTTATTTACAGGCGGTATGACAGGGTTAACAGCGTTGTTTGGAGGTTGGGACACAGCCTTCCAAGTGTTTATCACATGTGTTGTCTTAGATATGCTAACAGGAATTATTAAAGGTATTCACACAAAGGAATTCTCAAGTAAGAGAATGCGACAAGGTTTTGCTACAAAATTTGGCTACTTTATCGTAATCGTACTTGCAACACAGTTTGATAAACTTATGCCCGAAGACGCTCCAATCCTACGTACTATTGCTGTTTGGTTCTACATTTTTGTTGAAGGAAGTAGTGTACTTGAAAACTTGGCGCAAATGGGTGTTCCAATTCCACAAGCTATAATCGATCGCCTTGCTGTATTTCAAGGCAAAGGTGGAGATGAAGCGAAGTTGAATAAAGATGGAAAGTTCGAGACTGACAAGAAACAATAATTTAATAAAACTCAGATTTTATTAAAAAGTTGAGAGATAGATATTGACATCTATCTCTCATTCTGTTATTATAATAATAAGGCAATATTAAGCAAAAGTATTGACAAATAATAAGGAGTGAAGCAAATTGGCAATTCACATTTCAAATTTAACAGTACCTAAAGAAGAAAAGAAGGTACGAGATTACATTAATACGCCAACAGGAAAGATTGAGATTTACGAGCCTACACTAGAAGTGGCAGACGCTCTAATTGATATCCAACGACAAGAGGGTGTAGACTTCGGAGAAGATGCCACAGTAGTATTTGATGCAATTACAGTAGTGAAACATTTCTTCCCATTGTTAACAAACATCGATTTTTCAGACGTTTCAGACGAAGAATTAAGCAAAATTATTGACAATCCATCTGTTCATTTGTTAATCGCTCAGAACATGATTGCTCAAATCATCTCAGATGTAAACAAGTTATACGCTGAAAAAATCAAAACAGAAATCGCAAGTGCAGAAAGTGTATTATCTCAAGCTGAGTTAATCTCTCAAATTCCAACATTAATGGTAGAACAGGCTATGCGCAATGGGGATCACGAGTTTGTACGCAAAGTAGATGAAGCTTCAAGAGAATTAGATGAAGCAGTAGAGAACGCAAACAGTCAAGAAGAACTTGCTGAAAAGGTTGAAGAGGTTATCAATCTAAAGGCTAACGCAAGTGATATTGCAGACTTAGCTAGTAGAGTAAAAACAGCAGAGGCTCAAATTACAGTTACTGCAGGGGAAATTAGTCAGCGTGTAACTAAGGATGAGTTTGATAAATAATGAGATTTAAAACTGTCTCTGCACTCCAAGGACACCTTAAAAGTTCTATCATGACTGCAATTGAAACCAAGGTAACAGCAATCTGCATGGATGTTGTTCAAGAGTATATTCGCAAGAATGTATACGAGGCTTATATCCCTCAAGGGGATGAAGCCTACGATAGAACATTTGACCTGTTGAATAGTGTAACTATAGGAAATCTCAGTATTGGATATAAATATGCAACATTTGAGATTTACATGGATACAGGGAAAATCAACCCTCAGATAAGAAATGGAACACATGGCTATGGTGGATGGAATGCTCACGCAGATGCGTTTAGTATAGATGTTAGTGAATACATTCCACTATGGGTTGAAGAAGGAACAAGTGGTTCATTATTTGATCGTGAGGGCGCTCATTATATGGAGGATGCTTACTTTGATTTAAGTGGTGGAGAACTAGCTGTAGCATTGGCTAGTTCACTAAGAAGTCAAGGTTGGAATGTGGTATCTGTGTAATTTAAGGAGGCTTCTTGTGGCTAATAAACCATAAGAGGTGAAGAAAGTGGCAGAACAAAAGCGTCAGTATAAACGCTATTTTACTAAAGATAAGCTTGCTAAAGTTAACGAAGAAAGCGTTAAGTCTTATGACAAGTATTTGAAATCAAGAATTATCAAGAATAGAGATGTTAAAGAAACTACTTATAAAGTTTACCAAAACTACTTCAATCAGTTCTTGGTATACCTAATGGAAGAGTGGGAGAACATCAGCATTCATGATGAAGAGTACTTAGAAAATGCTGTTGAAATCATGGAAGGATACATTGGATTCTTACAAGATGAACTTGGAAATAACAAGAAGGTAATTAACACAAAGTTATCTGCTGTATCTAGTTACTTCCATTGGGCTGTACAACGTAAGGGTGTTCCAGTAGATATTCATCCATTTGATAGAAAGCTTGAAAGAATGAAAGGTGCTAATGATGAAAAACTCATTAATCACTACTTCTTAAATCAAGAGCAAATCGACATCATCACTCGTGTAATGCATGAGGATTACGAAAAGCCAAAAGGTAGAAAGTTTGATATTCAAGACTTACTGATTTGGCATATCGCTATTGAATCTGCAAACAGAAATGGTGCTATTTCTAAGCTGACATGGTCTTCTTTAGATTTAGAAAGCATGATGTTCGTAGATATCAGAGAGAAACGTGGAAAGATGGTTGAGGTCGCTTTTGAGGAATCAACTAGAGACTTGTTAATCAAGTGGAGAGAAATGCGTAAGGAGATGGACAATCTTGAATGTGACGCAATTTTTGTCGCTAAAAGAAATGGTGTTTATCATAAGATGTCTCAGACTTCAATTTACATGCGTGTTAGAAAGATGGGTACGATCCTAGGATTGCCTGACTTACATCCTCACTGCTTACGTAAAACTGCAATTAACAAGATTGTAGATGAGACAGGAGATTTAACACTGGCTCAGGAAATGGCGAACCATAGTGATATTTCTACAACTCAGAAGCACTATGTTAAACCGAAATCGAAGGCTGAGATTCGTGAGAAACTTAAGCAATTAAAGAATAAAAACAAACAAGATTAAGCAAAAGTATTAACAAGGTGGTGTTAGCGTAAGTGCCAAGTAATAAGATAGGTATTGAAGTACAAGTAGAGTTTCAGACTGTCGGTGAACTACAGGCAGAGTTAGCTAAGAAGTGGGCTTCTGTTAAGAAGAACTTCACTGCAAAAGTTAATGTTGACGTAGATGAACGAAGCTTGGCTTCAATGAGAGCCAAAATTAAAAAAGCCTTAAGTGATAATGCTGTAGAGATTAAGTTGTCTGCGGATATGTCAGAGGCTTTCAAGGCTGTCAATAAGTTTCAAACAGAACTAAGAAAACTTGACCATGAACTTAGTAAGAATCGTGAGTTAAAGATTAAAGTTGCTGGCTTGGATATGGATCAGGCTTTCAAAGATGTCCTTCAAGACATGAAGAATATTGACAAGCTTCAGGATGCGAGTGCTAGGAAGACACAACAAGCCTACAGAGACCAAGGTAAATTGATTGACGCTAATATGGAGAAAGTCGCTAAGCTTCAACGAATTAGCAAACAGATGGCAGATGGTAGTTATGCCAATACCATTAAGTCAACTTACAATGATGGCGCTGATGTTTCTAGAACTGTTACTCAGAAACCAAATGGAATGATTGACATAACAGAAACACTTAATCAGGAGAAGGCTCTAAAAGAAATTGAAGATACTCTTAAGCGTATTCATCAACTTGAAATGAGCATGAAGTCTGCTGATAAAGAAAGTACTGCATTAATGAATAAAGAGTTAGGTATCCATAAGCAACAGTTAGCAATGTTGCAAGAGGAGTATCAACTTAAATACAAGGCTAACTCTATGGACGAGGGTAGCACACAGGCGCTTGTGCGATCGCAACAATTGGTTGCAAGTCTAAAAGACCAAGCTATGTATGCCAAGGAAGTCTCGAACGAAGAGAAAGAAATTGCTAATGCTGTTTCTAGAGTAGCACAACTCGAAGCTAAGAAAAGTCAACTTGCTGTTCAGATGGTTAACGCCAAGGGCAATGAGTTAAATGCTCTTAGAGAAGAGTATGGCTATCATGATAAGATTCAAGCCAAGATTAGTGAGAGCAATAATCTGACTCAGAAAATGACTGCTTCTCAAAGAGAAGAACTTGATGCTATTAGAACTAGTGCAATGTTGCAAGTTGAAAAGGCTCAAGCTAAGAAAGCAGATGCTGAAGCTACTCAGAGACTAAGTCAAGCTGAAAGAGAATACGCTTCTCAAATGAAGCGAGACTTAAAAGAGATTCAAAGCTTACAACTTAAGATTCATGAGATTCAATCTAGAGGCTCTTCTAAAGAGGGAGACTATACTAATCTACAGAATCTACAAAAAGCATTAGCAATTGCAAAGCAGATTCAAAATGAGAACAGAACCAATGCTGAGGCTCAAGGACTTGTAAGTAATAAGTTGCGTGAACAACTTGGCTATATGGAAAGACTTCATCAAACAGATATGGAACGTGTTCAAGCTGTAGCTAAAAACAACGCTCAGCAAGATGCTTTCAACTCTAAAATGAAGGCTTATGAAGATAGTCTAAGAAGAATCAATCAACTACAGCGTGACCTTCAATTCTCAGGAGTCCGTGAGTCAGGTGTAATTGAAAGAGCGTTAAGTGCTGAAAGAGAAAAGGCTAGTGTTTTAGAAAGAGAAATCTCATCATCTAAGCAATTAACTGCAAGTAGAAGAGAAGAGATTAACGCTATTAAACAAGCGCAAAGTGAAGAACTTCGTCTTAGCAGATTGCGTCAAGATGCAAAGGATAAGGATAGAAGCTTTAGCAATACTGGCGGTGTGGTTGATCCATATAGCACATATGCTGGATTTGAACAAGGATTCAGAGAGATTCTTAAGAACTCATTACTTGTTGATGAGGCGTTTACGAAAGTAAACAAGGTTGCTGACATGGGTTCAGAAACCATGAAGAAGTTTAAAGATACTTCTTATGACACAGGCGCTCAGCTTGGTGTAACTGCAGACCAATACATGATGGCTGTAGAGAAGTGGGTAACTGCTGGTAAGAACTTTACAGACTCTCAAGCCTTAGCAAAGACATCTCTAGTTGGTAGTTTCGTAGGTAATATCAGTCCTGACGACATGGTTAAATATATGTCGATTCCTATGGAAGCATTTAAAAAAGAGGGCTTAGAAGCCAATGATGTTATCAACGTAATGAATGAAACCTCTAACCAAAACGCCATTGAAATGGAAGAGTTAGGTAAGGCATACATGCGTTCCGCAGGGACTGCAAAGGATGCTGGAGTATCATTCAATGACTTAACTGGTATGATTACTGGTGCGCAAGAAGCGACTCGAATGGGCGGTGAGCGTATTGGTACTGCTATTAAGACCATATCGCTAAACTTTGGTAATATGAGAGCACAGATGACTGCTGGTGAAAAAAGAAAGTTCAACTTCTTTAAAGATACATTGGGGATTGACTTATCAGAAGCAAAGAGTATGACTGATGTTGTCGGTCAACTTGCTGAGAAGTGGGATGACATGTCTGTTGAAGAAAGGTCTACTGCCAAGTTCTATCTAGCAGGAAAAGAGCATTCCAACGTACTACAAGGTATTATTGACCAGTGGGACAAAGTTGAACAGGCGAGTAAAACTGCTCAAAACCAAATGGGTCAAGGCATAAAAGGTTCAGCGTATAAAGAGTTTGAAGTACAACAGGACTCTGTTAGATTTAAACTTGCTAAACTTCAAAATGCTTGGCTAGAATTCACTAACAAGATTGGTGAAAATGGTGGAATACTATCAAAAGTAATGGGCGCATTAACTGATGGCTTACAAGTTGCTACAGACCTAATGAACAATCCAGCATTTATGAATGTAGCTAAATGGCTTGCAATTGCAGTTGCTATTAAAGCAATTACAAACGCTGGTAAGAGAATGACAGATGTGCTCACTAGTGGATTCAGAGATTATGTTGCTAGAGTTACAGGCGCAGTAAATGCTCTGAAAAACCTGAAAAAAGGTACAGATGATGTAAATACTTCTTCTAGAAGACTTATAGATACTAACAGAGATATCGCTAGAGCATCTCAAGAATCTGCTAGAATACAACAAGCTAGTGCAAGGGAAACAGCTAGAGTACAGCAAAGTGGAGCAAGTGCTATGATTAAGGCTGGTAAAATCCAAGCTGGATCGCAAGCAAAAGCACCAGCAGTATTAAAAGCACCTTCTACTCCTGAAGTAAGAACTGTTGTGTACAAGGCGAATACTGAGGCTGTTAAAAAGGCACAAGCAGAAGTTACAGCAGGAAACAAGCCTGTAATTAGAAGTGTCACATGGAAAGCCGATACTAGAATGGTTAAGAAAGCACAGGCAGAAGTAACTGCTGGTAACAAGCCAGTAGTAAGAACACTTGTGTACAAAGCTGATGCTAGTGCTGTTAGAAAGGCGCAGGGAGAAGTTGTTAGAACTAACCAAGCTGTTGCTCAATCTGCTTCTGCTACAGTAACTAAAACTGGCTTAGTAAAAGGCGCTATCAAAGGTTTGGCAGGGATGATACCAATTGTTGGTGACGCTCTAATCATGATGGAAATGATGGGTATTCCAGTATTTGAGACTATCGGTAAAGGCTTTAAAGGTCTTGTTAATAGTGCAGATGAAGCTAGAAAGGCTTTTGAAAAGACTGCTAGTGAGTTTGAGAAAAGCAACGCTATTATCAATGGTTCATTAGATAAGAATAAAGCTAAGCTGGATGGTTGGCAAAAGCAACTGGCAAACGCTAAAGGCTCTGACTTAGGTCAAATGGGTCACGAGGAGTTTGCGAAATTCCAATCAGATGTCAATAACACTGCAAAAGATTTAGGATTGAAGATTAGACTCGATATCAATGACACAGGTGAAATTCAAAAAGTATTAGATGCCATTAAAAACAAGCTTAATGGGGTCAAGGAAGTAAGTACTCAAAAGATTGCTATCCAAGTAGGAGATAGTCTCTCTCAAATCGAAAGTCTTAAGAATAGCCTCCAACAGCTAAAGGATCAGCGAGATAAGTTAAAAAACAAAGAATCTCTGCTTAAAGACTTGCTCGGAGAGATGGATAAAAATCCTGCTATGAAGATGAGTCAAGACTATAGAGACCTTCAGGGTCAATTAGAAAGCACACAGTCTAAACTTAAAGGCGTTAATAGTGACATTAAGGAACAAACAAGTAACTTAAATGAAACTAAATCTGCAATGGATGGATATGTTCAATCTGCATTGGCGCAAGGCGCTTCATTTGACTCAGGTAACTTAAAGCTTTCAGAAAGAAAAACTCTACTAGACCAAATGAGACAGGGTCAGGAGACACTAAACGATGCTGTTGCTAATGGTAATCTAGCATCCAAACAGTTTGCCGAATCAGGAACTTTGACTAAGACAAACTGGGGAATGGTTAAAGATTTAATACCTGAAATCGACAGTGCTTTTGGAACTTGGAGTGCTAATGAGATAAATCATAGCAAAGAGGCTCAAAACGCTTGTAAAGAGATTATTCAAGCGTATGTTGAAAAGGGTCAGATGTCTGCAGAAGCTGGGCAAAAAGCTATTGATGCTCTTAGTAAAGAAATCAGCAAGGACGAAGAAGCTAAGAAGAAGAAGAAAGAAAAAGGCGATGCTGGCAAGAAGGCTGGAAATGACTCTAAAGCTGGTTCAGACAAAGCTAAACAAGGTTCTGACGCTGAGGCTCAGGCTGACGAAAAAGCCAAGAAGAAGAAGGACGAGAAGGGGAAAGCTGGTAAAAAGTCAGGTAACGACTCCAAAGCTGGCTCTGACAAAGCTAAGCAAGGTGCTGACCAAGAAGCTTCTGCACATGATAAAGCTGGTAAGAAGGCTCAAGACAAAGGCAAGAAAGGTAAACAGGCTGGTAACGATTCCAAGGCTGGTTCTGACAATGCTAAGAGAGGTGCAGATGCTGAAGCAAAGGCTCATGAACAGGCTGGTAAAAAGGCTCAAGAATCGGGTAAGAAGGGTAAACAGGCTGGTAATGACTCAGCGAGTGGTAGTAAGACTTCTGCTCAAGCTAGTGGACAGGCAAAGTCGGCACATGAAAAAACTGGAAAAGCCGCCTCAGAAATGGGTAAGAAAGGTAAACAAGCTGGTAACGACACTGCAACTGGAATGAACAACGGTAAGCGAGGAGCAGATAACGCTAAGAAAGGTTTAGATGGCGCTAGTAGTTCTGCTAGAACATTAAGTAAAGATGCCAAAGATGCTGGTAATAAGGTTAAGGACATTCCTAGTCATAAGGAGTCTAAGTTTACATTCAAGGTATTTGGTATCGACCTTATGGATAAGGTTAAAAGCTTCTTTAGTGGTAGTTATTCTAAGAGTGGTTCAATTAGCATTACCAAAACAGAGAAGACAGTTAAGAAAGATAAGTCTGTTTCTGCTAAAGGTATTTCATCCAACTCTATATCATCTGCTAATGGAATCCCTGTACGTGGTATTTCTAGTCTTGCAACAAGCGCTAATGGAACTGTTAAGGACAATGCGACATCTACAACTTCTACTACGCCTCCTGCTAAGGTATCTGAGGATGTATGGAGATACTGGAATAAAGAAGACGCAGTAAGCAAACTTGACGATGCTATCAAGGATTTGACTAGAACTCTTCAATGGGTTGGGGATGACCAATCTGCCCAAAAGAAATTATATGAGCAAATGATCCCTCTGTTAAGACAGCAAATGACTGCCTATCGTAGTCTTCAAGGCGCAAAAGATAGTGAGATGAATTCAACATTAAACTCATTGAAAAAATATGGATTCAACGTTAACACATCTACAAACACTATCTCTAACCTAGACCACGCTAAGAGTCTTTCAGGAACAAAAGCAGAAGAGGCTGAGAAGCTATTAAACACTTATCACTCTCTAAGTTCTGAGTTAATCACTATTGGAAACAATATGTCTGATATTACGACTCAAATCTTTGATACTCAAGAGAAGATTAAGAAGAACAATATCGCTATTGAATTAGAGAAATATGATGCTGTTATCAAGCGCATTGACGCATTGTTAACAAAGGTTAATAACTCTGACTCAATCTTTGCTAAGAGACTAGAATTCATTGGCTCTAACGATTCTGAACTTGCTCTTATCACTAATGAGCAAGCTATGGCACAAGCTAAGGGCAACATGTCTTCATTAATTAGCCAGTTTAACAGCTTGTCTAAAGCTACAATTGGTTATGAAGAAAATGGCACAGCGTTAAAAGCAAGCCTAGATAAGTTAAGCACTGAAATACTTGCACAGGCTGATGCTATTGTTAAGTATGAACAGGCTATCAACGAATTAGAAATCTCAAGGGTTACTAATGACTTGAATGAGTTTGGAACTGCTGTTGACTCAAACGTTAACAAGCTTAAGAATAACGTCACTAATCTTAAGGATGGGCTACTGAGTGGCACTGACTTTGGAGACCTTGCTTCATCTAAGTCTACTGGATTAGAATTAGGAAGAAACAATATCTATGAAGCAGTTCAGAAAGAGAGAATCAATCTTGAAGTAGAGATGCAACAAGCTTTAGATGCCTTCGCTAAGAAGAACATCGATAGAGTAAAAGGCGTTTCTAATGCTGAACTTGATATTACTGCTACTAAGTATAATTCAATGTTGAAAATGCAGAAGGATTATACTGCAGGACAAACAGCTTCTTATTCTCAAATCGTTAAGACATTCGATGAACTGGCTGGCGTAGGAAAGCTTGACAATAGCTATACATTCATCACTAAGCTAGACAATGCTTTCGATGCTTTACAAGCTAAGCAAGACAAGATGAAGACTCAATATGAAAAGGATTTAGCATCTGCTAAGTCTCAAGAAGCTAAAGATGCTGTAACTAACAAGTTCATCATCAATAATATGAAGCTTCAAGAAGAGTATCTTCAAAAGTCAATTCAAGCTAATAACGATGCTATTGCAGAGTACAAGAATCAGCTTAAAGATTCTACTTTAACCGATGACCAATTCAATAAGATTAACACTCAAATTGATACGTTGGAAAAAGAGAACTTGGATTCTCAAAACGCAATTAAAGCAAGTGTTAAAGAGCGCTTTGACTTTGAGTTTAGCTTACTAAGTGAAGCGATGTCTAAGTATGACCAGTACGCTACAGATTTAACTTACGCACAAAACCTTATCAGCGCTCTTGGAGGAGACAACTTCAAAGCTAAAGGTCTTGTAATGGATCAGATGCTTGATGTTGAGAAGGCTAGAAATAAGCAACTCGATACCACATTGGATTCATTGAACAAACAGTTATCCTCTTATGAAGAAGGTAGCTATGAGTGGAATATGATTAATGCTCAGGTCACTGAGTATAACAAACTTCTACAAGCTAGTAACCTACAGCTTATCGAAATGAACAAGAATATCTTGAAAAACTCTTTCGATAATACTATGAACAAAGTACAAAAGGAAATGTTCGATGGTAAAACTATTGAAGACTTCAAAGCATATCATGATTTATGGGTAACAGGCTTAGAAAGAGAACTGGCTCTAGAGAAGATGTATGGTAGAATTGCTGACTTAGGTACAAAAAACTTCGATGAGAAAATGGCTCTTCTAGATAAGCAAGAAAAAATGAGTCGCTATGAAATGGACTACATGAATAAACAACTTGACCTAATTGAACTTCAACAGAAGCTTGAAAACCTCAGCAATGAGAGAACAGTTCAAACGTTGAAGCAAAATGCTGATGGAACTTGGGATTGGCAATACACAGCTAACCAAGGAGAAATCGACAAGGCTCAAGAGGAACTTGATAATAAGCAATTGGAAATGGAGACTGCACAGCAACAGGCTCGTGAGGATTACTCTACTAAACTAGAGGCTATTCTTACTAAGGCTGAAAATGGTCAGTATGACAGCGCAGAAGACTTCCAAAGTGCTATTAATGACCTAACAGAAGCTTATGATTCTATTGTAGGAGACTTCCCTAAAATCAAGGATGAATACATCAAGTCATTGATTGATTCATACTCTGAATATATTAAGGAAAATGGAGATGTTATCAACGGTAATATCCCTAGCACAGCTACTCCTATCTATGAAGGATTTAGTACTGAACTGGTCAAAGCTTTCAATGACATTAGTAAAGATATTGGAGAAACATTTGCTAACGCATTAATTTCTAAACTTCCTAACTTTGGTAAAGCTACTGAGTCTTCGACTTCTAGCAAATCCGTAAGTATCAACTTGGATAAGGTAGAATTCCCTAATGCTACAGACAAAGATAGTATCCAAGAGGCGATCCTAAGCTTGCCACAAATCGCTTTACAAAAGTCTAAAGAGAAGCTATAATAAGTCTTAAGGGGATTCTTATGAATCTCCTTAAGCAAAATTATTGATATAAAACGAGGTGTATTTGGTGTCAGAAATTCAACCAATATTGCTGAGTATACAACCTTGGGATGCTGAGAAGGGGACTTCCGTTTACTATACTTATACAGGTAGTAAACAAGCAATGGATAATGAACTAGTAGTAACAGATACTGCTAATGGAGAGATTGTATATACATTCTCATACAGTTCTTTTGAGAGAGTTCATCATCTTCCACCAAGAGAGTTTATTAATGGCAAGATATACAAAGCAAAAATAAGAGTAAAGCTTTCTGATGGGACATACTCGCCATATTCAAATGAAGTAGAATTTAGAACATTTAAAACTCCTGTTCTTGATATCATAAGTATTGATGGAGAAGGGTTTGTTTATAACCAAGATGTTACATTTCAAGCCAATTACACACAAGCAAATGGTGAATTAGTTAAGACATACAGATTCAGTTTATACGATGAAAATGAAGACCTTATACTAAACTATCCAATTAGAACTCCATCAGTAGCAAGTGTATTGAGTGAAACTATCACAGGTCTTGAAAGAGGCAAGGGTTACTTCATTGAGTGTTTAATTGAAACTGTAAATGGTGTTGTATGGACGCATCGTGAAAAGTTCATTCCTATGTACATCGTTCCTTCTGCAAATGGTCTGATACAGACAGTAAACGACTATGACGAAGGTGTTATCAGGATTACCACAAACCTAAAACAAATCACTGGTACTCAGGTAAAGGGAACTCCTCAAGTAGATAACGATGGAAATGATTCTAACAACTATAGTTACATTAATGATGAGTGGATTGTAATTCCTAAAGAGAGACCTGTTATCTTTCAGGGATTAGGAATGAGCAAGGCATCTGACTTTGTAATGAAGCTGTGGTGCAAGAATATCCCTAATGGAACTAAATTCGCAGAAGTTAGTCCTCCTGAAGATACAGGGATCGCAATTCAATTTTGGAAATATGATAACAAGATTGTCGCAGTAAAAGAGTATAGTGGAGTTACATCAAGATATCGCTCAAACATTGTAACGATACCAAGTGGCGCAGAGTTTATGGTGTACGCAAAGGTAGTTGAGCATAGAATTGACCTATCTCTAAAAATACTGTAAGAGAGGTGATAAAGTGATAATTGATTACAATTTCTTTGGTTTAGAAGAAGGCGCAGTCTTTGACACGCCAATATGTACAGATATGCTGGATGAACTTCAGTTAAATGAAGGGACATATGATGAAGCTTATATCGACTTAAGTAAAAATATCGTAGATGACAACGTTAAACCTACATCATGGGGATTCACTACGATTATGGATGCTAAGTTTACAAGTGACTTAGATGCTGGTTCTATAGGTATGGATGGCTTTAAGGTTACGCATATCATGCTCTATCGTTCAGTTTATGGCACAAGTAAATGGGATGCAATTGGTATCTTTGAATACGATGAAGATTACAATGTTTATGATTATGTTGATAGATATACTCAAAATGGAATCATGTATCAATATGCGATCGTCCCTGTTGCTAATGAAGTACTTGGTGAAAAGACAGTTTCTCAACCAATTGAATCTTCATATGAAGGTATCTTCATAACTGACAGAAAAGAAAATAGAAGACTAGAGTTTGATATCACTATGGGTGAAGTTGTTTATAATACAAACTCAGCATTGAATCAGCCAATCAATAGTGGATATCCAATCGTAACATTCGGTCAGAGTAAGTATAGAAGTGGTAGCTTAAGTGTTCTACCATTATCTAGAGAGACCATTGCTCTTGCTGGCGGTGGGATTGACAAGTTTGCAGAACAGGTTAACAGACAGGAATGGGTTGACTTCTTAAACAATGGTAAAGCAAAAGTATTAAGAATGGACAATGGTGTCCTGATGTTAATTGTAACACATAATGTTACGCAAACTCATAAAGAAGGGGATTTACTTCGCCCATTGGCTAGTCTGCAATTTGACTACACAGAGATTGGTGAAATCACCTTCGATGCTATGACAAAGACTGACTTGCTTTCAACTACTGCATTTGAAAGAAAAACAACGTTTAACGAGAATGGGGCTGTTGTAAGTGGCTAAATATGTTCAAGGTAACGTGGTTATGGGAGCGAAATATCTCCCTAACATAGCTAATTACGCTGACCTTCATCTTCAACCTGTAAGAAAGCTTTATATAACAATCGAAGTATTAGATAAGAACAATGATACCATCGAGACAGTTCAGGGCTTATCTACGGGTGGAAGCTTAAGTGTTTCAGGAGACAGTTTGATAAAGAGGACAGGTAGTTTAAGCTTTGTCCTCTTTGATAGCTTACTACCAAAAAGAGGTAGTTTGTTATGGATGACTAATAAGATTAGAGTTTATGCAGGAATTGAAAACAACATGTCAGCAGATGGAGACCTTACAAACTTCTGTCTAGGAACATTCTTCATTACTGAGCCGAGCATTGATATCTCTAGGGATTCTCGTTCTATCAGTATCTCACTGCAAGATAATATGATGCGATGGGAAGAAGAGTACTTAGAGAATAAGTTGGTGTTTGATGCAGGAACGCCACTATATACTGCTGTAACTTCACTGATGAATCTGTATGGAGAATGGAATATTGACATTGAGTTTACTGACTTGAAGATTCCATATACATTAGAGTTTAATGAAGGAGAGTCAGTTCTAGACATCATTACTAAGCTTAGAGACTTGTATATGGATTGGGAATGCTACTATGATATTGATGGTACATTTGTCTTTAAACATGTTGATATTCAACTAGAAGGTGGAGAGCCTGTAGCGTGGACTTTCGACAAAGAGACAGACCTAATCACAACGTTCAAAGAATCATTCTCATACAAAGGTGTAAAGAATAGATGCGTAGTAATTGGTCAAATGGATAGTAAGGGTGTTACTCCAAGGTCAGAAGCCAATATCATTGACGAGAATTCACAATTTCATAGAAATGAACTAGGAACTAAAACAATTGTTGTCGTAGATACCACATTGGGAGATGTACTGCAATGTGATGCAAGGGCAAGATATGAGTTGTATAAGGCTAGTACATTTCAAGAAAAACTAGAAATCAACACACTTCCAATTTATTACTTAGATACAGGGAATGTAATTGAAGTTAGAAACCTAGCAACAAAAGAGATGGAGAAGTATGTAATTGACTCAATAAGCATTGGCTTAGGGATTGAGGATGAGATAGGCTTATCTTGTCACAAAGTTTACTACAATCAATTTGAGACTATCGGTGGCTCTCTAGGAGATTACCAAGCTATTGCTGATACAGTAATCAATGGCATTCAAAATCTAGGCTGGCTATCTCTTTCTGAGAAGCGAGTTAAGGATTACTTCGGTTTAGAAGGCGATGGGTCAGACTTGATTGTTAGATTCGAATACGAAGGTTTACATGGTGTTACAGCTTATGTTACTGCATTCCTTGATGAATCTAGACAGACTCTTACAGTTGACTTGGCTGACTTTGAAAGCACAGGTGAAAATGGAGACACTGGAAATGGTAAAGAAGAGTACAGCGATCGAATTCTAGGTCATGAAATGGTTCATGCCATTATGAACAATGCTCTCACAATCGACAAGACAAAGGATATGCCTGAATGGTTTAAAGAAGGTATGGCTGAACTTATCCATGGTGCTGACGAGCGATTGAAAGCTATCATTGTAAAAGATGGTAAAGTAGATAATACGCTTGTAACTTCACTGGTTAATCGATGTGTAGAACTCCTAAATGGCGCATCATTTAAGTCTGAAAACATGGATTATGGAGCAGGATATGTAATCTCAGGATTCATTGATATGAACTTAACTTCAGGTAAAACTATGAAGGATTTCATGTATTCTATCAAGATGTCTAATAAGAGTGGAGATGAGGCTGTAAAAGAGGCAATTGTTAATACGATGCCTTTTACAACATACGAGCAATTTGTAGCCAACTTTACTCAGAATGGATTCAACCATGTAAAGATAAACCTAACGCTTAACCCTACAGGCGATGAAGTAGATACAGGTTCTATTGCTGGTACAGACCATAGAGGATCAGTTCCTTTAAATGCCGAAGACATCTTTGACAACAGCAAAGCAACTCAAGGTGTATCTGCTATAGGATTCAAAGTCGGATTTGTAAGACCATAATCTTTAAACAAAATTATTAAAACAGTTGACATCAACTTGGTGCGGTGCTATAATTGGTTATAGAGTTAATTAATTGTAGCACTAACCAAAAGTATTGATGGTAAGGAAGGATGAACAATTTGGCGAATAGAAGTACATTTCCACAAAGCGTGGACACATTCACTGAACTCTTTGACCTGCCACCAAGTTTGGTAGCAAAGGCTAAGAGATATCAGGAATTAAAAATTCAGCCTACATTAACAGCAAGTGAACAATCAGAATTGAATAGTATAACTACTCAATTAGATGGCTACATTATCTCTCCTGAAGTGTTTAACAAGATGAATGATGCAATTACTAATGTAGAGACATTCTTTCTTAATAATGTTGATGGTTACATTGACACAAAACAATTAGAATGGGCTTCATATGTTAATGCATTTAAACTTGCAGGAGTATACAATGCTACTACTCAATATAAGTTCCAAAACATGGTTACTTATAATGGAGACCTTTACCTATGCACAAAAGATGCAAAAGGTGTAACTCCTACAAACACAGCTAACTGGCAGAAGATATCTGTCAAAGGAGACAAGGGTGACGTTGGGCTAGGATTGGCTTATAAGGGAAATTATGACGCAACAAAAGCTTACGCATTAGGGGATGCAGTAACTTATAATGGTAGCATCTACTATGCTAAAGTCGCAACTACTGCAGGACAAGCGCCTACAGATGCAACTAAATGGATGTTATTTGATAAGACATATGTCGGCTCAACTGCTCCATCAAATGCACAACAAGGCGTAACTTGGATTCAAGAAGTATAGGTGACAAAAGATGAGTGCTGAACTACAGAGAAAGCTAATAGAAACAATTGAGATTTTAGTAGATGAAGCTATCAAAAAGACACCTTACACATCATCTAACATTGGGCTAGTAAAAGAGATTAATGGCTTTGAGTGTACAGTTGAATTTCTTGGAAGTGAAACTAAGTGTACGATGGCTGAGCATCTTCACACTTTTATCAAGGTTGGAGATATTGTTGTGATACAAGACCTTTATAACAATAATATCAATAAGTTTATCGTGAATAAGCTAGGTGAGACTACGTGAGCAAGGAAATTCAGAGTAGTTTAATAGAAGCTATACAGACAATTGCAGGGGCTAAACTTGATAATGTAAACTTTACTAAATCATACACTGGAATTGTAAGAAGTACAGATGGCTTAAAAGCTATTGTTGAGGTTCTAGGTAGTGAATCTGAATGTATTATACCTCACAACCTAGCTTCCTTCATTGGCAAAGATGATATCGTAATTGTCCAAGATATTACTAATGGAAATCTTCGAAAGATTATTCAGGGTGTTATATCGTCTATAAATAAGGATATGTTTCATATCTATGATCCAGTTGAAGATAGAATCGTAAGTTCAGTTGAACAGTTATGGGATGAAGATTTGGGGATGGCAATCGATATCGTATTTGAAATGGAATAGAAGGGAGACTTTAAACCTTGACAGTTAAAAAAGGTAAATATAATTTTCATAATGGTACAGGTTTTGACACGTATCATTTAGAGACTCAGCCGAGTCAAGTTAAGGTATTAGATGCAAATGGCAATGTTACATCTAACCTTGAAGAGTTATTGCTCACAGGGAAGTCGGTAACAGGAGTTGCATTAAGCACTGTTAATACTACAGGATTATATATGGTTAAGGATTGTACAGATGCTCCAATTACAATGGCATCAGGTACAGCTTATCTAATGTCTGTAGAGACAACAGGAATGATTGTTAAACAGGTATTTTATGACCGCCAAAACAATAACACTTACACTAGACCAATCTATAATGGAACTGCTGGTTCTTGGATTGCTACAGGTAAAGCTACTAGTGATAGTATTGCAAACTTACAGACAATTGTAGGTAGCTTAACTTCACTAACTACAAGCAACAAGACTAGCATCGTCAATAGTATTAACGAGGTTCAATCAGAGGTAAATAGCGCTTCAAGTGCAATTGTGCAAATTCAAGCTGACATCGCTTCATTAGATGCAGATTCTACAAATCATAACCATGATAGTAGATACTTACAGCTTACTGGAGGATCGCTAACTGGCAAGACTTCAATGAAAAACAATACTTCATATGCTGGAAAGAATACTAGTGGTGCTGACTTAAATGTTGGTAAAGTAGATGGTTCTAACCAAGTAGTACTAGGTGATGTTGGTGCAAAAGCTGTTATTCAAGCAAGTGCAGGAGACCTGAAGGTTTCTAATGGAACAACTTCTTATAAAGTATTCCATGCAGGAAACATGGGCGCTGGGAGTGGATTGGACGCTGATAAACTAGATGGTTTAGATAGTGGAGCGTTTGCAAGGCAAGATGAGTATAACAACCACTTTAAAGGAGACCAATTCGTTGAGAATAGTAAGTCTATTGTAATAAAAGCAAGCAGTGGAAGTTCTCAAGCAGGGAATCTATTCTTCAGAGCAGGAGATGACACTCAAAAGGCTAAGATTACAGCTACCGCAAATGGAGATTTAACTATGACAGGTGGAACTGTAACAGGTCATACTTTTAAATCCGATGGTATCTTAGAATCAGTATACAGTCATCATCATGATGCAACTAGTAGAGAAGTTCACAAGCGCTTTGTTAAAGATGGAGACAATGGAATTGGATTCTTCATGAACACTAGTGGTCAATTTGGAATGCATGATTGGAAGAGTGGTCAACGAGTTATGAACGTTGATAGAGCAAGTGGTGAAGTTGAATTTGTAAAAGCTATTAAGATTAATGGTAAAAAGGTTACTGTTCAGTCAGTCGCTCCACCAAATCCTGAGAATGGCGATATTTGGTTCGATATTTAATTGAGCAAAAGTATTGACAATGTGAGGTGATATATGTGGGACTGATAAATAAGTTCGTTGATGGTGAGCCAGTTTCAATCAATCCAAAAGTATATAAGGATGGTCAATGGGTAGATGTTGATGCTTATAAGTATCAAGATGGAGAGTGGGTTAACATGACCTCTCAAACCTACACCAAAACATTCGAAGCTACTTGGACGCAGTCTTATCGTGATACAAACGAAAAGAGAAGTGATTGGAAGGCTGGAAAGCTATGTCAAGGTGAGTATGTTCAAGAGCCATGGGGAATTCAACGTTCTCTATGTGGATTTGGAGATATCAAATCTGAACTGGCTGGTGCTAAGATTCTAGACGTTGAACTTTATCTTAAGAACCAACACTGGTATTACTATGCAGGAGGGAAGGCAGTTATTGGTTATCACAACCATGCTTCTGAGCCTTCAATGTTTAGTTATTCTAAGTATGGTGCTGTAACAGAAGAGTTTAGTTCTAGAGGACAAGCTAAGTGGATTCAGATGCCTAAGTCGTTCGGTGAAGGCATTCGTGATGGAGATTACAAGGGTATTAGCTTATTCGCAAATACTACTAATCTAAGTTACTATGGTTACTTTTATGGAGTCGCAGATGGCTCTAGTAAACCAAAGTTAAAGATAACTTATTCAAAATAATAGAGTGGAGAGAATGAGACTTTCTCTCCACCAATAAAAACTAGGAGATGTTGTATAGTGGGAAAAATCGCAGACTTATCTTATTACCAAGGAACAATTGATTTCTCAAAGGCTAAAACAGAATTGGATTTAGCAATTATTCGAACTCAATATGGTTCAGGAAAAGAAGATTCAAAGCACAAAGAGTACGAAGCTGGATGTGACGCTAACGGAATTCCTTATGGAAATTATGCCTACGCACGTTTCGTTTCAGTAAATGATGCGATCCAAGAAGCTAAAGATTTCTTAGCACGTAAGGGCGCAAACTCTAAGTTCTTGGTTGTTGATGTAGAGGAAATGACCACTTACAATCAAGCAGACCTTATTCCTGCAACTCAAGCATTCATCGATTATCTTCACCAAAATGGAGTAGCTAAAGTAGGTTTATACACTGGTAACTCATTCTATAAAACTTATGGTATGGGCGCAGTAAAAGCTGACTTCGTGTGGATTCCAAGATATCGACTAAATGATGATGGAACGCTTCACACTGTTAAACCTGACTATGCTTGTGACCTATGGCAATTCACTCAAAATGGTAAACTTGCTGGTGTAGCTGGCGCTGTTGACCTAAACGTGTTGAATGGTGAAAAGCCACTTGAGTACTTCACTGGAATTGAACAAAACATTGTTGCTGATGTATCAGTTGTTGGTGACGTTAAAGTTTACCCATACGTTCAAGTAACTGGCGATGTATGGATGCATTCTACGCCTGATTTCAATGAATCTAGTCGTGTTCGTGTTCTTAAAGCTGGTGAAATCTTCAAGAATTATGGAACAGTTAACGGCATGATTGCGATCGGTGGAGGTTATGTATCTGAAAAGTACATGACAACTATTAATCAAGTAGCCAAAACTACTGGCGATGTTTGGACTCATAAAACTCCTGACTTCGATGAAGCTTCTCGTGGTCAAGTACTTCCTGCAGGAACTAGCTGGAAGATTTATGGTGAGACTTCGAATGGCATGTTCAAGGTTGGCGCTGAGTACGCTTCTAAATCTTACATGACAATCGTTTAATTAAAGAAAAAGTATTAACAAGGAGAGGGAAACCTCTCCTTTAATTATAAGAAGGTGAGTATCGTGAGAAGAGGGGACATTGTATTTGTTCAAGGCAAAGGGATTATATCCAGTTTTGTTAGATATTTTGACCGTGGTACTTTCAGTCATTGTGCCATAGCAGTTTCAGATTCAAGAGTAATAGAGGCTAATTATGATACAAAAGTTGCTGTAAGACCTATAGAGAAAGATAAGTGTAATATAATAGAAGTTATTGATTTGGGGTTAAAACCTGAGCAGAGAAGAAACATCTACAATGCATCTATGAAGTATATTGGTAAGAGATATGATTATACTCAGATATTATGGTATGTACTGCGAAAGGTATTTCATCTAAAAGGAAGAAACAAGTTTAACAATCCTAATCATATGATATGCTCAGAACTTGTATTTCTTGTATTAGATGAAATTGGCGCACTTAAAGACTTGGGAATTAAAGAAAGTATTGATCGTGGAATTGACCTTACTCCAAACGAACTCTACGACTTGGTAAAGTATGTATCCACGAAATAGACCTCTAAAAATTTCCGACACGATAAGCAAAAAAATAAGGACTAGTCTACGCAACTAGTCCCTTTCTTTCTTAAAGGAGAAAGATTATAAAGATTCGTTATGCTGATTAAAGCGATAACATAGAGTATCTTAATTGTAACAGAGGTAGTTACGCAAATCAATAAAAGATGTATATGAGATGCATGTAAAATGCAGAGAGTGGTACATAATTTATCCATACTTTCCTTTTCTAGTTTACATAACATATATTCTCGGAACTCTTTTAGATATATCAAAATAAAGAGTTGACTTAAGAAAGTGAGACAGAAAAAAAAGAGAAAAAGTCGATATGTTCAGCTATCGACTTTTCTCCATGCCATTATCTTATTCTCATATAAGCAATTGTCAAGGGTGTGACAATTTACATATATTGTACCACAAATTATGTTCGTTGAACATATGCTTTGTAAATAAATCTAACCAAAAGAGCCAAGCTTCCCCAAACAACAACTAAAGGTGTAATGTTCATTAAGAAATCCAATGAAATACCTCCTACGTTAAATTATGTTATTACATACTTAGTTATTCTCTATTACTAGTATAAAATCCTTTATTTCTTAATAAACGTCCTGTACAGGAAAATGACAGCAAGTATCACCACAATAGCGACTACAAAAATTGGAATTATGCTTGTAATTATATCCACACTAACATCCCCTTTAAATTTGAGTCTATTATACCATGAAATATATATTGGCTAAATGTGCCAAATGTTATATACTTATTCTTGTAATAACTTAATATTACATTGTTATTACATAGAACTCAATAGCACGAAGGAGGATTCGAATGAAAAAAGTTAAAAAGGCTATCGCAACCTCTGCAATCATATTGGCAGTAGGCGCTACATCTTTGATTCCAACACAATCCTTCGCTTCTGAGGCAAGTACACAAGTATCACAATCAGTTCCTAAAGGAATACAAAAAGCCCAAGCATTAAACAAGTCGCTTGAGCAAAAAGAGTTGAAGAAACATTTAGACCGCAATGGTAGAATGCGTATTCAACCACATGTGCCTATCGTTATTAAATTTGACGATGGTAGTAAGATTAAGTACGAAGTAGAGGCATACGACACGCCTAACTCTCCCAAAGTTAACACTAAGTCAGGCGTGTCTGCTGAATCTACCATGACAGCTTCTGCTGTAAGGTATAAGACGTATACCGTAAAGAAAACGTATTTTTATGGTGTAGCCAACTTCCAAGTTAAGTTGTATACAGATGTCAAGCACAGTGGTAGATATGTATACGTACAAAGGAAGTATGATGGCTTCAATGGAACGTATGCTAAATGGTGGGGCAATAAAACAAGAACTCTCGACAGCACAGGCTACAATAGTGACTATGCTACGACAGAAGCCTATGGTTATTATAGCTTAGACGCTCCGGGGGCTGGAAACTACTTTAATGGCTCTTATCGTATTCGTGCCGACATTGACCCTGCTGGCGCAGTATACCTAAGAGTGATCGACTGATATTATCAAAGGTCTCTCTCCCTTAGATAATTCTCAACTATCTCTTTTACCATCTCTCTAAAAGAGTCCTCTTTCTGAGGACTCTTTCTTATTGTTATCTCTTTTGAGATAGAATTAACTGTTAAATAGACAGTTTCCCCTGCTTCTACTTCTGCAATTTTCGCTACTTCTGCTGGAAGCGTAACTCCTAGAGAATTCCCTATCTTAGAAATCCTTCTCTCGATTTCAAGTTCCATTAATCCACCTCCTCGCTAGTATATAATACCATATAATATATAGAACATAAAAAAAGGAAGACAGCTTGGTAGACTGACTTCCTTTTTTCTCTATGCGTGTTGTAAACTGATTGCAAATGTAATCAGAAAAACATAATACTTATATATTATAGCATATTCTTCGTTAGATTCCTACTCTTTCTTTGCATCAAATTCAACGCCATCAATCCTATTCGACTTACTGTCATTAGTCATATTGACACCTCCATACATATTATAACCGTTCAAACAAGTATTATGTGTACTTAAGAAAATATTGAAATAGCAATATACTTTCATTAGTGTATACAGTTACACAAGTTGTAGACAAATAGATAATTATTCTACAACATATGTAAGTGATGAAACATTTTCGTATTTAATGCTCTAGTATTTACTCAACTAACAAGAAAACCATGACCTTTATTAGTCATGGTTCTTAATGTGTGTTTTGTGTGTTTGTCTGTTGTAAATGCATTAAATATATAGAGAACAATGGTTAATTAATTACTTACCAATAAACTGTTGCGTCCAATATGAACCATCAGCAACGTAGCCAATACCAATCTCTGTATAGCTACTGTTTAGGATGTTAGCTTTGTGACCACTGCTATTCATCCAAGCTTTCATTACTTCTGCAGGAGTCTTCTGTCCATAAGCAATGTTTTCACCTGCAGAGTTATAGCTGATACCAAATGACTTCATCATTTTAAATGGATCGCCATATGTAGGTGACGTATGGTCAAAGTAATGTTTGTCATGCATGTCAGCAGATTTAAATCTCGCTACACGAGATAGTTCTGCATTTATCTTAAGTGGTTTTAATCCTGCTTTTGCTCTTTCCTGATTAACAAGGTCGCCAACTTGTTTCTCATAAGCACTAATTGTCACGCTTCCTGTAGATACTGCATTAGAAGATGAATTAGATGTAGTTCCTGTGTTGCTAGTTGAAGCTGGTTTTAATCGAATGATTGAGCCAACTTGCATATTTTGTGGATTAACTGATGGATTTAACTCCATTAGTTTCTTATAATCTAAGCCATACCTTTTAGCGATGAAGTAGAAAGTGTCTCCACGATCAACTTTGTACGCCTCGAATGGAGGCTCTTTATACATACTGATTTCTGCTTCTGCTTTATGGTTTGCAAAGAATGGATAACTCCAGCAAGTTATCGAAGCCAATGCAGTAGCAATAATAAATTTCTTCAATGTTTTCCCTCCTCATGATTTATACTGACAGTTTATGAATTTGTCACTGTCACTTTAAATATTAAACCATGAGTGTAAAACAAAAGCGATGGTGAGTTACTACCATCGCTTGATTATACAGGTATTAGATGAATTTCTTTCCATTTGATTTCCAGTGTAAATACTCTATATATTGCTCAACATTAGCTAATTGATCCTCGGATAGACTGTTTGTTAAGACTTTGAGATGTGATGAGTTGTCACTTTCTACGCCTAGTAAATAGTCAGTTGAAACATTGTACAGCTTAGATATTCCAACCAAGGTTTCAAACGAAGGCTCTCTTACACCTTGCTCGTATGAATAGTATGTACTAGATGCTACTTTTAGACATCTAGCTATATCTTCAACCCTAAAGTCTCTTGATTCTCTAAGGTTCTTTAATGTTTTAGTAAAATGACTCAACCCATGAACACCATCCCATTATTCATAGCCCATTCATGAGCCTTTTGTTCTTTAGTTCTAAATGCAAAGAATAAAGATGGCTGATTATCATTTTTGGCTAAAACAGTTAGATATTCATCGAAATCAAGAAGTTTAAAGGATACATGGTCATACTCAGGCTCTTTATTTTCATCAAAGAAGCTTAGAGTATATAGCGTTGGGTCAATTGCCTCTCCCTTACTATTGACGATAAAGCAATGTCTTGCCATCATATTACTAGTGGCATGAACATATCCATATGCCACCTTCCAATCTCTCTCTCTAAAACATTCAGTGTACTCTTCAAAAACTTCCCAAACATTATTGTAGCAATGTTTGGGAAGGATATTGTCAGAGCATGTTTCGTAAACCTGTCTGCTCAGTTCTTTATTTAACTTGTGTTTCATTACTGTCATCGGACTACTTCTGCCTTCCTTTTATCGGAAATTGATGTAACTGTCGCTCTTCTACCTTGAGGTCTTTCACCTGTAGCTTTCTCCATTAGGATACTGTAGATTGCTCTGAATCCACCGCCTCCACCGCCTCCAAAGACAATGTTTCCTTTTTGACCTTTAACGCCACCATAGTTAGACCACTGGCTTAAGTTATAAGTCCAATCAACGCTGTGAATGATGTCGAATATCTCTTGGTCAGGCAACTGAAGGTCTATATAATTTCTAGCATGACAGATGAATCTACAGATAGCCTTGATTGCATAACTCTTATCTGTAATGTACTTGCCTCGTGTGTCGATATCAGGTGGCAAAGCATAGAACAATTTAGAGAATGTGTCGTTGACAACCATCTTAAGTCCATCATAGTTCTCATTAGTTAAGAATGCATAGTCCTGTTTTAACTCTGCTCCTAGAATCTCTCTTATTGATTCGTAGATAGTACTCAATAGGATTGTATTAGGGTTATTCTTCCCACTAATAGACATCTTGTCCATTTCGACTCCATAATGAACAAAATACTTGTTCTTTTCAGCAAGTTCTCTAGCCATTTTAGAGAATAGGTCAGTCTGATTAAGGCGAATATTAGCATTTCGTGAAGGACGCTGTGCCAAGTTGTTTAAGTCATGGAACAATTGCTTCTCTTCTGATTCGCTTAAATCATCAAAGATAATGATTGGGATAACCATTTCTCTTAACTCATATATCATCTGTTGAATTCTAGATGTCTTTAGCTTGTCCTTACTCTTGACAAACTCCTTCTCTAGATGTTCTAATGCAGTAATTACAGCCTCATATCTATGTTGACCATCGTTAATTGAAAGTTTTGAATCTTGTGTATCAATAGCTACTCGATTCTGACGCTCATCGTAAAACAATGTTCCCTTACAGGTAACTGTCATTGCTGAGAAAAATCTCATATTAACATCGTCTGAATTTAAGCCACTTAAGATGTAGCGTCTAATTGAAGCTACTTTTCGAGGGATAATATCACGTTGTACTGCAGGGAATATCTCTAAGAACTTCTTCAAGTCCTTGAATTTAATAACTGATGAATAAACATCCTTGCCAAATTGCGATCCTTTGATAGCAGATAACTGAGCCATTTGCTTCGTTTCTAGGTCTGCTTTTGTATCAAATACTGGAAGGTGTTGTTTTTGCTCTTTTGCCAATTAAACTTCCTCCTCTATGAGTTCATCCTCTTCTTCTTCACTCAACATAGTTGATTTGTACAACTCATTTAAACCTTTAAACTTCTTAGTTTTCAATAGTTCACTGTTCCCACTTTTGAGAATTTCTTGTAATGCTTCCTCTGCGGAGACAATAGTTCCATAATCTACACTGCCTTGCCATTGAGAGCCATGAATGATAACATATCTTCCATCTCTAAGCTTCGTAATCCCCTTGTGAAGCCCTTTACCACTGTTATATTCGTGTCCATCCCAACTATCAAGATTTTTGTTATATCGAACCCTCGCTACAACTTTTTCCCTATAATCATCTTCATAAACGTTAATTCTATATTCGCCCATAAATACCTTCCTCCTTTAAATTTTAACAAGTTCGTCTTATGGATTAACTTAAGTATATACTGATTTGGACAAAAGTAAACACTTTTGGGACAGATTTTACAAAAAAAAGAAGAAGGTAAATTTACCCCTTCTTCTTTTTACATATATTGCCTTCTACATCTTCTTGGATTCTACCTTCTCTAGCTTTTCTGAGAATAGTACATTTGTCTTGGTTTTTATTACATATAGAACAGTTGTGTACAATGAATTCTGCTTCTGCCTCTTTGTTGTTAAAAATACCTATATAGTCAACTGGTCTCAATACTGCATAGAACTTAGGATGCTTAGCGTCATAAAGTACTCGTTTGGTTTGCACTAGCACATTCTTATCATCCTCAATTACTATGCCAGTGAGTGAGTCACAGAGCACTTTGAAATAGTTGTTATTGTCTTGATTTGTTCTAGACTGAATGAACACACACTCTAATGTCCAATGTCCTTCTTTTGTTAATTCTATATCCCATTTCTGTCTAGTAACTTCACGCTTTAAATAAGCCTGAAATCTCTTCTTCCAATCTTTACTCTCTTTTGTCTCAAATAAATGAATCAATGCCTTGCCATTAACGATTCTCGCTGATGGACGAATGTAGTTATTAACTGAAATGGGTAGTTCATCGTAACTCATAACAAATTGAGTCAATGCTACCCATCCTTCCTTATTTACTGAATTCTGATGCTTTACCGCCAACCTTGGCTAGTAATGCCATTAGGTCTTCATCTGTAGCGCCTGTAGCAATATTTGCTTTAATCAGTGCGCTTAGAACCATCTTCATTTCATTCTTGTTTAAGCTTAGTAATACTAACTGCTCCTCCACTCAATCACCATCTTTCCAAAAGAAAAGTATCATAATTAACATCTCGATGAAGTCGCCCACTATATCCCAAATCATCCATTGTCTAAAGTACTCTTCTGATTCTGAACGCCTTCTTGGATAGTAATGTCTTCGTCTACGCTTTCTTCGCATAATTAAACGATTTGTTCAAAGAATTTGATTTTGTCCATTGGAATGAACGCTGTGCCTAGGAAGATACCTGATAATAGATGCCCTGTGTGCATATCAAATACTGTTTGAGCAATCCATGCACGATAATCTTCAGGTCGTAAGCTGTTAATAGTGAACTCTAACGGATCGCCTTCATTCATAATTAATCGTACTTCTAGTGGCTTTGTTTCTACCTCTTCCTTTACTTCTGTTGCTTCTGCTTCGATAATTTGATTTTGTTCCATATTAATTCTCCTTTGTTAATACTTTTGTTTTAATTTGTCTTAATAATAAATCCCATAATAATTAATGCCCATAATATAAGTGATAATCCAAACCCAATAAAACAACCCTTAATGAATTCCCTCATTGCTTTGTGAATCTTCTAATTTCGCCATCTACATGTTCAAAGAACATATCTACTGGTCTTGCATAAACTGTATTTTCACCTTGGCGTTGATACAACACTAAGTACTCATCACATTCAGTGTAGTAGATGTTGCCATCTGAGAAGTATCGAATATGCTTCTCATTTTCTGTGTGGAGAGCCTTGCCCGATCCTTCTGAACCTAGAACTCCAACAGCCACATTAAATGGTAATGCAATTGCGATAGTTTTGTACTTCTTTCTATTCCCCCAATGTTTATAAACATCATTTACTTTTACTGCCATGATTAGTATCCCCTTTTCGTTTATAGTTTGACTTACTCTACTACCATCCAATCTGTAGCAAACATATCTTCTTGATATGGAGATGCTACTGCAAAACCACCATTCTTAAGCTTTGCTACAATAAATCTACCATGCCATGCTGGTTCACCAGTTAGATTTCCAAGCGTCTGAACAGTCCAATATCCATCCCAAACTTTACGAGTAACCATTTTACCTTCAACTAGTAACTTTTCCATAGCTTGACCATAAGTTAAGCCTGATTCAATTACCTTGCTGTACTGCTTGTTGTTTAAGTCATGCGGTTCTGTTGAAAACTCTAGTGTCTCTTTGTCGATATAAAACACTACATCCTGACTGCTCACAAGATACATTTCATCGCTTTCCCTTGGGTCTAAAACAGACATTTTTCTTCCCTCTTCGAAGCGCATGTATCGGTGTGGCGTTACTAAAAATCCAAATTCACTTGTTACTACTAATTTATCGAATCTTGAATATTTCATGATGTTGCCTCCTGAGTTTTCATTAGTTCTTGAATCTTGTATTCGAGTTCTGTGATTCTGATGATATCTTCACGCCTACTTAATGTTTGTAGCCATGCGAATGTATCTTCGAAAGATTCAACTTTTGCTATAAGATATTTGATATCATCATAAACTTCATTGTTTAAAAATGAACTAAGAACCTTATCTTCATATTTGTCTATGATTTCTGCTAGTCGTGCCTCCAAGGTACTGCCTCCTAAAAGTTAATAATATATGGGTTTTATTAGTTACTCTTACGAGATAGTACTAGGTTCTCAGATGAGACTACTTCGTAGATTTCACCTTTAAGGCGCTTGGTCATTTCTACAACCAACTCTCCGATAGTTTCTCCTCTGACATTTGCCAGTACATTATTTACTTCTAAATTTAACAAGCAATATTCATTAGTCACCTTATCTTGAACTATTAGAAAATGAATAAAGTCTTTATAAATATCTCTTTTAAGGACAACCATATCTCCTTTATCAACTCTTACTGCCTTATCAGGTTTAGTAATATCTAATTTCATATCAATTGCCTCCCTGTTTTTCATCAAATCGAATGATTACACCACTTAAAGTTACATCTTCAATTACAAGGTCGAATAGCTTAAGAGCCTTTGCAACGTTATTAGTGTTTGCTATAAATGCGTCAAAGAAATACATTTTGTCTACTTCAAACTTAGAACCATGTGTAATTGGAACAGCATGAACTAAATTAGATTCTTTTAATTGTACAAATACTTTATCCTTCATAATTGCCTCCTACAGCCTATTCTAATTTGGTTTTCTTTAAGTCTTCTAGAATCTGATCGGCACGTTGTTTATACTCTTCGTCTCCGAATTCATTGTACATATCCATTACAATATTGTACTTATCTAGCAAGCCATCTACAGTATCTTTGAGTAACTCCTTGATAAGAGCCTTTTCAGCTTCCTGTCTGATTATCTCTTGCTCGATTTCGAAGTCCTCATCGTACTCATCTTCCCAATCTTCATCATCGTATTCATCAAACATAGCCATATCCTCATCGTCAATGAAATGTTCAATGCTTACATCGTGGAAGAGTTCAACGCTATCAATGCGCTCTACGTGTAATGTAGGAATCCCATCCTCTACGTATAGATAGAGGATAGTGTCCTTAAAAGCGATAGCTTGATTCTTTGATGGGTCAGGCTTAATATTGTTATCTTCTAGGAATCCTAGTAAATCATCTACCAACGCTATCACCTCTTATTGTTATTTGACTAAACTAAACCAGTTAGGGTCTTTCTCAAGGTAGTCATGAATTCTTGTCATTGGCTTTGCAATGAAGTCATCAAACTCCTTGTCTTGAGTGAGATTTAATACATAGTGCGCTCTGTAACCTCTCATGTCCTCTCCTTTGACAAGAAATCTTATAAAGAACTTATCTGATTCAATATATAAATTATGCTTTGATGAATGACCTCTAATGATGTCATTAGCAAGCATAAGTCTAAATAGCTTGAAGTAATGAATCTTGTCTTCTTCATTGTCAACAATTACTACGACTGAGACTCTATCGTACTTTGGATACCATACATCTCTTTCTTCCATGCTTAACCTCCTAGTAAACCATCGCTAATAGTGGGCTACGTTTATTCAATTCATTAAATGCCTTAACGTATAACTCTTTATATTTCAAAGCCTCAGCTTCATTTTCTTTAAATACTCTGTTGTATGAGTTTAGGAACTCAACAAGTTCTAATGTTGTCCATTGTTTAACTTCCATGTTAATTCTCCTTTATTTAGTGTCTCTTCACCTCACTCTCACCATGTCAATACTTTTGCTTAATGGTAAGATAAAAAGTTAGGTACTTCCTACCTCACCATTAATTATACTATTATTTAGAAAACTTGTCAACAAATTTTCGTAATTTTGAAACGATTCCAACTTCTGTGATTAAGTTAACTGAGTGTTTTACTACTGATTCATCGAATACAAATCCTGAAGCTTTTGCGTGACCACCGCCACCAAATCGCTTAGCAACTTCTGTGCCTAGGTTAATGTCATCGTGAATTGTGCGTAGAGACACTTTGTTACCACCCATATCAATAAGCATGATGTATTTTAAGTGTGGGTTGCGTTCAGATAACTCATTTCCTAATTCAGAGATATATTGCTCTGCGAACACTACTCCTACTTGATTGCCTAAGAATTCAGTTGTCTTCATTTGACGCTCTTTCATCTTAACGTATAGTTCTTTCTTGTGATTATCAATGTCTATGATTGCACGATCAACACTATCGAACATTTCTAGCCATGAACCTTCACTCACACTAAAGAATTGATTTGCCTTGAATTTACGAATCATCTTAGATGTAAACACGTTACGCCCTAGCAACCAAAACAGTTGATTTAACGCTCCTGCTTCTAGGTCATCGTATCTTGTCTTCCATTCCCAACAATCATATCTGCGAACCTTTTCAACAAATACTTGAATTGCATCTCGATAGATTTCTGTTTTGAAGAATCCTTCGTGACGAAGATATTCATAGAACATGTTTGTTCCTGAGTTTAATCCAATGACTCCATTTACTTCAACCTCTGCCCATACACGCTTGTTTAGGTCTCCTGCTGTTTTATGATGGTCTAGAAGATAGAACTTAAACATTTCATTTGCATCTAAGTCGTCAATCATATCAGCAACTCGCTCAGTAACTGAGATATCTGTGATAAAGATTGCGTCAAAACTCTTGTGTCGTCCAGCATTGATGAACGCTTCTACTTCATTGCTTGCATCTTGAGGATTACGTGTATTCTTAACTTCGATATTATCAAAGGCTAATTTCCCTACAATCTCGCATCCAATGCCATCTAAATCGTTGTGTGTGAAAAGCATTACTCGACTTTCGTTACTTAGGTTATTCATGTTTGTTTCCTCCAATTTTTTAACTATAATTAGTATATCACTCGTATATTATTACGTCAATACTTTTGTTTAAGGGTATTACTTTTTGTGGCTACCGCCTCTGCGAACCACATTGAAGTTCTTATCTTGTAGTAACTGAATTAGATTTTCAGTAGTAATAGCACCGTGGAACTGTTCATCAATTTCCTTAGCCAAAACAGAGATAGCTTTAGGAACTTCCGTGATCGGCTTGGCTGGCTCTGATACAAGTGTATAGATACAAACGCCCTTCTCAATATACTCAACATCTACTTTATATCCCATTTGATATAACTCAGCAAGTCTACCAGTGTAACGGATACATAGCTTTACTAAGTCTGTATTGAGAACGCCTTTATCTCCTGCTTCTCGCAAAGTATTCAGAACAAGTTCACGTTGAGTTGGAGCACGTTTAATTGCATCTTGATAAATAGCCACATCAGTTTTCGTTGGTTTAATAGCAGTTACATTCATTATAAGTTCCTCCAATTTGTATGTTATGTAGGGAGAGAAATCCTCTCCCATTGTATTTAGATTAATCCACGCTTAGCTAGTACACGTTTAACGCCTGTAGCGCCTACGCCTTTATGACGATCGATTTCAACGCCATTATCGTCTAGAAGTAATAGTACTGGAGTCTTCTCGATATTGTGCATTCCAGCCATCATTAAATGCTCATCTTTCTCAGGATTAGTAAGGTTAGCTACTTCGTCAACCTCAATCCCATTCTGCTTTAGCATCTCGTCTAGCATCTTGCATGGTGTACAATTCTCTTGCTTGAACTTGATTAATTTCATGATATCATTTATCTCCATTCTGTGTCAATACTTTTGTTTAATATAGTTTTAAATTAATCCCACTCTGTATCAATTACGAATTCAAAGTCGGCATCAGTTAACGCTCTGTGTTTAGCTAGGATGTATCCTGCGCCTTTAGTTGAGAAGAAATCGTGTGTTTTAGTCTCTGTAGACAGACCGTTCTCTACGATTGGGTTAATCTTCTTCTCTTCATAGATAGGAGTCTTCCCTAGGTTCATCATAGCTTTGTTAGCATTATAGATTAAGTAGTTCTTAACTTCATGGTCAAGACCAATAGGAGCATACAAGTCTTCTGTGTACTTGATTTCGTTCTCCATTAACTCTTTCATTAATGCTTCGACTTCATAGTCTACTTCCTTCTGCTCTTCAACAGTTAGCTTCTTATATTCTTCCTGTGCAAGAAGACCAACGTAAACTCCATGAATTGACTCATCAGCAATTATCTTGTTAATGATTTCACCTGAAGCTACCATCTTCGCCTTACCTTCTAAGCCTCCACCAGCTAACCATAAAGGCAAGAAGAATCCTGAATAGAATAAGAATGACTCAAGGAATACTGAAGCTACCATTGCTAGGTAAAGAGATTTAGAGTCAGTGATATTCTCATAGTAATGAGTGATATGTTCTGCTTTAAATTGAAGATAAGGGTTCTCTTCTACCCAATCAAACACTTCGTCTGTCTCAGTATCTGTTAAAAGTGTAGTAAAGATAGTAGAGTAACTAAGAGCGTGAATAGTCTCCATCATACCCATAAACGATAGAACTACCTTTTGATGAAGGTCTTCTACTACTTGGGAAATTAAAGGCATACCAATTGTTGCTTGCTTAGTATCTAATAGAGTTAATCCACCTAGTACCTTCTTATAAACCTCTTGAATTGCTGGGTCTAAGCGATCCCATACATTTCTATCCTTAGATGGAATATACTCAGTGTGAGTCCACATCTGCTCGATATTCTTATCATGGAATGTTTGGTTATAAGCGTTTGTAGGTCTATTCCAGTTGATCGCTTTATGAACTCGTGGAGATTTATCGAATGTTTTAGACATTAATCCACTTGCATAAGCTTGAGAAACTGTCGCTTGTACTGCGTCCATAGTAGCTTCTACGCCATTTTGTTCTATGCTTTGTGATAATTCTTCATAGTTGTTAATTGTCATGCTCTAGCAAATCTCCATTTCTTATGAGTCTTTTGTTCACCGTTAAGAACTGATTGTACTGCCTCCATATCCAAGCCATTTTCAGCTACAAATGATTCAAGGTTGTACACTTCGATGTCTTCACCTTTAGGGTTAGTAGCAATGTATTTAACAGCAAAATCATCTGTTTCAACTAATGCTTCAGACTCCTCTTCTTTAGGCTCTTCTGCAACTTCCTTAACCTCTACTTTGCCACTTAGGTCAATCTCTCCTGCTGGTTCTCCAACTGTTTCAGGAGATTCGTTGATTGTGTCAATAATATGCTTAGCTGTAATAGTTCCTGTAACGAGTGTACCGCCACCGTATGTTACATCATTCTCTGATGATTCCCATGTGTCTGCTAAACTTGAGTCTTCAAATTCACCTGTTGCGATTAATCCTGCACGAACAACTTGTTCTTTTCTTGTGTTGAAGAATCGAACTCGGCAGTATTCTACATAGCCTTCTTCTTCTAGGATGCGAAAGCGTCCAACGATATCAAATGGTTGTTTCTTGTTATTATATTTCAATGTAATTCCTCCATCAATACTTTTGTTTAGTAAGAGAGTTAGGTATTCCCGAACACTCTCTTACCATGATAACATATTTATATACTAATATCAATACTTTTGTTTAATTAAACTGTACAAGATAAACATTCGTCTAAAGTAGAAACCTTAGTTCGAGTGTAATAAAGTGTCTTAAGACCTTTCTTGTGAGCATAGATGTAGTATCTAGCTAGGTCTCCATCAGTAATATTTGCACTGTCTACAAATAACGTTGTTGAAATTGATTGGTCAACATGCTTCTGAATAACTGACATAAGGTCAATTAGCTTCATCATATCCATTTGGTATGCCTCTTTGTAGAACCAAAATGTTTGTGGACTCATGAAGGGCATTGGATAGTGAGTTGTAGAGTCTCCATATGTTCGTGTCTCAATTTTTTCAGTAATCGGCATAACGCTCGGTGTGCTATTCTGAACATAACTGATTGAGCCTGTCGGAGCGATCGCCATAAGGTACGCTGAGTAGATTCCATGCTCCATGATTAACTCATTCAATCTAGCCCAATCTTCTTGAGTAGGAATATAAATACCTTCGAATAACTTAGCTACCTTATCTGTTCTAGGGAAGTGTGATTGTTCAATGTAGCGAGTTAACGCTGTGCCTTTAGCGTATTCTGACTTCTCAAAGTCTTTGAATGCACCATGTAACTGAGCAATCTCCATAGAGCGATATAAAGCGTGATAACGCATGATTGAGAAGAATGTGTTAGCAAAGTCTTTAGCTTCTCGACTCTCATATGAAATGAAGTTCTTAGCCAAGTATCCATGTAAGTTCATTACACCTAATCCAATACTGTGGAACGCCTCATTAGCCTTCTTAACAGATGGTACTTCATCAATAGAAGTTAATTGTGTAACAGCAGTTAATGCATCAACAGCAGTTCTTACAGCTTCAGCGAACTCTTTGCTTTCCATTACATTAGCAATGTTTAAGCTTCCTAGATTACAAGAGATATCATATCCAAATGTGTTAACGCCTTTGTAACTTTGAACATCTGACTCTGTTTGAAGCTGAATGATTTCAACACAAAGGTTAGACATTTTGATTTGACCAATGTCTTTTAATAAGTGAACTCTGTTAGCTACATCTCTATTAAGAATGTAAGGATATCCACTTTCTAGCTGTGTACGACCAATCTCTTCAAGGAATACACGAGCAGAACCCATCGGCTTCTTACGAACGTTAGGGTTATTGATTAACTCTTCGTACATTTCATCCATGTGCATATCATCTAAGTGAACGCCATACTCTTTGTATACTGAGTTAGGATAGAATGAAAACCAGTTTTCATCTCTCTCTGCTAGTTCATATAGTTTGCTAGGAACAATCATACCAATAGAAAGTGATTTCAAGCGCTCTTTCTCATCTGCGTTAATCTTCTTAGTATTTAATAGAGCCTTAGAATCAGAATGGAATGCGTTAAGATATACTGCTACAGCGCCTTCTCGTTGTCCTAATTGGTTGAACTTAAGAGCGATGTCTTCTAGAATCTTAGCAATACCTACTACTGATGTAGATGCGCCTTCCATGCCTAGGATTGGTTCATCAGCACCACGTAAGATTGATAGGTTAACAGCTACTCCTCCACCAAAGCGAGATAATTGTGCTACAGCTTCGTTAATGTAGAAGATACCTTCTGTACTATCAGGCATTTGTAATAAGAAACAACTTACTAATCGTCCTGCACGAGCACGACCAGCGTTCAAAAATGTAGGCGTTGCTGGCTGAAAATTCTGCTTGATTAACTGACGAGCAATACGCTTAGCTAATTCATAATCTCCTCTTGCTAGATAAAGAGCATTAACTACAATGCGATCCTCGTAGCGTTCTAAGAAGTTACTACCATCATTTGTTTTCAGTGCATAGTTGTTATAGAATTTAAATGCAGACATGAATGATTTAAAGCGAAACTTCTCTCCATAAACCATCTTGTAAATCTCTTTAATTTGACGTTGCTTATAAGCGTCAAACACTGATTTGTCGTAGTAGTTATTCTCAAACATGTACTCTAGCATTTCATCTAAGTCATGGAAGAATTGCATGTTCTTGTTAACATAGTCTACGAAATAGGAACGAGTAGCTTCAATATCCTTATCATATTGAAATTGACCATTCTCATCTTTAATTTTTACTTCATTATTCAGTTCAATCCATTTTGCCAAACTTGCTTCATCCCTTCTATTTCTCTAATCTTAGTTGTTACGATTTCTACATCGCCGTCGTACCCACTCAACTCAAATGTGTGAAGTAAAGGTACATTATATTTGTTAGCTATGTTCTTAGCGCCTTTACAGAAGTTGTCTCCCCAATTTCTGTTGCCACTTCCAACTACACCAACTAAATGTCTGTGGTTGTAATCATACTGTAGAAACTGTTCTACTTCTTTTGGTGTCTCACCATTGCCTATTGTGTATGTGATAAGAACGAATGGCTTATTTACGCAAAGAAAAGACCCACTTATCTGAGCGCTCTCTGATAAGCCCATCTTATCTACAAAGCGTTTAACGTTACCTGTCATTGATGCGTATACTACTAACATCAAACACTCACCTCTGTTTTATATCAATACTTTTGCTTAGTGATATAATCGAAAATATTAAGACGACTATAAATTCAATTATATCACACACAAATTTAAATATCAATACTTTTGTTTAATATAATTTGTTAAGATGCTATTAATCGTTCTTGTAGATATTCTGCTAGATATGTCCGTTTATTAGATACATCATTTTTCTGAATGGCTGATACTATTGTCTTCTTGGTAGCAATTACCACACAATGAGTTCTTGTACGTGTAATAGCTGTATAGAAAAGCTGGCGAGTATTAAGAGTGTAATGGAATGGCAAAGCGATAATAACAATCTTGCTAGACGATCCCTGACTCTTGTGTACAGTGATACAATATGCAAGTTCAATTGAGCGATAGTTACCTTCATAAATCTTAACTCTACCAATACCTTCGAAGTTAATAACCATGTACTTATCGCCATCTTCATCATCGCAGTCAAATCTCTCTAGGATGCCTACGTTACCATTGAACACTGGACAAGACATATTATCTTCATCTACAGCATTATAGTTGTTCTTAACGTTGATTACCTTATCTCCTTCACGAAGATAGTAGCCAACCTTCTCTTCTACCTCTTCTCCAAACTCATTCTTCTTCTTAGTAACCTTACCTAAGAAATACTCTTCTTTATCCTCTCTAGCAGGATTGTAGATTTTCTGACAAGCGTTATTTAAAAGAAGGCATGATGCTTTACCCTTCTCACGTTGCTGAGTAAGGATTTGAATATCCATTATATCTTCTGTTTGGATGTACTTATAAAACTCTCTCATAACATGCAGGAAGATATCCTCGTCTGAATCAACTAAGTCATACTCTAAGTCCTGTAGTTCACCGTGAACAACACGACCTGTTTCTCTTCCAAGAATCTGCTTACCTTGACGAATGGCAATACTATCTGTAACAACAGCAGACTTTTGTGCTTGACGATGAATCTGAGTTAATGTCATGGTAGGAATTACGCCACTCTTAATCATAGGAATCATGATTGGGATACCAATAGCCTCTAACTGTTCACTATCTCCAAGCATGATAATCTTAGCGCCTGTTCTGACAGCTAGTAGTAAGTGACCAAATAGTCGAGCATCTACCATTGAAATCTCATCGATGATAATGATATCGTATGGCAATGGGTTCTTTTGATTGTAATAGAATCCACTTTCAATTGGAGAGAATCCTAATAAGCGACTGATCGTAGAGCCTTCCTTACCAGTAACTAAAGCCAAGTTGTTTGAGGCTTTACCACTCAATGCACACTGAGCATATAGATAGCCTTTCTCTTCTAGGATATCTGCTACTGCTTTAAGAGTTGTGGTTTTACCTGTACCACCATAACCTTGTAGAATTGACACGTTATTCTCTAACATCATAACCATAGCTTCATTACGCTGTTGGTCAGTGAATTTCCACCCCTGAGCCTCTTCTACTGCATCAACAAACTCTTCCCATCCTTCATAGTCAAAGTCATTCTCTGCTTTAAGAAGTCTCTCTAATTGGTCTGCTACTAGTAGTTCAAGTCTTTGGAATCCTAGAAGAGAGATTTTACCCTTGTCTTCTGTTAGATAAAACTCTTCATCTTCAAGAAGCATTCTGCCTAACAAAGCCTTATCCACATCAGGAATAAACTCTGCTGTAGCTTGAATCAAATCCATTGGAGTTGACCATGTGTTACCATTGTTAGCTTGCTCCTGTAGCATGAACATCAGAAATGATTTAACTCGCAAACTAGCGCTTGGGTCTTTACCTAGGCTTAAATATATCTTGTCGCATGACCTGAACGAATAGCCATCAATGCGCATTAACTCATATGGGTTCTCTTTAACCTTTGCTACAGCCAATTCAGGAGAACCATAGTAATCTGTAATCTTACGAATACTCTTAGGCGTTAAATCATATTTACTTAACTCGATGTATGCGAATGAGTAATCCTTTTGTGATTCATAGTGTTCAATGATGCGCTCTGCAGTCTTCATGCCAATACCACTTGCCTTAATAAGCGATTGAATATCCTTGTTCTCGATCGCTCCAATAGGATTTGATAATACTTCGAACAGCGCATTTACTTGTCGTTTGGTTAAGATGATTTCTAAGAAGTCTCTTACCGAAGCTTCATCTTGAGTATCTAAGTCAACGTTCTGTCTCATGAAAGCTAGGTCATAGCTTATTCCAAACGTAGGATGTCTATCTCCCTCTTCTGCAATGAAGTAATACTCTTGACCTTCTTTTAATGGAGGCATATCACCTTTAAGAGAGAATGTGCGGAAGTCTTTGTGAACTTCAACATCTCCTTCTTCCATTTCAATTGGTACGAAGGATGCGATAGCCCAACCTCCACCTGTTGAATAAACACCTTTTGGATACATGATTTTCTTTAACTTTGCTGTTCCTTTAACTGTAGCCAATATAATTCCTCCTATCGAATTCTAATTAATTTTGCTGAAAGGCTAATCCATCTGTCGTTAGGGTTATGAATATTGATTCTAGCGTATCTAGCCTTTGTAAATAGATGATTAGGAAATGATTCTGTTCCCATAACATTAACTCCATCCATAGACCATTCAATCTCTGAAACCACATGCTCTGACTGTAATTGTGCTAGTGCTAGTACTGGGATTGTTTCACTTGCATGCCAACCTATATCCATTAACGCTACCCTGTCGAACTCAGAGAGGTCTATCCAATGACTCTTGGCTGAAGAGTTAATAGGAATAAACTTGTCATTAAATACTTGAATTACACTGTACTTTTCATTTATTGGATATGAGAAACTCATCTTGTTACCTCCTATTGTCAATACTTTTGTTTTACTTAGTTAGTAAAGAAGAATCGAATGCGTAAATAAGCTGACGTAGAACTCCTGCAACTTTCTCATCTTGTTCTTCTTTTGATAAATGATCGTAGCTTACTTCACCAACAGCCTTAAGAACTTTTGCCATATGTTGAGGGTTTTTAAACGTGCGCTCAACAACGCCTACTTCTTGATGTTCAAGCATATCTGCTAATACCATTGTTAATAAGAATCCTGCTTGCTCTTTGTCCATTGCTACCATTTTCTTTGTGTAATTATTCATCTTTATTCCTCCATTTGTTAATACTTTTGTTTAAGACCGATATAGATAGTGTAGCACGAATGCCACACCAAAGTCAATTACTTTCTATTCTTTAATTCATCTAGAATTTCTGACAAAGGCTTAATCTCGCCTTCTCTAACCGTATTCCTTCTCTCCTCACGAACATGTTCTACAAAAAGCAATAACTCGTCCTGCGTTAGCATGTTTTGAGGCTTGATAGTAGTAGTGTAATAGTGGCGCAAGTCAGCTAGGAAATCATAGCCTTCAATATCTTGCTCTGCATCTAACATAGAATTAAGCGTGAATTTCACGATGTCAAGATAAGCTTCCCTTGGTAATTGTTGCATAGACCATTCCCCCTAATAATAATAAAATCAGACTTTTATTAATTATATCTGCCTATCAAAATGAACTTTTGTACTCTCTAATTTCCTCTATATCTTTGATGATTGTCTCTCCTAGACTGTCATAGTCATTAGGGTTGAGTTCCCCATAATCTGCATGTTCAAGTACACTAAATGTTTCAGTCCTGTACTCGTCTACATCTATGCCTTTAGAAGTCATCCAATCTTCAACTTCAGCCATTAATAACTTTTTCTTCTGAGCCATTTCATTTGCACGAATTATCTTATTAACAATGTGCTTTGGTATCTTATTCATGGTGACACCCTTTCTAGAAGCTAACACTGATCGTTGCGAACTCACACTTACCATAGTACTGCCTTATATAATTATAGGCATCTGTAGTGTTTTCAACCCTGTCGTACATAAGTTTCCCTGTTGTGTTATCAAGAAGAGCAAGCTTACCATCCTCAAGCTTAATGAGTCGAATAATACGCCTGTCCTCTTCTACAATAAATACATCGCCAACTTCAAAGTCAGAGAGCAACTCTTTCTTCTGAATGCTTATGTTAAACATACTTCAGCCACCACGCTTTCAAGAAGTAAACTGATATTTGCATTATCACCATCATCACTAATATAAGTGGAAACCCAATACCAGCAATAAGTCTCATTCTCTTTTTAAGAGGAGTGACATTGGCAGTCACTTTAGTCATGTATAAAATAGTGACTGCGCCAATCGCCATACCTCCTAAGAGATTCACATAGAAATCATGCATTACTCTTCGCCTTCTTTGTATTCTAAAAATTCGATTAGGTCAGCCTCAGTAATCCTAAGTCTCTCTAATTGACTCGTGTCAAGCTTGAGAGCGTAGTCTATAACCATGCGCTTAGAGCCTTTTACATCCCTCTTCATCTTTCCATGTTTCAACATAGCCTTAAAGATAGGATATAGTCCATCGTAAAACTTAAGATGTGATTCTACTTTTGGATACTCGTCCATTCTGATTCCACGTTTTAGATATTCGATAGGAGATAGCTTCTCTCCTGCAAATCTAGTCTCTATTTCGTCTGCTATACAGTGCAACATCCATTTCTCTGCTTCAAATTCAGAGTTTATGTAATACAAGATATGTGGATATTTCTTAAATATAGCTTGTACAAACTCTCTTACTTCTTTAATTTCATATAACTCATCTGATGTATCATCATACCCATTACACGTTATTATCAGTGACTCTTTGCACCCTTTTCCTACTGTGTGAAGAGTGTTCATTACCTTATCCAAGCTACGAAGGTCTTTGCTCTCTACCTCACTTCTTGGTATGTGATAGAACATCATTGCCTTCTCGCCATCATCTATTATCTTCTGTATTTCTTTTGCGGTTAAATTTTCTTGAAAACTAGCCATATTTGGTCGCCCCTATCTCAATGTCATACTAATATACTAACACACTAGTATAGTAAACGTCAATACTTATCCTTAAAATATTTGCCCTATAACGCATATTGGTTTATAATGGGAGTATAATAAAAAAGAAGCACTGATACGGACATATCAGCGCTTCCAGTAGTCACTCCGCAAGATGCGGTGGCTCAATGTATAAGGTATATTTCTCTAAAAGTAACCTACCCTATTTCACTCGCCAGTGCAGGGTTCGGTTACTTTTTGTCTCTTTTATCGATAATTACTACGACTAGTGTAGCAAATGCTATCATTAACATTAAAGACTCGTAAGTACTCATCTGAGAACACCTCCCTTCTATCGGGAAGTGCCACCGCACCCTGCTTTGCAACTTATTCCATTATATCATAATTATAGAATATCTACTACAATTTTTGACCAGTTCTCTAGGCGATCATAAACCTCTTTTGACTTAAGGTCATCTAGTGAAATCCAGCTTCCTGCTAGTTGTTCTGTCTCACGAACAGTAACAGTATCTCCTTCTGATAAATCAATAATCCCTAGGATACCAATATGCACTTTTGATACTGGCTCTGAATCATCATTGATTAATCCAATGACTTTCGGAAAAGCTTCGTTTCCAGTAATGATTTCAAGTTCCTCTTCCAACTCACGTTCTGTATTTTCGATAAGAACTCTATGGAAAGAGAACATATCGCTGTCTAGAGGGTTCATATGACCACCAGCACCTAAAGATAGCTTACCGTGTAAACGACCTTCTCCAGCGCCTTCTAAACGCTCAGTCACAAACAATTCATTGCCTCTACGAATAACAATGTATGGAATTGGTTGCTTGAAGTCTGTGTTGATTTCAGCATTGCGAGTTTTTGGTGTTGGGTCTTTCTCGTTACCTCTACGCATAGACTTGTAGTGCATATCAATGTTGTGCATGATTGCATCTACTAACTCTTGGTCTTTAGTAACTCCTTGAAATGCCAACTCTTCGTTATTGAATAACTTCTTGCGATTTACTACGATGATGATTTCTTCCCATTTTAAGTTTGTTTTTAGCATATTATTCTCCTTTATGTCTTCTATAGTATTTTGCGATTTCAAAATATACATTGTCTTCTACGCCTTCACAAGAATACAACATCCACTCATCCTCTTCAATGCGTGGAAAGAATGTATCTGCTTCGAATTCAGCGTCCATATGACTAATGATTAACTCATCTGCGTATGGCATTAGCAACTTGTAAATTGCTTCGCCTCCACAAATAAATACTTGATTCTCTGTCTTAGAGTACTTGCCATACCAAAGCACATCGTCTATGGTATCAAATCTCCAAACTGTAGGCATTCTAAATCCAATATTTCTAGTCATGACAATGTTCTGTCTGTTTGGTAATGGCTTCACTGGTAGCGAGTCCCATGTATTCTTTCCAAACAAAACCATGTGACCTTCTGTCGTGTTTTTAAAGTGCTCTAAATCTTTTGGAAGATGGACAAGGAGTTTATTATCCTTGCCGATCCCCATATTCTTATCTACACAAGCAATCAACGTAATCATATAGCTACTTCCATTCTGATTGATTTTTCAGGATTATAGTTTTTGATTGTAATGTCATCGATTGTGAAATCATAGAAACTCTTAATCTCAGGATTGATTTCTACAATTGGTGCTTCATGCATTGGTCTCTCAATCTGCTCTAATAATGCATCCATATGTCTATCATAGATATGAGCGTTATCGATGTTGAAACAGATAGTACCTACCTCGTGACCTGTTACCTGAGCGATCATGCGATGCAAAATGCTATATTGATAGATGTTGTAAGGATTCCCTAATCCCATATCATTAGAACGAATATTAACTGTCAAATGAAGCTTACCGCCCCATAGTTGCCAGTGAGTTTCATAGACACAAGGTTCTAAAGCCATGCGGTCTAAATCATCTACAGACCATAGAGTAGTTTTGATTCTGCGTGAATATGGATTAGTCTTTAATGTATAAATCAAGTAATCTACTTGGTCAAGCATCAGATATCCTTTTTGAATATGCTTTCCAAATGCACTATAACATAGCTTGTGGTCTCTAATTTCTCCATTCTCAATCATCTCAATTAGTTCAGGAGTAATCTTTACTCTGCGCTTCTTATTGCGTAGAACCCACCCATAGGCTCGACCTATAGTTCCATCTTCTTGTTCCCATTCATTCCATACTTTACAGCCTAATGAATCTCGTAGGAATCTAACATCGTTTGATTTATACTTCCAAATCCAAAACATCTCTTGAACAGGGTCTTTACGTGGCACTGCCTTTTGAGTTAACAGACAGATAACCTTTCCATTGTCGAACTTCATTTGAACATTGATAAGAGATTTGGTATACGCAGGAGAACCATCTTTCCATCTAGTTCTCACTGGCGCATCTGTATCCCATTCACCGAAGTCATTAATGTTACGAATTATATCTCCATAAACGATATCGCCAATTGCCATAAAGACCTCCTTAGCCCAACAGTGATGGGTCTTTCTTGATTTTCTCTAACTCTTCTAGAACCTCATCCCATTCATAGAATCCTTTACCATTCGTAAGGTCTAGGCATACTCCATAAACATATTGATTGATTCCTAGGCTTCTACGATCGCCCTCTTCATCTTTCCCTGCACCTTCAAAGCGTCTAACATCTTCGTAGTGAGGAAACACAACTTGATTATTGACTTTCTCTACGATATCTAAGATTGCGAATAGTGCCTTAAGAGCATCATCTTTGTGCTTTCCACTATCAACTAAATCAAGAATCATCTTGGCTAAATCTTTCATACCTTTGATTTGACCAAGTTCAACCATTGTTCCAAGAGCAAATGGCTGTGGCTCAATTACTACAATGTTGCTCTCAATAATTGCGTCTGTATCAGCCTTAACAATGCGCTCAGCCAAACCTTCGTTACTTACCTTGCTTTTATCATTAATATCTTTGTTGTCCATAGGATTGTAGAAATCCAACCCTATGGCTTTAATCTGTTCACGCTCTTGTGCTCGAAGTAATTGCGAAGCTTTTGGCAACATGTCTCCTGCTAAATAAACCTTTGCTGTCATGTAATCTCTCCTTATTATCAATACTTTTGCTTAATATAGTTATTAAAGAACTTCAGCAATCTCTAGTTCACGAACTACTTCAAATCGGTTATTCTCTGAAATCTTGCGATGTAAAGTTGTTAATGGGTCAAGTGAGTTAAAGTAGTTATCACCTGTTTGGAAACTAATTAGTGCATAACGCTTAGTCATTCTGTTAGTGTAAGATGAAGTAAGCGCTTGGCTAATTACATCAACTTCCTTGCGAGTTTCAATTTCTGCTACGATGAATAAGTCTCCACGTAACTTTAAAACTGTACCCTTGCCGATCGTTTCAATTGCTTGTTTATTTGCTAATTTGATTGTTTTTTGTGTCATGATATTTTCCTCCAATTGTGTTTGTGTTTTAGTTTAATCTTCTGCTATAGAGCCTCTACGAATGAACTTAATATCCTTCAGCCATGCTTCTTTCTCTGTAGGAGAAGGTTGCCATCTACCATCAATCTTCTTGCTCTTAGGTTTGATTTCAGCGCTCTTAATTTCGATTACATCCATCTCTTCAAATGGAACTTGTCTGTATAAAGTAGCACCCATTTTAAACTCTCTAATCTCCCCTGTGCAGAACTGATAAGCCCTTGCTCTAGTTAAAGTTTTCATTGCCTTAACTTCAGTTAGAATCATGTAGTTCGCTGGCGCTGAATCACTTACAGTTTCAATGTGACCTAGGAATTCAAGTTCTGCAGTACATTGGTCTACTAATGAAAGTGACTCATTCTCTTCCTCTTGTTCAAATATCAATACTTTTGCCCAACGTTCTCTTTTAGTTTTCAGCTTATGTTTAGGGCTATATGTCTTCTCAAAGTATTCGAATACTTCTAGAAGCTTCTTGTTATTCCCGAACTCGCTGAAGTAGTTAAGCATGATTAAGATTTTCATTTGTTTTGCGTTGATTGGTACACCGCCCAATCCAACAATTTCAATTTTACCATCCTTCTCTAACTGCGTCAATACTTTTGTTTTATATTCTTCTTCATTCTCAAGAAGTTCCTTCATAGTCATATTGTTTCCGTCCACGGATAGAACATGACCTTCTTTGATATCCAATAGCAACTCTACAAAGCTATTGTACTCCTTGTGACGCAAGTCATATAGCCCTTCTGCTACGTTAGCATTTAGGAATTTAATAGGCTGAATGCCTTGGTAAATAGAGTTTGTTTCCTTATCAAACATGTAGCCAGCACGAGAATATCTGAACTTAATGCTGTTCAATGAAACGCCCTTAGACTTAGCATATTCAACTAGTTTAGTTGTCTTCTCCTGCTTATTGATATTAACGTTTAAATTGGCTGTAAGGAACTCTAATGGATAGTAATAGCGTAGGTATGCACAAGTATAACCTAACCAGCTATAAGCATCAGAGTGATTGATAGAGAAGCCATAATCAGAACTATCAATGATTACCTTGATGAATGGTTCTGAGATTTCCTCAGCTAACACATTTCGAGTTTCATATTTAGATACCATTGTATCAATGAATCTCTCTTTGATTTCAGGTAAGACTTTCTCTAATACTTCCTTCTGCTTCTTCCCAATGGCTCGTCTAACAACGTCAGCCTCACCGCCTGAGTACCCACAGAACTTAGTTAAGAAGTTAATGATATCCTCTTGATATACTAGTCTACCTAAAGTTGGTGCAAGGAATTCATTCAGTGCCTTATGCCCATTATCATAAAACTCGCCCTGTACTACAGAGTCACGATATGATGCACCTGAAGGTCGAAGGATCGCATTACCTAGCGAGAATAAGTCCATGTATGAGAAGTTAGGATGCTTCTGTCTAATCTTCCAAATGGTCTCTCTACTGAATAAGTCCTTGTAGATTTGATGAGCAAAGTCAGATTCATATTGGAAGATGCCAATATTGCTTTCTAAGATACTCTCCCATACCTTTTCATCTTCTGAGTCTAGATTTTCAGGGAATACATCCTCCCACTTCAATCCAGCAAAGTCAACTGTCTGACTTAAAACTTCGACTGTGTCTAAGCCAAGTAGGTCAAGTTTAACAAAGTTTTGTGCGTCAATCTCTTTCATGTTAATCTGCGTTAATGTTACAGGTTCTTTAGTCTTATTATCAATTACAGTGATTAATCCCATATGTTCATCTAATGGAATAGGTGATACGGCTATACCGCATGCGTGTGCTCCTACAGAAACTACTACACCTTTAACTAGGTCAACATATTTGAATAACTCAGGATATCTATCTCTCCAGTATCCTTCATTCTCCTCTACGCCTTTAGCAATATCATCCACTTCATTTAATGGCATGTTAAGCCCTCGACCAATATCACGAATAGCACTTAGCTTCTCAAGCTTGTTATAAGTGATAATCTTAGCTGAACTCAGCTTAGGATGGTTAATTACATAGTCTTGGATAATGTGTCGCTTGCTAGGTTCATAGTCTGTATCGATGTCGGCAAGACTGATACGCTCTTTTGACATGAAACGTGCAAAGTTAAGGTTTCTATCAATACTGTTCATCTGAGTAATTCGCATCAGATATGCAATGATACTTCCTGAAGCTGAACCACGACCCCAGCCATATCGCACCTTCTCTTTACGAGCGTGTGATTTAACATCATCCTCAAGTAACATATAGTTAATAGCATCGTTTGCTTTGTATACTTCATACTCATGTGCAATTCTATCTGCGTACTTCTTCTTCTCTTCATCAGGTAGCTTGTCAATTCCACGATACTTAATTCCTTCAGAAATCTTCTCTTGGAATACACGCTCAGGATCATCGTATAATTGTGGATACTTCTTGCTATAATCAATTTCCCAAGGCTCAACCATATCTGCAATAACGTTGGTCATTTGCATTGCCTCGTGAATCTCTTCATCTGTGAAAATGTCTTGTCGCTGGAACATTTCAAACATCTTGTCGTATGAATGGAATGTTAAGTCGAAGCTATCTTCATCTGTGAACTTGATTTTCTTAGCCTTCTGAAGTACCTTACGTGCCTCGTCATACTCTTGATTTAAGGCATGAGTATCTGAACCAGCAACTAATCTAACGCCAGTTTCTTCGCTTATTTGCTTAAGAAGTTTGTTGTATTGAATTTGCTCGATGTGATAATGTGGCTGGATTTCTAAGAATGCACGATGTTGATTCTCAGCAAACCATTTAATAACTTCAATTAACTTGTTTGCAGAGTTTGCACTTTGCGCTCTATTCTTGTGTAGTTGCCAAATGATACCACCAAGACAAGCAGTAGAAATGATAACATTGTCAGATGTATTCTTGATATCTTCCCAGCTAATACGAGGGTTATAGTAATAGTTATTACCCTTTCGCTCAAATGCTGTTGATACCATCTTATTGATTTCTTTGAATCCCTCAAAGTTCTTAGCTAGAAGAACCATGTGGAAGTTGTCACGCTTCTTCTCTTCAAGTGTCATAGTTACATAAACTTCACAACCATGAATGTACTTAAGTCCTTTAGATTCAGCATATGTCTTCTTATTGTACCAACTTAGAATATTACCATGCTCAGTGAATGCAATAGCCTTCATGCCATATTCTACAGCTTGGTCAATGTACTGTTTATAAGTATTGACTACCTCAACCATGTTCTGATTTGACAGGTCTGTGTGTAGATGAATTGCTGTGTAATAATACTTAGAACTTAAAGTATTATATGGAATTGTTCTTACTACTGTTTTAGTCAAAGTTGATTTCCCCTCTTTCAGATAACTGATATTAATATAATACCAGTTATCCTATTATATTGTCAATACTTTTGTTTAATACTAAGAACTTGAAAGCTGATTGTATCAGGAATACCGATCAATCCAGTAGTAGGATTCTCTAATGCGTTCAGCAGGGTTTTGTATACGGAATGAGCATGGTCAATACGCATCTCGTCAGGGAATTGCATAACCAAAGTATCTCCTTCACGAACCACAATATGTTTCTCATCTACTACCTCGCCACTGATGTTCTTAAGTTGTACAGTAATTTCACTCACTACAATTCCTCCTAAATAGTTAAATGTGCTAGATTAAAGATTGCTAGATAGAACATCATCGCAAGGATAAGTGCTACCATGAATACAAAGAACTTTGTCATCATACTTCCTCTGTTTCGATTCTAGGGTATGTTGCACCAAAGATATACTCTTTATGTCTACACTCTCTATTAGTGCATGTATGCCCATAATAAGGTGGGTTAGAAGGCTTCATCATGCCATTAGCCTTTAACTCCCCTTCTCCACATTCAGGACATTTATAGCTTACTTGATAGGTCTTTACTTCTTTTCTGATTTCCATTAGAATTCTCCTTAAATACATTTTATGACCAGTACACATCCCATGTCTTAATATCATCTTCTCTTTCTTGTCCATACCCATGGCACTCATCATCATAATGATACTCTTCTACCTTAGCGATATGAACTACGAATCCATTATCTTTTGCATGCTTGTAATAGTCTCTAGCCTCTTCCTCGCTATGAAAATGATGTACGCTTGGATAATGTGGCTTTACTGCTACTACAATCCAAAGGTCTCTTGGAATCTCCTTGAATGTATTGACATCTGAATCTGAGTCGCAAACATTGTCTGATGAATGAGTTCTATATTCAAACTCATACTTCTTATTCTTGTATACAAATGTTGCTTTAGAGTAGTAATACCAGCCATCCTCGTTTAGAAAGTCAGTGCTCCATTCTGTTACTCCTGAGATATATTCAATGTCACGTAAGTCCATAATCTCTTCTGCCAATTCTTCACCAAATACTTCTACTACTAAATCCAAACCTGTTTTTGCACTCATGATAATTCCTCCTATATTGTCAATACTTTTGCTTTAGTTTGTTCTATCGATTTTCAATTGCCACTCTTTACTTGAGTAAATCTCTTTAACTCCTCTTAAGCATGCTTGAAGATATCTTAATGAACTATAGAATTTCATTTGACCCTTCTTACCTGTGAGACTCATTACAAAGAATCCATCTGCTTCTGATTCACATACCATATAGAATGGATGAGGTCTATGCGAAGACTTCTCATACTCAATGATATCTCCTACCTTAATCACATTGTTTCTTCCTACAACTTTTACGTTCACAATAATTCCTCCTTAGTATTATAAATTACCTCTCATTAAATGTTTCCAAAATGGTTTAAAAGGCTCTATAGCTTCATTGTTTACAAACTTATATTCATCTGTTATAAAAGAGTCAAACACAACATCTGATCCAGCCTTACTATAGTAGATGTCATAGATGAATGAATCATTTTGTTTTCCTCTAATCACTAAGCCATGACGTTTAACTAACTCATTTAACTCCTTTAGAAAAGCCTCTTCCCTCTCACGTTTAATCTCAGACATTCTGTCCCTCCTGCTAGATAATTGTATATCGCTTCGTTGATTTCCTTCATACAGTCATCTATAGTTCTTGTGTATGTGATAATCAATTTACCATCTACAATTGTATACTTATTAGATAATACATGTCTTGAAGTGAATGGCTTTACTCTTTCCACTTAGCTATCACTCCTTATCCAAATCCATTTGAAATAGCTGTCATTATAATTCCATCTGCCATATCATGGTCTTCCTCAGTACACTTGCCCATGTACTCTGCAGAATAAACTGATTCACCATGCCACCAATCATCGAATATCATGAAGACATTTTCATTCTCACTCTTTGCCATCTCTGAGTAGTATAGGTAGGCATTATTGAATGCTCTAGCGCCCCACTTATTCAGTGCATCCATAGTAGTTACTTCCATGATAAGTCTCCAATCTCAGCAAATTCTAATGATTTAAGGTAGCTTTTCATTCTCTCTCCAACAATATAATCAAGATACTCAAGCATGTGATATTGATTATAACGATAGATTTTAAGTGCTAGTTTCTTATCTAGAGACTTTAGCTTCTTCTTATTTTGATGAAGTCTGACACTCTTGCGAGTATGCCTGATGGCAAGTTGTACGTTAGCTATTTCCTTCTCTAGTTCAATTGCTGAAGGGAAGTTTCTCTCGATTTTCAGTTCCACATAATCACTCCTAATTGTTAATGAAATGTCGATTTTATTACTTGTCATCGATGTGACTAAGATGCTGGATATCCAGTTTACCCTCGTCAACTTCTTCGATAGTAATCTTGTAAACCTTCTTCTTATAGCCAATCACCATTTGACTATCGTTTCTCGAAGTGTATCCTGCACGAAAACCTTTTAACATATTAAGAACAGTGTGTAACTCATGAACTAAATCCATTGTATTACCTCCTAGTTTATTATGTAGGTTGCATCCACCTTAAAGATGGACGCAACCATGTTTGCTATATCAGTCCCAACGATCAATCTTGATAACTCGTGAAGAGTTTCCTGAAGTAACCTTGACTGTCAAGTTCCACTCTTGGTCTTTACTGTATCCTACACCGCAAGCAGTTGCTTCTTCAGCATCTTCAATTGGAGTGTTAGCAGTAAACAACTCTAGCGTCTTACGAATCTGTCTTAGTTCAGGCTTAAGCATTTCGTTGAAGAATCCTCGACCTTTACCTTCTGACAAGTCTTTAACACCATCTAGTAAGAAGAAGATATGAGTTCCTGCATGAGTTACAGGCTCTGCATTCCATAAGTTTGGAGATGTTGTAATACCATTTACTTTCACAAAGCTATTTGTTTGAACATTCCAAGCCTCGCTAGGAGATGATTGAGTTCCATTGATAACAGGTTGTTGACCTTTAACATAGTTGAATTCAAACACCGTAACCTTTCCTCGCTCTGTTAATGGCTGACCTTCGTAGTGATAAACTTGACCATCAATCTCTAATTCTACTTTGAATGGAGTACCTTCTAAATAATTAACCTTTTCATTGTAGTTGTGAACAAAGAACTTGTATCGACCTTCAGGTGCATTGCTAGTCCAACGTACATTCTCTACTGGTGTGTGGCTATGCTTATCAATTCCATTCATATCTAAGTCTAGGAAACCGCCACAACGACCTTTCTTATGATGATAGTAAAGTTCTTCTCCTCGTGGAGTTACGCAGTGTAAGTCAAGGTCAGTTAAGCCTTCCCACATTAGAGATACACGAATTTCATTATCTTCGTAACGACCTCCAGCTTCCTCTACTCTTCGTTTCATTTCAGCGTCAATACCACCGTGATAGTACCAAGACGTTGGGTTATCCCATTGAAGAATGTTCTCTGCAGTCTCATCTACTGCTGTAACAAGAGCCATAAACTTGTTAGGATTATCGACTAATACTTCAATTCCATCTGCTGTAGGAAGAACTGTTCGAGAGAACTTATCCCAAGTCATTACTGAAGTTGGTAAATTCATTGTTTCAGCAGTTTTGCTTTGTGCCAACAAGTGACCAAATACTCGACCATTCGGTTGTTTAGGTTCAACTTTTGCCACAGCTTTAGGATTCCAAAACGTAGAAACTTCTTCACGCTTAGCGTATCTACGCATTAATGAGTTCTCAATTCCTAAATCAGCAACTAGTTTCTCTGCTTGATAGATTGCATTCTCAGAAGGCGCTGATTGTGAACGCATATGAGTAGACATTCTATCTCCAAATCGACTAATGATTAAGCTAGTTGGCATACCTTCTGCAATATCTTTCAATAGAGCGCCACTAGTGTTTCCACGAATGTGAGCGAATCCATTTGGTGCTGAAGCGATCGCAGACCAAATTACATTTGCACGTAGAACAGAGTTGTTAACAGCTTCTACCTTCTCAATCAACCCTTTAAACCACTCAAGAGTTGGTTTAACTTTATCATCTCCACGGTATAGAGATTCTGAATTAACAAGAGCCAATGCTTTATCTACTGTATCCATTGAGAAGTCACGTAGAGCACGATTAACCATTCCAAACTCTTGTTGCTTATCAGCCATTGCTTGTCCTGCATTTTGGATGCGTGAACGATGTACTGATTCACGAGGTAGACAAACGTGAGGATGAGTCCATTCACCTGTCTTTGGAATACCTAAAGTCTTAACATCTGATAAGAACACGCCAGTTACTTTTGAAGTTAGAACTTCTCTTCGCATTGCCTTAACTGAGTTTACAAAGAATGCTGGTACTGCATACTCATCCCAAAGTACAGAGTTAACAATTCCTTCATCATCAATTGTTACTAGGCTACCAAATCGATTGAAGAAGTGTTCGCAAGCGTTACAAGTATAATGTTGTCGAGCGTAAGCTGGTAGGTAAGCAAGATATGTTTCATAGATATTAGTTGCATCTGTTCTGAATAACTTCACTCCTGCTTTAACCATTGATTCGAAACGAGCCTTAATTGCATTTTCAAATTGTGGGTATCCATCCATTTGGCTATCCTTGTCAGTGTATTCTGCTCCAAAAGTGATTGCGTTTAAGTTGAATTTAGTCATTGTAAATTGCTCCTATTCTCTGTTTGGTTTTAGTTTTATTGTCAATACTTTTGTTCTAATTGAAAATTTTCAAGGTTTCTACGTAAACGACTTGCATCGTTCCAGTGAACCTCTTTGCCATCTTGATATATATCAATGTCAGCAGTGTAGCCTTTGCCTCCATTAAGATTGTACTTTAGTTCGAATTCATCTCCTACTTTTAATCCCTTAAAGAATACAGCAGATGTCTTCTTTAACACTTTTACTACTTTGAATTTACCAGTTAGAATCAAACTCATTCCTCCTCTTTATATGTAATGCGATCATCTGCATCACGCAGTAATCTGATAACAGCATCTTCTAGTTCATTTGCTTTATCATTATATTCATCCCACTGAAGGTCTGTCATTCCAGCCTCATCAGAATTTTGGAAATAACTTGCTACTTGCTTAACTTGCTCTTGAATCTCCTTGAAACGATTGAAGAATTGCTCATCTGTTTTAACTGCGTACATTTCGTTTTCCTCCTCGTGTTCCCTTGCTTATGTACTAATATTATCATGGCTATTTCGTACCGTCAATACTTTTGTTTAAAAAAGAAGAAGTTTAAGTTTTCTGTTAACTTCCTCCCATCGCACCGATGATAAATCCACATACGTTTACAAAAGAAATGAATAGAATTTTAGTACGTAACTTAGCCATGATAATCCTCTCCTAAATACGGTTATTTTACTAAATTATAACACAAAAGGAGTAGAACAGTCTACTCCTTTGATGTTTAATAATCCCATTTAGGACGATGATGTTGTCCACGAATATATACGAATCCTTTAGCTTCTAGCATGTCGTTATAGCTTACTAACTCTTTACCTTGCTTAACATATACTTCAGCTAAGAAACGTCCATAAACGTCCTTAGAAACGACCTTAACGTCTATTACTCTACCTAGTAATGTTCTACGAGTTAACTGAGATAACTCCTTATAACGTGCTTGGTCTGATTCAGGTGTATCAACGCCAATAAGACGAATGGTAACAGTTTTACTTCTGCTACCATTGGGCTTGATGAACTGACCATCAAAGCTATCTCCATCGTCCACATGGCTTACAATAAACTTTTGTAACTCTTCCACAATATCACCTCCCTATAAGCCAAGCATAGCTAATAGTTCTTCTTCAGAAGGTGCATTGTTGTTTGTTAGGAACATGCCTTGGTGAGCCTTGTAGTCCTTATAGAACTCGCAGTGATCCTTCATATCACATAAATTGACACAGTAATATGATTCACCATTTTCAATATGTCCTCTAGTAAATGCTTCTTGCTTATTCTTCTCTGCTGATTTACGAGTGATAGTATTTAAAGTATCGATTAACTCTACCTTAAACTCTTCTAAAATCTCTTCTGTTAGTTCAATGTCAATATAGCAATCACTTAAGCTATACTTCTCCTGAACGAATGGAGGCATCTTAGCAAGGCTGTTTGTAGCAATTGCCTCTTCAATCATGTCGTTGATTTCAAATGGGTCAAATAAATATTGAGCCATGTTTCCATGAAGGTCTTCTAACTCTTCAATCTCTTTTCGAAGCACTACTCTTTCCTCTTCTGTTCTTACTTTAGCATTATGCTTACGTTCAAGCTTTCTAATCTCTTTCTCAATCTTCTCCATCTCTTTTGGAACATCTTCTAAGTCTTTTCGTAATGGAGAAGCAATCTTACCTACCCATGCTCTACGTTCAGCTTTTGTCGTTTTTGGCGTACCATTCTTCTGCAAATATGTTATATTAAGGTATTTCATCATATCGTAACGAATAACAATATCTTCTAGAGAGAATGTACGCTTAACTCCATTAACCTCTCTACCAAACGTAGAGATTCCTGTAGCGTAAATCATAAGCTGTCTAGCTTTCTCTAGTAGCTTCTTGCCAGTGAATCCACTGATAGATGATGTTTTATAATCGACAATAACAAACTTACCTGTTGTCGGGTCTAGGTACTCACTATCTACATATCCTTGGAATACATATCTCTCATCACCTTCAAACACTGCTAATACAGGTCTCTCATTGATTACTTTATATGGAATTTGTCTAACGTTAGCGAAGTAATGTCTAAGATTACCAACATAGTTCTTGAATTCATTTTCACTAGGGAACTGAAGCTTAGGATCGCCTAGAAGTTTGAACTCAATCACCTTCTTCTCAAACTTATCAATCATCTCACTGTAGGTATGTTCGCCATCATATAATCCTTGGATTAAATCATGCGATACTGTTCCCCACCATGTATAACAGTTATCACCTTTTACACGAATCTTTTCAATATATTTCAAGTAGAATAGCCAAGTACATTGAGTGTATGTTGATGCCTTAGAGAAAGACCATAACTGTTTTACTTCTAGCTTTTCTTTAATCATATTTAGTTGTTCATAACTTAATCTACCCAATGTTTAAGCATCTCCCTTTTGGCATTTTCTAAAGTCTTCATAGAAATGAACTGAGCACTTAGGAATGTAATAGTAAGCATCCTGTTCACTTGTTCTATCTGCGGTGTCGCCTACTACAACTGTCTCGCCATCAAATACAGGCAAGCCATTTTTGAAGCGACCATTATACATAGCCTTGTTCTTACAGCCCTTTTCTCTACAGATGGTCTTAACTTCTTCGACTCGATTAGCATTTTCAAACAATGCTCTACTTCCTTCGAATAACAATCCTCTGAAATCAGTTTTGAGACCATAGCACATTACTGGAATCTTGTATCCATCTGCTACGATACGAAGTTGAATAACTTGTGCCATCGTTAAGAATTGAGCCTCATCAATGAAGATACAGTCAGGAACATCTCCACTCTTGACGAGCATTGTTACTAATGCAGTTAGATTGTCTGTAGCTTCTACATCGATGCATGGCGCACTCAACCCTATTCGACTCTCAATGAATCCTGTTTTTGAGCGAGTATCTTGCACTGGCTTAAGGAGTAATGGATTCTCTCCTCGCTGAACATACTCGTTGGCATCCATAAGTAATCTTGCTGTCTTGCTGGAATCCATCGTTCCATATCTGAAGTAAATCTTCATTTTATCATTCCTTATCAATACTTTTGTTTTATATTATTCGAATACAACAGCGAATCCCTTAGCAAGCATTGTGTCATTTAGTAATTCATCTTCAAGGTACACATCTGCTAGAATTCTTCCGAAGCTATCAAGTGGATTATACTCACGAATCTTAATAATAACGATCGTGTCTTCTGTTAGTCTGTTTTCAAGATACTCTTTTGCTTCATTCGCTTCGAATCTTGTCTCCAAATCTTTCGCATGTAGTTCAGGTGCGTTAATGCCTAGCAAACGTGCATGCTTATTCTTAACCCACACATCTAACCCCATATCGATTTCTTTGAATACAATTGTGTCTCCATCGATTACACGACTCATAATAGCCTTGTAATGATAAAGATAATCTTTTACTGCCACTTTAATTAATCACCTTTCTATATTTCAATAAATATTGCCAAATCTTATATCCTTTATCAATTGGAGAATCCTTCTCGCCTATGATGTTGTACTTGTCAAAGATATAACTTACCTTTCTGAATTTAGATAACTTATTACAAGTATCAATCAAGTACTGTTCTCCAATGTCTTTGCCATCATCATCTTTCATCGTCATTACATCTTTATCGAACGCAATAACAATCTCTGTTTCAGGAGGAGTATTCTGTAGGATAATCTGTACCTGAACTTCACTTAACTCATGTCCTCCAACAGAGGCGCTAAAACCTTCGTTACGATGCATTGTATGATGTTTAAGTACTGACTTCTCAGCTTCAAACAATATAAGCATTCCATTTTTAATTATGAATGGTAAAGAATGACTGAACCCATAAAGGTTGTACATCTTTTTGTATCCTTTAATATAGTTCCAGTACTTAGGTATCTTGAATTCCTCGATGACCTCTTTAGACCTAGTTGTTCTTCCAGTTATACCAACTACAGCTTCTATATCATCGTAGTTAAAGTGAGGAAATAGTATTCTGTCTAAGATAGGGTCATAACATACTTTGAACAACTCGGCTGTTTGAGGCATGATCCCTTCATAGAATAAGTTGATATGTGGCAACATGATGAAGTCCTCTAAAGTCTCCATGCCAAACTTAGCAATCTCTACTTCGTTCACATCTGTAAAGACTTTATGTTGCTTTCTAATCTGCTTAAACATACTTAAGGGGTCTACCTTATTCTCTTTGACGAACTTTCCTGATAAACCGAAGAGAGCCTTTACGAATCGAAACGTGGCTGGAAAATCTTCGTTACGAAGCAAGCTTGTTAAACTCAAGATGTCTCCTCTAAATGTCTCCCCTTCACGATAATATCTACAGTAAAGAGTATCTACGTTTACTGATATAGCTGTGTGGTTATTTGACTCAGGAGGTGCGCAACGAACTTCATCCCCTGTTCTCCATGGGCGATGACACCCTATCTCTTCAAGAAGCTTTTCGATTCTCTCTATATCTTCACTTAACCAATCCTTAAATTGTTGTGCGTTCATATTTTCCACCTACAATAATGGTGCTGATAACGTAACGCCACCAGCACTACATCAATACTTTTGCTTTATAATAATCTTCCGAACATCGTTTCTTTAAACATTGTATTGCAGTCAGGACAGTATAAATTTCTGCCAAACTCATACTCAATCATGTTCTCGTGCTTACATGGTTCTTGCTTTTCTTCTTTCTTTTCCAACCAATCATCCCTCCTGCAAACAGGTGATAAATACCTCCAACGATAAAGGATAGTAATATAAGACCTATAAATCCTGCGCCAATTACCATTTCAATTACTTTGATTTCTATCCAAAGTTCAATTAACTTTTCCATTACCATTCTCCTTTTGCATCGAAGTAAGCAATTGCGTTTAGGAATAATGGATATAAGAAAATGTATTCGCCATTAAGCGCCTTATTTACTTTATCCCAAGTCCACTCTTGATGGTGTTCAGGTCTGACTTCATTCATGTATTTGACAATGGTCTCTTTGAATTGGACATCATCTTTTTGATTCAACTTTTCTTCAAAGTATTCACGCCCTGCTTCTGTTAGCCAACCTTTTGGTTTCTCGAAGTCTACATCTGCATCAACACTCATAGTAAACTCGCCTTTTCTTAGAAAATCAGGTTGAGGCTCATATGAAAGAGAAGCACTTGTTGTACTTACTTCCACCTTCTCACCTGTCTTCTTATTGACAAGCATTACATTTGCTACATCTTTAATTCCATATCCCACAATAAGACACTCCTTTGTTAATACTTTTGTTTAAATATCTTGTTCAATTAGGCATGTACCATAATCTTTAACAATGTTTCTACCCATATCTACCTCGAATACAAGCTGTCTATGAGTAGCACCCATTCGGTTCTTACCTAGGAACATAATAAAGTACTCTTTACCCTTTTCCATCTTAATCTCTTTGCCATCAGCAGACATGACAGTAACTTCGTTCTTCCCTCCAGCCTTTTCGCTTTCTAAAGCCCTTCTAACGAGCATTAGAGTACTTACAGTATCTACAACGTTCTTAGACATACCCAAGCTATTTTGGCTCAAGTATCTTGTTAACATAGCAGATTTACCTAGCTGGTAAGTTACGAATACATGAAGATTACGATTCGAAGGCTTGATTAAATCATATAGATGTACCATGTTTACTTGCAATTGTAACCATGCTTGTACATTCTCATTGATCGCATCTGAGTCCAACTTAAGCGTATCTAGAATAAAGTACTTCACATCGTTGAATGTAGACTCTTTCTTAATCATCTTAATAGCCTTTTTCATGCTAAATGAGTTGAAGTTGATGAATCGAATCTTACCCTCTTCCATCATATCATCTAACCAATCTACGCCAGCTTTAAGAGTATCTAACTCATCTTGAGTAAAGTTACCTTGGTTGAATCTTTTCTTCTCGAAACTTCCATCTGTCATATTATTAACAGACCAAGTAATGATTTCACGCTTCCATTTAACGATATCTTCCTCATTGGCAAGTATCATAAGACTCTCACCAAATTCAATCATGTTAGGAAGGATTTGAGCAAGTGCGAGGAAGGTTTTTCCCATTCCACTATTCGCTGATAACATCGTTAGGTTTCCTAACGCCTGACCATTAACATACTCGTTAAGTAATGCTGATTGATATGGGAATCCACGCATTTTCCCTTCGTGAGCATCCGTAACTACATCCCATAGTCCCTTGCTCATATCTTCAACTTTCTCTACTATATCAACATCTGCAAATACAGATGCCAATGTTTCCTCAAGTTTCTGTTGAAGAGATTCTACAGTTTGTAGCTTGTAGTTTTCGAAGTTCTGCATGATAGGGAAATCTAAGTCATGTAACTTAATAAGAGCATTTGCTTTCTTGAGGTCTCTTACATAGCCATCAAAGTTGTCTTCTTTTACAAACGACATACCTTGGCGAAGAGTATCCCAGCCACCATATTCATCATACATCTTCTGTAGGTTTTCATTCTCTGCTACACGTAGACCTACTACAATGTCATCAAGAACCTTCTTCTCTGAGTTAATAAGAGATTTAGCTACCGAGAAGAAAAACTTCCATTCAGGGATATCAAAATCATCTACTGTTAAGTTTGTATCACCCATTAACTCTGAGGCTTTATAGATGCTAAGGACAACATATGACTCTGACATAGCTTTAGCATTTATCAGAGTTTTTCTAAAGTCCTCTTTCATTTTCTGTAAATCTGTTGCTTCACTCACTTAAATCCTCCTCAATCATCTAACCCATTTCTAATCTTCTTCTTACCTTCTTTACGCTTGAGACCTTGAGTATAGTCAAACAATGGCTTAACTTCATCGTTACGAAGCTTCTCATTTGCCTTCTTCTGCATATCCACTCTCTTTTGAACATCGTTAATCTCCGATGTGATAAATCTCATAATCCCATCAATTCTATGTTTGTTGTTTGCAAAATTGGTAGTAGATACATACTGCAACACCTTAGCCTTAACAACTTTCAACGTAAGAAGTATAACAGGAAAGGAATACCCTCTCGGAAGAATTCTTGTATTTGTAGATTGTGGATAGTATGTTCCAACACGAAGACCAAGCAACCTTTTAATGGTATGCTGGTCTAATGGCGTTGTTTCTTGAAGACCTAGGATTTCTCTTCTGAAATACTTATAGACGTTATCCCAATCTGAATTCTCTTCGCTAAGTAACTCCCTATCCTCTAATCCTTCGATATACTTCGGTAAGCAATCCAAGTGAAATTGGCGATTGTAATTTCTAACACCAGCCTTAGTAGACATGGGTATCTTTTTACTAACAAGTTCGCTAAATTTTTCGACTACATTCCCACAAAAATAACATTTAATAACCTTCTCTTTCGCCATTCAAGACACTCCTTTAGTGATGCCAAGGTATTTCTCTTTGAATCTACTTAATGTTGTTTGAGGATTCCCTTCTCTGTATGATATTTCAAAATATCTATAACCTAGAGATTCCGCAAATTCACGCTTCATCTTATCAACTCTTCTTCTCTCATCAAACGCCTCTTCGCTTCTATGAAAGTGCTTGTGAAATTCATAGTGCTGTTTACCATGAACCTCCACAATTAGATTGTCCATCGGTAACATAAAATCATATCTATGGACTGCTCTTCTATCCAAAGATGGGAATTTATACTGAGTCACAAAGACAATACCTTGCTCCTCCAAGTATTCACGAATAACTCTTTCTCCTTTTGATTCTCCACAGGATGGACATCCGTGACCTTGCTTATAGGAGTAAGGTCGAGTCCAATTGGGGCTATGTCCACACTTAAAGTCGATTAAAATCTTAGTGTTACTATCGACATATTCACTTAGTAACTCATGTCCATTTTCTACAATTAATTTCGTGAGACCCTCTATCGCCTTTTGTCTCTGCCTGATATTCCCTATGTTATTTTCATCAGCGCATTTTGGACACCTTCTACCATCCTTGTATTTATAAGGCTGTATCAGATGAGGATCGTGTCCACACTTGAAATCAATTAAAATCTTTTTGTGAGAACCTTCGTAAGCGCCAAGAATCTCATGCCCATTTTCCTTTGCTAGTGATTTCAAGTTCTCCTCTGCCTGTTCAGTACTTCTTCCACTACATCTCTTGCATCCAAATCCTTTTTTATAGGACTTAGGAGTAAGTAGACTTGGCTCATGATCGCATCCAAAATCTATCATGATTTTAGTCAAGTTACCCTTATACTCTCCTATAGCCTTGTGACCTTCCTTTTCCATTCTATCTAGCATCTTATCTAGACCTTCTTTAACCACCTTGTTAAAAGTTCCATCTACCTTGCGAAGCTTAGCGCTTTCTGATATCTCAATCCCTCTGTGCTTCATAGACTTTACTCCTTATATGTATGTAGTTGTTATGACTTATCTATTACATCATTAATCATAACAAATATAAGGTTTCATGTCAATACTTTTGTTTAAGGGGAAGTAAAATAAATTACTTCCCCTCGGATTAGCTATTAGATAGCCGATACTAATTTAATGATTTCTTCTAACTTTTTCAATTCATTTGCTTTAGGTGAAAGAGGATTTTCAATTCCAGCCTTTTGTACTAATCCGATTAGCTTCGTTTTGTGCTCTTCTGATTTAGCAACAAGTTCACGGAATTTATCTGTTAAAGTCTTTTCAAGTTCTGCGTCTTCTTCTTTTAAAGCTTTCTGAGATTTGTTCAAGTCTTTAGAAAGAGTAGATTGAATCTTGTCTGCGCCATCACGAGACTCTAAGAACAATCTCCATGTGTCGTATGAAGGATCGGAAACTACTTGTCCTACTTTCGTTACACCAGTACGATCCTTAAGGATAAGACCTTTGTAACTAACATTCTTGTTAGCGTCCATCTCAGTATATAACTTTAGTACAATATCATAATCATATTCTGAGCCTTTCTGCATCACAGGCTTCTCACCAATCTTAACGAAGTTGTCACCAACTTTTTGTTTAACATCATCAATTTGTGATACAGAGATAACGTTAACACCTTTTGCAGACAAGTCGATTTTCAAATTCTGAAGGCGCTGTGCTACTGATTTAATACGACCCCATCCACGCATTGATACTGCAGAGTCATCAACATTCTTACCATTGTTACGAGCCTTAGCTTCTTCTACTTTTAAGCTTGCATCAGTTAAGTTTTGGTAGAACTTAGTTTCAGAATCGATAACCAAAGTACCCTCTTCTAAGTCCATCATCTCTTCGATAGCCTCTTGTAATTCATTGAAATCTTGAGTGTTTGCGATGGCTTCTAAGTTCTTTCCAAACACTGGATGACTTTCATAAAATGCCATACCAGTTTCTGCATCCATAGCGTATACTTTAGGGAATGATAGTGTGAATACTGATTTACCTACACCTTTTTCTCCCATTACTAATACTTTAAGTCCTAATTTTTTAGCTGAAGGTTTACGAAATAATCCCATATTATATATACCTCTTTCGTTATTTTAGTTTTGGTGAAGGGAGATTGAGCGCTCCCTTATCGCTTTACTTGTCAATACTTTTGTTTAACGTTAATACTTTTGCTTAAGGTAATTATTAAATACCTAGGGCATTCATCCAAGAAGTGTCGCCTGCACCAGCGCCACCACTAGTTGTTTCATCTACAGCGCCTGTTAAGCTGTCGCCAGTTTCTTCTTCTTCAATGTTTACGAATAAATCTTCAGGTTTGTATTTGTCATCGTTAATATCAGTAACAAGCTTTCCTTGGTCATTCTTAGTTAAGAATGGACGAGAGAATACTAATTTGCTAACTTTGCTTCCACGTACAGTTAATTTCTTTTTAGCCTCATCTTCATCATATAAGCCCATATCGATTAACTCTTGAATCTCAGGAGAGATTTCGATATCCTTACTAGATGTTTCTGATTGCTCGTAACCTTCGATAATGTCACCTTCAATAGTGATTTCACGAACTTTACCTTTCTTAACATCGAAGAATGCGCTAAGAATTTTGTCAGTGATTTCAGGCTTATCTTGGTTGATTTTAACCACGATTGGTAATGGGAATGTTAAATTCTTTTTAACTTGCTTACCATTACGCTTGCTCACGTAATCTACTACTCTAGCTTGGATGATAACTTCACCACTGTCTTTATCAGCCTTAGCAATACGTTTGAATGAATCCTCTGTTAATAGGATTGTTTGAGTGAAACGTGCTTCGTATTTAACTGGAAGTAAGTTTCCTGTCTCATTACCTTTTTCATCTTTTTCCTTTTCTTGATAAGGCAAGAAGATATTTTGGATTTTCATTTTACGTTGAGTATCATTGTTATACTCACTGAATTCGAATTGACCACGAACAGTAACTTCCATTCCATCTTTAAGGTGTTGTTTTAAATATTGTTCTACATCGATTGGAGATAAGAAACTCTTAACAATTAATTTTCCATTCTCATCACGTTCAAGACCAACTTTGTGTAACTTGAAATCTGCAATTGTAGAAACGATATTCTCGTTTAAGCGATCATTCCAGTTTACTGTGAATGGTGAATTATCTTCTTTGCTCATTGCATAGATAATTGGATTTGAAGGAGCATATCCACCCATCATTTCGCACCAAACTGTATTTCCTTCTGCTGTTTCAACTCCAAATTGAAAACGTGTGTATTTATAACCTGTAGTGTCAGATGTCTTTTCCCCTGTAAAACTATTTTCTGTGATTTTAGCCTTACCTGTTAATGTGTTAAAACCTTTACCACGTTGTAATTCTGCCATAATTTAATTACCTCTTTCTGTTATATGAATTATTTTTTATTGATAACTTCGTTAAGTCAACAACACCTTATCAATACTTTTGCTTAATAAGTTATTGACTTAATTACGGTATCAATAGTGAGCCGAGAGAGGCAAAAGCCTCGTCTCACTCTATCTATTTTACTCTCATTCATACTACTTGTCAATACTTTTGTTTAATTATTTTTTTCGTTGATAATGAACGGTCATAAAGTATTGAACTAGGATTAATGCGATATTTACGAACTCTGTAATGATAATCTCTACAGACGTTCCTGTAATAATCATGTTCCCTGTCACACATAGAAGACCTAAGCCTAATACGATGAACAGCCAGCGAGAAATTCCTGTAGCATCCTTCACTTGGAATAAGTAAATGATTTGAGGAATATAAGCTGTCAGCAATGCTACAGTACCGATTCCTTGGAACATGTACCCAATATCTTTTGTTGGCGCACTAACAATCTGAGGAATCATTAAAGCAATGATAACTATCGCTACAATTACTACGAAAATATTTGGAGTAATTTTTTCTTCACGCTTAACTCGACAGTAGATTACTAGGAATAGTGTATACCAAGCACCTAAAGCATTTAAGCCTTGTGTAATCATTACTTCAATTGCTGTTCCTTGGATAACCATGTTAGTCAAGATTGATGTACACCCTACTGCAATCATCGTCCAAAACAGAAGTGAAATCCCTGTAGGAATTTTTGTTTTGTGAAGCTTAATGATTTGAGGAGCGTACCCTCCAAGTAATAGGACTGAGCCTAATGTCTGAGCAATTAGCCCGATCAATATCCAATTTTCATGTGTCATAAATTATTTTTTCTCTCTTTCTTATTTCAATACTTTTGCTTAGTAAAAGCAAGACTTTTTATGAAGTTCTTGTTTTAACTTCGCCACTGACGTAATCTTTGTACTCAATGATGAATAGGTCTTCCATGCCTTCAACTCTTATTGGAAAGCCTTTATACGTCTTTAGAATACTATTCTCTGTGTCTGCGTTCTTAAGGTAATCTACATGAGTTCCAAGCGCAACGCTCATAACGTCATTGATCGTGATTAGAGTAGGCATTCCTGCAATCATAGAAGTATTTTCTATCGCCTCATCAAGCATTTCTACATACTTATTATTTGATTCTTTTTCTGACTCATTCTGAACTTCATTAGCTGTGTCAGACATAGCTGTATGAGCATCCTGTAACTCTTTTAGAGTCATTGTTGGCGCTTCAATATCAGCTATATATTCTCCCCAAGTCTTGTTCTGTTCAGGACTGACAAAGCTACCTTCAACTTCATATTTAACATAAGGCATGTCTCTGAATAACTCAGCGATTCTTTCTCCCAGCATATCCATATGAAGCTTAGATAACTCGTCAAAAGTTTTTTTGCCTGTGAAAGCATGTAACGCTTCTAATCTATCATCTACAATCATTTCATTATAGTTGATTTCAGCATGCAATTTAATAACACCCTTCATAGCAACTCTCCTTTCTTAAACTGTATTAACAGTATAACTATTATATTGTTTATTGTCAATACTTTTGCTTAATTATTTTTTTGAGAATCAATGTAATGAAGTCGCTTGTAGCGTAACCGTACATACATAGCATGTAATAAAGAGTCTTTAGCTAGTAGAATATTATCTCTGCTCACCCATTTACAATATGCTCCTTCTTCACACGGAGTTCCATCTCCAATCGCTTCGAACTCATCGAATCCTTTATCTAAGTTCACAGCAAATAAATGCGTTTTAGTATCTGACGCTTTGCTTGGTCTAACAGTCCCTAGGGGAATAATATTTTCTAGAGGCACTCTATATCCACCCTCTTCGATCAACTCTCTCCAAGCTGTTATCATTGGATTCTCGCCCTGTTTATCCATTCCACCAGTGATAGAACATAACTCAAAATCGTTTGAATGGGCTGGACATACTTCGAATCTACCAAGGAACTCATAATCAATAGCATCCAATCTAGTAAATGATGATGCAGTGCGTCTGAATGGTAAAATAGCTACTCCCTCACCATTACACCATGGGGAATGAAGGTATTCATATACTGAACCATTGTCCATTGTTTTCTTGATAATAGATGACCATTTCGTCTCAAATAAAGTTTTTTCGCTAGGCATAACATTTCTCCTTTAAATATCTTTATATACTCTATGTGTTAATTCATGTTTATCTAAAAATTTTTCTGTGGGCATGTAGAAGCATCTGTCAGCATAATCAATGAATGCTACAGTCTCTTCTCCTGTCTCTGTATGCAATCCCACAGACGATACAGCATAGTCATTGCCTGTACTCTTGCTTGTCCAAATATCATGAGCCTTGACCTCGAACATGAAATCCCTCCTAACTCATTTCTTCTTTAAGCCCATAAACGTGTGGAAACCACGCTACAATAATTATCCATAGTGACAGGATTAAAGCATCCATAATATCACCTTTGACCAAACATTCTATCATGTCTTCAGATATACCTACAGCTAGTCCATAGAAGCAGAATCTAGCCTCATATAAAACTCTTCTAATAAGTCTTTTCAACCTATCACCACCTTTTCCCTTTTTTCAGAAACTGATTAATTCCTTGACGATAACTTTTTTTCTTTGGCTCAGGCTCTTCCATTACCATTTCTGCCATTTCTTTAAAGCTATCAATTTCAATACAGCGATCAAAAAGTCTGTCTACAGTTACGATAGTGCCTAGGTCACAAGAAATATCGATGCCAATCATGTCAATGTCAGGAGGATGCATTTCTTGGTACACTGGCATAGGAACTGGAATGTTATTTAATCGACTTGTGATTAAGGCTTCTCTTCGCTCGTCAATCTCTGCTCCAGTAACGCTACCTGAACCAACGCTCATCATGAAGTCTGCGTGTACTCGCTCATCTTTAACGATGTAGGCGATCCCTTTCTTTTCTTCGTACTCTTTCATAACATTCTCAACTAATTCTTTTGATGGAGTAAATCCAAGCATTTCAATCGTAGTAATGACATCAAGTGCTCTGATGTAGTACTCTTTTTCTTCCTGAGATAAATCTCCCCAAGTCTCCTGATTCTCTTCTAGGCTTGGCTCAGTTTCTTCCTTAGACCAAAGATTGCGATACTGTTCATACATGTACATTGTCTTCCAAGAATTTTTCACCATCATATTTCCTCCATTAACCTTCAAGTAGCTGTTCTAAGAATTCGTGTAATGCTTTCATGTGTTCAACATTCAAATTGCCTATGAAGCTAACGAACCACCATTCTTTCGTTTGGCGATTGACCTCAATACAAATCGCTGTTCTACCAAAAGGATTTGTAGAATAGTCATACAGGCTGTACATTGTTGTGGTTGCGTTGCCTCCAATGTTCTCAAACTTCACTTTAATTCCTCCTAATATGTTAATGAAAGATGCATTTTATTACTTGTTTGTTGGTGTTACAAAGTTGAACTTCACTCGACCTACAGCAACTGACTTAGTAGTTGTGTTTGGAAGAACCATCTTGTCGAACCCAATGCGATATTCTTTACCTTTACTGCTAGTCCATGTCTTACCGTGGTTTAACCAAGTGTAGCTTACTAAGAATTTGAATTGCTTCTTAACATATACCATCAAGCCTTTTGTGAAGTAGTTTACTTGTGAGTTTTTGTATGCTTTTATCATGATTAATTCCCCATTTTCTTATAAGTTTTATGTTATAGCTAAGCCTAACTCTCTATTATGTATTTCGAACATCTGTTCTGTTTTTCTATTACTATAGTAACAGAACGTCTGTTCGAATTCAAGCATTTTATTTTAATAATTTTGTTTAACCAACTTTTGGAAAAGAAGATTCTTCTAGAAAACGAACGTAAGCATCGATTTCCTTTTTAACTTCTTCAAAATCAATATCGTTTTCTATAACCTTCATACTATCCTTTAGAGGTCGTAATTGGTTCTCTAATGGACTATTCATAACCTTTTCGACATCTACCTTGCCATCACGATTTTTAAGGCGCTCTATGGCGATTTCAGGGTCAACGTATACCATAACATTTTCCCAGCCAGCTTCTTTCAAATAAGCGTACTCTAGTAACTTTCGAGTGTCCGTAATAACTACTCGATCATGACCATCTTCTTGAATTCGCTTCATAGTATGATTAATCCAAAGCATAATGTCATATTCTCTTAATTTTTCTCCAATGTGCCACAGGAGGTCTCGGTCTTTGATTTGCATCCCAAAATACTTTTCCGCAATTTCATAGATTCCATCGGCTAATGCGTAAGCTTTAAAGCCATGTTCCTCTACAAGATATTGGGCTACAGTGTCTTTTCCTGCTCCTGCAATGTAGTTACATAAGCTAAGTTTTATCACTCGTTTTCCCTCTCTTTCTTATACTCTTATGTTAATACTTTTGCTTAACATAATCAATGAGTAAGTTTTACCAAATGCATTGGAAAACTCTTGTAATCTGTAGACTATAGTACTACTGTTTAACATAAATTTCTATCGTCTGTCTCCCGAACTGTCTAGCCACATCTCCATGCGACATATAGATGTCAATTCGGTTTCCATTGATTGCTCCGCCAGTGTCTTCAGCTACATAGATTCCTCCACCAAGGGAAGGTATTTTTATCTGTGAGCCATAAGGGATGACACTAGGATCGACTGCAATAGTTCTTCCAGCGCTAGGCATTGTTCCTGTTGCTGTTTGAGGCGTTCCATCACTTCCAGTTGCATCTCCATACAAGCTGTATCCTGTCGCTACAACGGTAATCTTTCTCCATCCATCTGTAGAACTAGACTCAGCTTTAGGCGCTGTATTAGAGACTTCTGCTGGCTGTGGTTGCACTGGTTTAGCTTTAGGAACAGGTGCAACTTCTTTCTTTTCGACCACCTTAGTCTCGACTTTCTTCTGTTCAATTTGCTTAGGCTTAGATTCTGTTTTTATTTTTGGTGTTATTTTTACTGATTGTTGCTTTACTTTTTCTTGCTGAATTTGTTGCTGTTTTTTCGCTTGGGCTTCTCTTAGTTGCTTTTGCCTAAGACGCACCTCAAGGTCTTTGTTCTTAGCCTCTAGACTCTTTTTACTGTCCTCTAAAGACTCTTTCTCTTTGTTTAATTCTTTTACTTGAGACATTAATTCCTCTTGTCTCTTAGATAGCTTGTGGCTTTCTGATTCAACGCTTAAGAACTTCTGCTCTAGTTTTTTATAGTCAGATTGATTTTGTTCTATTAGTATCTGCGCTTTGCCTAGCTGTGCTTCTCTCTCCTTCCCTTCTGCAATGCTATCACACAATAATCCTCCAAAGATTATTGTTGTTGCAGAGGTAACAGCTAGGGCTACCCTTCCAACACTCTCCTTCGATTTAAAAATATTCACAATATCATTTCCTTTCTCGATGCTTACACATTCATTGTAACATATCCGTCAATACTTTTGCTTTACAGTAAGATTACAATTTGTGGTCAGAATATTACAATCCCACAAAGCTTTTAATAGTAGCTTGGTTCTGTCTTATCATCTCGAACGGTCTTAAATGTTGCAAAACGTAAGTCTAATTCTCCAGTATCCTTATCATAAAATTCTTCGAAATACTGAATCTCTACAATTTTACCAATGATTTTAGATGTGTCTTCCCAATACTCAATACGCTGTTCCTGTGAGAATCCTCCACCAACGTTAACTTTATTTCCTTTGAAGTCTAATACTACTCCACCTAGCTTACCGATGGTTGATTCAGCTTTGCCTTCGTAAACATCCAAGCAAAGGATATCGGCAGATTCAAATGTTTTTACTTTTATTATATCGAACGTTCGCTTACATTGATATGGAGCATCTGCAAGTTGAACCATGACACCTTCTTCTCCATTTGCTTTCGCTTCTTCTGCAAGGCGATCAATGATTTCTTTATCAAACAGTCCAGCAAATAGAATTGGAACATAATGAATTAATGGGTGATTCTTGAGGGAGATTAATTTTTCCAGCCCTTCTTTACGCTTCTCGCATGTTTCTTCCCAAATACCTTTTTCAAAATCTGTAATAGGAACTACATCGAATGCATGGAACAGCAACCCTTTTTTCTCGCCTTTCTTTTTCACCATTTTAGAAGTTTTCTTGAACAAGTCTTGTGAATTCAATCCTTCTTCGTTTGTAGCAAGAATTTCTCCATCGTAAACAAATCCTCTTGGAAATGTCGCAAACGCCTCTTCTAACTCGATATAACCTTCCATAACATGTCCTTCACGAGTATATAGTGTCACCTGTCCATTATCTCGAACGAATACAGCGCAACGATTACCATCAAGCTTTTTTGTAGCAATGACACGTTTACCAATATATCTTGTCCAGTGTTCATACAACTTTTTCGTAGAAACGCCTTTGACTTTTACTGTTTTAATCTCGACATACTTCTCAGCCAACATCACATCGAACGTAGGAATAAAACCATCTCCAAATGCTTTGTTAATCGTAGAAGCTGTTGCGCCAATCTTTAAATCTTTTGTAGCCATGGCTTCTAATAGCCAGCGAACATCTTCTGATTGGGATGCAATATAGCTTTGTACAAACGCTATATCCTCATCTTTTCCAGTACTTTTTGACAGTCTATCCATGTAACCATTCACTGTTAAGGTCGCTGGAAAGATTGCGCTTGTCTTTACTTGCTTAGAAAGCTTTTTCTTGGCTATATTTGTTTTTATATAAGGATTAAAAATGTGGTTTAAGACCTCTCCAAGCAGGGTGTTATCTTTATGAAGAGATAGGATGTGCTCCTTATCCTTCTTCCCTGAAGTCTCTTTTACCTGTTTAATGATGTCTGCTACTACTGCTAAATTTTTCATATATTACCTCCATTTGATGGTTTAATTACTACTTGCAATGTAGTAATATAATTTACATAAGTTTCGACACACTTCGACAAATATTCGACACGCAAAAAAAGATTATTTCTTAATTTGCATATTTAGTTTGGCTTCAAGGTCAAATTTAGTCACTTGAATCTTTCCTTGGGCTACCAGTTTAGCTGATTCATTTCCAACTTCATTAGCTAAACTTTCCAAAGTATTTATTAGTCTGAAAACTTCAGAAAAAAATGTTTCACTTTGAGAAGGGTTCAAACGTGACAAAGCCAATGCTTTTTGTGTTTCAATATGAATATCTTCAATGATATCATCCATTTGTTCTAATACATTAATATCGCTTTCGTTAACCGATTTCTGTTCTTGGGACATCGTATATTATCGCTCCTTTCTCTAGTTCTAGTTCTGCTTCTCGTTCTACTAGTGCAACTGGTACTACTTCTCCTTGCGTGAAATATTTTTCTATAGTGTTACAAGCCTTATGTATGTCTCCGCAAAGTTGGATTCTGTTCACTGCGGAGTTTCCAAAAACTACTGCTTGGTCATATGATACTTGGTGTCGAAAAACTTTTTCCCAAAGGTCTTTAGCGATCCCTTTCAGCATTTTATCTTTTTCGATGGATATTCCCTTTCGCTTAGCTTCTAAGAACATTTTCGAAACTTGCTCAAGCGCTTTTCTATTGAATTCATTATGAAGTAAGTATTTTCGAGTGGCATTGAATCCACGTATTTCACCATCAAGCTTATTGATATTCTCTACTAACATCTGTTCAACTCGCTCTTCTCCTTGAGTAAGCGCCTTGAATCCTCTTATTGTTTTTGCTTCTTCTAAAGTTATTTTCTTCATGTAATATTTCCACCTTTTGTCTCTATTATTGTTTTGTATGTTGTTTTGTGCTGTATAAATGACCTTAAACAATAATCGCCTATTATAGTCAACTTGCCTTTATCTGTATCTCACGACACTGAATCAGACGCTAAAAACCAAGTTATTTCTCTATTATTTTTAACTTGGCTGTAGCATCACTTCTCCTGTTACATTTTCGTAACAATAATATTACAGCCAAATTAAAAATTTCAATACATATGTTTAAGGATTTTAATTCATTTGCTTAATGTTGTTTTTTCTAACGGTTATTTACGACTATCTTAGTATAATGTAGCCATCCGTATTTTTCAACTGAAAGTTTATGAATTTTGTAATCAAAGTGCAAAAATTTTAAACTTCTATTACAAGGATTAAACTTCCACTATAATTTTTAAACTAATACTATAATTTCTCCTCTATAAGTGGTATGATTATTGCGTATGTCGGTATACTGTAGTAATATGATGAATTCAGTAAATATGTTGAACTAAAGATATTTGTATGCCGTATCATATCATTGTTACTTACACTTAATAGGTGGTGAAAGAGTTATATGCCCATGAAAAAAATTGCTGGAGATTTCATACGCTTGAAAAGACTTGAATTAAGACATTCACTAGATAGTCTTGCGAAAGAAGTAGGTGTGTCTCATAGCTACATCTCTAAGCTAGAAAAAGGAGAAGTTTCCAATCCAAGTGAGGAAATTCTTGTAAAACTAGCTAAAACCCTTGACGTAGATGAGGATTCCCTGTTTAATATGTTTGGGAAAGTCCCTCGTCCAGCTAAGGATACTCTTATGAATAATCCTGTTTTCGCAAAAGCTTTTGCTGAGATTGATAGCGACAAACAGCTATCAGAAGAACAACAGGAGGAACTTAAGAAAAAATTCATCCACTGGCATAAAATTTTATCTAGGGACAATAAATAATACTTTATAAAGGATTGTTGCTTTTTGTTAACGTTTTTAACTTTAGGACTTGCAGGGCGTGTAGACCACACAAAAGACCCTCTTGTAGTAGATGCAGAATTTTGGGAACATCTTAACGAGCATATATGGCTTGCTATTGTAAGCTGGTTCATAGGAGGAATTGTTTTCTTGCTTATCACTAAGAGCCTCCATAATAGAAAGTATAGAATAGATTATACTTTGCAATCAGGCATGGTTATGAGATTATTTACAGACTGCGAGAAAAAACCCAGAAAATGGCTTATAGTCAACCCTACTACCATCATGCAATGGCTTGATGTCTACTATCTATGTATTTTTGATAGAGGTAGAGATAAAGTGATTGATAGAAACAGTAAGATTAGAATAAGAGTACTTTCAGTGATAACTGTTATTTGGGTTATCGTCTGTGGACTTAGTTCGATCACACTTATCCTGTCTGCCTTTGAAAAGAGTATGGACATATTTGATTATATCGGCAAATAATAATTAATATTAAATAATTATATCAATACTTTAGTTTAATATCCCAAAATTCTAGACTGCGTTGTTTTCAGCGCAGTCTTTATTTAATTAATTTAATTTAATTAACTTGTCTAGATTTTAAAACTTCATTATATCTCTCTACACGTTCTTTTAAATAGAACTTAGATGTCTCATTAACAGAAATTGCGAATTGCACCAAGGTTTGCTCTACTGCTTTATCAATGCTATATCCTTCTGTAATTAATTCATTTACACGATGAACTTGACCACTATATGAGATAGTTGTTGCATTGAAATATTGATTATCATCTTTGTTACTAAGATTCTCTCTTAGGCGCATTAGTCTCTGATGAATAATTTGAGCCTTAACTTTTGCTTTTCCTCTTAATCCACGAAGAATATTAATACCATCTGCAATTTTATATTTACGAGAACTTTCTCCATCTTCACTGAAACTAATATACTTTTCTTGTCTATAAGCATCTCTAATTAAGATTGAAGTCTCATGACTAATTGGAACTTTTCTATCAGGGAAGTTAATTACACCATTAGTTCTATCAACATCATCAATAGTTAGTTCAATTAATTCTTCAAACTCATTCTTATGAGAAACTCCATCAGTTAACAATGCAATGATAACTCCATCTTGAGGATTGTCAGCACTCATTGCTCGTTCTAATAACTCTTCTTTAGGGATAATCATGCTATGCTCTTTTTCTTTATCAATAAGCTTTTCAAGTTTATCTTTAGTATCAAATGCTGTAGCATAGTTAACTTTCAAAGACGTTTTACCGTCTCTGTTCTCAGGACGTTGCGCCCATTCGACATATTTCTCAACTGTAGAAGTTGAATTTTGAAGACTTCTAATTGTTGTAGCATGTAGTGATTTAAAGAATTCAGTAAGTTCTTTAATATTGAAGTTACATAAGTCTTTACCAAACTTCTCTTCCTTGGCTTTAGACTTTCTAAACAAAGACATGATAACTCGTTTAGTCTCTGCAGGGTATTCATTGGCAAATTCTAATTTAAAATTATAATCATAGTACAACTCAGGAATTTCATGATATTTAGGTTTATCTTCTTCATTATCTGTTGCACTTGTAGATTTTTTAGATTTAGTACCTTTCTTAGTACCAGTATTAGTACTATCATCAACAATCATTTTCTTAGGATTAAGTGTTTCATCTCCCCTGCTATAGTTATACATTACTTTTAGAAACCTGAATTTTTCTTTAGCATTTAAAATATCAATAGTTTCTTCTTTATTTAATATAGATTCAACTTTATCTTCTGAAATATCTTTAGAAAGTAATTCTGATTTAATATAATCCCTAACTGACTCCAATGCATTAATACTATCAATTACCGATGGAATTTTCGCCTTCGCTTCTTTGCTAACCTTAATCTTCATTTATAAAACTCTCCTTTAAATGTGCTTCGACCAATTATCATTTATATTTTCTCTATATAGTTCTATCTCTATGTATTCGCTATCTGCGATATATATTCATTGTAATACATTAGCTTAACAATTTCAATACTTTTAGTTAATGTTTGCTGTATATATTTTAAGGAGATTTTCCTAGATGACTTATATGTATGTTCATCCTATTTTACTACGTTATGTATATTTATGGTGCTGAGAGCAGGACTATCTGCTCTCATTTACTAACTGCTGGATATCATCGGTATTTCTTGAACGAATGCCCAATGAATAATCATCGTGACTGATGATACTTGCAAATATAAACTCTATATCGTAAAAAACGTCTTGGACATGATATTTCTCTTTAGTTCTACCTTTTTCCAGTAACAATCCTTTGTGATAAAGAGTGAAGAATCTAATCTCATCTCTAATCAACCAAGTATCTTTTTTGCTCTTTACTAGTATATCCCCACCAATTAAAACTTGAACATTTAATTGAGGAAATCTATTTGCAACTTCCATAATCTCTTTTTCGCTTAACTCTACTGTCTCCCAGCCCTTCTGCATGATCCGATGGGCTTTTTCATAAATAGTGTTATGCTTTTTAACCTTGCTACGTTTTAAAGCCTGTAAATTCAAAATATCTCTCATCTTTGTACGCTCCCCTGATTTTCAATATGTATTGCCTCCTTGTAATTAACATTGAGTTCCCCAACTCCTAACCAACATTTATGTCAATACTTTTGATTTAAATTACTATATTTTGTTAATACTTTTGTTCTACCTGATATTTATTATTATAAAGGGATATAATCCCAAAGTCAACATATTTTTTAAATTTATCTAACAATTTTCTAAGGTTGTCGTCACGACTAGGCTTTATTGACCTAGTCGTAATAGCATCATATTCTTAATATCTTCATTTTGATTTAAGAACTCTATGAAATCCTCTTTGCTCATATCGTCTAGAATAGAATCATCAATCGTTCTAGACATGTGGTAACTTAATTGATTGACAAGACTTTCTTCTTCACGAATATAAATTTGCGTTGTGCTGATGGAACTATGCCCGCCTAACTGACGACACAACTCGATATCCCTGCACATTTTGTACGAAAGTGTTATTGAGGTACTTTTAAGCGAATGCATAGTTATCTTTTTACCAAGAGCCTTAGAAAATCTCTCTAATGCTCTTTCCATAGTCCTGTCGCTGAGTTCAAAGACATGTTTTTGACCTTTATTTAACTGCTGTAATTCTTCATAATACTCGTCTGATATAGGCTTCTCAATCCACTTACCACCTTTATCTCGAACACGAATGATATTTATATCTACATTTGTATCAATATCTTTTCTAATGATAAAGTTATCATTCCAAGTCATATTCAAAGTTGCAGTTCTACGATTCGCTGTGGTAAAGAGAGTTTTTGCAAGGAGATATTTCTCAACCCCTAGATACTTTTCTCCTTTGAGAAATTCGAATAACTGTTGTAATTCATCTGCTGTAAGAGCATTATGATGATTCACATCTATATCAATCTTCATTTTGAATATCATTGGATTAACTTTGAAATCATTAGACTGCAATTCATTGTAGAAGCTTCTAACGCTATTTAATTTAGTTTGAATTGTATTACCAACATTCCCTTTAGCCACAAGCATTGCTACATATTCATTTTTAACATCAGCCTTTTTAATGCTTCTGATTTCTTCGTATGTGACATGTTCAATATCTTTATCTAAAACTAATCTAAAGAATTCTCTTACTCTCATGTCGTAATCACGAGATGTTTTCTCAGAACGCTGAGACTCGATAAAAGATTTATACACTCCCTGTACACGATAGTCACGAAGAGTAGAAACATTATCTCTTTCTCTTCTCAGACCTTTGATTCTTATTTTAGCTTCAACTGCTGACATTCCCTCATCTCCCTCTTATGTATCTGTGTATTACTATATCACCAGTTTAGTTATACAGTCAAGCAAAAGTATTAATATTCTTCATCTTCTTGTTTTGTGAACAATCCCTTAGCCATTTTATATAACTGTAAGGCATCTAATTTCTTCATAGAGCCACCATCACTGGCTTCTGAATCCCAAGTTAATACATAGACCTCAGAGTCCTCTAAATACTCTTCCTCGTGCCTTACAAGAACCATGTGATATTCTCCCATTAGATGTGACTTAACAAGCGCTACGGCATCCGTGGTCTTTACGTGGTCAAATTCTATAGACTCGTTAACAAGACCATTTACTAGGTCTTGAACTGCCTTGATGTTATCTAATGCTTCTGTTGTATCCTCTGTGCTGTCTTTGTCCCAAACAATAATTTTCATTTCCTTCATTTTTATCTTCTCCTTTTATGTATACTACTATATTACCTATACAGTAAAATGCTCATAAGAAAAGGCAGATACGCCTTTACCATCTCAGAAATCTACAGATACAATTAAACAAGATATAAATAAGACAACACACGAAGAATGGAATAACTGTTTCTTTTGTTGCTAAGAACAGAAATGGAATGCATAACACGATTATAATCCCTGTCATCATTCTTACATACTGTGTGAAAATTCTTTGGTTATGAACTCTCCAATCCCATGGTGCTTTCTTATAGTCTGTACCTAGTATCATTCTAAGGATAAGCTTTACTGTATCCATAATATGACACCCTTTTATTTTTGTATTAGGAGTGGGATTATATACCCACTCCTCTATTATATATTAAGATGCTTTAGCTTTTAAGCCTTCATCTAATACTTTTGATGCAAATTTCTCTAAATCTATTCTAGCTTGTATGCTCTTAAGGTCTCTCGCACACCTTGTAAATGCGTTTACTACGCCAAAAAGACTTTTATCTGCTTCTATATCATAGTTCTCTCTAACAGCCTTCAGCATCTTCTCAGATAGTCTAGCCTTCTTACCATATCGAGTTATTTCTTCATATGGATTCTGAACTGTTATCTGACGAGCCTGTCCAAACTTACCTAAGATATCTTTTCCCATCTCTATACCATGCACAATTGATTTCTTTAAATCCATGTTTACTTGTAATGGGTCTATGTGGATGTGACGCTGTTTGTACCAGCCATACTCAGCTTCCTTAGCTACCATTCCATTTGTACAAATTAATCGATAGATTGAAGGGTTAGCCATGATAGAAGTTAATCCTACTTCACTATTGATTAAATCAAGTGCTACAAAGTTTCTGTCGTCTTGACCATCGTAAGAGCGACCAAAATTCTTTTCTGTGGCAGGAAACATAAATCGTAAAAACATTCTATTGTCATTGATATCACCAATCTTTAAATCGAATTCAGGAATTCTTCCTGACCTAGCAACATCTTCAAACACGCTTAATGTATCTAAGTTATCGTATGGTATGAAGTTCTTTGAAACAACACCTCGAACCAGTGAATCATGATTACCCTCACCGATATTCCCTATTGTACGGAACTTTCTATCAAGTCCCTTTCCTTTTTCAAGGTGACGATTCATTTGAACTGCAAACCATTCGGGATCGTCTTCAAAAAGATTTTTAAAGTATTCAGGTGGTAATGGATATTTGTAAACAGTGTTACAAAGTTGACCAAATGCATGGTCAGTGAATTTCGCCTTTCCAAAATCTGCGCCTTCAAATGTAAAGTCAGGGTTTACACGAATCGAATTTATTGGAGCAACAACATCTTTCTTACGCTTCTCTTCTGCTTCTAATTTAGCCAAAATTTCCTTGAATCTTTCTCCTGCATTACTCATGTGTAATGACCTCCTACTTAATTCATTTATTAGTAAATTAGTAACTCATGGTTACAGTATATATCTTTCACCAAAAGTTGTCAACTTATTCACAGAATATTATTTATTTTCTGTCTTTATCAACTTATTACTTATTGTCAATACTTTAGTTCAGTCTTGGATTTTGAAAGTTACACGAGAACTTTTAATTAACTCATATTCTCCATAATGTTTTTTCACATGGTTAACTGCATGAATTTCACAATTGATTGATGCTGAAGTTATAGATGATGTTGACAGGTCAAGTAATGCAAATTTATCTCCTAGTTCTATTAGTTGAAGGTAAGTTTCAGTTCCTTCTACATAGAAAATATCTCCTGCTTCTACTAGTACTGCTGTTGGGTATGAACGCTCGATTTTAATCATTATTGATTCCTCCGATATGTATTATGTATTGGTTTATTACTATATCACTAATAAAGTATAATTCTTTTTTTAAAGGCTGTCAACGATTAAATTAACAGCCTCTTAGTTTTAATTATGCAATGATACCTTTATTTTTTAGAATGTTTGTATCTACGTCACTTGCTGGTTTGTAGCCTTTTTCCATGTGGTGTATTATAGTTTTTTTATTCGCTGTCCAGCATTGGCATATTCCCCAAATTCCTACTGTACAAGGATTTAAGAATACCCATTTAGCGAACTCTGACCATTGACCACGGAACATTGCAACCCAGCCTCCCCAAAAGAATACTGTCCATGAAAATCCTACCTTAAATTCTTTTGCTACGCCTGTTTCGTTCTTTAGTGTAACTTGTGCCATGATTATTTCCTCCGATGAATTATATAGTTTTATTTTTTTATATGATTTGAATTACTCTACAGGGATTAGTTTTACTGCTCCTGCAGTCTTGATTAAAGTATTTTCTGTTGCAAAGAATACATAATCTCCTCGCCCAATATCGCCATTACCAAGGATAGTATTAACCACTGTTGAACCACTTGAATCAAATACTTGGAAGTTAGTTCCTCTACCAATGTTAGTAACTTTATATCGACCAGTAGGTACATCTTTATCAATAATATATTCTCCAGCATCTAATGTAATTGGTGCGCCTTCTGCTTCTTTAATTCCAGTGTCAAGACTTGCTAACTTATCTTCTTTTTCTTTTACATCAGATTCTAATGAAGCTAACTTAGACTCTAATTCTCGCTTATGGTCTGCGACCTCTGCATCGACCTTAGATTTTTTCTCTTCGATTTTTTTATCTAGAGAAGCATTCTCCTCTTCAAGCTTTTTCTTTTTATCTGCGTTCTTTTGCTCTAATTCTTTTTCATACTTAGCAACTTCTTCTTCTACCTTGGCTTTCTTTTCATCGATTGTTGAATCAACTTTATCAACCTGAGTAGACTTTTCTTTTAATTCTTTTTCTTTGGATTGAATATCTTTTTCAATCTCATCTTGCTTATCCATCAAAGCCATTACTTCTTTGGCATCTTCTTTAGTCTCTTTAAGGTTAGCTTCTTCTTCTTTTACATCCTCTTGAGTACTCTTTAGTTTAGTTTCTGTATTGTCAACTTTAATTAACAAATCTCCATATGTAGCCTTCTCGCCATCAATTGATGTTTCTGCTCCATTTAATCCTCCACCATAAGAAATTAATCCTACAACCACGATTACTCCACCAATTAAAAACCTTTTAAGCAATGTTTTCTTTGTAGCTTTCTTTTTCTCTCTCATCATTTTTCTCCCCTTTTAATTTATTCGTAACCTAGTAACCTACTAAACCATGTGTTAAGTATACATGGGAAAAAAGAGGGATGTCAACATAAAGTTTCCATCCTTATGCCTATTTACACAAAAATATTTTAGATAATTTCTACTAAACCTTTTAAGTAAATATCTCCAACTTCCAAAGAGGTAAACTTCTTTACAATTCTATCTACATGTATTCCATCAGCAATCATTTTTCTGCTATAAATGCCATCTCCAGTAACAATAGCTTCTTTATTATCTTTTAAAAGAACAATGTCGCCTACGTGCAATTCTTCGCCTATTCTTGAGCGAGAGACAAGTTCTCCAAAATTATCTACTATCTTATCTGAAATTGTTGAGTAACCCTGCGCTAAAAGATTTAATCTAATCTTCATAATATACTCTCCTATCCTAATAAAAGGTTGATTTTATTACTTAAAACATGCTTTCTTCCTTTTCTTTTCGCTGTTCTTCCTCGATATACTCTATCAAGGTATCAACTAGTTTTCTTTGAGTGTCTATATTGAATCCTGCTGTTCCTGACCAGTTAAGTTCTTTAGACATATCTTTTAATTCATCTAATGTGAACATTATTTCACCCACTCTGTAGCTTCTGTGCCATCTTCAACTTTATATAAATGCATTTCATATTCTACTAACTCATCATGAGTTAATGGTCTTCTATATGCTGTTGCACCAAATTTGCAAACACTCTCATCATGTCTTATAAAACCTTTTGGCTGGCATCCTAAGCTAAAACCACGATGTCTATATGTATACCAGTAAATTTTATTTTCGCCACAATCTATAGCCTGTTTTTTTACAGGAAAATTCTTTTCAATTAATTTTTGCGAATCCTTAAGACCATCTAATACTTCCATCATAGCCTGTAGTTCTTGAATTTTTTCTATGTGTAACTTGATGATACCTAGATATAAATAATCCTGCTCATTTCTTTCTGCCATTGCATGTGTGCTTAATTCTATTTCTGCTACACTTTCGATTAATTCTTTTACCACTTCATCTCTTCTATGCTTGTAACCTCTGCGCATATTATTGATTGAACCAGTTATTTTTTCATAGTGTACATTTGACATTTATTTCAGCCTCCAGCATTTATATATTTTATGTAAGAGATAGATTAGACATTGTCCCAATCTATCTCTTCTGTTTCTTGCCATGCGTACCACCCAAGTTTATTTTTAGCCTGTACTGGATTATCGTACAAACCCTTCACTGCAAGCCAATTGCCTGTACAGTAATGATATTTATTTTCTTCGATGTAAGTATCTTCACGGAAGAAATCAAGCTTCTCATGATCCCTTAATTCATTCTTAACCTCTATTGCTAATTCACTTGTGTAATCATCTTTAAGTTTTTGCTTCAAGAACTCTGATACTTCATCTATATGCACGAATTTGTGTTTAGATTTTTTTATCAGGTGTTCATATACGAAATCTACTAAACTAGTTGCTTCTAATATCACGATTTTATTTTTCTCCATTTCTCTTCAGATACCATGATTATAACATCATCCTTGTAAGACATTTCTATTTGGTCTTCAACTGGTATCAAACATTTGTAGTAATCAGATGTTTCTTTCATGACTTCGAGATTCCAATTCTCTTTTATCTTCATTTCTTTCTCATTTGTTTTTCTAACCATAAATGTTATTGGCTTTCTAAATGCTCCATGTACAGTCCTTAAGAATGTACTCCAATAAAAACTTTTTCTGATGTATGATACTCCAACTACTTCATCGTAGTCTGCAAACTCAACGCCACCAGCTACATACACTTGAACCTCTTTTTCCATCTCTTCTAATTCATTTAATATTTTTCCTGCCTCTTCTAATAGTTCAAAGAGTTCATCTTTTTTATATTTTTGGTAAACAGTTTTTTTATCACCAATGTTCCATAGAGTGTCTAATACTTCACTTTCTCTTATCTCATTAACTCTTTCAGAATGTTTTTCTGAAAACTCTAATTTGTAAATCAATCTCCATATACTTTCAACTTTCATCCAAATTTGGGTTTTTATCGTGCTCTTCTTAAACATTAAAACCACTCCATCCCTCAGTTAGTATGTATTACCAATTATATATGAATATTTCTTATTGTCAATACTTTTGCCTTGTTCTATATATTATACTCACCTTAGAACTTGTCCAAGGTGAGTATTTATTTTATCAAGCTGTTGTAGTTTTTTCTTTACTTGATTCTTTCTTTACTTGTTGCGCTTTACCTGTTGGCTTTGCTGGAGTTTTTTTCTCAGTTGTTTTTCTTTTGTCTTCAACCTTAACTTCTGCCTGTGTTTTAGGCGCTTCTTTTTTAGCCTCTACAGGTTTTTTCTCAGTCTTAGATGCTTGGGTATTAGCAGAAGGTTTTTTCTCTCCTACAGGCTTTGCAGGGCTTGTAGTAGCAACCTTAGCAACATTTTTATTTACATACTTCTCAAGGTGTTCTTTCATGGCGTTTACACGACCAAGAGTTTTATCTTTCTTAACTGAACCAGCGCCACCAAAATTCTTATAGTCAGTTGCAATAATATCATCTGAAAGAAGGTCTTCAGGAGTTGCTTTAAGAGATTTTTTAAACTCTGTTCTCCAATCTCCAAACTTGATGTTGTCAAGCTTTCTTTCCTTCGCCATCATTGCAGTTAGTATAGTCATTGGGAAGTGAACCTTCTTAAGCAACATAGGTTCTTTTGTTTCGAATGAATTGTCTAGGTAATCCATTACATCTACAAGTTTTTTTACAATCTCTTCTTTATTTTTTGCATCTTCCTTGAATGTTTGTGAGTATGCAAATACATCATTAGATGAAATACTTTTTAACTCATGATTTGGGTCAATCAACATCATAGTTTGTAACAATGCTGTTTCGTGGTCAGCCTTACGAATTTGCAATGGTGTGAATGAAGCTTTCTTTGTAATAAGGTCATGTTTAACAAGGTCTTGAATTTTAGTTGCCCACTCACTACCCATTTTAGCTTTTGCTTTTTGTTGCTTACTTAATGGAGTACCATTATTTAATCGGAAGAACATATCTTCAATTTCTTCATCTGTCGCCTCTTCAATCTTGCAGATGTCTAGAGAGAAATCAAGGATTGCATCCTGTGCATTTTTGCTAAGTTCATCAAATGTTAGTCCTGCAAGAATTTCTTTTTTTCCACGAATAACTACTGGAGGAGTATCTACTTCATGTAAGTAGAATTCTCCATCAATAAAGTCACGAATGTTTGTTAATCGTTGTTTACCATCTAGTACTTGCAAAACTAATTTGCCATCTATTTTTTCATTAAGTGCATATAGTGAAGGTACTGGATAATTAGCTAGGATTGAATGGATCAGTAAAGATTTTTGTGTCTTATCCCACTGTCCACCTTCACGTTGAATAGGGTATGTGAAGCTAATAAGATTATCTTCTACATCCTTCATAAAGTTTTTAATTGTGTATTGCATGCTTGATTTTTGCATTTTCGCCAAACTCCTTTAAAGGTTAATTTTTTTAATCCCTTGCTCAGTGATATTACGATATACTGTATCACACTATCAATGTTACACTACACCATACATACAGTCAATAATTTATTTTAACGATTTGTCAATTAATTTTGAAAATTCCTGTGTAGAACACGCCTTGAGGCACTTCAAATCCCTCTTTATCGAACTTATTTGCTGTCACTTTATATCTGTATTCACCTTTTTTATTTTTGTACTCAGCCTTGATACTGTGCTGTGTGGCTATCTTTTGTTCAGGTTTATAGAAGTCATAATCATACCAATCTAAATCAACCCATTTGCCATTGATTTTTTTCTGTGGTTGTAACTCTACTCCCATCTCATAATTGTTATCATTTTTTACTTTAATACTTATGCTTAAGTCTTTTTTGATATAGTGATTTATTTTAGTTGTATTAGCCGAAATGCCAGCTTTTGAAGTTGCAAATGCTCCAGTTGTTCCAGTGAACAAAATCCCGATTGTAAGCAGTAAAGTTATTATTTTTTTCATTTTTATCAATTCCTTTATCAATTTTTATGTTTTATATCGTTCAAATACTGTGTAATTAACTAATTATTTATTGAAGTCTTTATCTACAAAAGTTCCATCCTCAGCCATAATTAAGTCTTTTGTTTACTCTCCATTCTTCATGATTTCTTTCATTACTTTCATATAAGCATCTATACCCATTAATGCAAATCTTACATCATCAGACACTTCATGATACTCAATAACATCACCTGTATTATCATTGTATGTTACGCTTACGATATCGCCCAATGACATATTTTTTTCTACCTTGAATGTTGCTTCACCTGTGAAGTAATCAGAAACTATTTTTGCTGTAGCCCATCCATCTTTATCAATATTTTGAATCATATAATTATCTGTTGCTACACTGCCTTCTTGCGTTATTTTTTCACCTTCATCCATTAATGCATCAATGTTGCCTTCAAATTTTTTCTCAACCTTTTCAAGTTCTTTACCAGTTAATTTATGCTCTTCGATAATATCATCATTGTTGTATGTAACTTCTACGATGTCACCTAATTCATATTTATTATCTAATAGATAACCACCATCATGTTTTGGATTAACAGGCTTAGCTTCAAGCATGCCATCTTCATTTAGATACTGAACCATGAATACATCAGTCGTGTAATTTTTTTCTTGCGCTTGTGCCTGTGTAACTCCTGCCATTAAACCTACAGATACCATTGCTATTGTTAAAACCTTTTTAAACTTTTTCATTTTAAGTCATCTCCAATATATTTTATTTTTGCTTTACTTAATACATTTATTACTATACTACCAATAAAGTAAATAGTCAATAATTAATTATTGTAGAACTTATCCATAACTATCTTGTACTGTGTAGAATATTTTTCTTTAAGTTTTTTTACTGAGTTTTCACTAGTTGGATATGTTGTATCAATGTTACCATCTCTATCAAATGCCACTGTTAATATTCTTCCTTCTACATGGCTATTCTCAGCCTTTATTTCCATGTCAGGCTTGCCTAAATCCTCAATGAATGTAATGTGTGTAGAGCCATTGACAGACGTTGTTACAACAGCATGTAACACATTAGGGTAAGTTTTTTCTTGCGCCTCTTGATAATCCTTTCCATCAGATGCAAAAGTTCCAAACGCTTCATAAACCTGAGTTACAACTACCACTGTTAATGCTGTTACCATTAGACCAAACGTAACCTTTACCCATGGTCTCCATCTAATTTTTTTCTTTGCCTTTGCCATTTATACCATCTCCCATACATTTGTTTAAATACTGACTGCCTCGTCAGATAGAGCGCATCACCACTCCATGACGCTAGAAAGTTTTTTCCAGCGTTTCGGCATTTCATTTATCATCAAAGCTAAGACTTATAGAAGGTCTATATCTATTGATACGATAACCTTTTTCTTTTATGAGTGTTATATAGTCATATAGATATTCAGCCTCTATAAAACAATCAGCAATCACTTTGTAAGGTGCATCTGTCACATACATTTTTTCTTGTCCATTATCCGTTATTGGAAATATAGTTCCTTCGTTAATTCTTTCAGTCATTTGTAAACATCTCCTATATAATTTATTTTCCGTGCTTAACAATCTAATGTTGAATGCTGTACGTATACGATTCTTTCTTTGAATTCATATATCTTGGCTGGATCAGAAAACCATAGTCCAGTTGGTGAGTAGTCATAATAATTTCTGTCACCTTCTACATTCAAGTTAGCGTGTATGCCTTCCATTACACCTTTTTTATTTTCGAATATTATTACTGTTGTAGAATTTTCTCCATGCTCATCTGAAAAGTGAAATTGATTTACAAAGTGCTTAGGATATCTTTTTATTCTGCTTGGAAACTCTCTCTTGTAAGCTTGCTTTATTTTCTTTTTAAACTCTTTGAATTCCTCACGATTATTTATATCTAATTTTTCACCTAATGCATTTGAAATAAATTTAACCATTGAATTAGTATTGATTATTTTTTGTTTAAACATTTTTAACAACTCCCTTATTATTTTTTTCTCGCCTCTTCACATGATTCACATGTACAAGGTCTTATAGTTCTAATCACTTTCATTAACTCTACTTGCGTGTATTCATGCGCTGTGTGGCATTCCATAGCCTCAAAGAAGTAACCTGTCTTTGTATAAGCCCACCATCCATCAGAATCTTTGTAAACTTCATCTAATACAGCTTGATATTTTTTAGGTATAAAGTTTAAGTTCATCATAACACCTCCATTAATTCATGCATTGCCATGTCTATTATATTTTTTCTTTTCTGTATTATTGCTTTACGCTTTATTTCTAGTTCGTGTATAGCTAATACTATTGAACCTTGAATCTCTATTAATTCAAGCGCTGTTATCCATTCAACAATATTTATTTCTGCCACTGTCATATACTTTAAATCTTTCATTTCTACTGTCATTTCTACGTTGTTAAAAATCATTTTGTTCACGCTCCTAATTTCTTTGTGATTTTATTTAATGCTGTTGCTGGTGTTTTAAATGCTCCACACTCTTCACATTCACCAGCGCTGTAGAATTCAACGCTAAAAGGTTTTTCATCGTCCATATATGTAATACAGCAATAGAGGGAATTTATTTCTTCCTGCGTCTTGTATACAGCCATAGAGAAGTAACCTTTCTCAAGTATTTCTCCATTCATTAATAACCCTTTATCTTGAATCTTTTTTACCACTGCTTCATATTGCTTTTTTGTTTTTGCATCTGCTTTCTTAGCCATTATTTAACGCCTCCTTCTCTATTTGCTAACACTATTGAATACTCTTTGAATTTATTTTCTGCTCTTTCCTCTTCAGTTAATTTATAAGACAGTGTAAACATTCCCACGCCTCCAATGTTTCCCCATACTGTAAGGCAATTACCTCTGCCTATCATCATGCAACCTTCGTTCTTACTAAGCTTTACAAATCCTTTTGAATTTCTTTCTTCTTTCAATACTGTTGTAGTTCCTGACATTTAAAACACTCTCCTATATAGTTTATTTTTTATTTGTAAAATACTTTTCTATCTTTTAAGATGACTATTTCAGCACCAGTTAATTTTTCGCCTGTCTCTTTATCTGTGAAACAATCTTGTTTAAATGGATTGTAATAAGCTTCACGCATGCCAGCGCCAATACTTAATTCTTGTAAGAAATCTGCCTCGCCTACAAATTCACCTTTCACGAATGCATGAATGTTTTTTTGTCGCTCTTTCAATACTCTTTCACGCCCAGCCTTACGAACTACAAATTTAACATCCTTAAGTATTACTCCATTGCAATGTGATATTACTAAGGTTTTTCTTTTCCCCTCTTCAGTTACATTGCTTTGTAAGCTAAATACATGGTGATGTAAATTCCAAAATGCAGATACCTTTTGACCTTCTTTGACTGTTCTACCTTTATAACTTGTTATCATTTATTTTTTCCACCTTCATAATTTATTTGATAATTAAATAGAGCCAAGAAATTTTCTTGGCTCTTAAACTACTTGCATATCCATATCGCTTTTAGCTACTTCTCTAATCGATTCACTTGGGCAGTATTCACAAGTTATTGTTTTATCTTCGTGCATTTCGTTACACTCATTACAGATGTATACAGACTGTTCTTCGAAGTTCATTTCCATGTATTCCTCGCAATGATTTGGCACATCTTCATGCTCTGCAATCCAACTTTCAATGTCTGCACGAAGTTTTTCTATATCGAATAGATGCGTAACCTCTTCCATTACATCGTAGTCCTCACTATAAGCTGAATAGACAGTAACTACATTTTTTTCTTTGCATATATCCATGCGGAACAATGATTGTGTACTGCCAGTTTCTTCTATGAAAATTTCTTTTCCTTCGAACTCGTAGCCAGTGAAGCATAATTTTTCATGGTCAAGAATGAAATTTAATGATTCAAATTCTCCTTCCTCGTCCTTTTCCTCCTCTTCTTCAGAATTAATTATTTTTGATAGTCCTCCATTTTCTTCGATAATCGCATTCACTTCTGCACGAATGACAGTGCGTTGCGCTTCAAAGATTTCGTTAACTTCTTCAAATGTTTTTGGCATCTCCATTGTATAGACCTGCGCCTCTTCTGCTTCGCCTCTTCTTACTGTTACTCGTAAAGTTTTTTCTTCAATCTGACGTACTTCCACACCATAACCCATGATGAAATTTTGCTCGATGCTTATTGGTAACTCTTCGTATTCATCCTCGATTACATTCCCATCTTTATCTAGTACATAGAATGAATAATCAATTCCTGCCAGTCTTTCAAACAATTCGTCAGCATCTGATGCCCAAATTTCATCAGTTAAGTTGTTTCGCTCTTCTTCGCTCATATCGTCATCAGGGTTATTTTCCCAAAAATCAGCAAGCCATAATTTCATTTGGTCTAATGTTTCAATTTCAAAATCACTCTCATCCTGTAAATCGTAACGCTTGTATAATTTTTCTTTTTGCTCTTCCATTTCTTTTTCCTCCTCTTTCTCTTCTTTCACTGGCTCAGATTTTTTTCCATCCACTGGCACATACATGTCATATGATAGATTTGAGTGAAAGCTGATAGATATTTCATAACATTGAATTCCATTTATTTCGTGCAGTTTAGGGTCAACCCAGCAACTAGGCGTTAGAATTGAATATTCTTTCATCATGTATTCTTTTGTTACATTTTTATCATGACCAAAATTATTTACTGCGTCCCATGCATAGTCATCAGTTAAATGATAAGCACATTTAATTAATTCAAATTCTTCTCGCTCGATGGCTCTGCGTACAACATCCTGACGAACTGTAGCCACGCTTGCTACGCCTCTTTTTTCTTCTGCCTTAGTTAATGCGTTAGTGATTGATTTTAAAATTTTCATGTGTGAACATCTCCAATATAATTTATTTTTTTCTTGCAACCTCCCCATATGGGGAACGCTCAGAGCCTAATGCACTATTTTTTCTCGCTCTGACGAGAATTTATTTTTATTGTCAATACTTTTGTTTAAGCTACCAAGATTAATGAATCTCGATAGCTACGTTAGTTTCTGCAAGGTAACATACTTTACATTGACCACAGTCTTTTTCTTTTTCTGTGCCTTTGAAAGCCTCAGAAGATGGACAAGCGAAATAATTTTTTTCTTCCATCGTTCCTTTATCTACTGCAGTAAATACGCTCATGCCTAGTTCATCAGTCATTTTAATGAATTTTTCTTTTGTGTCGTCCCAAATTGATGACTTGAATGTGATGTTAACATTTTCTTTTCCCACGTTTTTGTAAAGTGTTTTTACGAATGGTAAAGATTTTGTGTAAGCCATGAAAACTATATTTCTATTACCTTTGAAGTGTTTAGCAATTTCGTGCCATTTTGCAAGGTATTCATAGCTGTAGAAGTCGCCAGCCTCATGTATACGATAGAAAATTGTTTTGCCTTTGTTCTTTTTACGAGCCAATTCAAATTCGATTTGGTCAATCATAGTGTTTACAAATCGATCAGATTTTGAGAACTCTAAGTTTGAAATTCTACGAGCGTTAACCGTTGGATACATACGCTCAGCCTTTAGAGCGTAACAAGCTTTCTCACACATTTCAGTGCGGAATGGACATGATATAACAGATGTTATATTCCATTGATAGAATGCAACTACTTTATTATCTTGTAGCTTCTTATTACCTTCACTTAAACCCATTTTAACTTGACTCATTTTGATTTTAGTTTTGTATAATTTCTCGAATTTTTGCTTCATGTTTTCGTTATCGAATTTTAGTTCGTCAACGTGGAATTTGTAGATATCAGAGCCAGCCAAGATGTAAACGTTTGGAAGTTCAACACGCTCAACGATTCCTACTATTGTTGCATTTTTCATTTCTACAGTTACTTGTACATTTTTCATTATAAATCTCTCCAATTCATTGTTTAGTATTTAGTGATTAATTCCAATATCTATACTAGTTAGATGCTCGAATTAAGCACCAAATGGTACTTAATTTCTTGCCAGTGCTACAAGCTTAAAGCTTGCACAGTCAGTGGCTTTCAAGGTTTCTGCATGGTATAGTGACGCTATTCACTCCATGGAACTCATGTTCCATAGTTGCCTAGTCACCTGTCGCACTTTACGTGGCAGTTTCACATCAGTCAAACCTGTACTCGCTGGAGGCATCTTACACTCCTAAACACTGCATTCTAGAGAGCCTTCTCTCATCGTAGAACCAGTGAGCCATGATGTTTCACAACATCTTTTTATAGTTGAGGCTTGTCAACTTGTTAACCCTATGGAATTTTCGAAGAACAAAACTACTTTACTACTTTATTACCTATTGAGTAACTACTGTAAAAAAATATGTATGGTAGTTACTGCCAGCGTACCGTGTTGCTTGGTACTCTCTTAGTATAAACCAGCATTTTTCAGCTTGTCAATACTTTTGTTTGAGAAGTTTTCAACCTCCTAAAATCCTCTCAGTTTGGTGTAGAGACTTGTTAAATCAGCCAAGTCAGGCATCTGCTAGTTACTCCCTCAGCAGTCGAGGTCGAGAAATCCTAAAGGTGTAAACCGTTGGAAACTTCTTCCAAGTCCCTGTCTTGCTGTGTGGGACTCTTTTAGATTAAACGATGTTCAGCAGTTTGTCAATACTTTTGTTAAAGTTTGTTTTCCAGCAATCCCTCACACACATATATGATAGAGAGTCGATGTTCAATCGCTCGTGTGTATCATGTGTTATATTGTTCATGTTCGTTTGTTGCCGTGTCTCGTTTGCCTGAGATAAATGTATAATGTATTTGAAAAATGTACAACCTCAAAACGCTAATTTCGAGAACAAATTTTGAAGCTAGTTTTCAGGCTAGATTTTCACGTAACACGCATACACGTAATTTAGTAGGAGAAACACGATCAAATTTCTCCATTCGAAAAGCCTTCACACTTAGAGCCACAAGGGATTTCAGCGATTCGATAAGAATATCAAAAAATAGCTAGAAAAAGGCGTAAAAACCCTGTGGATAACTACTAAAATTCAACGACTCGATAAAAATAAAATAAAAAAAATTTGGAGGTAAAAAATGTGGCTAAAAGCCTTGGGGCTGTAGGTTGAACAAAAGTATTGACAATGTCAAGTTAATCACGAATTTAAAAAAATTTTAAAATTACTGTTTTGGAGGGTGTGGATAAGTGCTTTCTCCCCTACTCTCCCAAGGGATACAGAATTCGAAAAAAAATGTTAAAAAAATGAGTGTCGAAAAATGGCGAAAAATAAAGTTGAAAAAGTGTGTTCACAATTGAAAAGTGGGCTGAGCCTTAGAGCGCCAAGGATGAAAGCGTAGTTTACAATTATCAGACTATTCAGTTTGTGTTCACAATTAGACACCATAGAAACTACCATATTCTAGGATACTAATTGTAGATTCACATACTTTGTAAGTGCTTACAATACGCATGGTATAAGGGTTTATGATTGATTAAAATAAAGATTGTGAAAAAAGGCGTTATGTAAACTAGAAAAAGAAAAGAGAAAATAAAAATTAAGGGATTAGAAAGCGCTTTCTTTATTGATTTAATGGGATTGTAAATGTTTTCATATACCTTTTCTATATAAAGCTTTTCTATATGGGCTTATATACCCTCCCTATATAGGGCGTTATACAAGGGTACTATGCAGGGTATTGAAAAGCCTTATGGGAGTAGGCTTGAGAGGGTGTACAAGTGGGTACTAGGTAGCTTAATAGATGGGTGCTAACATACCCTATGAAGGCTTGCTATTAAAGGGTTTAGTATACCCTTAATAGTATCCTGCATAATAGCACTATATCTAAAAATATAAAATCCATAATCTGTATGACACTGGTAATATATGGTAGTAGTACTAGATAGATAGTGCTAAGCATACATGATAGTGTATATACATACATGTGTATAGTACATAATGTATAGTATACATACATAGTGTTAAGCATTGATGTATCAACGTTAATGAGTGATTGATGATAGTTAATGAGTAAGCATTGATGATGCATAAAGGACAAGAGACAAGAGACCAAGAGAAGACACATGACTAATGATGAATGAATGCTGATGTATCAACGTTTATTGTGATTCTAAAGATTCTTGTATAACCTTTGTTGAGCATGCATAGACAGTGCATAAAGGATGAGTGATGAAAGAAAGATGAACAAGTGATGTAAATAAGTGTTGACATTTGTTGTTTGTTGTGGTATTTACGTGTGCGTGTGTATGCGTGGGTGTATTGGAGAATGTAAGAATGAATAGGATAGTGCATAAATGTATGGTGATGAATAATGGTGTATAGTGGCGTGAAGTGTTTGTACTGTAGGGATTGACTAGGTTTGCAGCTTAATAATACAACGTGATGTTGAGTGAATAAGTATGTGGAATTGTGTATAAGCACCTGCACACACGCCATACTGTTTGATATACCGACAAGCCTTGTAGCTGTAGCACTGGTGACGTTTGGTCAGTCTAAAAAATACAACCTCGTGAGTATGCATGCGTACATGTAAATGTGTAAGTATATGCATGGTCATACAATTGTCAGACTATTCTGTAATGGGTGGGTACGTCCCTGTTTTGCGCTGGTGTCGTGCTTGCTCGTGTGGGTGTCGGACTAATGCATATTATTAGGACAGGGTACGGGGCTACATTCCCACAAAATGCCAGTACTTTTCTAGCCAAAAGCACCTATGTACCCTCACTCACACACCACGAGATTTCCGATTCCTTGCCATTCGATCCGCACTTACCCTGACGAATCTCCCATTTTCTCTTATCGACAGGCTTATCGAAACCTCACAGCAAAATCCTATCCTATCTCCCCTCTTATGGGGGTCTATTTGACACACAAATTGGGGGTATAGGATAGAGGATCGCCATGTGTAATAAGGCTTTGGGTAACAAGAATGTCCATGCCTCAATGAATCACCTATTATACCAGCAAAGCCCTATTGAATCCAATATCACCATTACATAGCTAATTTATACCCTTTTAAGCCTTAAAATAGCCATTTTTCACGTTTTTGGGCTTTTTTCGGCTTTTTTGAGCAAATTTAAGGCTTTTTTGCCCTTTTTTAGCCTATTTTCACCTATTTTTCACGTTTTTTTGCCTTTTTTGAGCGAATTTGAAACGTCTTATTCACGAAAACAGCCATTTTCGGCATTAAAACAGGCTATTTCACCCTTATTATCGAGGAAAGTAGCCCATTTTTACATCAATATAGCCCTATTTCAATCATCAGACTTCTTCAAAAGCTTCCCTAATGTCTCAACTTTAGCGTCCAGTTCCTTAGTTAGAGCCTTGAATTCTCTAAATTCTTTCACCGTCATATTATCGATATCTCTAACATCAATACTCTTTAAGTAGTTAGTTGCCTCTTCAATTAATTGCTGAGGAGTTTTAGTTGTCACGATCATCCCAACCCTTCTTCTTTTTTAATTCTATGAAAAGTAAATTCATCAACTTCTATCTCGTTGTATGTAAATTCAAAGCCATTTTCTTCAAGTATACCCTTTAATTGCTCGAAAGTCATCCCTTTGCTAATCAATGTATTGCAGAATCCTCTCAAAGCCATTAACCCTGCTTCTCTATCTTCTGTGTCTAAACTCATACACCAATCATGCTTTATCTGACCAATCACAATACTGGCAGACCTCAACTCTATGTCGCTCATCATATCTAACAGTCTCTCCTTTAGATGTAGTACTAATAGAATTGACAAAAAGCTAAAGGCGCAAACCCTTAGCTTAGTCTTCTATCTTTATATTCTTCTCTACTCTCTCACGAATATTGAAGTATAAATTGTCCATATCTGTCCTGTCAACTTTATCGCCTGTCTCCTTGAGCATTGCATCCATCTCATCGCTAATCATCATTCTAATTGTATCCCATTCTTCTCTCTTCATATTATCACCATCCTCTAGCTAGTTATCTTCACTTCTAAAGATAACATCATCATGTTTTCCAGCCAACACATCTTCATCCTTCATCTTGTACAGAGTTTGCACTTTTACAAAGTTATCAGTGTTGTTATGGATAACGTTGTACTTAGGCTTAAGTACTTCTATTAATGCTCTCTCATATTCTTTCCTTGCATCTTTATCTTCCAAGATACCCATGATATGTAGGTCAATCCTTACTACCTCATTCTTGAACTCAGATTTCCTTAGATGCTCTTTGATTCTTCTTTTAAGGTTATTGCTCTCCCCTATCCATAATGGGCGATAATCCTTTTTGTCATTCCCATAGAGTACATAAACTCCATGGGTGTCTTTTTCTATAGCTTCTATTAGAAAGCCATTAAGCATACATCGTTCAACAGTAATTCTCCTAACTACTTTGCTCATTACCTACCATCTTCCATACAGCTATTGTATATTGCCTTGGCTTGCTCTAACAGCATTTCATCTTGTTCTTCAGGAGTTATGCAATCAGAACAAATCCCTTCGTACTTCTTCTTGAGAAAATAATCACCAGTAATAGGCTTAACTATTGTGTAGACCTCTTTATTACATCTTGGACAATTAACCTTTTTAATATTGCTCATGATAACAAATCCCCTTCCCTACCTATGCTGAATCCTAATAGAAATAAATCATTACCATACTTCTCTTTCAGTTCTTGCATTTTGAAATTGACCATCATGACATCTGTTGCATCTATATCTTCTATGTAAATCTCTCTGTCAAAGGTATGAGTGAACTCTTCTGTGAATTCACCCATACTACCTACCAACTCTAGTTCGTAGAAAACCTTAATCTCTTCTCTTACCATTCACCATCGTCATCCTCATCATCAATAGTGTTTAATGATTTACCTGTCATGGTTACTTCGTCAATCCAGTCTAGGTCATCTGCGTCCAATGTAATCTTATTATTCGCATTATCTTCTTCGACAGAATCATTACTATCGTTGCTTGGAGAGACAACTGCTACTGTCTCTCCTCTAGTTACCATTAACAACTCGATACCCTCTTTATGCGCTGATACTAAAGTTGTCAAGAATGCACTAAGATTACCACCGTGTACCTTCTCAGCCATTGTTTCAGCATATTCCATTATGTCTTCTCTAAAGCTAATTGATTTAACTACACTCTTAAGTTTCTTAGTTTTCCTCGCCAAACTTAGCATCTCCTATTGCGTAAAACGCCTTTGCATTAGTGTAAACTTCGTCAATCTTAACTCCCTTATCTTTCTTGATATAAGGCTTGAATCGAAGCGACCCTCCACCCATCCAAGTTTTCTTGAATACAGAATCATAAGGGAAATCCACTCGAACTTCTTCGATGATTTGATTTAACCAGTACTCGAATCGCTGATCGAAATCGAAGTCAATCTTCTCTTCGTCATAAATGATACCATCATCTATAGCATCTTCAATTGTTGCAACTGTATAGTCGATAGATAATTCTTCTGCAACTTGCTGTACTAAGTAACTATAGAATTTCAACACTCCTAATGGGTAACTCTTATAGCTAACAAGTACACCTTTCTCAAAGTAACTCACATCGACAGTCAATCCACCAATGTCAATTACCAATTGAGTTTTTTCACTTATATCTTTCTTATGTAGTAACTTGATGCCAGCAGATTGCGGGAACACGATACAGTCGTTTATCTTAATCTTTCTCTCTCGCTTCTTATACATTATTACTTCTTCTCTTCCTTTTAGAGCCTCGATAAGCTTCTCTCTCTGACCATTGTAATAGCTAATTGGAAGACCTGTTACTAAGTTTACATTAATCTCATCTCTATCTTCGAACGCCTTTACGATCGCTGATAACACACACACATCAAACACTTCTGTATGAATCTTATTTCTCTTTGTTGTTCCAGTTCCATTTGATGCTCCTACTGTATAAGTCTTACCATCAAACCCAATTACAATATCATCTCTATTTACATCTATTGAACCTTTTTTAATAGTACTTCTAAATGAAAATGCATCATCCTTAGTACATACCTTTGTCATTGCATAGCCTACATCTAATCCTAATACCTCTACGTCAGTTGCTTTCGCTTTAGTCTTTCTAACCATAATCTTATTCCTCCTAAAGAATCTATGTTTTTCTCTATCTATTATTAAATTATCATAAACTTTAATAAAAGTCTAGCACTTTTAGCATATTTTTCATAGTTTTATAGAATTTATTATTAAAGTTTATTAAATTTTAATAATAAGTGTGTGAGTTAGCATGTAGCGCAGACACGTTTTATGCCTCTTGGTAGCTTATATGCTAACTCAAATTGACACATACCATGTAACGCAGACGGTTTGATAGGATGATAGGAGGTGTTATACAGGCGCAAATACGTATATTCCATGTAACGCAGAAGAAGTGCTAAGGAGATGGGAGGTTTCATAGAAGCGCAACTATTGAATTGCTATGAATCGCTACTATACATAGAGGTCAAATTGTGCCATAATATAGGCATAATATACTAATTAGGGGAGGTTCTTCATATGCCAGTAGAGGTAGACTTTGTACTTGCAAGTGATGCTTCTGAGAAGTTGGATGTAGCAGGGGGAACTCTTAGAAATTGGGCAGACCAGCTTGAAGAATTTGGTGTCCATTATACAAAGAGAAATAGCAGAAATGAAAGAATTTACTATGATAATGATTTAGAGATATTTGCCTTCATTAGAGACCTAAGAGCAGAGCACGGTAGAAGGACTACTAATAAAGAACTTGCTAGATTACTATTGGAAGATGGTAGGTTTAAATTGAGAAGCGAAGATGACTTAGGTGCTTTCAGAAAGCAAGCCACAAATAGAACAGCAGAACTTCTAGGTCAAGAAGATATCCAAAGACTTATGGAGAGTGAGAGAGTAAAGCAGTTCATGCAAATCATAGTAAAGGAAACAACTAAGAATATTCGTGATGAGATAATAAAAGAATTTGCAAGTGCTAAAGAAGAATTAGCTGTTGCCAGCGCAGAGATTGATAAGAAGATTTCAGAGTTAGACAAGAAGCTTGAACAAAGGGAAGAACAAAATACAAAGTTTATGGAACAAATGATGATAGAGATGAAAGAGAAGAAGAAAGAGGAGAGTCAACCTAAAGGATTCTTCGCCAAGTTATTTGGAAATTAAAAAAGAGTGGGGGAGTAATCCCCACTCAAAATCTGTTTACTACAATTGGAGTTCCTTCTACAGTAATGTAGATATAATGGATTCCATCCTCAAGAGAAGTCTCCATTGGCTTCGTAAACCACTCATAAGTCTTCGTTAATATTAATCGATCATCGTTAACTTCAACTTCAGTCAGGTAACGATACTTGCACACCTTGTTAGTATAGTCAGGTGTAACCAATACTTTCTTCTGATTAAACAATGTACCCACCATTACAAATTCACTTTTTCTCACTTTGCTCATCCTCATCATTTGTTAGTCCTAAAGCATCCATCCATGTCATATTGGGAGGGGTTGTGTATGCATGGTAATCCACCATGATTTCTCCTAACCCATCAATGCACATAATCGAATCATTAATAGCCTTAATCATATGCTTTCTCTTGACGCTCATTCTCTTGGATGCCCATACATCAGGGTCTAGGTCTATAGTAATTTCATAGATTGCTTGTTGTAATGCTCTATAACGTTTTTCTAATACTTCATATTCCAATGGTTCGTATTCCATAATTTCCTCCTATCAATACTTTTGCTTAACGTAACCTAATTCTAACAGGCTCAATATTTCCATCGCTATCCACAAAGATAGCTAGTTGAGAAGGGGCAGAACCAACACCTAATGTCTCTGAATAATCATCAGAACCCTTAATACTTCCACATCTCATTTCGAATCTATCCATACCAACTTCTAGAGACATGTAGTGATGGAAGTGACCATAGATAATTGCATCATAGTGAATCTTGTCATAAGAACCACGTTTATCTAATTTATGCTTATCATCTTTCTTCAATAAATCCCCATGCTCAAATCTAAAGTTTCTTCCATTAATATTAACCAATCGTGCATGGTAGGGGTGTGTATCTACATACATAAGGTTCTCGATGTTTGCATTCTCAATAAACACCTTAACTATTTCATTTACAACAACCATACCTGTATCGCCTGAAATGTTTGCATTCTTATCCTTGTTCAATCGATCGTGATTTCCTGCAAAGCCACGATAAGTTGTGAAGAAATTTCTAGATAACTGATAGAGTACCTCAATGATTAAACGACCACCTAAAGTCATTTGTGTGGTGACAGGGAATTCAGCATCATACGCCTGTGCCTCACGCATGTACGCATGCTCAAGCATGTCTCCACAGAATACAACGTCTACCCGATAAACTCTGCGTTCTCGTGCCATTTGAATAGCCTGACGAACAGTATTATCGATTCTACGCTTAGCAATTTCATAGTTATACTTATTGTCCTCAGTATCTACCATTGCGCCAATATGCCAATCTGACAATACCAAAATCATTCGTGATTTACTATGTTTAAAGATAGGCTCGAACGTATGATTTAAAACCTCGTCCCACTTAACATTGCTCAGGGTATTGTGTACAGCCTGACGCATTTCTTCTATAAATAATGAGCCATCGACAATGTCACGTTTACCTTTGTTAATTTCTCGTAGATACTTCTGAGCCTCACGTTTATGGAAGATAGATTCTCCAACAAGTTCCTTGTATGAATCAAGCTTACTTGTTACAACCTTATCTGCAAAAGTTTCAGAAGAGGGTAGTTCGCCAATAGAGCGCTGGTATCTAATGATTAGCTGGCGATAACTCTCATTAACATCGCTATCGTCAAAGCCTTCCTTAATCATCATCTTGCGGTGTTTCGCCCAAGAACAACGATAACTATTACTGTCTTTTTGCAACAAAACCTTGAGGTCTACAGCAGTTCTAAGGTGCTGTTCATCAACCTCTATTAATTCACCTTTACGATTTGTATATGTGTACATAATGTTTTAAATTTAAACTCCTTTATTTTGTTTTGTATTAAAGTCACTTACAGCTTGCTTAATCTTTCCTGCTAAATCCATGCCATCGTCAACTCTCAAATTCTCTTCGAACATAGTCCAAGCTTCAATTTGCTTGATATACCATTGGAGTCTTTTAAAGTCAGCCTTTTGAATAAGAGTGCTAATAAGTTCAGAATTTGAAGTTTCTCTAATCTTGTCAAGGTTAAAAGGGGTGATAGGGATGATGTATTCAATATCATCTTCATCGGGCTTTGATATAACGAAGAGGGTAAATGTCTTGTTATGTTGAGCCTCACGGATCGCCTTGACAAGCTGGGCGAATGCCTTGTTTATATCTTCAAGACCATTCTTGAATTCTAAGTTAATAAGATATCCTCCAGTTTCAGCAACTGCATCGATATCTGTAAATCGCTTTTTACCTCCAAGTAGACCTCTGTATTTTGCAAGGTCTCTTGCTCCTCTAAAGAAGTTCTCAAAGTCTTGGATTTGCGTCAGGTTATCGATATGAAAGTCCTGTCGCTTATTTAAATTCGTATCCAAGATAATGCAGTGCATATGACCATCCTTTGTAAAGATAGGGGAGGTAGATACTACGTTTCCGTTATCATCCTTAATTTCAACCGTATATCCCATTCTATGATTCTCCTTGTTAATACTTTTGTTTAAGGCTACGAAAACTAGTTTCTTCTATTATATAGAACCAGTGTATCATAGCCTTATTTTTATATCAATACTTTTGCTTAATAAGTTATTTTGTAGGATAGAAGTGATTCGCTTCAGTAGCGCCTCTAAACAATTCCTTCTTCATTTCGTCAGTAACTTTCTTGCCTAACAACTCTTGTACAAACAATCCTTCTTTTTGGATTTCAAAATCAGAATCGTAGAAGTACCAAGAAACAAATAACTTCTTACGTGGGCGAGAGCATGCAACATAGAATAATCTGCGTTCCTCTTCTTCATCGTTATTCATATTGTGAGGCATTAATTCCTCATTTGTATTGATAACAAATACATTATCCCATTCCAATCCTTTACTTGAATGCATTGTCACAACCTGTACAGCATCTTTGCCTTTTGACTTAGCTTGCTTGTCTTTGATAGTTCCAACGTGTGCAAGGAATGCTTTGATAGTAGGGAACTTAGATGCCATCTCACACAACTTCTCAACAGACTCAAGTTTCTCAGTAATTTGTGATGCACTTGTAGTTGTCTCATTAATGTAGTGTAAGTAGCGAGTGTTCTTAACCACATTTCGAAGGAAGCGACCAGCGTTCACGCCTGACTCTACTTGATATTTAAGGTCTGCGATGATTGCAATAAGAGGGTCAATGTTTCGCTTGTATTTCCACTCATTCATATGAGGTGTAATTCTGATTGCTCTTACTAAAGGAATATCACGATCAGAAGCGAATGTCTCTAACTCTTGTACAAAAGCTTTACTTAAGTATCTATTAGGTGTGTTGTAGATTCTGCGGAAACTAGCATCGTCATTTTCATCAACTGAAAGTCGAGCATAACTTAAGATATCTAGAATTTCCTTGCGGTCAAAGAATGACATCGCCTTAGACACATCGTAAGGAATATCTAACTCAGAAAAGACATCTTCAATTTGTGCTGTCATTGCATTTGTTCTAACTAGGATTGCAATCTCAGAAAGGGGAGAACCTTGTTCTTGAAGGTCTAACACCTTATTAGCAATGCTGTTAATTTGACCATACTCATCATTGTATAAAGTAAACTGAACTTTATCGCCTTCTTCGGCAACACTTTCAGATGGTTTGTACTGCTTATATTTTTCAATGGGGGAGTTTGCAATAATCTCATTCGAAAGCTTTACAATGTTCTGTGTGCTTCGGAAGTTCTTATTCAACTCAATCAATTTAGTATTAGGGAACTCATCTTTAAAGTTAAGGATATTCTCAACTCGTGCGTTGATAAACTTGTAGATAGACTGTCTGAAATCACCAACAACAAATACATTCTCCATGTTAATCATCTTGATAATTCCCAAAACTACAAGTGAAGTATCTTGAAACTCATCAATCATTACATATCGATATTGCTGTTGTAATCGTGTTCTGAAAGCCTCGTCACTATTTAACTTTTCATACATCATGAGCAACATATCGTCAAAGTCAATTTGCTTAGAAAGAGCCTTTTGTTCCTCATACTTTACATAAGCTTCTTGTAATGCGCTTCGTGTAACCATATCTACGTAGGCAGTGTCCTCGTTGATAATCACATCGTCTGTTGGTTTAACAAAGTTGGATTTTTGATAAGAGATGAAAGAAGCTAACTCACCAGCTTTGCATCCTAGGTTTAAACCATTTGGATTCTTCTTGCTGTCGTGCTCTTTACACATATCATTGTATAAGCCAAACTTCCACCAATCAGGCATAATCTTTAGCTTAGCAAAGCTAGGGTCTAACGCCTTTAGCAGTCGATAAAAGATAGAGTGAGTAGTTCCCATTGCAATCTTGTTTGTATTGTCTTTACCAATCATCTTCGCTAAACGCTTCTTCATTTCCTCAGAAGCTTTCTTAGTGAAAGTGATCGCTAGTATATTATAAGGATTGATATTCTTTTCTTGTACCATGTATGCGATGCGTGTAGTAAAGGCACTTGTCTTACCTGAGCCAGCACTGGCAATACAAGACACATTCCCTTCAACTGTTTTCACTGCATCTAGTTGTTCTTGTGTTAATTTCATAATAAATTTGCCTCCTATTTTCCCTCGTTGAATTCAATACTAAAGCAAAAGTATTAACATGTCAACAACATTTATTCGGGAATATAGAAAGTTTTTAAAAAATGCGTATTATTTCCTTGCGCATGTGCATATTAGTTAGGGAAGGGGAGTGGACGTTTTACTGACAAGCTTCCGTCCATATCTCCACACCTAACCAAAAGGTTCAGATTATCCTGTAACCAACTCTTTAGCTTTTTAATGTATTTGCTCGACCACGTAAATTAAGTTTCACAGCTAGGCTCGTGAGAGGCGAGAGGGGTATGTTTGCATCCATACTTACTCTCAATCCTCCAGCCAGTTGTAAAATGGAATTGTCTGTTTAAATTCATGCGTAGATAACTGGTTCTCGATTTGCGCTTTAGTACGTCTTGCTTTTTCTTCTTTGATTGCAGATTTAGCCTCTTCTTTAATTCTACGTTTTTCTAGGTCATCAATCTTGTTCGTTAGAGATGTAACTAAATAGTCTCGGAACTTACCTTCGCCAATCTTACCTTGCTTATACTTGTCCATTACTTTCCGAAGAACAGATTTAAAGCTTCTGTCTGTTAGTTCGTCCTTAGTAGCTTCTCGTAAACAATTAATAATTTCATTCAACTCTTCTTCGTTATGTACTGCCGAACTCTCAGTTCGCTTATCATCATCTATATCTTTATTATTAT